>Ga0058704_10001437_pt1 | contig 11167 bp, 11 predicted proteins | sample AgamicMgSfe_FD_71363 | JGI IMG/M metagenome (GOLD analysis project Ga0058704, IMG submission 71363) | Agave microbial communities from Guanajuato, Mexico - Mg.Sf.e | ecosystem: Host-associated > Plants > Phyllosphere > Phylloplane/Leaf | place: Guanajuato, Mexico | collected 2012-05-30 | reverse complement strand
GGTACAGAATGAGAAGTCAGCGAGTCGAGGTTTTGTAATCACGTGCGTTTGGCCTTCGTCGGTTTTAGAATGCCTCGGCTCATCCACCACGACATCCGTCTCATCACATGCGCGCGCATGACAAACGACAAACATGTAGGACCACCAATTCGAGCTGTCGACACCCAAGTCACGGCCCATTCCCCCTTCAACCTCACAACGGCCGAAAAACCACTGGATCTTACTCTGCCAACCATGGCGCCATCCGATTACAACCAGGAGTACTTCAACATCACCTTTCCAGCGGACCATGTAGCCCAAGTCGAAATCAACCGGCCCCAAAAACTCAACGCCTTCTTCGAACAAATGTGGCTGAACCTCGAAAACATCTTCAAAACCCTTTCCCACGACCCAGACATCCGCGCCGTCATCCTCACCGGCGCCGGCGACCGGGCCTTCACCGCCGGCCTCGACGTCCAAAAGGCATCCGAAGCCGGCGCCCTCTCCTCAACCCAGGCATCCGATCCCGCTCGCGCGGCCTTCCGCATCCGACGACACGTGCTCGAGTTCCAGGAATGCATCAGCGCGATCGAAAAGTGCGAGAAACCCGTCATCGCGGTCCTGCACGGCGTCACCTACGGTCTGGGGATCGACATGTCGACGTGCTGCGACATCCGGCTCTGCGCGCGGGACACGCGGTTCGCGGTCCGGGAGGTGGAGATCGGGTTGGCGGCGGACATTGGCACGTTGACCCGCTTGCCCAAGGCGAATGTGCCCATGTCGTGGGTCAAGGATGTGTGTTTGACGGCGAGGGAGTTTGGGGCTGAGGAGGCGTTGCGGGTGGGGTTTGTGTCGGGTGTGTATGAATTCAAAGCGCAGGCGCTCGCGAAAGCGGTTGAGATGGGAAGGCATCTTGCTTCGAAGAGTCCCGTTGCGGTGGCGGGGACGAAGGAGATACTGAATTTTTCGCGGGATCACTCGGTTGCTGATGGTACGTCTCGCTTCACGCTCTTGCCACAAGTTGCAGATTCTTGCTGATGCGATAATTGTTCGCCCAGGACTCAACTATGTCAGTGTGTGGAACGCGGCGATGGTGCAGACCAAGGATGTCAAAGACGCCATGCTGGCCGGCATACAGAAGAAGAAACCGACCTTCTCTAAGCTATGAATTCGGTCTTTCTGGACACGCTGTCGTCGCATTCGGTTGGATATACATCTATTACTGTTATATCATCGGATCCCATGCAGCCGCCAGCGTGAAAGGTCTGGTCCGAGACGCCGAAGCCGGCATGTTTCTCTTACCTTCTATTCTCACCTTCTTGAGTTGACCCCGACAGTACGCCCTGGATGGCGGTCGACTGAACAACTCTGGCTGAAGAGCAGCAGGTCGACTGTAGCGACCGGGGCAAGTAAAGGGACAAACGGCGGTAATCATGATGTATCATGCTCGTCTATAAGCACAGGACTCGCCAGTCCAGAGAAGGTCATGACAACAACGACTACAGAAGTCCATCTCGATGCCCGTATTTGCGGACAGTTGACCTAACGAAAATACCTTTTGATGTCATCGAAACAACGAGCCATATCTGATCATAGTCTATCAGCCCATTCCACCTGTACGGAAACACTCAAGCATCATGATCACCGTCATGTCACGACCGGGGAGACAAACTCTTTATGACCAGGTACGCTAGAACGTTCGACTGTCTCATGGACGACTGTACCTTCCTTTCACAAACGTATCCGAGATTCATCATAAATCTGTGGCAAAGCTCATGAGAATAAATCGGACTGTCTTGGAGTGGACGAAGCTCCTACACCTGAGAAAAAAGGGCGGAATGCGTACATGTACCTTAGGTATCTCTTCAACCGAAGTGACACGGAACACGGACTCAAAAAATCGTGTCAAGGTATGGAAGTACTTTTGAACGGTGAAGAAACATGGGTTGTACGCTGGGGTAGCCGAGTGCTGACCGGTGAAACGCGTTATCGTACCAACAGCCCTAATGATCGTACAAGCACTTCGAGTACAACTTCGCCAAACTCCTCGCTGAGAGAGAACCAATGCAAAGTCAATCCGCTGAATCCATAGTACTCGGCAATTTGGTGGACGTGAACATCTGAACGGTCGCGGTGGAGCAGGTCGATCAGTCGTAGCGCTTCGCTCCGGTGTGGTCTGCTGTTACGTGTTCCGAGAGCTGCTACCCGCATCTGTCGAAGATCTCCCAGCAGTCCCAGCCGCCGACTGGGCCTGCCCTTCCGAATAGTCCGGCGGCTTGAGACCGGCGTCTTCTCGCGCCAGTGTCTGCATCGGCACAGCCGGTCCATCCTCTCTGTCCTCCCCCATCCTCGCCTCCTCATCTGCTGTCTTGGGCATATACGGCGGCGGAGCCTCTCCGTTCTCATTCAATCCCTCCTCCCTGCTGACTTCCGCCGAGTACCGTCTGCCCTGCCAATACCGCCTGCGGGAGCGCAGCGGATCCCACGCGGTGAGGTCTTGTGCCAATGCATCTTGTCTGCCGTTCTGAAACTGTGCGATGGCTCGTCTTCGTCTGCGCCACACGAAGAAAGCTCCCAGGCCCGCTATGCAGAGGATGAGGGCGATGAAGACGAAGTAGTAGTTGACGAGGCCGTCGGAGTCGATTTTGCCACTGTTGTTGCTGTTGTCGGCCGCATTGTCGCTGGCACTGGGCATAGTGTTGCCGGACGATGGAGTACCGGTCGTGACATCCCTTGCAGTAAAAGGTGGCGAAGGTGCTGCCGGAGCCGCGGTTCCGCTGCTGTCTTGCGCGACGACGCATGGGAGAAGCGCGAGCGCCAACGGTGGTATGCGTGACAGCGGTGAGCTTGCCATTGTGTGTCTGTATGGGAGCCGGTCAGATGCACAATGAGCGTCGAGAGAGTCGCTGCGTGGTCGATGAGAGAAGACGGGATTTGCGGAGAGTAAGAGCTCCAGAAGAGGGAAGCGTCGGGTCGGCGGTGCCTAGTAGGAGTGGAGGCAGTTCTGAATGATCGACGCCATTTGCAAAGGAATACGATGGGTTGTGGGTGACTTTGGCGGCCCTAGGTCCTGAGGTTTCGCACTTGACCAGCGATTGCTTCCGGGTATGCGTATCCGGATGGGGGTTGATCTCGTCCCGAGGACTCGATTCGGCACTCGGCTCACGATCATCTCGGCCCGATGACCAAGCCTTGTATGCCAAGAAACGTCGAAGCTTCGCTGCATGTGTCCACGCGACCTGGAATAAAAGTACGGAGGCCGCAGTGTCACCGGGAGTCAACACTCGAAACCCGCGCGAAGATGCCTCGCGCCATGGCCGGTGAGCGTGCATCTGCGTATACCCACACCTACCAGCATTGACTGACCGACGGCCAGGCGTGCTGATCGAATGTGATCCCTCAATCAAAGCCATCATCGTGAAGATCGACACCGAACAGCATCATGACATTATCATCGAAGACATTGACGACGAACACGTACTGATCAAAAGCAATAAGCACGAGGATCTGAAGCAACTTCTCAAAGATGTGAGTTTCTTTCCCGCAAAGCATGTTGGCCGTGTGTGACGGTAAGCTGATGAGTGTCCAAGGCCTTGAAGGACACTGTGAGAGAAGCGGAAGAAAGCTCGGGATCTGAGTAGACTGGTCAGGACTCCAATCTCTTGAGAAGCACCGTCGTACGACGCAGAGACACGTCTGATCGAGTCATCCGCCTGCCACCCTGATCCCAAGCACACCCGGCCGCAACAGGCTGGCCGCTCTGTAGTTCACATTCTTGCAGGAGGCACCGGAGGCGCACTCTCTGACCTTCTATGGCGCACCTTTCCACAGCAATCCTTCATGTCTGCTAGCAGCTACGACACAAACACTCGTCACAGGATTATCCGGAACCTTGATCAGGCAGCAAACTGCTTGTCTGGCGAAGCTTCTATCCGAACGGCACTTTTCACGTCTGCCAAATGTCAAGCCGTTGCACGACGAGGCACCGAGGCCAAAGGCAGCGAGCCTGCGCAGATGGCCAGGCTGTCGAAAGCAAGGCAGGCGATGTAGGCTTGGCTACATGTAGTCTTCTCTATACACACTCGGAGTACACCGTCATGACTCGATCATCCACACCGACATAGAGTAGGGGCCACCCACAGCTCGGCTTACAGTACGCTATCAGTAATCTACCTTCTCCCGACAGGATCACCGAGCTGAGAGGGAAACGTCCAGAGGCTGAATCCTTGAGCAACGTGCCTAAACCTCAGGCAACAACAAGACGCCAAAAGTGCTCGATACACCAATGTAAGCATACAGACAGCCACAAGCGGCTACGCTTTACACATTGTGCATCATGTCGACACCTGCGACTAGCAACATGAAAATATAATGCTGCGGCCAGACTCATCGGTCCCCCTTATCCAGGAGTCAGTCCATACACCGTTTCCTCCGGTTTCGCTCTCATGCGCCAACATTGTGCTTCAACAATCTATACTGGTCGTGACACACCGTGTCCGCAGGGCTTCCGATCGCGTCCGCTGACTTCGTCGAGATGGCGTCTCAGATGGTTTACTGGCCGAAAAGAAGTCATCCGCCGTTCACATGCTACGATCAGGCGAATGCGAATAACTACTCGAGTCGCCAGCCTTAATGCAGAAGCCAGTGGTGGGATGAAGTAGGTCCTCTCATGCGTGGACCATTCTTGGCAACAGTTGGTGAGGCGAACGCTCTCACGCACCTTTGTCATGTTGATGGTCGTCCGGCGAAGCGCGGTTGTGCGTGTCGCGTCAGGTCTGCATTTGAAGCCACAGCCATGTGACGATGGGTCGAGAGCTGCGCTTAACCCAAGATTGAGCCTGGGCGGGAGTGGACTCCCTTACCAGCATCATCGTGTGGCCGTCGAAGCATCGAGGCCATGTATAAGCGAAAGTGCGACATCGTCGACCTCCAACCGCCTCCAACCAGTCATACACTTCAACCTTTCAGCTTCCTCAATCTCTCCGAACTGTTTTCGACACCCTCCTGAAAGCCAATCGAACGTCCCAATGAGACAGACTCCTGATACCGTTCCCTCGCCACGGCGACATTACCCAGCATCTCGGCAAACTCGCCTAGATTGTGTGTCGCAACCGCGCATCCCACGTCGCACTCCTCGGTCCTCTCCGGCGGCTTGATGGCGGCTGCGACGTCCAGCGCCTTGTGCGCCCAGGTCTGCGCGTTGGCGATCAAGGAGTCGCGCGATATCGTCGGTCCGGCGGGGCGCTCGTCGATGTTCTGTGAGGTGGCGTAGGTCTGTGCTGCTCGTGCCGCGCGCGCGCTCTGTTGCGCGAGGGAAGAGGCGAGGTTGTTCATGAGGATGACTGTGTGGCAGTCCTTTGACGGGTAGAGACTTAATGCTTGTAAGAAGAGAGGCGTGGCGAGGTAATGCTGATCCTTGTCCTCGTAGCTGTGCGCGAGCGTCTCCATTGCTGCCCCAATCTCATTGTTCGCCAGCCAAGGGCCCTCCTCTTCGGAGTCGAGGGGGATGTTCAGGCTGTTGCGCCTTTGCGTCTCTTTCAGTACCGTTTCAACAGCCCAAACAAGACGCTCTTCTGCTGCTTCGCGATCAAAGATCTCGCCGCCACCGTATAATCCGCCGAGCTTCACGCTGATCTGCACGCACTTGACCAACACACGCGTGCGCTTGACCTTGTTATGCGGCAAGTCTCCGAAGCGCCTCAGCCACTCCAGGCTGTCATTCCGCAGGATCTCCAACACATATGCCGCTTTGCCCTCCTGCTGCACCTTCTCCATCAGCGCGGCCACCTGAATCTTGACACCCATAATCTCGTCACTGAACGGGTCCATCCCGATCTCTTCGGCGATTTGCAAAGCTTGCTTGTAGTATTTGATCGCCTCCTGTGGCTGCAGGTCCTGGTTGGTAAAGTACAGTGCTCGACGGAGCTTCTTCGCCACGGGTTCGGGGAACTTGTGGAAGGCTTTGATGATGTAGTTTTGGTAGACGTAGTTCGCGTAGACTAAGCTTCCAGCACCTAGCAGGATCGCGGCAGTGGCGAGAGTGATCTGGAAGGGGTGCTGTCGGAAGAGACGTTGGGCATTGGTGGTGAAGGAACTGGCGGCGCGTTGATGGGTGCACGGTATACGCGATTGAAGTGGCTGCGGACGCTTGCGGAGGGTGTGAAGGCATCGTGGCCGTGTCGGGGCTGATGTGGGATGTCCAAGTATACGGGTCAGGCGCTGCATCATCGGTGCTCTGACAGCCATGTCGTTCGTCTTGGTGGCTGTAGTCGAAGAGTCGAGACGGGAGGAGCAAGTATAAATCTGTTTCGAGCTCCCTTCTCCCAATCTCTACCCCAGATTTGGCGCAAGGTGAACGATGACGTAATCGATGAGCTCTGTGTGCGCGCCTTCGCCGACGCGTTTCCATCCCCTCACGATTATACCACCTACTGTATAATGAAAGACTGATCACAGCAGCAGCAATGTGCGGCCGATACGCCTTGTCGTTGCGACCTTCGCACGTCCGACAGCGCCTGGCCGACCAGAACATGCCCGCCGACGAAGCGCCCGACGACGACAACGATCAGATCCGGCCGAGCTACAACTTCGCACCCGGTTACCACGGCCTCATCTACCGCGCGCACACGTCCGAGCATGGAGGTGGCAGAAACACCCGGGAAGCAAACGAGGCCGACGACCACGACGGCGAGCCTAGCCCTAAGAAAGCCAGACTCTCCCAGCCCGAAGAAACAAGCCAGAGTCATCAGGTCGACGGTCGAGCAACGCACGAGACGAAGTACAAGCTCCAGGCCGCCAAATGGGGTCTCGTCCCGTTCTGGACTAAGCGACCTCCCGACTATGGATCGCAACTGCGCACCATCAACTGCCGCGACGACAGCCTGACCGAGAACCGAGGGATGTGGAACATGATGAAGCAGCGTAAGCGGTGCATCGTCATCGCGGAGGGTTTCTACGAATGGTTGAAAAAGAACGGGGGTAAGGAGAAGGTTCCACATTTTGTGAAGAGGAAGGACGGGGGATTGATGTGCTTTGCGGGCTTGTGGGATTGCGTGCAGTACGAGGGGAGGGAGGAGAAGCTGTGGACGTACACGGTGATTACGACGGATAGTAATAAGCAGCTGCGGTTCTTGCACGATCGCATGCCGGTGATCCTGGAGCCGGGCAGTGAAGCGATGAAGGTGTGGTTGGATCCCGAGAGGGTGGGTTGGGATCGGGAGTTGCAGAGCATGCTGAAGCCGTTTGAGGGCGAGCTGGAATGCTATCCCGTCGACAAGGCGGTCGGCAAAGTCGGGAACAACTCGCCGAGTTTTTTGGTGCCGGTGGGCTCGAAGGAGAACAAGAACAATATCGCCAATTTCTTTGGCAATCAGCAGAAGAAGAGCTCTTCTCAGGATAACAAGGATGCCGTGGGGAAAGAACCACAGGAAGATAGGACGATTTCCAAAGTTGAAGAATCCGAGACGAATGCGCCTCTCCCTAAACCCAAAGACGAGCCGGACGAAGACCTCGAACAAGCGATTAAGCAAGACACTGTCGACGTACCGGACGCCGCGCTGAACGAAGCCGTGGACCAGACGGTCGAGCGAGGCATCAAGCGCGAGATTTCTGGGGTCGACGATGAAGGCTTGCTGAAGGCTGCCGAAGGTACACCTACTAATAAAAGACCAGCGGTGTCTTCTTCTTCTCCGGCGAAGAAGCCGACGTCGTCGGGGGGTAGGAAGACGAGGAGCGCAACGAGCAATGGCACGGTGGCGAAGACGCCGACGAAGGAGGGGAATGCTAGGATCACGAGCTTCTTTGGGCGGTGAGGATGTTTATGTCAAATGGTACTGGATTGTGTAGTAAGATAACGCTATGATTGATACCCCCCACTATATCTATTCTGTTAATCACGTTTTTGTGGTTATGTACATCCAGACGCGTTGTTGTATTTCCAACCCAGTGCATAACCGTCGGTCGTTGTCATCGTTGTAGTCATCCTCGTCGTCGTCCTCGTCGCTCATTTGCATCCTAGCCCCAGTCCACGTAGTACATATGAAGCAACTCCTCGACCCATGTCTGCTATTCGAATGCATCGCTGTTCGATCCCGAGGCGCGCTTTGTTTGAGTAAAGCGTGTGCGACCGCTAGGCTTGTTTGTTGTGAAGCTCCGATCCCAGCTGACATTTGATGGCCAAGGGGTGTGGGTTGAGCGCCGTGAGCTGTCGTCTCGTGGTCGTCTGCGCGGCACTCATTATGTAGTAAACACTCGAGACGTCGCCGCTGCACAGCACGCACTGTCTGCGCGCTGCTCATCTTCATCCTTCAATCTCCATCCAACCCACAGCAAAGCATGCAGCGCATAACATCGCCGCAATCCATCAAGCAGCTTTCTTCCCCTCCGCCCCTCTCTTCTTTCTTGGACTCTCGCCGGTGAAGATGGCCTTGAAAGCTTCCCCAATCGTGACGATCATGATGGCAATCAGGTATTGGACGAGCTGCACGATCCACTTCGCCGGACCCCAGAGCTGACGGTCTTGGACTTCGCCGGCACCGCGCATGAAGTTGGCGGTGCGGGAGGAGGGTTGTCGGTGCTGGCGGTCGGCCATGATGCTGTGTCGTTTGGCGGGTGGGATGGTGTCGGGTGGTGGATGTTTTGCCGGCAAGGCGGTTGATTATTGAAGTGTGAGGATGTTATTGTCTTTCTGACTAAGGAGAGGAGACTTTGGAGATGCGACAAGAAAGATGTTACTGTACTCTTCGCGTTCCCATTCTTTATGACGGAAGCCCGGAAGGCAGTGCCATGCCGCGGAACCATCATGCGCTCGCGTGTGGTACGGATGAGTTCAGGGACCAATTCATGCGCTCGCCACCTGTTATTGCCACCGATGACGTTTTGTTTTTGCCATAAGAAAGTGGTGAAGGAGGTTTCGTCTTCGTGGTGTTTTCGTCAATGCACTCCAGTACCGTCAATAGGGGTATTACTTGCCACCCGTACGTTTGCGTTTTGTTATTATCAATGGCAGCCAGCTGGAAGAAGACTCGGGTTACAATCAAAGCTGCATCGCTTTGACCACCATCACGTGCTCAACACCCCGACCCCCGACCTCGGCCTTCAAGTTCTCCCACCTTCCTTTTTGGGAACGTCGCTCGACCCGTACGTAACCTGAATAGCCGGTAAGAAGATCAGGTAAACACATGCACACAGCAACAGGACGGTATCTCGACTGTACCTAAGCTGTAAGACCGAGTGGAGCACAGTATTGTACACCTTTCTTCACCCCCAATGCTATCAGTGCCATCTCACCTATTCCCCAATTCTCCCGTCTTTGCCGCGGTACTTAACGAATTAGGAACACCACCTTCACACCAGCATTGAGGTGCATCCTTCTCGTCCATTCACTTCGGTCAAGCATCTGGTACAAGCTTTCAAGATGCCTCTCCATACTTCCGCCATCGTCCCAGCCGTTGACCCGGCCTTCGCCGCCTTCCCCTCCCGTCGATCCGTCGTCCACAGCACCAAAGGCATCGTCTGCTCCACCCAGCCCCTCGCCTCAGAATGCGGTCTCGAGATCTTGCGCAAGGGCGGCAACTGCGCCGACGCCGCCGTGGCCGTCGCAGCCGGTCTGAACGTGACCGAGCCCGGCAGCACGGGCATTGGCGGCGACATGTTTTGCCTGTTTTACGACGCCAAGACGAAGAAGGTGCGTTCGTTGAACGGGTCGGGCAGGAGTGGTGGGAACTGCACGTTGGAGAAGATTCGGGGGAGTTTGGGGTTCAAGGAGGGTGAGGTGGGGAATATCCCGATGGATTCGGTGCATGCGGTCTCGGTTCCAGGTGCGGCGGCGGGTTGGGTGGATGTCGTGGAGAAGTTTGGCAGTGGGAAGGTCGGTCTGGAGGAGGTTCTGGCGCCGGCGATACGGTTGGGCGAGGAGGGTTTCCCGGTCAGCGAACTCATGGGGTATTATGTGAGTCAGAGCTGTCCTATGTGAGCCGGCGAGTAGCTGACCGACGAGCAGTGGGATCATGCAGAGGAGCTCATCCGACGCGCATCTCCGAACGGCGCCGAGATGTTAAAGAAAGATCCAAAAGCGAAAGATGGCTGTCGCGCGCCCAAACCGGGTGAGATTATGCGGAATCCGACTTTGGCCAACACCTTCCGTCTGCTGGGCAAGAACAAGAAACCCGGCTTCTACACTGGCGAAGTGGCAGAAGCGCTGGTCAAGGTCGTGCAGGATCTAGGCGGACTCTTGACCTTGGACGATCTCCAAAAACACATGGACCTTAGCGCGACCGAGACGGAAACCGAGCCCGTCAGCTTGCGCTTCAGGGGCCAGAGGACGACGGACTCTCACGGCCAACACATGCACGACTCGAGCACGGAAGGCGTGGAGCTATGGGAGCACCCACCAAACGGCCAAGGCATCGTAGCCCTGATGGCATTGGGCATAATCGAAGAACTCGAAAAAACAGGCCAGATCCCCACATTCACCCCGAAAGACCACAACACGGCACCCTACCTCCACGCCGTCGTCGAAGCCCTCCGCATCGCCTTCGCCGACGCCAACTGGTGGATCGCCGACCCCAAAGTCTCCCACGTCCCCACCCAAGGCATGCTCTCCCCCACCTACCTCTCCCAACGCGCCAAACTCTTTAACCCCCAGCACGCCTCCGCGCCCGTGAGCCCCGGCAGCCCCGCGCACAACCACAGCGACACGGTCTACTTCGCGGCGACGGACAGCGACGGCAACGGCATCAGCTTCATCAACAGCAACTACGGCGGCTTCGGCACGTGCATCATCCCTAAAGGCTGCGGTTTCACCCTCCAGAACCGCGCGGCCAATTTCGAACTCCAACCCCGCGAACACCCCAACATCCTGGCCCCGAACAAGAGACCCTATCACACCATCATTCCCGCCCTCGTCACCAACGCCGCGGACCAGAGCCTGCACTCCGTCTACGGCGTCATGGGCGGCTTCATGCAGCCCCAGGGCCACGTGCAGGTCCTGCTCAACCAGCTCGTGTTCGGGCACACGCCGCAGGCCGCGCTCGACGCGCCGCGCGTGTGCATCGGCGCGGGCATGCCCGAGGCGGGCGACGTCATGGATCGGACGGTGTACGTGGAGGAAGGGATCCCCGAGGCGACGGTGCGGGGGTTGAGGGAGCTGGGGCATACGGTCGAGGTCGTGGGCGGGATGGCGAGGGGC
>Ga0058704_10001436_pt1 | contig 11190 bp, 8 predicted proteins | sample AgamicMgSfe_FD_71363 | JGI IMG/M metagenome (GOLD analysis project Ga0058704, IMG submission 71363) | Agave microbial communities from Guanajuato, Mexico - Mg.Sf.e | ecosystem: Host-associated > Plants > Phyllosphere > Phylloplane/Leaf | place: Guanajuato, Mexico | collected 2012-05-30 | reverse complement strand
GTTGTTGTGTTTCCCGTGAGTACTATGATGTTCGTTGGAATTCCTATGACTGATGTTTTACAGGATATCATGCCGAAGAGACAAATGCTGGAGGAAGTTTGGAGGGGAACAAGGGCTTGTCTGTACGAGCCGAAGGCGTGAATACGATTGATGAGTATTTTGATTTCTAAGATATGTACACTACTCATCTACATCCGACGGCTCATCTGCCGAAGTCCTTGGAGGCAACCCTTTGCGCTCGAGATATCGTGCGTTCACGACGTCAAAGTGCTCCATACGCTTTTTCTCGAGGACTGGTATATATGTACCCACGGCACGGGGAGCATTACTGCCATCATATACTCTGGCGCTCTTGGACCGAGGATCAGAAAGGTCGGCGGGCAGACTTGTGGTTCTGCCCTGATTGGCAACCACATCCATTAGACTACCGGCAAGCACTTCATCGATCTTCCTCTGTCGCCACAATGTCCAGAGCATCTCCATTATGCCGTTACGACCGAATTTACCGTCACCTCCATCCAAATCAGGGCGTTTGTTGTTCTCTCTACCGCCGTCGTCGCCGATGTACACCCAGCGGAGGATATTCTTGCGGTCTGCGTCACCTTCTTCGGGGAAGATACAGTCCCATAGCACAAGTGGTGCATCTGTCGCCATCTCGTAGCGAGGTCTGGTTGGTGTCTTCTCGACGTCTAGTAGATCGGACACAATCGATGGTGGCTCCAAACCTTGTCCTACCAAGAAGAGTACTCCGACCAAATGCCGGACCTGGTGCCACAAGAATGCCGAACCGTTGACGTCAAAGGTGTAGACAATCGGTGGACCGCCGACGTCTGGGTAGTCACTCAACCCATTGGTGTGCTCGCTAGAGCCACCTGGGCTAAATTCAACCCCACCGACATATCCAGCTGGTCCGGACCGCGGATCAACTCTGGTTATAGCCGCCCGATATATGTTTCGATTGAAGTTGGTGATCTGCTTTGATGGATCGATCTTGCAGAAATTCCGAAAGTCGTGCGCTCCCTCGAGTCTCTTTGCAGCATCTTGCATCGCCTCAATGTCCAGCCAGCCATCCCTGAGTGGCTTTCCGGTCCCAGTTGTTGACATGCCTCTGTCGCCAGGCATTGGAGCGTACGCTGGTTGTGTGAAGAAGTATCGATATCGTCGCTCTCGGCACGAAAATCGAGCTGAGAAATCAGCAGGCGGATCCGGACACCAAGCTAGCATGCGAATATCTTCGGGCAGTACGCGATTCAGCAGCTGAATGTATGGTAATTCGTCGTTTACCGCATCCCAAGGCGTCTCTTCCATTTCGATATCTTCGCCAGCCTGAGCGACTGCCTCGCTGCCCTCGTCAGCTGTTTGCTCGTTGTCCTCTGCCACCTTTTTCTTAGGCCTCAGACCAGGCTTTCTACTCCTCACTCTGAGCGCAATGACTTGTCCAAACGCACTCACACCCCTGTCTGTTCTGCCGCATTTTGAGTAATCACACCCTTTCCAGTCAATGTCGCCCTCTTTCAACTCGTTTATTCTTGTTGGGAAGATCAACTTTATCTTCATAAAAGCCTTCCACAACACTTCTTCGACCGTAGGCAAAGGAGTTGGATTGCCCACAGCATGTTCGAATCCATTGTATCTTTGACCGAGGTAGGCGAACTTGAATGCTACAAAACGGGTCGAGTATTTGCTAGGGTCAAAGGCGCGGTTGGCAACCTTTTTCTCTTTCTTGAAAACCAGCGGATTTGGGGAGGAGGATCTGGAGATTGGTTCCGTACGTGTTGGCAGAGATGGAGCGGAATATGCAGCATTCTGCTTCTTCAGCTGTGCTTCCAGTTCCGTGACTCGATTGACGAGCTGTTCATTGGTCCATGATGCGTAGTCCGGCTGCTGATCCATGGCTATGCGGCCGTGAGGTATTACAGCGAATCTTCGGCTATTGGCGAGCGTAGTGACCGACACAGATCTGATTGATTTTCGAGACAATATTCTACCAGTAGTCCTCAGGCTGTGACTCATCGCCCTCGGGCTCGTATGTTCGTGAACTACACGTCATGCATTCACGGCTCTGAGAAAATTATGCCTGACTCGTAGTGCCAAGTATAGCATTCTTGCCCGACTCGAGCGAGCATTCACCGCCTCGGACTTATTCCTTGTCCAACAACGATGATGCCCAACTTGCGCCTGTGACGACTACCAAACACATTCACATATACACATTACCATGGCCCCATCGCAGAGCCGCGACCGCTCGCGCAGCCCACGGCGATCAAGCAAGCGCGAACCCGGCATCTCAAAGGGTCTAAAATGGAAGAGCAAGGCCCCCGCATCAGAAGAGCGAGAATCACGAGACAAATACCGCGACCGCGACGGGGGAGAGGGCCGAGACTCACGACCACGAGACAGCAAGAAAGACAAAGAGCGCAACACCGAGCGCAGCAGCAAGAAAGACAGAGAAGCAGCGTCAGCGACCAATAGCAAGGACAACTCCGTCGCGCCTACAGACACGACCTCGACATCCACACCAGCAACCAAAGACACCGACAGCACCTCCACCAATCTCAACACAGCCTCCAAATTCGGGCCCTCAATAGCATCTAAATTCGGTGCAAAAGCCGCCGCAAAACACGTCCCTTCTCCCACCAACCCCGCAGCATCAAGCACCACCAACGACGCCCTCAGCTCCTCAACGCAGCAGTCCAGCACGACCGCAAAACCACCAACCGCGAACGGACCAATGATAATAGTAACAGTCAACGACCGCCTAGGCACCAAAGCGCAGATCCCGTGCCTGGCGACGGATCCGATCAAGCTCTTCAAAGCGATGGTGGCGGCGAGGATAGGAAGGCAGCCGCATGAGATTATGCTCAAGAGACAAGGGGAGCGACCGTTCAAGGATCAGCTTACGCTTGAGGATTATGGGGTTTGTAATGGGGTGCAACTTGATTTGGAACTTGATACTGGGGACTGATGCGAGTTGTGGACCGGGAAGGACTCTGGGTTTAGCATGGCGTTCGTGGGAAGTCGCATTACATGATCATGGTCGATTGATGTCTTGATTTAATAATACAAGTGTAAAGCAATCACTTCTTACTGCAAAAAGTGCTCGAAAAATGTGTATGAACAAAGTACGTAGAGTCGTATACAGTAAATTCCGTCGATTTGTAAAATCGGACATGGAAAGGGTAAAATAAATCCGCTATGCTAAACACAAACGCCGACCATACCGTAACCCTGTCTAAATCTAAGGCTTTGGACCAGCGGCAATGACCTCTGGAGTCGCCTCGGACTCGTACTTTTTGAAGTTCTCGTTGAACAACTCGGCGAGCTTGGTGACTGTAAATCGTATTAGCATGATTGAACATCAAATTAGGAATGAATTCAGACTTACCCTCTCCCTTGAAGTCAGCAGTACCGGTCCAGCTCTTGGCTGGGTTGAGGAGATCGTCTGGGACGTTAGGGCAGGTCTTTGGAACGCTGAGGTTGAAGATTGTGTAGGTCTCGTAATCGGACTTTGCCAGCTCGCCGCTGTGGATGGCGTCGAGAATGGCGCGGGTGTATTTGAGAGGGCAGCGCTTGCCACCGGTGGCGGCACCAGCTCCGACCCAACCGGTGTTGAGCAACCAGGCGTTGACCTTGTGCTGCTTCATCTTCTCGGCAAGCATGGTGGCGTACTTCATTGGGTGAAGGGCGAGGAAAGGTTGGGCGAAGCAGGACGAGAAGGTGGCCTGTGGCTCAGTGACACCTACCTCGGTACCGGCCATCTTGGAGGTGTAACCGGAGATGAAGTGGAACATGGTCTGCTCTGGGCTGAGCTTGGAGATTGGTGGAAGAACACCACGAGCGTCGCAGGTGAGGAGAATGATGTTGGATGGGTGGCCATCGGAGATGCAAGGAATCTTGGTGTTCTCAATGTACTCGATTGGGTATGCGCAACGGGTGTTCTCAGTAAGGGTGACATCGTCGTAGTCGACCAGACGGGTCTCTGGATCGAAAACGACGTTCTCAAGGATGGAACCGAACTTGATGGCGTTGAAAATATCGGGCTCCTTTTCGGCTGAGAGACCGATGCACTTGGCGTAGCAACCGCCCTCGATGTTGAAGACACCCTTGTCGGACCAGCAGTGCTCATCGTCACCAATGAGGGCACGCTTAGGGTCGGCAGACAGGGTGGTCTTGCCGGTACCGGAGAGACCAAAGAAAACGGTGACGTCGCCGTTCTGACCTTGGTTGGCGGAAGAGTGAAGGGTCAAGACGTTGTGCTTGACTGGCATTTCGTAGTACATGACGGTGAAGATACTGTGATGATTGTTAGATCATGGTGTGCTTTTCGTTCAGCTATGCGAGGACCAACCCTTTTTTCATCTCTCCGGCGTACTCGGTACCGAGAATGACCATCTCCTTCTCGGCAAGGTTGATGGATACAGAGGTGGAAGAGGTCATACCAGTAGTGAATCTGTTGGCTGGGAAGGCACCGGCGTTGTAGATGACATAGTCCGGGTGGAAGTGTTCGAGATCTTTACGGCTTGGGCGGATAAGCATGTTGCGCATAAAGAGAGCGTGGTAGGCGCGAGCGCAAACAACACGGACATTGATGCGGTAGCGCTCGTCCCAGCCGGCATAACCATCAATGACGTAGATTCTGTTCCTGGTGTTGAGGTAGTCGACAGCGCGCTCGCGGTTGATCTTCCAGACCTGAGAGCAATAGTCAGTATACAACACTCATTTGATATCACGTGCGTAGGCAGGTAGAGTTGCAGACGAGGCCGAAAATCCCGAAGATTCCCGGTGCGGGGCGCGGGGCGGTAAGTGGGCGGGCGGAACGAAGCTTCGGCAATCCGATCTTCGAAGTTTTGAGCCGCGGCGAGTGACGTTTTGACCACCCCGCAATCATTCCCCTCGTCGGCCTCCGTTTTGTGTACTCGTATGTTTTCTGCAGCCATTGTGTGTAAAAGAGGTGTGAAATGTAGACGAACATACATTTGGGTCCATTGGCTTGTTTACAGGTCCCCACCAGACATTCTTTTCTGATGACTCTTCCTTGACAATTCTCTTGTCAGATGGTGAACGACCGGTCTTGGCTCCGGAGTAGGCGGAGAGAGCACCGCTGGCGGTGATGGCTGAACCGGTCTCGTAGACGAGTGCATCTTCGTAGAGAGCAGCGACGGAAGGGTTGGCAACCTGGTTCGAATTAGAGCTTGTACGATTGACATGAAATTTATTCCGACGGAGGACTTACGATGGCGACGCGGTCGTAGTCGATGTGAGCCTTCTCGTGGAGCTCCTCCTCGAGCTCAGTGTGCTCACGCTGTGGCCTGAGGGATGTCTGTTAGCTATGGACAAGATCTATATACACGGCAGAAGCCAATTGACTTACTGAACACCGCTCGGGTGCAGCGCGGTCTTGTTGACGTTCCCGGCAACCATATTGAGATGACCTTGGACGAGTGAAGAAGATTGAAAGTTGTTGTTCTGCTGCTTGTTGACTTGCTGTCTAACAGAGTCTTGTGCAAGAGGTGAAGCGGGAGTGTGAGGTCTCGCGAAGGGGGTTTGAATGGAGAGGACAGAGGAATTGGTTAATGGAGAAGCTTCTTGAGGTCGGGGGGTATTGTCAGTATTAGTACTCAAGGCGCTGTGAGTCCGGAAGAGCAATTACGCTGTTGGAGTTCGTTATGGGATCTGCCGAGGCGGTCCAATTTAGTGGTCCCGTGGGGCAGACTGACAGAGGTCTCGATCTGTTCCTGTTATGATTGGTCGCGAGGCTTCTGATGCTCTCCGCAACGAGCACGGGAGAGAACGGGATCCCGTTATACGAAAATCAACCGGCGCAGACACACTGCTTTGGCTGTCGTCTGCGGGCGAGACCGGACTATTTGGTTTCAACATCGTGGCTTCTGTTTCCGATGGTAATGAGAAGATTGGAATTTGAGTGGAATACAGTGGGTGGTCTCAAATGATCCAGGTCTAGCCGTTGTGATGATGCTTTCCAAGGTTCTCTTCTGCGGAGCAACGGAGCTGGTGGTAGCTTGAGCATTAATTGCTAGAGCAATGTACTCGTAATCTGCCATGCTCTAGCAGCCTTGACGATGATGTTCAGACATGTCACTTTTACAACGAGGGATGTCCAACGCGTAATTGGCTGCTCCGCATGAAGAAATGGTCTTTAGTATCGAACTATGACGCCAAGACTCGAGTCATCATTCTCTGTTTGTCGTGGACCGACTTGTCTAGGAGACTCTCTTAGGTAATATGCCGTCTCTGCTGCCGTGCTGATCTTCATGCGAGGCTCTTTGCGAATGAAAACAATGTTGGTTCTACGAGAGGCTGTTGATTGATGATGCAGTCGTTCATGCAGCAGTATGTATTGAAGGTCCTCCGCATTCTCCCCGGATACCAAACTGGCACTCAGCCGCATACAGTAGCTGCAAGAAAATAAATCCCGCTCCTCCACCAGTTCGCACTCCTTCCGATTCCTGCCGCATCAATTATGAACCATTGGGGTTCTGGTCTAGAACTGTAGAGGATGTTCAACGCCTAACTGTCAGTGCGGCCTGCAATGGCAGTCAATTCGCACCAAGGTGAGATGGCCGTAGCAACAGCCATGACTAGCAGAATATTGCTCAAAAAAGTGTACGGCTTTGTCGCACTACAGATAGCCAGCAATGTCAAGGTGGTGGCCGTGGAAACTATCAACCATAACCAGCTTCTTGTACGTCGGAGTTCGAGTTTGAAATTCACACTGAATGTCCAGAGACGAAGACAGATCTACATTTGAAGTCAGTGATGTTTATACCTTTCTTTATACTCTTGCTTACGCCGATGAGCTCCATAGTATTTAGTCTTGGACTGTAGTCACTGATGAGTAGTGGAATTTCAGACTCCGCATGTCAAGCCAGACTGATGACAAATCCCGGCGATTTTGTAAGATCTGACGAAACCAGTATGTTCAGTCGAGCTGAATACGCACATTCGATGCTGGCTGCGCTAAGATGTAATCAAATCATTGCTATATAAGGTATTGTAGATCGCGTCCAAATCGTACTACATGGGCATTGTCGAATGGGAATGCTTCTCTTCCGCTCTGAAATACCCGTCCCCACCTGCGGTTCATGCAATACCCAAACCTACTCGTCCACTACCACCATCAGCACCCAACTGCGGTTCTCCTCGTCCACGTTCTCTGATTCTTCGTCCTTCCATCAGACCTCTCAAACCACGCTTCTGCAGCCCAATAACAGCAGACCATCCTCCCTCCCACACATCGCGGTTCTCCTTCTTGCTGCTCTTTCTGCTGAGATCCATGTGCGATCCCATACTGTCCATAGTAGAAGCCGAGTCTGGCACCGCCTCATCTTCATCCGTACTCTCCTCGATGGTTCCGCTTCTCGACCGACCTCCCATCGAGCCATTCGCTACCTCAGTATCGATACGCAGAGGGTTACGATTGGACATCGCTCCATTGCCCAGATTCAATGCCTCGATACCAGCTAAACTGGCAGTTCGTGGTGGGTGAGCAGTCGAGCTTTCCGAGACGAAAGTGATCCCCTCTCCTCCACCTGCACCCATGGCAGCCGCGTTGAATATGGCTGCAGCATTACGACCATCCAGACTTTCGTGCAATCTTTCCACGACTGCCTCCAAGAGCCCGTCAACTTTGTACGGTCTTGCCATTTGCAACAGCGAGCATAGAATTTGTGGTGTCGTCAATGGTGATGAGATTGACGGTAATGACGATGTGTAGAGGTAGTGAATCAGAGCCTGCAACGTCTGCACCGTATGAGGCAGATACAGTGTTCGTGGGCGCGCGTTTGGTGCAAATGCTCGAACATCGGCCATATCCAATAACCCTGTTCCAGCTGTGTTCGCCGTCATAGTCGTGGCAGTCGAAAATCGTGTGTTAACACTGGGCGTGATTGTGATGGAGGAGTTGCGAGCACCTGGTCCGGAGATGTGTGATCGTTGTGTGAGAGTGTCGTTGCTAGCGTGAGAAGGATTCGCTTCCTGAAGTAATATGTTGAACGACGGACCCCATCTCTTTGCAGCTAGACGTGAATTAACCGGAACTCGTGTTCCATCGATTGCAAGAAAATCCATATCTGTCAGTTCTCTGAACCTCAGAGCATGCTCGCCAAGGATGACGGCACTTTGACCGAGTTGGCGACCTCCCATTTCCTCCGTTACCGCTGGTGGTTGGACAGCTGGTGCGCTTGTTGAGATGTAATCCGAGAGTGGCTGTGACTTTCGTGGGTTCTCATACAGACCAAAAGCCTCGAGTTGGACGAGCGCAATATTCGAAAAGTTCAGACGACGGTTGTTGTAATCGTCCACCAAGTTGCGCTTTCTGTTTCCAAGAATGACAAATGAGTTTCGCCGCGGCCACAAAATTCCTCTGTTCCAGCTACCCGAACTAAATATGCTGTTTGCAACATCAATCCTAGCCCATGTCAACGTCCGTAGATCGAGAGCCCAGAGCGCAAATTCTTGCTTTGATGAAGTAAGGAAAGTTCCTGCTACCACGAAACTGTTGTCGATAATGCCACCACTTGGAAATCTCAGACCTGGAGGAGATAGGTTACCTTGCATTGGCTTATCCGCAAGCGATCCGTCCGGTAATCGAACCTGTAGCTCCAATTTGACATCGAGGAAATTGTAGTTGGTATAGATGAGCATTGGGCTGCCAGACAGGTTTGCGTCATCCTCATCGACGTCGTCATCATCTTCGACCATTCTGCCAGGACCAGCACCTATTTGAGCTGCACTCATGGTTGTCAGTGGTGTCACTACGCTTCTGTAAGCTCCACAACTGCGACCTGGCATGGGTCTGGTGGAAGTCCACTTCAGACTGCGCAAGTTGAAGATACTGATCTGCTCAATATAGTGGTTCGCACTGTCCTGACCACCGACTATAACCATCTCAGCACCACCAGTGCCGTCAAGATTCACGCCGATTGAGCCTGAATTCGCACTAGATCCAGCAGGGTTGTGTTGGATAGCCGCCATTGGAGCGCTCGCAGAAGCAAAGACTGCTGCAGAAGGTAAGATGGAGGCACAATGTGCGTATCGTCCCTGAGGCGCCTCTGAGGTGACCACCTTCATCCAAGTTCTTGTGGGTGCATCATAGATGTGGACGTCTGACATGACACTGACTCCCTCTTGCTGTTCGCCTGACGAGCTTGGGCCAGCTTGTGGCGTATCTGGAGACATACCGCCGTAGCAAACAAGCTTGTTGTCGCCAAGAGAACACATGCTGTGGAAATATCGAGGTGCAGGAATGTCGCCTTTTGTGTCGAGCTTGGTCCAATGTCTTCGCAAGAGATCGAGTTCGTAGAGATCTGAAGTAAGAGCAGGCCGTGTACGTGAGATGCGACGGCCGCCAAAAACGTATAGCTTGTCGCCAAGAATTGTCGTTGTTGCACCAACTAATGCATGAGGTTCTCTTCCAGTCGTTCGATGCACATTACAGACGAGGCCGGAGAGGTGAGATGATGAACCGGATGGTGTCGCAGTCTGGGCGGGTGAATAGAAGTCTGGTTGTAATGTGGCTGCCACTGAGGCCGAGCGCTGCGTGTCATTTAATGATTCGTGTTCGGAATCATTGCCATCCCTTGTCGCTGAGCTACCATTGACGTTGGCTTGTGTGATTGTGGCGAGCTCGTCATAAGGCTCGCCGTTCCCACGGTTGTGCGTGGTCCCATCCATCGTTATTGGAGACTGCACAGCCGTAAGAAAAGTCGGAGAAGTTTCCAAAGGTGAAACCGGGTCTGCTTTGTTTGCTTGCAAGGGTGAATCGGTTGGAGTGTTGATTCTTCCAGTGCTTGTGGTAATCGGAGACTGCGGAACCACTATTTCGACATGGCGCGGGGTGCGTCGAGGAGGGATGGGAAAGTTACTGGTTGGATCGAAAAGGAGTGACGATGTGATATGGAGCGGATCTGATGTTGCGCTCTGGGGTAGAATTGGCTTAGAGTTATCAAGGCTGGTCGATAAATTTTGGTGTGGTGCTGTCCAGGTAGCCGGTAGAAAGATGGGCACGCGTTTTTGTCGTGAAGGTGAGTCGTCAGAAAGCGTCTTTTCGACTGTAGAAAGCTCAAAGTGTTGCTTTGGGCTGGTGTTTTCCTGATCGCGTGATGACCGACGGCTCCGGAAGATGCCAGTAAATGCAAGTAACGTCGGCTTCGCAGACCCCTTGCGTGGTGAGGAATCTGAATTTGTGGTAGTCTGAGAGGCCGACGAGCTGTCGCTGCTTCGTGGTGTATGTGACGAAGCTTTCGGCGACTGCTTATACGGTGATGGGAACTGTGTTCCAGGGATGAATGTTCCTATAGGGACGGACATGTTAGTCAAGGTCGTCGAATGGTTCTGTCAAGCCAGAAAGATCACAGCAATGGTGGTGGGTGAATTGTGAAAGGGAGGAAAGGTGACCAAGGGGAAAGACCTGGTGATAAGGCTCATTATCTGAAGCGAGAGTGAAGTCCGATGCGTCAATCTGAGGCGAGACAGGACCCGAAGAGAGGGGTCCATTGAGGATGTGCCACAATGGCTCCCGAAGAGTATGGTGGTGAAAACAAAGGGTCGATAGACTGGATCTTCAAGGTCGAATTTGATGTATCATCACCAACGGTTCACGCATGTCTCTCCTGGGAGGGGCGTTTGTCATGATCGTCTTGTTCGCGATGGCGTCCCCGCGCGATGTGCCAACGATACCGGGGTGAAGATATCGCATTGTCCAGAAAAGGCCAGGTACATGAGAAGATGACTTGTATCACACTTGAAGCAGCACTTCAATGGATGGGGGTACTCACCAGCTCAGCTAATGTCGACTCTTTGTTGTCGATTCTCTATCTCGTACCGTTTTAGCGAGTCTTGACAATCCCTGTAAATGTTTTGGAGCAGGCGAATCGGTCTCACGCAGCGCATGCACGTCAGAGGCTGAGTCCAGAAAGGTAGGGCGTACAATAGTGATCCTTGGCGACAGCCTTGAAGCCTGTCGATTGATCTGGTAGTGATGTTGATTTGATGCAGTGCAGCAGCACGCGCAGATGCATACGATAAATTCACCGAGGTCGGTTTTCGGTACGCGGTCTTAAAATGTACCAGTGGCTCAGCACATGTACAAGTAGGCAGCGGGCAGGGGTCTGCGGCTAGTGGCTGCGCGTAATTTGAGGAACGCGACAAAAGATTTACGCACGATCCAAA
>Ga0058704_10001435_pt1 | contig 11193 bp, 12 predicted proteins | sample AgamicMgSfe_FD_71363 | JGI IMG/M metagenome (GOLD analysis project Ga0058704, IMG submission 71363) | Agave microbial communities from Guanajuato, Mexico - Mg.Sf.e | ecosystem: Host-associated > Plants > Phyllosphere > Phylloplane/Leaf | place: Guanajuato, Mexico | collected 2012-05-30 | reverse complement strand
GTTGCTGAGCCTTGGTTTGCAAGAACGCTTTTCGGTTTCTGTGACCATGCTGATGGATTCCTTGTTGGATTCTGTATTACTGTTCCGAATTGGGCAAAAGCTTTCTGTGTCAAAGGCTCGATATCAATTCGAGCGTTCGGTGCTTTCGTCTGCGATGGCATGTTCGCTGTTGGTGGTTCTTTTCGGCAACCACAATTTCAATCCAAACATACAGAGAAATGTTTTCTTTCTCGAGAGTTCTTGATGAACAGATGCATCAATGATCTTATCATGCTGATAGAGTGTGGTGTTTGAGATTCGGCGGATGCCGGCGCATGCTGCGGGGAAAGCCGCGGGCGACCCTCCATTTCGCTGTCGGCACGAAAGTGACAGGGATTCGCGTCTTCCCGAGACGCGTCTCACAATCGCGCATCTTGTCATGGTTTCTTTGTCGGCGCAATGAGACAATCTAACACAACATGTCGCTACATACCATAAACATGACACAACCTCAAAAGCGACCACTCAAAACATACTCGAGAATCCAAAAAAGGAAATTGGAGGATGAGGAGACGCCGATACAGAAATCCAATAGGCGACGCATCACACGCGAGCATGAGAGAGGCGATGGGCGAAGGGTTGAGGACACATGGAAGGACCAAGAAGTCGGCGGCAAGCTGGTAGAGAGGCAAAGAGGTGATGATGTCCAGGACTTTTCGTCGTCCAGCGATCCTATACGATTCTCGGACGACGCACGCGATGCGACGACACCACCTTCCTCACCACCACCTGTATTACCACCTCTCGAGTCGACCGATGGACTCGGAGTGAATCTGGAAACACCACCAGGTCCTCTCAGACGTGCGCTTAAAAGCATTAACGGCAACGCGCAGATCACGTCCTTCTTCAAACCACCAGCACCTCGGAAAGAAACCATCAATGAGGCGTCAAACCCACCGAAGCAGGTCCTAGTGCAGAGTCAGATCAACCTCGGATTGAACAACCAGAAGACATGCAAAACCTGCGGTATGACATACGTGCCGTCCAATGCTGAAGACTCGGCTGTGCATACGCGGTACCACGATCAAAATGTCAAAGGAGTCGAGGTCAATAAGCGATTCAGACAGTATTACGAGAACTCGGCGATCTGGAGGGGAGGAAACAACGATATCGTGGTCTGCGCAGAGATGCACGAGAACAGCTGGCACAGAAAGAGAGTGGGATCAATACTGGAGATTGTGACGAGAGACTTGGGTGCTGTCGTGATACCAGAACTCGACCTAGCGATGGGGAAGATCTGCTTGCCTCGCAAGTGGGACGACGAGCCTGTGGATCTGCCAACAATGCTTCTCAGGAAAACGGAAACCGGTCAAGATGATTTGGATCGCTACCAGACACATCGCAGATACGAGGCATATCTCTACCTGTCTGGGACGAAGTGTGTTGGACTCTGTCTGACGGAACGAATCTCGCGAGCATACGAGGTATTACCAGGCGACCACGACCGCGACCACAGCGCTGCAACCAGTGACATCCCGATCATTGTCAGAGAGCGTCCATCGCCAGCAACTGTGGGCATCTTACGGATCTGGACGTCGACATCATATCGGGGGAACGGGGTAGCAGTGGCAATGCTGAACAGTGTCCGAAGCAACTACCGTGGAATTGGAGAAGTGCCGAAAGACAAGATCGCGTTCAGTCAGCCAACAACAAGCGGAGCAAGATTGGCAAGGAAGTGGTTTGGCAAGCAGCATGGATGGCTCGTTTATAAAGATTAAGAAGCCGATGCTGCAGCGCCAGAATTATCATAGTGCCTTTCCACTGTCCACTCTCTTTACGGACTCTCCGCTGAGGATAGGCCCCTGGAAATCCCAGGCGTCGCATTCAAAACTGGCAAAGCACCTGTACTTGTTCTGTAGACCATTTGTGTGCTGCGGTAGAAAAGTGGTTGTTTCGACTCCATGATCGCCGAAGAGGCTGATGACACTGCTCTCCAAAGCCTGACCAGTGCAGACCATCAACCGAAAGTCGTCATGGTCTATTTTGGCAAGCCAAAGTGTAGTCTCGGCCATTTGCTCCATGCAATCGCGACTGTGGAAGGGAGGATCAACAATTATGCGATCGAAACTTGCACCCAGAGCCGGGGCCAGCTTTTCTGGCTGTGTGAAGTCGTAGGGGATGAAATCGGCCTTGAAGACGGCAAACCGCTGGTCGAATTCCAAGAGACGGACACATGGCTTGTAAGGATATCTGTCGTCGTCCGCGAGAAGGTGCTTGATAGCGACGAACACACTCGGCGCAGAAACAACCGCAATATTTGTATCCGGCCCTGCGCCTTCCAGTAGTTGCTCTGCTAATGTACTCGCTGTATCATCGTTGAACCAGAATTGACTCAGATTCCAATCTTCAGTGAATGCGTGTATCGAGATCGGTACGCCAACACTCTCTTCTTCTGCTGCTACCATCAGATCGAGGTATGCTTGATCCTTCTCATCTCGTTCGGCGTAGAATTGGGCCAGTGCATCTAGGGTTGAACCCTGCAGATCCCTGCAAACACTCCAGTTAGCACTTGTGAAACACTCTCGGTCCTGGAAACCATACCCTGACTCACAAAACTTCGCCTACGTCGTCCATGGCCATTTTTTACAAGTTTTGAAAAAAGTTGTGGTGAATGTTGTGGTGAAATTTTGGACCCAGAAGACGGGCGCCAAACAGGATACACGACCGCATTGATTGTACCCCACGGGGACGGCATTCACTCCGATTACAGGGTCTGGACCTGGCTTTCAACCAGATTCCGTGCCGAGGCAGCTGCTCTGCTGTCTATCTCCGGCCCCGTATCTCCGCTCGCTGCTTACGATCACATCATTCATCTTCGCGTTCGACCATTCGAGGATTTAGGCATTGGGCATTCATACCTGTAGACCATACGAGTTGTGCAAATGCATTGAAGCGACACGACAGAATTTCCGCCTCTGGATACGACGCCTGACTAATACTCATACCGACAATTGTTCATGCTCCGCGCAATGGCTGCGCAACTCGTACATCTCCCCGAAGTCGAGCGCCTCAGTCCTCGCATTATACGTATACTCGGCGGAAACCCTGGCAAATACCAACTACAAGGCACAAACACCTATGTCGTTGGTACCGGACCATCACGTATCCTGATCGATACCGGCGAAGGCAAACCATCCTGGCCACTGGCTTTGGAAAAAGTACTTTCCGACGAGAACATAACCATCGACCAAGCGATCCTAACACATTGGCACCACGACCACGTTTCTGGAGTATCGGATCTACTCTCGTTCAGTCCGTCGACCAAGATCTATAAAAGCCAGATCGTGCCCTCCGAGAACCAACTAGACATTACTCATGACCAGGTTTTCGGCATACAGGGCGCCACGCTCCGCGCATTCCACTGTCCGGGACATACAAAAGACCACATGGCTCTTGTGCTAGAGGAAGAAGACGCTATGTTCACCGGCGACAACGTCCTAGGTCAAGGCACGGCCGTGTTTGAGGATCTTAAGTCGTATATGGATAGTCTGGAGCGCATGGAAGGTGCTTTCTCTGGCCGAGCGTATCCGGGACATGGACCTGTGATCGAAAGTGGAAAGGCGAAAGTGAGAGAGTACATCTCGCATCGCAGGGAGAGAGAGGAGCAGGTTGTTGGTGTGTTGAAAGAGCGAAATGAGGATGGTGAGTGCTGGGGTAGTATGCAAGTCGTAAAAATCATTTACAAGGACTATCCTGAGCATCTTCATGTGCCAGCCGAGGGGAGTGTAGTGCAGGTTTTGCAGAAGTTGGAGAAGGAGGGAAAAGTGCAGAAGGATGGGCAGAGATGGAAGTTGACTTCGAAAGCTGCATTATAGCAAGTTGAATGATCAACCATTTTGATACAACAAAAGCAATGGGTCGAATGTAACAAACTGGAATCGGCTTTACTCCAAATCTACGATTGTCCCAATGGTCAGAATAGGTCCATCTATACCGCGGCCGAATTCCGCGCGGTGACGCAAAAAGTCAATAAATTTCCTAAAACAAACTTCGTTCCTTCCCTCCATACCACCATTTCAATTCCCACAACCAAGAACGCCTCGACGAACGCATACATTTACAATCTCATTACACACTTTTCTCTCTCCATCTAAACACACACATCAACGCCCAGCATGCCATCCAGCCTAAACAAAATCCAAAAACACGTGAACAAGAAAAAGCCCGGCTCGAAATCGACGGCTCTACACGAGAACAGCCGAGACGCCATACGTCTCCGACGAGCCAGCGCTCGCGACGACCGCGTTGCCCGCGTCGAAGCCCTGCGCGAAAAAGCCAACGACAAATTCCTGCTACGAGTCGCCTTCCTACAATCCTCACTACCCTCCTCAAGCGCCGTTCTCAGCGTATCCGAAACCCAGTCTTTTATCGAGAAACTACTGAGTCGCAACGACGATGCGTTGGCGGAGATCAAAGCGGAAAGACGACCGGGTAGGCCGGCGAGTGCGAAACAAGGTGTGCTTGAGCAGTTGATGAAAGAGGAGAAAAATGAGTACGAGGGCGGGTTTTGGGTGCCGGATTTGAGGGATGAGAAGACTGTTGAGACACTGGCGAAATGGGGCGGTCATTGGAATGGGCTGGCGAATATGAAGTTTGTGAGGATCGATGATCAGGGACGGGTTAGGGATAGTGCTTTTCCGCCCAAGGGAGCTGCGTGAAGGGAGGGTGCTCTTTGGAGAACATAGAGCCTTCATCGTCACCGGTTCGGGACACAGGACCCAGTCGTAATGTGAGCCATTCCAGAGCCGCAAGATCGTGCCCAGGGAGAGGCAACAGGGATTGTTATGCCCTGCTAGAAGAGATCTGCGGTGCGACGGGCGCGTCCATCAGGCGAAGGTCCATTCACCACTTTGTCGATCCGGCTAGCGCAAGGGGGATCGCCTGTCGGTAGATTGAGCATGTCTATAAGCATATCTTGTCCGGGAGGACATAAAAGCGGATGATGGGAAGATAACAAGCCAACTTCAAAAAGCTTGAGAAGAACAGATATAGTAAGAAGCAGCTCAAAAATGTAGTCTAACTCATATCACCCAGACAGAGCCGCATCTCAGCATGATCTCTCACATTAACCCGAAAGAGGTAGATCAAGCCACCTAGGTATATGAGCACGTCCAAAATGGAACCACTTCACAGGTAGGGAGGCCCAAATACCCTGATGGCTTAATGGTACTACAGATAGTGAACATCAATAGAGCAAACCCACAAGGTTTTCTCTTCCCTCTAAGCTCTTAGAGGGGTCTCTTTTGCTCGGTGTACGAGTCCCGGGCGAACCATTCTTTTGGTTGCATTCTTTTTAGGTATTATTAATTGCGAGTGAAAAGAAGAGAGGTGAAGTGAAGTGAAAAGTAAAAAGTGAAAAGTGGAAAAGTGGAGAGACGTGAAGTGGTGTGGAAAGAGAAATGGTAGTTGCTGACGTACATTACCTCGTTTGTGTTCTGTGACAGACAATACACTCGCTGTCATGGAGGTTAGGAAAATGCCAGAGACGAGTTACGGCAACACGACCGAGGAGGTTAAGCTAGTAGGAAGTTGGGGACGAAATTGAGCACTTTTCTCTGAGGGATTCTGTCAATAAAAACTACATCCATGCCATGCAACAATGATATTTCCTTCGTTTACAATACACTTGTGTTGCTCAAATCCAAACCCTGAGACATGGATGATATTGATCTCTCGAACAGTATTGCGTCCTGACTGGATATGGCCTATTCAGCTTCCACACAAACAGGACAGCCGCCTTTGACAGCCGACCTAATGATCTGTGCATGAGCGACTTTGGCACCCACAGTCCTAGTCGAGAAGCCACCGCTTTCAGTATGTGTTGCAGACTGGTTCTGCAGATCCTCCATGAGACGATAATCCGCGTCGGAAGCATCGATAGTGTCGAGCAAACAAGTGAGGTGAAAGATATGGCCACAAGCGAAGCCCACGAGGAAGTCACTATCTGCGTAATCGTTAGCCTGACGTGTCAAGCACCGTCTGATCAGAACCCGACTCACCGTCTTCCTCAAAAAGCTCCTCACAACTGACGCAGTGGCCCGGCTTGTTGTCGTGCGACACAATCTTGTCTTTGCTGATACCGATCCTCTTCTCTTCGTCGCCGCCTTCGAGACCGATTTGATTTGACACGGGATCGATGTTGATTTCTACCTCTTCACCCCTGCGGTGCTGAACATCGAACTTGACGCCTCGCTTCTGGCCTGCGCGGAGCGTGTCCATGCCTGTACCCACCTCACCTCTGAAGACTTTTGCGACGCCCTCTGATATGGAATACTGGATGTCGTATTCGCGGACCATTTTCTGGATGCCTTCTTTGAGACCTTCGATCTCGAGACCGTCAGGAATACGGCGGATCAGCTGAATGGGGTTGATGGATGTGCCGACTTCGCTGAGCAGGGCGCGAATGAAATCTGGTTTGTTCATGGAGTAATCGAGGAGGTCGTCCCAGAGATCCGGGTTCTCCTTGGTGAAGGAGATCGCTTGGCTAACATCTCCAAGATCGCCAATGATGAGGAAAAGCGCACGCTTTGTTTGACCCGTCTTGCCAAGTAAATAGACCAATTCAGGAATGAAATGCTTGGTCTCGCAGATTTGCGAAGCGTTGTCGAGGTGATATGCAATCGAGTTGCGGAGAAAGTTCATCAACACGTCTCGGTCGTGATCGGCGAAAAGCTCCACAACAAGATCCGCATACCGTTCAACAATAAGCCTGCCTTCTGACATGATGCGCTCGTTGTTGAGACGTTCGACACGGCTTATGTGTCTGTCTGGGTCAGGCTTAGGTCCTTGCCAAAGTGATCGCAGATAGAAGAACAGGAAATGCTGATATGAGCCACCCTTTCGACTTAGCTGCGATACCACGATTTCTGGTTGGACAACTCCGGACAGTGCTTCGTCGACAAGAATCTGCACGACCTCGGATGACGAATCATCAAGCTCCTGCAAATCACCTTTCTTGAGCTGCTCTTTGGATACCCGTAGCATCAGTAGACCAGGTATGTCGTCCGAGATGGCGTCTAAAAGATTGTAGTCGCGAATAAGCGACATGGCTGCATCGGCGTTTTGCAAGCGAACATAGCAACGAAGTGCCTCTTTGGGTTTGCCAGCAGCAAGCTTGAGCTTTGCAAGACCATCTAGCAGAATACGCCAGTCTCTGCCCTGCTCTCCATCTTCTATGGTATCTTCAGATACCTCTTGAGAGTCGAGTTTGTCTTCAATTGCCGTCACTACGCTTGAAATATCGAACAACTCAGGATCCCATCGGTCGAGCAAGTCTGCAAACTTTTGTCGATCGTGACCGATGTAGTGGCCTAGGATGACTTCGTATACAAACGAAGGCAAGGCTGGCTTCATGTCGGTGCTTGGAATATGTGGTGTGATCTCGTCGAAGCGATCAGCCTGCGCAAAGGTAAGAACCCAGTGCTCCCATCTTGTAGAAGTACCGAGCACTCTCCCTGCTACTTCTCCGGCTGTCTTCCAGTCGTTCTTTCCGACCAGTTGTTGGAGCCAAAGATCGCCTATCCTACGTTTCTCTTTTGCTGCAGCAGAATTGGAAGGTCTGGCTGCAGAAACAGTAGTTTGAGAGGCATTTTCGTCTGCAAAGAAATCCGCCAAGCTGCCCGAAAGTCTGGAGGGTGTGCTTGGTGTAGAGTCTGAGCGTTTATCCGTCGACGTGACGATGTTAGGATGCAAATCGACGAGCTCCCAAGCCTGAGAATATTTCTTATGTTCCATGAGCCAGGTCAAGTGGTCTCCAGGCTCTCGTTTCACAGCCATGATACAGTCATAAGGCGTGTGTATGAACATCTTCAGACCGGCGGATGACAGCGCTGGTACGGTGTCCGTCAGCGGCCTGGATGTGGTCGAGATCTTTGCATTTGCAGCCGAAGCCGCGGGCGATCGCCCTTCACCGCTCGGTGTGGCACTGTGTATGCTGGCTGATGAACTGAATATTCTTGTGGCATTATTGCTCACATCCCAGAAGCCGGAGCCCAGAGACTCCAGTGTACCTTTCTGTTGTGCCTCGGTCTGTTGTGCTGGTGGAATCCATAACGGACCAAGGTGGTAGTCGGCCGCAGAAAGGGCAGAAAATCGGCTGACTGGTAGTGTATCGACATCCATTTCTTCTCCGGATTCCACGCTGATCAGACGTAATTCGGGCGAAAGACCTGTCTGTCTGTGCCCTCTAGGCGTACCCTCAGTCGGGACAGCGATTGGTTTATCGTCATCGTCGCGCGTGCGATATGCAAGAATAGCAAGCAAAGAAGGGGTATAAAGCGATAAGCCAGAAACAATACAATCATCGAAAGTGAACCTGTAGCTCGTCAGTAGGAGTCAGATACCCTCGAAAAAAATCGGCCTACTTGTGTACAATGTCAGCACTGCCAACCGAGCGCTCTCCAACACGAGATCCCACACCGGGACGTTCGCCATGCACGTGTACTATCCAAGCAGTATCACCCCAGCCTACCAACAATTTTTCTGGTGTCCTTTTGTGAAAACCCTGTGCTGTCTTTGCTTCCGTGTTTCCATTCGTGACTGCTGCCAGATCTTCAGTTTCCAGCTGCTTGTCGCTGATCCATTGCGCTCTCGCTTTCCAGACGTTGGCCATTTCTTCCCAATTACGACGATTGGGCCTATCAATGTGCGCAATTCTTTTCCATGCATGATCAGCGTTGGCACTTTCCAGCTTCAGATGTGAGCGCATGATCTTAATTCCATGCTCATTGATCCAAACAACAAACTTGCCAGTTCGTGAAAATTTGATGGTACTTATAGCGCCTTCTCCGGAATGAAGGACTGTGTCCCTGCCAGTATTGGAAGTCAATCCTATGGATCCCAACCAGCCCGATGCAGCAGCGGCAGCGCTATTCGTGTTTGCTTCCGCGGTAACTCCAGCTTTTCCTCCAACGGTAAGAACCAGACTGCCTGCTAGACCTCCAGAAAGATACATTCGATCACTTTTGTATTCCGGAGACAGTGCGACCGCCTGTATAGGCCGCTTGAAGTTGCGCAGCGTGACGTCGCTCGGATCGACAAGTGATGAAACGCAAACATGGCCATCTATGGACGCCGAGGCGATGTATATCTGATTCGCGGGAATGTTCGGCACAGAAGGTCGATTGGCCTGTCGTGAAGTCTGACCAGCAGGGGTCTTCGCAGACGGTGTTGAGGGAGTCTGCTGAATGTCTCGTAGGGTTTTGTTGAGCGTAGTTGTGACTGTGCCGGCTGGAGGCGTAGGCTGTACGGGAGAGATGGAGAGCGCTGTTGCCGAGGCGGAATGTGCGTGATACAGTCGAATGGGTTGTAATGAGGGTACGCTTAATGTGTGCTACGGAGATCAGTCTCTCGGAGCCAATCGAGACGCATCTCAACTTACTATGTTTCCATTGTGAGTACCAATGACCTAAAGAACATTAGCGACCCTCCAAACCAAGCCTCCGTCTCGCTCAGACCGTACCATCTTGTCGCCGGCTACGATAAATGTACTCGTGTCATCGCCGTTACGATATACGCTAGCCAGATTGGCTGTCAACTTTGTGTATTTGAGCCTGGGCTCCTCTTCCTCCTCATCATCGTCTTCGTCGGTGTTCGCGACATCATTGTCCGATGTGGCAGACAGAGCGCCATTGCCATTGCCTTTGGAAACTTCATGACTCAACTCTTTCTGTCCTCCCTTCGCCGCAGGCTCTGCAGACATGCTGCAGGCATGAGATTTCGGTCAGCGCAATTGGTTGTGGTGCAACGGATGAGACGACAGCTATCGTGATATGACGAAGTTGGCCGCGTCGCGGTGTTGTTTCGGAGTCGGGGAAATGCAAGGCGGTATCGCTAATAAGACTAAACACTTTTCCTCTTTCTTCTTCGACAACGCCATGAAGCGTACTATTTTTCGTCTATGAGGGCTAGATTCTTGAACTTTGGAGGAATAATCACGCGAAGGAGACCTGAAGCTTCCAACCCGGTGATGGTAACGTGCAGCCGTCGATATCCTTGGCAGCAGCTCACATTAACCGGACGGTATGCCACCAGACACTTGACAAACACTTGGTCGTTTGACGCATCGAGTAGATCTCTGACTAGTAAAGCTTAGGTTTCCTCAACTGCTTGGAAGGCTAAGCAGCATGACGATTCAGCACAACCCGTACAGGTGATTGCACCTGCGAAAAAGAAGAAGGAACCAAAGCGCAAGTCGGCACATTCACAATCTCCAACGTCATTCAGGAGTGTGGCTTTTCAAGCACAAAGAATTCGCGGATTTATCAGAGGGTCGGGTAAGAGGAAGTTTGTAGACCCCGAGGCAGATACGAAAGACATTACGGCGCCATGTTCGGCGGAGTCCTACCATATCCCTCTTGCAAAGAGGCTTTTGAAGCAAGAAGGATACGTGATTGATCCTAAGGATACGGAATTCGACTCTCAAGTCATCCATGTGCAAATGCCGAACTCGAACTGTCTGGCCAAAGACCCCGAGACTGGCGATGTCTTCGTCTTCCTATCTGGCTGTGTAGTATCATGGAACGTTCCAGAGGGGACACAGAAACACCTTGTCCATCGTGTGCTCCTCGCAGCCGCGGGACAGCCTCTGGAAGATGTTGAGATTGAGGACTTTGATTATCTCGAGGATCCTGCTCGGCTAGACAGCCAGATCATCGGCGACACCATCATTCTGGGCACCCAACTGCGATCGATAGAGGACATCGCTTCCACACCGCAAGGTCATGTGAACAGGCCCAGACTCGACACTGATATCGTACTGGCCAAGATTGCGTTCTCGTCAGGCTTTTAGCACGGAGTACTAAATTGGCTGTACTGGAGAATCTCCTGTCATCTTATTTTGAGACAACAAGATCTATACCAGCAACGCTCTCAAAAGGAAGCAAGCTCAAATTCACAAGGTCTTTCATATTACGCAAGACCGGCGAGCTGCTAACGAACCGTGCACAACTCAACTTGTACAGTGAGTTGACGGACGCCATGCCGGACATCTTTTGGGACTCGCCTACCCAGCTCGGCCTGTCCGACTACTACGATGAGGTAGGTAAGGCACTGGATGTCAGCGTTCGGATTCGTGCTTTGAATGAAAAGTTGAATTATGCCAGTGAGATTGCCAGTGTCTTACGCGAACGACTCAGTGAAAAGCACAGTACTGGT
>Ga0058704_10001434_pt1 | contig 11195 bp, 11 predicted proteins | sample AgamicMgSfe_FD_71363 | JGI IMG/M metagenome (GOLD analysis project Ga0058704, IMG submission 71363) | Agave microbial communities from Guanajuato, Mexico - Mg.Sf.e | ecosystem: Host-associated > Plants > Phyllosphere > Phylloplane/Leaf | place: Guanajuato, Mexico | collected 2012-05-30 | reverse complement strand
AAGGGGCGGAGGAAGGTGGAGACGTACTCCTTGACGCTGGCTGGGTATTCCCCGGTGAGGTAGACGGGCTCGGAGAACCAGCCTTCGTTGAAGTCCCAAGCGCGCTGCACCGCCGCGGCGTCGGCGCTCGAGTTCGTCTGAGGGATTTTGTAGCCGCCGTTGTTCTTGTAAGAGATGCTGGCGTTGGGCATCATGGATTTTCCGAGGTGATAGGCGCGGCTGTGCGCGAGGAGGATGTTCTGTCCGCAGAAGAATGGCGCCTGCTGGGCCGGGACGGAGAAGTTCCGGAAGTAGCCAGAAGGCACGGGGTCGATTGCGCAGACTTCAATGGCTGGTGGAAAGTCAGCGACCGGCGATTCGATCCAGGGGTTCCGTAAGTTCCACACTTACGTTCGTTAATCGTGAACCAGGTCTTCACCCGATCGCCAAAGGCGTCGTACACAACCCGGGCATATTCGACAAAGTCGTCGATAATTCTCTCGCTGTTCCACCCGTCGTAGTCATTCTGAAGTGCCAACGGCAAGTCCCAATGGTAAAGAGTGACTAGTGGGGTGACGTTGTACTGCAAGCACGTATTGATCACATCGTTATAGTGATCGATGCCTTGCTGGTTGACAGCGCCGTGTCCGTACGGCATGATGCGACTCCAGGAGATGGAGAGCGAGTACACCTGCACGCCCAGGGCGGCAATGCGCGCGATATCTACAGGCGGTCAGTGCTGCGAATCTGACTGATTCGCACTCGTCCCAACGTTACCCTCTTTGTACATATAGTAGTTATTGTCCGAGCTAATACCACAGGCATCGACAATCAGTCAAGGTGTCATAGCAGTGCACAAGATTTCTTCGCTTCAGGGCACTTACATGTCGGCGGTATCATTGTTCAACACGTAGTCTTGGACCCGATGAGCGAAGACGTCCCAGATACTCGGCCCGCGGCCCTCTGCTTTGACGGCTCCTTCGATCTGGAAAGCGGCTCCAGCGACCCCCCAGAAGAAACCCTTCGGGAACGACCACGACTCGTTCTTCACCTGCAAGGGATTTTGCTGTCCCGTCAGGAAGGCCGGGTAGTGCAGAGGGGGCGGCGGGATCAACGAGCTGGCAGGCACCGGGGTTGGCGACACCGTCGTGGTGATGTTGGCCGAAGAGACTGGACCGACGAGCAGATTCCAGTAGTCGTCCAGATCGAGGGAGAGAGCCGTAGTGTATGCCGCTGTTGGAGTTCCGTAACCGCTCGGAGCTGCGGGGACAGAGCCATTGATCGTAGTCGTCGCGGAAGTAGTATGGTTGAGGCTCTGGCGTGGGTTGAGAGTCGCGGCGGCCAGCGTGGCTGCGAGTGGGAGAAGGGTTTTGCTTGACATGATCGCCATGGTCCCCAGGAGATGCCAGAGGGCACGAGGACAGAACAAAGACGGAGTAGAAGGAGAGTCGGTACGGCTGGCTTACCTTCGGTACCACCACGAACTATGTAGCGTCCATGGTATGGACAGCAGCCCCTCGGTGATCAGAAGTGCCGATGACATTGTTACGATATCTCCATCCCGCCCAGCCACAGCAGTGGGACATGTCACATGTCAGATCATAATATGCGAGTTGACTGGATTTGCAGTGAGCACTTTGTTGCTGTGTGCGAACTTGCGGAGACTGATGATGAGAAGAGGGGGTGGAGGAGATGGAACGATTGCCGACAGGAGTTCCCGTCCGTAGTTCAGCCGAAAGGTAGTGCACGTGACCATCTCATGCCATACAGCTGTTTCGGTATAACAACTGCCGGCGGTCCATCTCGGCATTGCACTGGATCATCAATGTTTCCCCGGAGTCACACACGAGGAGAAGGTAATCAGAAGCACTACACATTCGTTGGCAAAGTGTGAGGCGACTTGGCAGCGTATATACATCAAATCGTCCCTTCCGGGATGCTTGACAGTACGCACCCATTTAGTTACTCCCTCCGCGGCCTCCTACCTTGTTCAATGCCTCGATCTGGACACTCGAAAGTTGCAGCTCTGGTAGCTTCGTCGTGTCTTTTGGCGGTGACAGGAACGCCCGTCGTGACAGGAACGCCAGGTATGCACCGACGGCCTCTTTCGTGACGGCAGCAGGACCATCCACGGCTTTGAGAACCTTTTCGTCGGCTTTCAGCGCCTTTTGAGCGTTCCTGTCACCAAGGTTCGGCGCCTTGGTGGCCTCGGGTAGGTCACCAGTCACCATGTGATAAAGCCCGAGCAAAGCCAGCTCTTCCCGCTTCGAGCCATCATCCCCTTCGACATACTGGACGACCTTCTGCTTCCACGAAGCGTAATCCTCGATGGGGACAGTGTAGCCATACGCTTCCAAAACCTCCAAGAACTCGTTGAACGTTAGTCTCGGGTGAGCTTCGACGTGAGCGGTTGAGCCCTTGTCACCCCAGAATGCCATGGAGTTGATGAGGCGGGCCACATGAGTGACGGGTACCATGTTGATGGTGTTCGTCACGTTCGGTCGTGAGCCGATCTGCACACAGCCTTTGAGCATGCGCACCAAGAAGTCGTCGGTGTTGCTGACGCCCGTCTTCGGATCACCGAGGACATATCCAGACCGGATGATGACGCCGTCCAGGCCTCGCTTGCAGGCTTCGTGAATGACTTTCTCGGAGACCCACTTCGACTGACCATACCCCGTCGCCAGTCCCTGCCGGCTGCCTTCAAGCAGGTCATACTCGCCAACCTTGTCTCCATACTCCATGACCTGCATATAGAAGTCCGAGTCCAACGCGCTTGTCGAGCTGACAAAAGCCAGCCGTTTCGGTCGCTCGACACCACATAGCTTAATGCACTCGACGGTGGACCGTACATTGGCTGCTTTGAGGTTTTCATAAGGCATGAGCCAGTGCACTCGCGCGCCGTTGTGGATCACAAGGTCTGCATTATGGGCAACTTTGTCGTAATCTGTGGCATTCATGCCAAGCTTTGGCTGCTCCAAGTCGCCGATGACAACCTCGAGAACACCTTCTGTTCTCCACCAGTCCTCCCAAAGTCCATAGGCCATGCAGGTCGTCCGTATTCTGTCCATTGCTTGCGCATGAGACGATGCTCTTACATGCGCATAGACATGGTTTGGCGGTGAGCGCATGAAGGCGTCTCTCAGGATGTATGCGCCCAAGAAACCAGTCGCGCCAGTCAGCAAAATATTGATACCCGTCTCGGAAGCGTTCGTCCCAGTGTTGGGTGTGTCACTCTTGAAAGAAACGGGTAGCTGCTCAATTTGTCTCGGGAGATCGTTGGAATACAGCTCAGCCTGCTGTTCCTCTACGTCGCCTACAGTAACGTCCAACCTCAGACTCCCGGGGTCGAGGGACCGGTCAATGTAGCCTGCCACGCTCTTGAGGGTCGGCTTGCCGGTCATGACCGACATGGGAACATTGGCACCTTCCCAACGACGATTAATTTTAGGCACGATCTGCACGCTCATCAAGCTGTCGCCGCCAAGGTCATAGAAACTGGTATCTCTGGGCAGTGAATCTGCAGTCTGGTTCCGTCGTTTCAACAGCGAGGCCCATATTTCCGCAAGACGATGTTCCGTCTGCGTCCGGGAGCTGATATCGGAGGCCTTGGGTATCGCTCCGAGGAGTTCTGCGCTACCAGGGAACGGGAGTGCTCGCCGATCAACTTTGCCGTTCGGTGTGAGCGGCAGCCGAAGCATTGGAATGAACAAAGTCGGTACGGCGTAAGTCGGTAGCTTCTTCTTCAGTCTCTCCCTCACATCAACGGTGAGGAGCTCGAATATCTGCATTCGTTGGGCGACACTCATCTCCTCTTTAGCAGATACCCTCCGCCGCGAGAGAGAGGGTACGCCGAGAGCGCCATTCGGCCCGTTCAAGTGAGGTTGTTGCGTAGTGTCTCTTTCTTGTTGCTCAGTATACCATGCTCGCCACCGCTGCATATCGGGAACATAGTACGAAACCAGAATTTGCTCTTCGTTTTGGTCTCGCTTGACCAGAGTGACGTTTTCTCTGATCAAGGGGTGCTGGCTGAGGTGTGTATCGATCTCGCCAAGCTCAATGCGGAATCCACGGATCTTTACCTGATCGTCCGCTCGTCCAACGCACTCAACATTGCCGTCCGGCATATACCTGCCAAGGTCGCCTGAGCGGTACATCCTGTCCCTTGGCCCGAGGTAGCATTCACGCCACGGCTCGGAGTGGTTTGCAGTTGCGGCGCGCTCCTTGTCTTGGTCTACCCACTTCTGATTGTCGACAAACCAGTTCTTGACAAACTTCTCGGCGGATTTCTGCTCGTCACCTAGATAGTGTTCGGCCAAACCACCAGCACGAACGTAGATTTCGCCGATCTCGCCAACCTCGCATTGTCTCTCCTTCCTCTCACGATCAACCACCAGGAGTTGAACATCAACCATGCCCGTACCCGCTGGTATGACATCACCCATCTTGTCCAGATAAGACATGTCCTCATTCGAGGAAGGTATCTCGTAATAGGACACGGCGCGCTGGGTTTCGGTTGTGCCGTACATGTTCTTGATCCTGCAATTGGGTGCAAGCTGCTGTAGTCTCCGGCAATCTCTCTTGAGAAGAACATCGCCAACAAAGAAGGCGCCATGGAGACTCGTCACTTTCGGCTCTTGCGAACCGAGGAGGATTTGTCCCATAGCGGGAGTGAGATGGGTAACCGTGATTCCGTTGTTGCTGGCCCAAGCCGCTAATTTGTCGAACGTGATGTCCTCGGCTGGTGGTACGATCAAGCTCGCACCCAGGAATAGAGGCGTGAAAATGTCGCGCTGGATAGGGTCATGGGCAATCCCACTGAGCATGGAGAAGCGGTCTTTCTCTGACAATCCGAAACGCTTGGCCATCCACGGGAAGTAGTAGGCAAGAGAGAAGTGACGACCCTTCACACCCTTGGGGCGGCCCTCCGAGCCGGAAGTGAAGGATAGGGTCGGTGTGCTGTCCGGGCCAACCACCACACCAGGTATCTCAGCCTTTGTGGACGCAGAGCTAGCAAGACGGTCCTCGCCACCGTCAATTGAGCCGCCAAGCAGGGACGCATCAGCCTGGAGCTTTAAGGCGGGCACTTCTGTGCGAAGTGAAAGCTTCGTACCGATATAATCGCGTACGGTCCCGTCCAATGGACCAGCTTCGCGGGTTGCCTTCTCTATCACCACCAGAGCTCTAGGTTTGGCAACATCAAGGTAGATGATCTGTCGATCTGGTGGATACGCCGGATCGATGACACTGAAGGTTGCACCTGCCTTCAGCACACCCATCACGGCAACAACAAGGTCAACACCACGGTGGGCGTAAACCATGACCACCTCGCCGCGCTGGAGGCCATTGCTGACAAGGTGGTGAGCAAGGATGTTCGATGCTTGGTTGATGTGCTGATAGCTGAATGTTCGCTCTGCGGTGTTCGACGATGCAGTCTCGACGACGCATGTTCGGCCAGGATGGGTCTTGGCATTGGAAGCAAAGATCTCGTGAATAGCGCCCTTGTAATCAGACCAGTGAAGATCTGACGTAGGATCCGGACGAATATCGTTCGACCGGAGAGCCATGTTGTCACTGGATCTTTGAGCCGACCAAGGTGCTTGGGTCGTTGCGGGCACGTTTCGCTTTCGTCAAGTGACAGCAGCGTCCTGTTGAGCTATTCTGTGTCGGCCACGATCAGTCGGTCGAATGACATGATTGTCCTATGTACTTTCTGAGTCCGAACGTGGTCTCTTGCAAAGCCGTTGATGCGATTGTCATTGACTGAAGTGGAGTATCAAGACGAGACGTCCCTTTACTCTCGCTTGCACGTGATCGATATGATTTCTGCCCTGCAAAGTGCCGTTCTGTGCAGCCGCTACTGCAGGGCTTCCGCCCCCACAACCTCAAATTATCCTCCCCACTGATGACTTGACCAGCCTCCTCCGGTCAAGTTGATGTATATCCGCACTCATTGCGCCTTCAGGGGCTGTGCGACCGATCAATTTCATCCAGTATATATATACAAGCATCCAAGATCATGGCTTTCGGCAACGCGACCGGTCTTATTAGACACGGCAGCAAGAGTTCACGAACTCACAGTCACAAGGCTTCTATCCGACACCGAGGGAAAAAGTCCACCGACGAAGCGCCCGTAACGTTACAAGAGGTCAATATAGACGAGATCCGGCGGAGACGAACCTTGTATTACGATGCTGGGGCAACCCATACAGCGACAGCTCGTTCTAAGAGAAGCACAATTTTCAAACCAAAGACTACAATGGTGACATCGACGACGCCTGCCCGCACTCGGACGGCGAAGGGTGTTGAACGCAGCGACAGGAACAGAAGGCACACGAGCACCTCCGCTAAAACGAGCACCTCCGCTAAAACGAGCACATCGCGGAAACACCTCAGCACAAGTGAGCGACGGACTGCGGACTATGTATATGGTTCTGAACTATCTGCTACATTACCACCACGAGCGCCAGCACTAGTAGATCTAGAAGAAGAATCAAAGAATGAAGGAGCATCGGATGGACCGAGGCGATACTCGAGACACACCTCATCAACGTGCACCCGCTTATCAAACTTGACCGAGTCCGACATTACACCAGATGATAGTATCTCTGTGGTGGCTGGAGCGCGGCACTCCCGATCACAGAGCGTGTCCGCGTCGGACAGACCTTCGACCAAGCGTCGAAGTACGACATCATCGAAGCTGCCGCCAATTTCCGAGAGGGCCGCCGACAGTCGCGAGGTCACGACTACTGTCTCCGCTCGAAAGGCATCGAAGCGTGACTCGGGTCTTCTGAAAACACTTCTTCGACGCAACACCACGTCTACCGTTTCTCAACCTCCTCGCTTGATCGAATGTCTTACGTGCGGTTCAGACGACATACCACATGCGCACTCCGCGAAGCTGGCCTGTGGTCACCGTATGTGTCACGATTGCTTGAGACGAGTCTTCGAAATGTCCGTGACGGACCCAGCACACATGCCTCCTCGCTGCTGCAGCGACGATCATATCCCGTTGAAGCATGTCGAGAGACTGTTCGACCTGAAATTCAAAGTGCTGTGGAATCGTAAGTATCAGGAGTACAACACCAAAAACCGCGTCTACTGCCCCAATGCCAGTTGCGGTGATTGGATCCGACCGACTCACATCCATACGTACCAAGGTCGGAAGTATGCACTGTGCCCTCGTTGCAAGCTGAAGGTTTGTGTTCTATGCAATAACAAGATGCACAAGTCGCGCGAGTGTCCGAAGGACCCGGAGATCGCCAAGCTTATCGAGCAAGCGAAGGAAAGGGGCTGGCAACGCTGCTTCAACTGCAATTCCATGGTCGAACTGAAGGAAGGCTGCAACCACATGACGTGCAGATGCCTGGCGGAATTCTGCATGGTCTGTTCCGGCCGATGGAAGACATGCGACTGTCCATGGTTCAACTACAGCAACCTACCTGGTCCGGACGCGCTAATCGACATGAGAGTACCGGAGCCGATCCAAGTCATCTACCGTCGTGTGTTTGATGCCACGGGACCGGGACAGACCGTGCGACGGGCCCAGGTTGAACGACCACCAGACGAGATGCAGCCTGCGAACCCCACCTATCAAGACGAAATGCAGCAAAGGAGAACACAGGAGCGTCTCGACGCTGACTTAGCTCGTCGCCTGCAGCTTGCCTCTCTCATGGATCCGGCTGACGAGCCGCCTGTGCAACGAAGAGTGCAGACGGAGACCTGGGGTCTTGGCAACGCAGCAGGTCATTTTATGAACGACAACTTTGTCCAGAATGCAGCGGATGTCGTGATGAACGCATTCGGAGACGCCAATATGGGCAGACGGGGTGAGCGCGTCAGTGGTAGGCGCAGAAGGGCGAGGCAGACGGAGCAAAATGCCGGAGATGGTGGGCTGATGCCAAACTTTCTTGGCGATCAAAGTGTGCTTGGAGTTGGGCCATCGAAGATGGCTCGAAGAGCACCCGCATAACACCTTCGGGGCTGATCGTGGACGATCAACGAAATGCATGCCTTTGTCTGTTAACTCTTGTCGGAGGATCACAAAGAAGAGGAGGTACTTAAAACCAAATTCTCTAAGATACCCCATAACGAACCGACCGGATCTTGATGCTTTCTGCATTCCAGTCTGGATACCTACCGGTATCTCTCGCCGCGTCCGTGGGAAAGGCTGGCGGATCACATGAAAGGAAGGGTTCGAAGCAGCATTTTCCTGGCTTAGCAAAGCTTGAACTGGACCATTGATGCTTTCGATGAGGCGATGTTGTCTAACAAAGGAAGGATGCATGCTTGCGAGACAGATGCAGTAGGTGATACTGACCGTTTTCGTGCCCGTGTCTGACGGATCAGAAAAGACATAGGTAGGTTTCTGGGTTCGAATTGTCTGGGCCGATCGAGCCCGCCATCTTCCCAGGTTCACCGTCAACACAATATGTGCCGAAAGTCATGCTCCATGTTCCGCGTGCAATCGGGCGATTGCTATTTGTTGAGAAAATCCGTACGAGAGTGCCTGCTGATGAGTAAAGTATGATCATAAGTATGGATACGTCGGTCTGGCATCATCTCGAGGGAGACTTCTTCATTGGGCCGCTGATGTGATGATCATGCACTCCCTTGAGTCGCTCCTTTGTTTGGATTGCTGCCACGGCTTCGAGTATAGTCTTCTTTCTTTGTGCAGAACTGACAAAGCCATGGATGATCGTTGTCGTGGTCTTTGAGGTAACAAGCTCACAAAGCGGTCATTTTGCAAAAGGGGGACAAATGCAAAAGGCTGGCTCGCTGAGACCCGGACTCCATTCTTTAGATCCAACATTCAAGGCCCACCAGTTCAGCAATATAGCACCATCTATGGACACCCAAACCATGTCTCTTAACGAAGAATCCAGAACTACCCTTCGATTGGCGCAAAAGCGTGCCGATGCGTCCTTCGAGGAAATGCAGAGAACCAGTGCCGAGCTCACCGCCATCAAGAACGCAATCCGCCGGGCAGCCAAGGCTATCGAGACGCTGCAGAAGCGAAGCGCAGGCGCAGACAAGCCGAGCCAGGAGTCGAACATCCTCTTGCTTCAAGAAGCGTGTCGTCGGCTGAAGACAGCCCGCGCTAAAGCCGTGTTGCGGTTCGGCGATGCGGTCAAGAGGACTCAGGTGGACGAAGCGGCGGTCTGGCAGGCTTGTCAAGCTCACGATCAGCGATTGGCCCAAAAGTGGTCGTAAGCGGACAGGATAGCGGATAGTCTGCGCCGAGGCAAGCTGGGTGATGCTGCTTTTTAAAAGGTAGGTCGTACCCAGTCTGGATAGCGATGGGCCGGTGGCGCCACGCATGCACCCCTGAGAGGGTCGGTTCAGGTTGGCACGGTAAGGAGGTTTGTCCAGGCCGGTACGAAGACTTTGCAAAGTCTCGGACGCCGTTCTCTCGTAGCCATTGCCAGTTATGATATCTCATTTGTTCCTTTTCCTCACAGGCGTCACGAAGATCTTCCGAGTCGTGTTCTTGCGATCGAAGTTGTGTGTCACGTCGAAAATTTGGTGGGCCACGTGATGGCGCGATGGTCTGCCTACGGCGCGTTTCCCACCGTGTTTTCCCAAGTCCGCAAGCTCACGTTGAGATCTTCACTACACCCACCTCGCCTCCTTCATCAACAACATCTCTCCACTTCGCCCCCTTCCATCAACACCTCTATCCAGTACACGAACCTGCTCGTCCGCATGCAGGTGTTCACACCCGCTCCTTGCACCGCAGACACGCCATCCCACCATGGCCACAAACGCGAGGTGAGTTGGGCTCGGACGCGACGTCGTGCAGAGGCTGACACTTCCCAGCCAGAGGCCCTATCCTTGCTTCCCACCACATCCCAAGCCTAAGCCGGGCTCACCGGACCTCATCATGACCTTGTCGCCAGAACTGCGCAATCGTATCTACGGGCTGGTCCTTCTGTCCCCGACCGCCATCCGTCTACACAAAGACAAACCCCCGGGGCTACTCGGCGTCTCCAAACAAATCCGACACGAAGCCTGGAAGATGTACTACGCAGGCAACACCTTTCACCTCATCGAAGGATCCAGCGCAGCCGGTTTCACCGACGGCGTGCGCACGATCCGCACGGTTGTCGCGGCTTGTGGTCCCAAACCGTTTCGGCAGTTCAACGTCATCCACTCTAATTACTGTCTCTGTCTGCACTCCCTGCTACCGCTGCTAGAGCTCATGCATGAAAGCGGGTTCGAGCCTGCCACCGCAACGTACACTGGGCCCGACCCTTACACCGACGCCAAGGGGTTCGCCTTGTACCGTAACAGCGCAACGTCAGTGTTTCGTATTTTTGATAACGATAACGACCTCACGCCTGCAGAAGAGGTCCTGGAGGAAGCGCTGAACATTGCGAGGAAAGCGAGACAGGCGGGGTGGACGCGGCAGGAGCTTGCACAGGAGTTTTGGGATTTTTTGAAAACCCCAAAGCACTGGTCAATCATGTCACAGTTGAGGCTTAATCAGAGGGCCAACAGGGCCAGGGCCCTTGCTAGGCTGGGTGCTGCTCGTCATTGACGTGTTTCTCTCCCTAATGGGTGGCGCTTTGCGTGCTGAGCCGGGAGTACTTTCGAAGGATGGGCGAAGGCTGTATCATCCGGGTGGACGAAGTAAGGGCGACGAGGATGGCTCCTCTTCTGGCTACTCGACGGAAAGTGAAGCGTGAATGGACGGCTGGGTATGTGCTCGCCTGGCGACTGGAGTTATGGATGCTGGACTCAGAGTGCTTTTTCAGGGATGGGCGAAGGCTACGAAAAGGGTGGGCGATGGGAGCGCGATGGTCACCAGGATAGTCCTTCTATCCACTTGAAGAGGAAAGTGATGAGTGGACTGGATAGCCTTGTCTGACAGCCATATTCTATGATTGATTCAAGCCTCATCTAAACCACGTTGAGCAATTCGCGGTGAAATGAAGAACGAATGACCAAGCTGTATCCCACGACCTCGGCTTTTTTGGTCTTGCGTGGCGTAACAGACCCCAATCATGGGCCACGTCTCTCAACGGCCGTCGATGTCTAAACAAACACTGCCGACGGACTCAGAGACCTCAGTCCAGTTTTAGTACTCGACTGCTCGATACAAAAGTGATAGGTGATGCTCGCTACACGACCTTCATCAAATCAAAGTCGGGAGAAGTGTACCTACTGTACCTAGGTATGTGTAGTGTATGCAAGTAGGTAGAAGTAACCTTCGT
>Ga0058704_10001433_pt1 | contig 11196 bp, 8 predicted proteins | sample AgamicMgSfe_FD_71363 | JGI IMG/M metagenome (GOLD analysis project Ga0058704, IMG submission 71363) | Agave microbial communities from Guanajuato, Mexico - Mg.Sf.e | ecosystem: Host-associated > Plants > Phyllosphere > Phylloplane/Leaf | place: Guanajuato, Mexico | collected 2012-05-30 | reverse complement strand
TTCTAGTACTCTTTATAATTTGATTCGACATATGCCCAACCTGCTGGGCTTTCGCCCACCGTCCTCGTCAAATGACTAGTCTCGAGCCCCGATCTCTGTTCCATCGGGGACAGATTCAGTAAGACCTCTTGAGGCTGGCACCGACCTGTGAGACTCTTACCCAAACAAATGCAACACAACTGATGACCTGCTGCGCGTCAGTATGTTCTTCGCAAACTCCAGCATTCAACAGTCGAACATACATAGCAGATGCCAGTGAAGAAAACAAGAGCCCAGTACGAACCATCCGCGGCGTTCAACAAAGCCCCGGCAATCGGCAGCCCAGTCAACGTCCCAAAAGAGACAAGTGTGTAGCAGGTAGCGTAATATCTACCGTACTCCTTGGTGTCGCACAACTGGCCCACGCACACCGGCGCCAGACTGATGTTAGATCCAGAAGAAATGCCAAAGAGCACGCAAAACGCCACGGTCAACCCGAGGACTGCCTGCTTGTTGTCTTGCCTGCCGGCTTGATCTGATGAGGATAGCACAGTTGCCGGAAGCCAGACAGCGAGCGACGAGACGCCGCAGACGATGACGGCTAGAATCTGCGGGTTGGGTTAGAGGGTTGGTGTCTTTTAGATTACGCAAGCACCGCAGCATAACATACCATCGTGTTGAACCTCCCCAGCTTGTCTGCAAAATAGCCCGGCGCCCACCGCCCGAGGCAGGAGCCCGCGTTGAAGATGGCAATCAGATTGTAGGCAAAAGACTGACTCATTGCACCAGACGACAGGGCGTACGAAGTGAGGTAGGAGATGGGAATGAAGACTGCAGACGTTTCACGTAAGCCAACATGCCTCGAAATGACCTTGCTGCAAAAATCTACTCACGCCCCCATTCCTCGAAGAACACGCCAACAGTGGTCAGAGCAAACGCCTTGTCCCGGAATATCCTAAAATCTGGCAACACACTTCCACCCAGTTTGGGTGGTAACCGAGATCTGATCAGCAGGTTGGCCACGAGCAAAAGACCGATATAGATGAAACCCATGATGCGAGTAGCCCAGCCGAATCCGACTTTGGGGAACAGACTCTGCAGCATCAGAGGGAAGACTACTCCTCCAAGCGAGCCCCCTGCTGCAGCGATTCCGGTTGCGTTTCCACGCTTCTCCATGAAGAAGTGGCCGATGCTGGAGATTGCAGGGGTGAATATAAGACTGGTGCCCAGGCCTCCGAGGACACCAAAAACGAGCATGAAATGCCAGTACTCTGTGGAGAGATCAGCATACTACACAAACCAGTAGATAGAGAGCCACCCACGAGTGCAAACGGCCAGCAGCAAAGTGCTAGCGATTAGGCAGATAGAGCCCATGAAGACGAGCAGTCTAGGTCCCTTGGCGTCAAAGTAAGGACCAATCTGCACACCACCAAAGAAGGCCAAGAACGAATAAACCGAGAAGATCCAGGCAACCTCGCTCTCCTCGTAGTTGGAGAGCTGATGCGTGCTCAGATATGCCTGGAAAACACCAATGGTGTTCATTGTGCCCAGCGCCGCCACCATTGCACAGAAACTCCCAAAGACGACGCTCCAGGCCTGCCATCCCCCTTCCGGGAAAGGCGCCTCGCCGCCGGCGAAGTCGTCATCATCATCATCATCTCTCTCTACAGCGGCTGTCTTTTCATTGAAGGCAGCATGAGCGTCCGGGGCAGATGGTACAGCGGGAGGGTGCAAAGAAGAAATATTCGAGATATTGCGAGTCAATTCTTGTCCTGGCGTGCTGCCTTTGGGTTCTGGGTTCATACGGCAAAACAATACTGTCTTGTCGAAAGTGTGGTTCTACCTGCACCACTACTTGCTATCACGTAAAGTCTGATCATAGAATCGATCGATATATATCGAATAGATAGTCGTTGAGTGGTTGATGATTCACTCGGCCAAGGCGGAGTTTATACTTTCTTTTGTGGATCCTCATTCGTGCCAAGGCCAGGCGTATCATGCATAGTCCAACTCCTTGGGTCCTATCTAAGATACGCGGTTCAAATACTTATCCAAGATTTGCTTATCCTAGGTGGTGATGGAGGTGTATACCGTTTGATGTGAAGCGATGTTCTCGAGTACACAAGCTGGTTTTCTATGACACGCTTGCGAGCATCTTGTCCTGGTAGGAAGGGCTCTCCGAGTCTCTGCGATAGGCTCGTAGGTGTGACACCAGCCACAAGCCGAGCAAGAAAAACTAAGAGGTGTTGGAAAAACAGTGGAATCGAGGCAGATGTGACGAAGCGATGAATGAACAAGCCATGCATCTGCAAACCTTATAGACACAACACCTTCTCTGCCTCGAAGCCTTGCGCCGCGGAAAAGTAGTACCCCCTCTGATTAGCAAGGACTCTCTTCCCGGTCTTTCCATCGAAGAAGTCACAGTTGTAATGTGTATGGCCGAACCCCCAGACCTTGACGTTGGGACTTGTCCAACAGAGGGCAGATGACAAGTCGGTCATAAAGCCCGATGACATGTTACCGTTCACATGGGCGGGATGTATCGTGCGTGGGTCGGTCGTGGGAGAGTGATGGGTAAAAACGATTAGCTGACGATCAGGCTGCGTGGCCGCGATCTCAGAGACTTGAGTGTCGAGCCAAGCCACATCAGTGTCGTGGGCTTCCGTGTGCTTGTCGGTTGTCCAGTCTTTGATGTGGTAGAAATCATTCAGGCCGAAGCTGACATGGTCGCTCTGTGCTGACTGGACGCGGCTGTGCAGCGTACATCCTAGGATGGTGACTTGCGACGAAAGGTCGTATCGAGTCCTGTCGAGAAGCACAAATCTGCCTAGACTTTTGGTCGATTGTCGCTCGCCATCTATTGATGTTTCAAAATCGCGTAACCTGGACTTGGTAAAGTGCCAGCAAGTGTGATAAGGCTCATGGTTCCCAAGTACATAGAAGACCGTTTCGAATGCTTCCAGTTGTTTGCGAAGGAAGTGATAGAGTCCGTCGTCCTTTGCATGGCCGATATCACCGATTAGTGCGAGGTGCGGTGCACGTGGGGGTATCTCAAAAACGTCGTATGCTGTTGGGTTCTCCAAGTGAAGGTCTGAGATGACTTGGATATGATCTTCAGCCCTGGTAGACATGTTGACATTGATGTCAGATACCCTGACCACAGACAGGCGAGATGTGACCCGCCACGTCACCCCAAAACAAGAGCCTATCCAGGTTGCCAAGACACCACGCACTGCATACCTTGTTCTTGGACTGTTCTACAGTACAGCATCATCACAACTAAGTAATCTACTGTGTGTTTTGGCAATCAAGCCATGTCTTCCATCGTGAGCGATATCTCTGAGCTTGCCTCGCAACTTGGAGACGCTGAGCTTGTCGCTGCAGTTGCTTCATTCTTGGATGACGGGGATATCCCATATGTGTTATGGGACAAATGGCTCCTCAGGCTCTACGGCGTACCCACCATTGTAGATGTCAGACTTGACTCCACCCTCTCTTGTTGTATTTGCGTATCCATGCTGATGTTTCCTCCAGGGACTTGCGTTTGTCGTTGCTGACGACATGCTGCAGCATGCGTACGAAATGCTCTATCGCGCCAACTTCGCACCATGTACCCTAGGAGACTCGTGTCTACAATCTCCAAAGTGCCATCCTCGCTTCACTCCTGCACCGAACGCTCATCTTCATATAACCGATAGCTGCTGTGTGATGCTGTTTAATCAATCCGAGCTGCTCGGGCATCTGCCCAACCTGTCAGCAACACCACGCACAAATGCAGCCAAGCCAGATTTCATTCTCGCCTCTGACCTAAAAAGGTTGCCCGGTCCTAATGAACTCGGAAGTGGTGGTAGGATCTCGCCGGACCTGCACCCGGTTCGCGCATTGTCCGTCTGGCGTTTTGTAGAGGCATGCATGTTGTTGCTCCAGCGGAGCAGACGCTACGGAGGCTATTGGGTGTCACATCTGTGCTATATCGCCTTGTATGTGGATAAGAACAAGGATGTGTTTGATGAAAATGACCTCGAGCCGGTCCATAAGGCTGCGTTTGGCGTTATTAGATCAGGGAAAGGTCGTCTTCGTGATGTCCTTGGGGCACCGCAGTCGGAGATATAGTCGACGAGTAATGGACGTGCCTTTTGCCCATGTCCACATTGAGCAGCAAGACATGATAACGAAAAGGCTCAAGAGACGGGCGTGGTGCTGCCATCTCTCTCATCCAACATTTGTCTCAGTTTCCTGTACTGTCTGCCTTCGTGCGCCTTCTCCCATTGCAGAACCCTCCTAGGCTTCTCTAGTTTCCTGAGATTGACGTCGCTCAGACCCAGCATGGGAACCTGCTTGGCAAGGTCCTGTTGCACTGCGGACTTGGTATCCACGGCAAACGGACCATTGTAAGGATTGACATTGATGCGATCACGGTGGTTCATTGCCGCGATGTTGACCAGGAGTTGATAATCCTGACTCGACGCACGTGAGCGCGACGAAGGGAAAGAAGAAGAAGACGACGAGGCCTGCTGGCTGGATTTCCGCCGAGCAGCTATCTCGGCCAGGGCTCTGCGATCGCTCGACATGGGTAACTCAGACTCTGGAGCGTCCACGGTGTCGTCTGACGAGGTCTGGGTTTCCTGGGTTTCTTCAATGCTGCCGTCGTCGGTAGACATTTGGAACCTCAAAGGAGACCGGCGGAGGAGTTTCTGTGCCGACTCTTCGCTCTGGAAAATGGCCAGCATGGTGTTGGGCGCCGGAGATGCATCGTATCTGAGGCTCTTGAACATTTCCACCTTCCCGTAGTCCTGCAGTAGCCAGAGGATCTGACGGGTGTCTGCCATGTTCAGTGGTCGCGGGACCAGTTTCAGGTGAACTGCTCGACCGCCGATTGGCCTGGTCAGCCCCCGTACTGCAGAAGCGAAGACCATTGTTTCTCTGGTGCAGGCATGGACCGAGATGATTATTCAAGAACGGCGCAGTCACGTCCTTTCGAGAGTCGACGCTCCGACAACGCCAAGCCTTTTTATGCATGGCGATTGGTGCACACATAATTTACCACTTTGTGAAACGTGCATGTACATGCCCCTGTGCATCATTATGTATTATCCAATAGCTCAGATGTGCTATAGACACCCAACTCGTTGCATTCTAGTGTAGCCTTCGCATTTGGCAAAGCAGATAGCCCCATGATACATTACATTACAACATGGCCACGGTGTGCCGTCGAACGCCTCCATCTCCGAGACGAGACATTTGCTTCACTGCAAATCCACCGTAACCAGATCCCATTTCAGTCGTGTTCCTTCATTAATCCCTCTACCATGTAATGGTAGTGTCCCAACACCTCCCAAGAGACAAACTGGAACGTCTAAGCCGCGCTGGGGGTGTTCCTTCGCTTGCGAATCCTCAACATCCGTGGCTTCTTCGACACGCTTGCTCCTGTCGTCGATAGCAAATCGCTCGATCGTCGGTATGGTGTGTTTGTATTGCATGAAGTTGAGAGTAAAGAACAGGACGATGAGAGAGTGGAGATTGACGGTGACGATGTCGAACTCCGCTTCGTCAGGCTGTTATCCTCGAGGCTGCTGTAGCCTTCGTCGTACTTTGCATCTGCGACGTCCTTCTCGCCAAAGCTGTCGGTCCGTGTGTGAGTGACGACGCATTGAGACTCGGAGTGCACCATCCTCCCCACCATTTCCTGGATGCTTCGTAGATGTGATGCGTCGCAGAGCATGCGGACGCCTACTTGTCGCTGTAGTCTTCTCGAGGAAGCGGTCGCCGTGCCGACATGGGTGCCTCCAGGACCGTCCGCGAACGAGCTTCCACGACGGTCCATCTTGCTCGTTGTGCAGGGCTCCGAACGCACATGGGGCATGGCATCATGGTGCAACTGTTGCTCACTGAACCTCTGGGACAGTTGGCTTATTGATATATGGCGTGACGCAGTTCTTGGAAAGTCTCGCGGCGAGTCGCAGTAAGGAAAGGTGAGGTCCCGGCATGGTATTGATGAAGGATGGCGAGACGCCGTTGCGACAGAGTAGTTGTCAAACATGTCTGAGGAGAGTGTGGATATGATGTTGTTCTTTAAAGATTGGACGGACGTAATGGACTGGATGGACTGTTTTCTCCAAAGGACGACATCACATTTCGAGACGGCGCTTACCAGAATATGTACTCTACGTTATTGACACATGCAGGTGCACATTCCATGGGCCGAGCGGAACGTATACCATGCACTCTAAAATGTTGTACAGGGAACTCGAGGCGTACTTCATGGACCGTGGCTTGGCTAGACAACCGTTGAGGAGCTCCAGCTCGGGTCTAGACCGAGCATACGGCGCTGTGGCGCATGCTGGCGATTGGGAGGCACGCTGAAATGGGAGTCTCCACAACTCATGGTCCCCAGCAAAATAGACACTGGTAGCCAGAACCCTATGCACCAAGTCATGAACTACAAACTACAGTACGACTTTGGCCGACAATATTTCCGGCGGCTAAAGTCTGTACTGGGGTAGTGGCTAATGTGACCTTGTTATTAGCCATATGATTGGGAGACTGATGAGCCGTCTCGCTGCATCGCTGGGTGTTTTTCGACGGCGGTTGCTCTACAGGCTACAGCATTTGCAGAGGCAAGATACAAACGATCGACGATCTTCTGATGGCATCTGTAATCGATCGAGAAAGTGTGTGGTAAGGATCTTGTCAAATCCGAGACTGAAACTTATCGAAATGGGCACAACGGTTACAGTGGTAAAAGTGCAACCGTTGTTGCTTCTAGGTCTGAAGAAGTGGATGCTCTGGTGGTGAAAAGCACCGATTAGGGCTACTCTAGCCTCTGGACGATCGTGACCGTAAGTGCTCGCCTGAACCGTTCCAAACGGCACTCTCACTCTCTAACTCTCTGATCCTCTATCATTCAAGAAAGGTCGTTGACATGACATGTTCAACTGTCGTTCGTCCACCGGCGCCTTGAGAAAGCCTGCAGAGCTTGACAAACAGTCGCGTCAAGGAAGTTGCTCGGGAGGAATGATAACGAGACAGGTTGAGGGCCTGCAGGGCGTAGCAATCTGTAAATGGTATCGAAACGTGGTGGCTGCGCAGTAGGCCAATGCTTCAGACCGCAAAGTTTGTTGTATTTGTCTCGTGCTGAAAGAGGCTGGTACAAGTGGTTCGTGCCAGATGTATGCGCCGAATGTATGCGCCGAATGTATGCGCCGAATGTATGCGCCGAATGTATGTGGTGTAGGCACCCATGTCTAAGATCATCGGCCATCATATTTGACATTGATATTTTGGCGCTCCTGGCGATAGAGCTCCTCAAACTCAATGTCTGTCAAGCCCAATCTAGTCGTGGCTATCGCACGAAGCTTCTCCTTGTAGGCGAGCTGAGCCCTCATCTCATCAACGGTGGCAGTGAGCATTTGTGCCTCGCTGCGACCCTGGCCCTTCATTCCAGGGACTATCTCGGCCAAGCGATCGAAGCCCTCACGTATGGCCTGTCTACGTTTCTGCTCAGAGGCGATGTGATTGTTTTTCTTCTCTTGCTCAGTCAGGCGCGGACGCTCGGCGAATTGACCGTTGGTGGGCACGGAAGCCATAATGTTGAAGCCGGATCTTGAGGACAAGAAGCAAGGGGCGGACCGAGGGCGAGCCAAGGAGAGCGGCCGAGTCTAGACGGGGATGAGGAAAACAGCGACGTAGACGGCCGAGGTGACCAAGGGAGTAAGGCAATGGCGCAATGATCTGAGCGAATAAAGGTATGAGAACGAAGCAAGCGGCTTATTCAGGCAAAGACGATCATCATTCGTTTGCTTTGCTGGCTGGTTTTATAGGGGGATGAGAGATGTAAAAAGGACGGGGTGGGGTGGGGTTTGCGCCTAGTGTGACTGGACTGAGAATGAGTCAAGGAGGAGGATGAAATTGAATCAAAAGTGAAAGATGGACAAGGCAGAGAGAGATGGGGACAGACAAAGAGAGAGGAAGAGCAAGGCGAGGCAAGAGGACAGAGTGAGAGAAGGACGAGGCAGGAGACATTGTTGGGTCAGACTCGATAACTATGAGCCCGAGCCAAGCTTAACGTGGTTGAGAGACGGACGGCTTTGGTGGAGTATTTCACGCCCGACTGCTCGTTGAAGAACGTGGGATGCGACGGGACCGAGCTGAATGAAAGGATGGATGCGCAACTCCTTTCACTCTGGATAGTGTAAAAAACATGGTAGGTTCACGGTACATACCAATACGAGTGAATGAGTGATACAAACGTGTGATGATGTATTCGACGTCACATGAGCGCCAAGCCAAATGAGCAAAGTAGAGCAAAGTAGAGCAAAGCAGAGCAAAGTAGAACAAAGCAGAGCAAGGCGGAGCAAAGCGAAGCGAAGCAAACGTGAGCGGAATATTAATGAGGAGAAGAAGAAAGGACGACCTTCCACGCCCTATCACCATCAGCACTCAGCAGTGGAGGATAAGGTAATCAAGACCAGATATGAAACGCCAAGAATAGAGGATTAGCTTGCAGCCCGAGAGGATCTTGCCGTCTGGGAGTGACCAATGACGACGCAGCAACTCGACGGATTTTGAGCCGCACGGGGTGTGTGAGTGCCGTCGGTGGCTTGGTGATTGCCTGAGGCAGTGGTGGTGCTCTACTGTACCTCAAAGGTACTAAGTTGACTCGACTCGACTTGCTTGTTGGTGTGTGACAGACCGACGAACAGACTGACAGTCAAGATCAAAGAACAGGCAGGTTTGAAGAAGCACGAGTCGTCAGACAGTACAGCACAGCATTGCGCCGCCGAGCCATACGGATACATCTACCACTGTGAAACAGCCGTTTCTGACCTTTCAAAGACCACCATATGTTGTAACTTGTAAATACACACATACACACCACACACTAAACGCCACACCACGCACTGCACATTACACACCACATACCACAAACTACTTTGCATACTCAGACCGACAGACATACCGACAGACAGACACAGGCACAGGCATATACACGTCTTGCTCACTGTCGGGACACTCCCCCATCCCGGTTCACTCTCTTGTTGTAGTCTGTCTCGCGCTTCTTTGTCTTGCCTTCTGCTCTACAGTGACTTGCGCCCTACCATATCTGTTCTGCTCTGTCTCGTCCTATCCGTCTCTGCTTTCTTCGGGTTTGGAAAGTCAGACGGGCATCACAGCCACCGGCTCAAAACAAGACAATAAACAAGATATAATCTGCGAGCCCGTCCTCGCGCTGCAATGGTCCTGGGCCTGCCGACACACCTCCGACCACGCCCATGAAATGTCACCAGCATCGGCCCGTTCTTCTGTCAACAGTCGCCATGTCAACAGCATCTCACGTCTGCAGCGAGAAGCCTCGTATTCACGCCGCAACTCTGTCTCCGTCCCCGTCTCGGACCAAGAAGCCTACTCCTATGCTCTCCGCTCCGCCTACCTGTCACACCTGCTGCAGCCCAAAGCCCGTCGCATTCAGCACGTCCCTGCTCCCCTCAAGCAACATGTCCCGCGCTCCTCGACCTCAATCAACGACCTCGTCAAGGACTTCTCTCTGATTAGGGACTCCAAGAGCACCAGATTCCCTCATGGCTTCACCTCGGAGCTGGACAAGCGCATCACCGGCGTCTTGGTCGGCAAGGAGCGCATGCCCGAGTTCAACGATGCTCTGGTAAAGCGTACCTTTGCCGCCTTCCTCAACGAGTTCAAGAACCCCACCTTTCGCAAATCCATGGAGAAAGACCGCCGTGTCGAGGACCTGCTCTTGATCTTCTTCTCAAAGGCCACCACCGAGCTGCAAAAGGGGAAACCCGCCGATGATGACTCGTGGAAGCTCATGGTCGACCGCCATGTCGCCCTGTTTGTCCGCCTGGTGAGCTCCACTTTGAAGAACAATGACTGGGCGAGAGATCGACCCGAGCTCAGCAGCAAACTTCAGACTCTTGAGAGCAAACTCCTTGTCCATGCCCAGGATCTGGCTGACTCGTCGACGCGATCTGGAGCTGCCGCTGGCTCTTCCGTCGAGGTCGAAATCCCTCGCAGCTCAGAGGCAAAGGACATGCCCCTGGTCTTGCGTGTCGCCAACATCTTTGGTGTCTCGTACGACCAGATCCAAGCCGACATCGACTCCAACAAACCTGTCTGGACCGAAAAGGCTGCTCTGCAGGATCTGAAGCTCTACCAGATGTACTTGAGCCTCAATTCAAACAAAACCCTTGGCAGCCAGGATTTTCAGTCCGCCGATGTCTACGAGCAGTGGCGAAAGACCGAGGTCCAGGAATTGTCGCAGATGATGCTTTCCGTCATCCAGTCGAACCCGGATCTTGCAAAAAGCAGTACCACTGCCTCCGCCCTGCCCAGTCTCAAAACCCCTCTCACAGATGTCGATTCTCCTCTTTCGGAAATATCAAGGACGTTTTCAGATCCCACTAGCCCAGACTCGTCGTCTGGCACAGATCCGTCCATAGATATCGCATCCTTGAGCTTGGACACGTCGTCGCGAAACTCCCTCGTTGACGAGGCCCCCTTTACTTTCATTCCGCCTGATCCAGCAATGTTCTACCGCACCGTGGTCATGAAGGCTCTCAGCAACGATGTCTTCGAAGATGAAGATGAAGGCGTCGCCTCTATTCAGTTGTTGTCAAAGCAGTCGACGGACGTGCTAAACGAGCTTGCCCTCCGATGGCGAATACCACATGTCTCACGCATGGTTCTCTTCCTCGATGCTATTCGCGAGAAGTTTGAGCACCAAGAAATCAGCTTGGACGCCCTCGATGCCGCCTTTAACTTTGTCAAAAGCCCGCCTGCCGAAGCCAAAAAGGGCAACCGAGCTAGCATGACTATTCTTCCTCTTTTCACCGATCTTTCAAAATGGACCTTGTCAGACCAGGCTCTTCAGCAGCAGACCCTTGCTTCGATCCACGACGTCCTGCTGCGAGAACTTTTCCAGCTCCTGCAACATTGTTACGAGAACAAACCCCCCTCGATCGGCCAAGTCATGTACATTCTGGAGAATCATATCTACGATGATCCGCTTTTTGCAAAAACTCCCGAAGATTTGGATCAGTTTTCCATCAGCATGCGGGATGCTTTACGAGAGCGTGCCCGTGGCGCCTACAATGCCATGCTTTCCAAATACATACCCGAAGACGCCGAATCGTGGGAGTTTTACAACGTGATACAGCTAGGAAAGGCCGTCATTGCTCTTGCAGACAAGATCCAGAAGCG
>Ga0058704_10001432_pt1 | contig 11197 bp, 7 predicted proteins | sample AgamicMgSfe_FD_71363 | JGI IMG/M metagenome (GOLD analysis project Ga0058704, IMG submission 71363) | Agave microbial communities from Guanajuato, Mexico - Mg.Sf.e | ecosystem: Host-associated > Plants > Phyllosphere > Phylloplane/Leaf | place: Guanajuato, Mexico | collected 2012-05-30 | reverse complement strand
GGTGGGAAGCTGATGCTGTGGGCGGAGGAGATGCTAGAGCGGCGGGTTCGATAGACGCTGGCGAAGCATCTGGCTCGATCTGTTGCTGATGCCGCTGGAGGGCCGCCAGCTGGTCTTGTTGTATGCGGATCATGTGCAGTAGTCGGTTGACTTGTGCTTCCTGCTCGCTTTCGAGCTCTTGGTGCAACTCCCCCAGACTCGGCTGCCGGTGATGGTTGGGATCTGCTGGGGTCGACCTCCTACTCGACCTTGGACTGCTGCTGTTGCTATGGATGCCATGACTCGTCTGCATCTCTGCCGGCGCCGGCACAGCAGGGTCGTATATGGTGAGGTTGTTCATAAGACTCGATCTCCTCCGCTCGAGGCCTTGGCCGCGTGCGGGCGGAGCGCTGCCCGGTGAGCGTTGTATACCAGCATTGAGCAGAGCGGCGGCCTGGAGCGAGGACAGGGGTGGCGATCGAGGCGAGGGCGGAGCGGGTCGGAGAGGGTCGGAGTCGTTGAATGAAATCTGTCGCGGTCTTCGTTGGACGGGAGAGGGTGGCATGCATGACAGGTGCGAGGGCGGCAGCGAGTTGAGGTCGGGCGCCATACAGTTGGCAATGGATGAGAGGGTGGGAGAGGAGAGCGAGAGCTACTGTCGCTGCAGCGGAGCAGGAAGTGGATGCACTTGCAAAGCAACTCCGCGATCACCAACCCCGCCCCCCACTTCCGCCGTTCGCATCGATAAGAAACGGCTTCCGGAAAGGGCCTCGGGCAGGTGCAGCGGGAGCGGGAGCGGGAGCGGGAAAGAGAAGGAACGCAAGCCCGCGCGCGATCGCCCGTCGCACGAGCAAACAGGACGAATCGAAGCCTGAAGCCCATATGTACCTTTCTGTGTATCTGTATCTGTGTACATACCCTTCGACAAACGTCGACTTCATCTGCCGTTTGCCTGACGGAACATCGTCCACGGGCCGGCATGAAGCTGCAGCAGAGGCAGTGGTCTTTTGCTGGCGCATCGATCTTTCAGCATCCCCCAGTCGACAGTGACATCGACCGACTGCCCTCGAGTCCTGTCTTCATCATCGCCATGAAGGCCTTGCAGCCCTGCCTTGCAATGGCCTCGCCGGAGAAGGTCGATCACGGTACAGGGGTGTAGAATGCGCAGATGATGCCTTACCGCCGGTCAGCAGCATACACTTCGCCTCACATTCGTCAGCGTTTGGTATAAGGCAAGGTCTTATTATACGTGATGATCAGTGTACAAGGAAGAAGCACTCGCGTTCACAAGGGGATCTTAGATGCAATCTGACAAACGGATCACGCCTATTTAGCGCGGAAGGGCGCAAGTCGGTACAGGGTTCGACGGTACAGTACTATGATTTTCACGAGTCTGGCTCTCGAGCGCCGAGGGTCAGCACACCTCACGCGCGCGTCTGATTCGGTGTCTTCACCACCCTCTCGATCATCACCTGGAGTCTGGACCAGCTGCCGACGGCACAAATACGCCTTCGCGGAAGCGAACGACAGATAGTCCCAAAAGATGTCCAACCAACGATCAGCTACATGTAGTAGTATCTCCATCTGGTATGTCGCACTCGCTCCGCCACCCTCCGACTTCCGTCGCACAACTCCTCCACCCATTCTTGCGCCCATCGCGTTCACTACCATACATACAGTACAGCAGCGCCGAGCCACCGCGTCTTCTGTTATCTCGAATCAACGGCACCAGTCCTACTGACTCTTATTTACTTCCAATAAGAACAGAATTCCAAGGTTGTCGCGGGTCTCGTCCCCGCGCGAACTGGAGGGTTCTCCGTTCTGCTAGATTCCCGAGGCGTTCTGACGATTCATTTCGCCGATCGCTTCCCCAGAGCACTTCAATCTACACGCGACAATCCGAAAAAGCTGCAATCAATCCACCATCTCGAGGCTGGTCACGGCGCTCGGAGACTCTGAGTCTCTGACTCGGCGCATCTGGAAGTCGGAGATTGCAGGCGAGACCTGCACTTTGCGCTTGATTATCGATGGACCCGCGCGAAATCTCATTCGACCTCGTCGACGACCCGGACTTTGAAAATTGTCTCAACCTCTCCCATCCTCGATCATCACTGCCGCTGCCGCCGCCGCCGCCGCCGCCCAGTCAACTCTCGGACGACCACCGACGCCGTATTTACCGCCAAAGTCTACACCTGCAACCGGCCCATTCTCAGCTGCTGCTGTCAGACCAGCAAAATGCAACGCCACCTTCGCCCTTGACCGTCGACGCGCCTGCAGCTCGACCGCTGTCGCAAAATTCCGATATGTCTATCTTCGCCCTCTTCACCAAACCCAAGGTCGAGAAGGCTCGAGGATATGCTGAGCAGGGTTTGGTCGTCCCACCCCCGTTGGCCACCGAAGGTCTACATGCCGTCGAACCCGAGCCGGTCGTCCATGTACATCCGTACGATGCGTCGTCGCGCTCTGCTAGCGCCATGTCCTCTCGTAAAGTCGGAAGCGGATCGACCGCAAAGGTCAACGCCAGAGACGCTTCGACAACACATTCGATGTCCTTAGACCCGCCGCCGCTGTTCCAAGCATACGCCCAGTCTAGAAAGCACGCTGTGCTCGAGGTCACAATGTCGACGGCGGAGACGGTGTTACAGAAGTCGAAGGGTCGGAAGGTGAGCGGCTCACAGCCTATGTCTTCGCATCCATCACCAAGAAACAGCATGGAAGCTGCACCGAGCCTGGATCTGAAGCGGCCTGCAAAGACGACATTGAGGCACGTGGCTACCACCTCGTTCGCGCACGTCGATATACCGCGGAAGTTCGTGATCTTGATCGCCTCAGGCTATCTGCTCCAGTATGCGGAAAACGGTCCAAGTGATCGTTTGCCCGAGAAAGTATTGCAGCTCGGGACGGATTCGGCAGCATTTGCGTGCGATCTTCTACCCGGCAAGCATTATGTTCTTCAGGTATCTTCGACCGTAAGCCAGCAACCAGCCGCCCGGTCGGGCTCTCTCTTTGCGAAGCTTGGCTTCCGCAATCCCGCTAACAAGCGTGTGGCAATGAATCTTCTACTGGTCATGCCTAGCGCAGAAGACATGGATTCGTGGATGATGGCGATCCGGCAAGAGATTGGGTCCTTAGGAGGATGTTCCCCCAGGTCAGACACTGCCATGCAGATGAGGTCGCGTTCTGCGATGGACGGTGATTCCGGACCGGAGCAAACTCCACGCCGGAAGCCCACGCTTGTGAGCGAGGCTTCGGTTGAGGGACTGACGGATCTACCGCTTCCAACAGAGATTCGAGAAGAAGACGAGGGGTCAGAGACGGCCACCATTGACGGCATAGAGCAGGCCGCTGCGCAACTTGCCATCCATGTCGACTCGTCGTCAACGCGGCCTCACCAGGAAGCCGACGTCCAGTCTCTTACATCGTCGGTGGCAGCATCTGTAGATCAGCAGCGGCTGAACAGCTTGCGGAGCCACGATCGACTGTCCCGCGCCACCGTTGCTACCACAGTCGCAACTTCAAGAACGAACTCACTCAGTGGATCGCCACCGTTGGATCCGACTCTCAGAGATAGTTCCGAGGCCACTAGGGATCCATCTCCGCTCAACTTTTCCTACCGAACCCTCTCGTCCTATACCAAGTCGCGCAGGCGCTCGGCTATGCCGGTTCCCAGAGAACCACTGCCCACCTTGGGTCTGTCGGCACCGACACAGGCACAACATGCGCTCGATCCTCCGTTAGAATCTCCCGTGACTGGTCGTCACTCGCCACTCCCGGCCCTGCCAGCAACCCAGCGATCGATTGGTATGACGAGCCGCGAGTCTAACTCAAGTACAGCGGCGGAGACCAGGGCCAAGCACGACTCGAAAATGTCGGGCCCGCCGGACTTACCCGAAAAGTCCACGAGACGTGAGTCGTTGGTCGGTGATCTGCCGCAGTCGTTCCCTTGGATGAGCGAGCGACCGCTGGATGAAAGAACGTCCGCAGTTGAGTCTTCTGTACAGCCGAGTGATCCTAGTGTGGGAAACGCGCCAAAAAGGTCACGCACGCCTCAGCCATCACGACAACCGCGAAAGCTGTCAACGCCGCCCCTCACTTTCCCACTCAAGATCAACCCCTCCTCACCAGCTCATGGTCGTCTTCCGTCACCCTGCAAGGCTGGCAGTATGTTCAACAGGCTGGAATCTGCGGGAGAGGAGCGCGCCGTTCACACGCTCACTGCCAAGGTCGACGCGAGCAGGTCTCCGTCAGTCTCACCGGTGCGAAGGACTCCCGAATCGCCCAAGCCCGATGTGCCGTCAAGACACCCCGCGCACACGCCTGCGAGCCGACTGTCCCTATTCCCACCTCGGCTGCCTCCATCGCCAGTGCCGACACTACCAGCGAGTCGTTCGCCCACGTCGTCCGCCACATTCCAGCCAAGCCAGGCCCAAGCACAGGCGAATGGACCGACGCTCAAGCGACCACCAAGCATCCAGATCCGCGCCGACCACGCGCCATTCCTGAAGTCCATCCGCCGACCCACCGCCACTCCTCCACCACCAGCGACACAAGCCCGCTCCTTCACATCCCCGATCCGCCGACTCAAGCCCTCCCGCTCCTCTCCCTACCTCGGAACCGCAGGACCACCCGACCCGCACGCCCAGTCCACCTCCGCTTTACCACTCGCCGCGCCTCCTTTACCCGAAGAGGCCGCCGACATGGCGATGCCGCTACCCGAGCGAAGTGTCTCACCTCTGCCGTCTCGGTCGGCGTCGCGGGCTAGCGGGAGAAGGCCGCGGGCACGCACGTCCCTGCCGCAGCTGGATCTCGGCATCCCGATCGTCGGGCTGGGTCCGCCGGCGCCCCCGCCTTCGGTACCTTTGCCTCTGCCGCCGGCTGCGAGTCGGTCTGTCAGTCCGATGCTGTCCGGATCCCGCACTCCTGCAAGTCGATCTGTAAGCCCGATGCCGTCAGGATTGGGCATTGAGGTCTAGCTGTTCTCACTCATCTCCCGTATCGCGGACGTTCGTTGGAACGACTGAGTGACTGGAGAATAATTACGGACACCCCCTTATCTGGATGTTGTGCTCGGAATCACAAAAACTTTCGCGGAGCCACCATGCGAACAACGCACTGTACATGTTATGTCTTCTTGGGACGGTCGGTTTTGCTTCCTCCAAGTTCGCCGAATGATACCCACAAGCGTGCTAAGAGCGGTCAATCAATCTATTCCTTCATACTTTCTAGCAACTCATCAATCCTCCATCCCGTCAATTGACATAGCCTGCATCCCCTTTCCCCGACCTCAACCTTTTCATGTTCAAGACGCATACGGCCTCGTCTCCACCTCACACCAATCCCAAAACCTCCTCGCGCCCTCCTCATTCCCATCAATATCGCCCCTCAAATACACGAACCTCCCCCACGGACCAATATACCTCCCCCAATTCCCCGCCTTTCCCGCCTCCTCGCCCCAACCCGCGAACAGCTCCGTATACGCGCCCAACACGGGCGGATAGCACAGCGCCTTGGTGATGGTGTGCTCGAGCCAGGACTGATGGCGCTGCAGCTCACTCAGTAGATTCCCGGGATTCCACACGTTCGACACCACGCCGTCACCACCATCATCGTCGCCACCACCGAACCGTCGCGCGAATTCCCGCGCCAGGAAGACGTTCGCCGCTTTCGACTGCGTGTAGTCTTTGCCACGGATATCGTGGACTTTCGCTCCTCCGCCGGAAGAAGTAAAAGAAGAAGGACCCTCGAACTGCACCCCTCCCGTCGGCGCCCCTAACGTCGCGAGCGAGGCCGCCCACGTCACGCGCACGGAACCCGGCGGACTGGCCGCGGCGGTTTTCCGCAAGAGAGGCGTCAGGAGCTGGGTGAAGAGGAAGGGCCCGAGACAGTTGGTGCCCATCTGCAGCTCATGGGCCTGCGCCGTCCGGGACCCAACGGGCGGCGTCATGACGCCGGCGTTGTTGGTCAGGACGTCGAGGCGCCGTTCGCGACGGCAGAAGTCGTCGACGGAGGGTTTGATGGTGCTGAGGTCGGCGAGGTCGAGGGACAAAAACTCTAGCCGGCCGTCGGAGGACGGGTGCTGGGATTGGATGCTTTCGATGGCGGTGTGGCCTTTGGTCGACGAGCGGCCCGCGATGTACACGGTGCCGTGGCGGCTGTAGAGGATGCGGCTCAGTTCGAGGCCGACGCCGGCGTAGCCGCCGGTCACGATGAAGACGCGGCCGGTTTGGTCGGGGAGGTCGTGTTCGGTGAAGGTTGGGGTGGGGATGAAGAAGCATTGGCGGAGGGCGTCGGTGATGGCTGTCAGGGCCATGTTGGCTTTGCTTTCGTTTGGTTCTTTCTCGTGGTTGGGGCGCTCGACGTGTGAAGTTGTTGTCTCGTTTTATCTAATGGACAACGGATGAGAGCGGTGGCCAGGAGAAGTCACCGAAGCGTGGGTCACATGCATGCACTCACGACAGGATCTAAAGATCACGCATTAGCTATGATGATACTTCCACAGTTTGGCCCATCAGTCAATCACTTTACTGGCGAGAGGAGGGGCTATTGCTTTCTCCTGGCATGCAGATGTGTTTCTTCCCAGCCACATGCGAGACGTCATACGGCATCGGAGAGAAACGCGGGGTGAAGGCTTTCATGTTTCTTGGATGCATTTGTGTACTTGCACATCTATCAATGAACATTGTGTACATCTACATATATGTTCCTGTACGTCAATTCTGATCTATAGACGCGTATATGTTTAATGCTCATGAGGGTTGTGTATATATCTTATTAACATGTACATGTTCAGCTGCACGTGCAATCAGTCAGCGGCGGCAAAACCTCGCGCGACACGCCCGGGCGAAAAGAAAGAAAAGCGCCCAAGCGCAACGCAGCGCGTTGACCGTACCTAGCGTGTTCCTGGCACCGTCGACCTCTCCCCAAAATCCGCGAGACGCAATCCATTCCAATCATTTCCCTAATCATGGCCCTCAACTCTTGACCTCCTCCTCCTCCTACTCCTCCATCTCCATCTCTCATCAGTCGTCTGTACGTGTCAGGGACATGATCACAAAGCACTAACACCCGTCTACGCGTCTCCATCAAGTTGGGGGCATCTCGCAGCTTCTTGACAGACTTTCACGACCCATTTTCCCACACGCGGATAGCAGCATTGTCCTCGCGTTTGCCAATCCCGCCTCGTACGCGTCGTCGAAAAAGCAGGCAAAGGAAGCTACGCCGCGATGGAGTCCAAAAGGAGCGAAGACGCCGCAGCTGCACCGCGTCGTCCCTCCCTCCTACCCGCGTTCGAGCCTCTGTCCTCCTCACCGCTGCCCCGAACGACCACCAAACGCAAATTCGATGACCTGGCCGCAGCAGATGACCGCAAGTATTACCCTACACCCATCCCTACTTCCTCCACCGCCTTCCCGCCCTCGTCCCCGCCCTCGCGTCGGATAACGCGTCCCGACCTCCCACGCACCGTCTCCACCCTCTCCGAACGCGCTCCGCTGGGCGATGTCCCTACCCTCGACCTCCACGCCAACGGCGAGCCCGTCCTCATGGGCCGGTCGAGCAACTCCTCCGACTACCAGCTGTCCGCCAACCGTCACATCTCACGCGTCCACGTACGCGCGTCATATCACGCCGCCGACCCCTCATACCCGACCGGCATGGTGGAGGTGGAGTGCTTGGGGTGGAACGGGGCAAAGGTACACTGTCGGGGAGAGATTGTGGAGCTGGCCAAGGGCAAGACGTTTGTTTGTGACAAGCCGATGACGCAGATCATCGTCGACGTGCAGGATACGCGTGTCATGCTCGTGTGGCCGAAGGACGACGGTCGTGAGCCCCCCTCGATCGGCTCGAGGTCACCGTGGGCGATCGAGTCTCCGTCCAAGCGCCGACCCACCTCGGCTCCGCAGATTGCATCCAGCCCACCGCCTTTCCTCCCTCCGGCTCCGCAGTCACCCCTTTCGCCAACGCCAGCCGGTAACCTCGGCGCTACGTTCGCCTCCACCTTCCGCGCCGACCAGGGCGACGACGGTCCCGTCCAGGTATACGAGGACCACAGCTCAGACGAGGAGGCCCGGCAAGACCCGAGCCCGAAGCCGGCGGCTGCTCTCCGTCCCGTCCAGGCTTTCGCCTCCAAGTCCGCCGATGATCTCCTGAAGGTTTCTCGTTCCACCAATGCCTCCGACGTGGAAGACTTCTCCGAGCATGACGAGGAAAATGATCCTATCGTCCACTCCTTCGGTCCCTTTGGTGATAACATTCTGGATCGCTTCCAGTCTTTCCAGCCGTCGTCGCCGGAGCGTAAGCGCAAACCGCTCCAGTCATCCACCAACTCGCCCGGTCGCACCCCGCCCGGGTCGAAGATCAACCCAAGCCCGATCAAAAACCATGTCATCAACCAGCTTGCTTATTCACGTATCCACTCCCTGCCGTTGTCGACCATCCACACCAATCTCCCAGCAGAGCTTCGCTGTGCCATGACCAAGTCTGAAGAGGCCGAAACACCCAAGGGCCTCACCTCGTCGGACCTCAAGGGCATCCTGGACGGCATCCCTTGCGTCGGTGAGATCAGCCGGGAGGGCAGAGATGCCGCCGGTAAGTTGTTGGAATCCGAGTTTTATTACGTGCCCGAGATGGACACGGACGAGATGCGGCGGGAGACCGTGACGCAAAGTTTGGGCAAGACCAGCATTCGCGCTGCCAGAAAGCAGCACAAGGTACGTCGTTTGCTTCTTTTACGCCCTGATCTCGTGACTGAGTCCTCGCGTATAGCAATACTACTGGAAGCGTCCGCGTCACTGAACGCTCATTGCTTGATGCGATGGCGGCAGCTACCCGCTGGATTGTATACGCTTGCGCGATGACGTTTCCTTCCCATGTCGAAGCTTTTGCATCAGAGCGTCGTTGGATGGTGGGATGAGCGAATGGATGTCACCGGTGGACCATGTCGGGCAAGGCGTCCGGCGCGTTGTCTCGAGGTGATGCGCAGGGCTGAGTGGTGTCGCTTTCGCATGTTCGAGCGATCGTCTGGGTATTTGCGTGTTTCGTTTTGCGTTGTTGTGATGGAGATGGTGGTCGCGTGTCTGAGTGGTTGTTGGCAATGGGGAGAGGTGATGTTAGATGAGAAGAGTAAATTGAGAGGAGAAAAATGCTGCTGCTGTTGTTGTTTTGCGATGGACGCCTACCGTCATGTGAATCGCCCCACGTGCTCTCGGTTCTACCCCGCTTCCGGTTTCCGGTTTCCGGCAGCTCCCGCTAGCGCATCGTGATTCGTGTAACGACCGAGATCGATCGGGAGAGATCGAACGCTGCATCATCATCCTCGCCATCTCTACACTTCTCGTCTTTCTCCCTTTCTCCTCTCCGTTTCGCCTGTAGGGAAACCCAACACGACGTACCCAGACATGCGCCTCTTCAACCTCCCCACCACAATCCTCCTCTCTCTCCTCGCCTTCACCTCCGCCCTCCCATCCTCCAAGCCCCTCCCCCTCCTCATCTGGCACGGCCTGGGCGACAAACACGACGCCGAGGGCCTCCGCGCCGCCGGCGCCCTCGCCCGCAAAATCCACTCGGACACCTACGTCTACTACATCCGCCTCGACGAAGACGGCAACGCCGACCGCACCGCCTCCTTCTTCGGCAACGTCTCGACGCAGATCGAGCAGGTGTGCGCGGACATCAAGGCCGACCCGCACCTGCGCTCGTCGTCATCCTCCTCAGATGGGAGGGAGGAGGTTCGAGTCGACGCGCTGGGGTTCAGTCAAGGCGGACAGTTCCTCCGCGGTTTACTCCAGCGGTGCGACGGATTGAGCGTGCGGTCGCTGGTGACGTTCGGCAGCCAGCACAACGGCATCGAGCGCTTCCAGACGTGCGGGGACTACGATTTCGTGTGTCGGGGCGCGACGGCGTTGATCAAGGGCAACGCGTGGACGGAGTACGTGCAGAGCCGCGTCGTGCCGGCGCAGTACTATCGCGTGCGGAACGAGAGTACAGGGGAGGTATCCGAGGAGTATCTCGCGCACAGCAATTTCCTCGCGGACGTGAACAACGAGCGTGAGGGAGCCAGGAAGGAAGGGTATAAGGTCAAGATTGCGGCGTTGGAGAAGTTCGTCATGTATGTGTTTGGGGAGGACGAGACGGTGATTCCGAAGGAGAGCGGATGGTGGGCAGAGGTGAATGCGACGTCGGGCGAGGTGACGCCGTTGCGGAATCGAACCATGTATACGGAGGATTGGCTGGGGTTGAGAAAGTTGGATGAGAAGGGCGGGTTGGTGTTTCGCACGGCGCCGGGGAAGCACATGGAGCTCAAGCAAAGATTGTTGGCGGATGCCTTTCGCGAGTTTTTTGGGCCGGAGACCAGTGCTGGGTTGCGGCTGCAGGAGACGGACGAGGTGTCGTCCTTGATCGGATGGTGGCGACATTGGCGTGTGCCTGCTCTCAAAGAGTACCTTTAGTTGTGGTGCAAGGTTGGATCGCGGTAGTACATATCCGTTAACCCTTATAACCTGACCACAAGACCTCACGAAAAGCTACGCATGACAGTAAATAACGTGAACGATTTCATGGTGAAGATGTTGGCTGTTCCGATGTCACCGGTAGCAACACTCATGGAAAACGCCTCACGAATAGTCGCCGTCCCACCCATATTCTACCGAACATCTGACCAATGCCAACCCTCCACCACAGTCCACAGAAGAAGGAGAGAATCGTCTACTTCAACTTCTTCTTCGGGCGAAGCTGGTTGGTGTGGCCACACTTCTTCTTGCGACAGTTGGTGGCACGCGGCGGCAGGCGCGCGTAGCACTTCCGGCAGATCATCTTGTCGCAGTTGTACTTGGACGCGAGGGCCTTGAGTGAGGGCTCGATGATGCCGCCGCGGAGACGGAGGACGAGGTGGAGGGTGGATTCCTTGAGATGAAAATGTCAGCGATCGCCATTCTTCTCTCTCAGTATTCCCCCAATAAGCTTGGCTTCCACTCCAACCATCACACCGTTTCATCTGGAACCGCAATGCTTTTCTTCCGGAGTATGGGTTCGTACCTTCTGAATGTTGTAATCGCTCAACGTGCGCCCATCCTCCAACTGCTTGCCGGCGAAGATCAGGCGCTGCTGGTCCGGCGGGATGCCCTCCTTGTCCTGGATCTTGCTCTTGACGTTGTCGATCGTGTCGCTCGACTCCACCTCGAGGGTGATGGTCTTGCCCGTCAGGGTCTTGACGAAGCTGTCC
>Ga0058704_10001431_pt1 | contig 11203 bp, 3 predicted proteins | sample AgamicMgSfe_FD_71363 | JGI IMG/M metagenome (GOLD analysis project Ga0058704, IMG submission 71363) | Agave microbial communities from Guanajuato, Mexico - Mg.Sf.e | ecosystem: Host-associated > Plants > Phyllosphere > Phylloplane/Leaf | place: Guanajuato, Mexico | collected 2012-05-30 | reverse complement strand
TCGTCGCATTCGTCGCCAAAGTACCCGTACTGCGATTCGTGTACCGCGTCATGAACGTGCCCGCGCTGGTCGTCGCGTCCGTTGGCGCGAGTGAGATGTTGTCGGGTATATCGACGCCGTCGGCCGCGCCTGCGCCTGCGCCGTCGAAGAAGGATAGCGGATCGGCGGCTTTCTTGATGCGCAGGTCGCGGAGACGCGGGATTTGTGCTTGAAGTTGTGTTTTCATGTCTGAGAGCAGCTCCGTCATGGAGGCGAAGCCTTCGCCGAGAGCCGGATCCAGGACGCTGGGGAGTAGGTCGGCGCGGTTGTGGAGACCGCTGATGCGCAGGGCGGTGGCGTAGTAGTGGCCTTTTGCGAAGGAGCGGACAGCGGTTGGGACGTCGTGTAGGTAGTCTAGGGTTATGGTTGCGGAGGAGAAGTAGTCTTTGGATTCGAGGAGGCCTTCGGCGAGAGAGGAGGCGAGGGTGTTGAGTTCTGCTGCGGAGTAGGAGGCGAAGGTCGCGGAAGAAAGACACTCTTGCCACATGTTTGCTGCCAAGTAGGAGTCGGATGCTAGGCGGTATTCGGAGAGATATTCGTAGGCGATGCCCGCATCGCGGAAGCGGTTGAGGCTGCTGAGATAGTCGGCGTAAAGACGCATCAATTCGTTCAGGCGAGGGGCTTGGTATTTGTACAATTCGATTGCTTGGGTGTGGAGGGAGTGTTTTGATGCGTATGATTTGAGTTCTTCGAATCCGTCCATGGTAAAGAGATGAGTCAGAGCTTTACCATAACGTTTGAGGTCATGGTCGATGGTGTATTGTCTTCTGAGTTGAGACATTCCTTCTAGGCTTTGCAAGTACGGGAGGTATTCTCGAGGATCCTTTTGAGACTGCTGCGCGACGAGAACGGCCACATCGAGATTGTAGAGACCGAGCGCCGTGTCATATAGTCTGTTGACATCGGCCAGGAAACAGATATGTTCGATCGCCTTGTCCGCAAGCTCTGGCTGAGTCTCTCGCAGCTTCGCAACGAGCTTCAATCCCGACTCCAGGTCAGGCGGGCTCTTGCAGACGTGAGCAGTGACAATGTTCTGGAGATGAGTATCTTGTTTCGATTCAAGTGCGGTGAGGAAAGCGTCGCATATCCGATTGATCTTTGAACCTCCTGTCGGAGTCTGTACTGTAGCTGTAGGTACTTCTGTACCGACCGTCTCCCCGTGCAGACCGAGTTTGGGTGCGTTCAAGGTCTCTTTGTACATGGTCTCAGCAACATCGTCCTCTTTAAGACCAGACAGAAAGAGGTCGATGTGAGTGGACTTTTTCAGCTGCTTGATGAAAAGCGCCACGTGGGTAAGAAACTGTGCTGGTGCGTAGTCGTGAAGAATGTTCATATCGACTCTGTGATTGCGGCAGGCCAAGAAAGCCTTTTTGTAGTCTTTGACAGTAATACTTTTTCGGATACCAGCGAGGACGAGCGCTCTTGGAAAGATGGTCTCTAAATTGCCGCGAGGCATCTGTAATGTCAGAGAATAAGCACTTGGCATAACCGATATCAACTTTGCTCCGCGTTCGACGGCGCGGCATCGTTCGTCCTTTTCTGGCTCATCAGCTGGGACGTCTAGATCTCCCGCATGAAGATGAACAAATTTGATGAGATGTTGGCTGGTGGTGTATATCAGGTGTGCTTGGGTCACCAAGAACGAGGTACAACCTCTAATACGTAGACGCTCGTGGATGGTCTGGCCATTGTCTGAAGAGCTAATGCCGTACAGCGTACCATTTGTCGAAAGTCCGAACACGATGGAGAGTTCCTCATCAGACCAAACATCTATCCAAGGACAAGCGGCTGGCAAGTCGAGGATGGAGCTGCAAGAGCCCGAATTGCTGCTGATCTTCATGATCTTGCCCTGTGGTAGCTGGCACGAGAGTGATCCATAATCGAAACTGGGAAAAAGGGCGGAGCATGAAGCTGCCAGATCGATATCATGAAGAGTATCTGCGAGATCTTGGGAGAAGATGGTGATACGGTCGTTGCTACTATTCGATACGCTTGTCAACAACGCTAGGTGGTTGTCGCCTTCGTAGGCTATCTGCGTGGCGACTGTTAAGGCTGACTCTGAAACGCAAGGAATGTTGACCATATCAACAAGCTGTGGTGGATTCGCTGCAGCACTGTCGAACGATGCACTGTAGACTGCAATCGCATCCGAGTACAGTACAGCAATTCTTGTAGCCGACTTGTTGATGGCGACATCCACGACATTCTTACCAACTTGAAGATCGATCAAAGCCATTGGAGGTGGAACGTTGGCAAGTCTCAGCGGAGTAAGCTTCAAAACTCGGCCATCGACGACAGCGACCAGTCCAAGATCATTTGGTGGTATGAGAGATCCGCTAGAGACAGTGAAAATGTAGTTGAGCACTTTGGTGGTATTACTCGACTGAGCGACAAGGTGGAGAGCCTTTTCTGGGTGCCATGACATGCGAACTGGATCGTTGCATTCCGGCAGGAGAATTTCTTGTTTCAGATAGTAGTGATAGTTCCCCATCGTCCACAACTGTATCCTGTCTTTGAAACACACGGCCAACACTGTCGAATCGACATTCCAGTAAACGTTGATTGCCGAAGCCCATGATTGCATATCTTCCTTTGACAGTCTGAGGGTGAATTGACCATGTCTTAGGCCGTTTCGTTCCAAGAAGACAACATCTATACGGTCGGACAATCTCTGAATTCCAGCGATGAGGTTGCCAGCCGGTCTCCAGCTGAGAGTACCTTCCAAACCGTCTACTGGCTCACTCACGCTGTCCAACTGACCTTCTCTGGTGTAGACTCGGATCATGCGACGGCTCTGCTCGTCAATCGTCTCGGTGGCGTTCAGGGCAACATATTGACCATCACCTCGCCATGAGAGGCTGGTCTCTCCATGATCGTATGTGCTCAGTAGACCCTCGTCGACTCGCTCGGGTACGGTAGGATCGCGCAAAGCCTTTGCTCTTTTGCCATGGAACTGTGTCTCCTTTTTACCCCAACCAACAGATACATGATCAGATACCTTGACGTCTTCTGGAGATAGAGGAACATTGGCCACACTCTCAAAATCTCTGGTCATGAAGATAAGAGTGTTGGCTCTAGTGCTGATTGCCACCAATTCCTCCTCAGGAGACCACGCCGCAGCAGTAATACCATCGTCTACCGATCCAACAATTTCGATCAGGTCTTCTCCAGGAAGTGGCTCTTCCCTGACGATGACCAGATCGCCACCAGCAAGAATCAAGCATATCGTCGCAGTATCGGCAAAGTAGTGAAGTGATAGAATTTTGTCTGTAACCAGATCTGGTAGCGGAGATGGCGCATCCCATGAAGCAATACTTTTGAGATCTTCTGGTGTATAAGATGAATTTGAGAGCTTTTTCAACTCGATGACTGGGCTGTTTTCTGATGGTCCAAAAGCGTATATCACTGAGTCGCTGCCGGCGTCGCATGTAGAGGCCGTGAGCGGTAGTCCATCTTCGGGAAACTGGACGTCCGTATATCTGGTATTTCTGAGATTCCTCATATTGTAATCATTCCATAATGTCGTGGTCGTATCAAGATATAAAAACTATTGCGCGATGTTTTAATGGTGATCATGGTCACTTTTCCGAAAATTCGGCGTTCAATCGCGGGGCATTTCCGCCCAGCAAATCAGCAGATATCAAGTACACTCAGTCGCCAAATCGCGATACGACTATCACGCAAAACAGACTCTTGTTGGGCCTAGGATACATAGTCGTGAGTCAGAATCGTATCGAATACATCTGGTATATACAGTGGTGGGTATCGGTCACTTTTAAACCATCTCCGTACCCAGAGTATCCTCCTTTGATCCTCCTCCGCGCAATAATTTCCAAAGATGCATCTATTGGTTCTTCTTGGTTTGCCAGACTGTTTGCGTGTTAGTGGGCGAGCTTCTGCATTTCGATTTGTATGTCTCCCCGTACCAGCGATAGCGAAAGGCGCGCCGAATCCAACAACTGTATACAATCAGCCCAATCCCATCCAATCTTTGCGGTTGTCGTACCCATGAAACCCCAGTATCTGACGGCGAAAAACTTGGTCATTGGGTTGAATGGAATGTTGCTCCTTGGGCCCTCTGGGTAGTGGTATGGAGAAGCGAGTTGTGGACGAGTGGTAGAGAAGCCACGGCGGGCGACGGTGTTGAAGCGCATGGCTGAGCGGGACATCATCTGTGGCGGTTGTTAGTATCTCAAATCCACTGGCCGTAGAGTATCGCGTGCCTTGACGAGTGTTTGACCGGTGAGATTGACAGTGAATTAGACGTGAGTGAAGTCGAGGTGTTTGGTGACGTTCAGATTAAAGCGGTTCAATGCCAAGCTTATAGCCCTCATCAACCAATCAGAGCATGCGAATCCCGGCTTTACGCCCGAGCATCGAAAAGTTCAAGATTCAAACAATTATTTGTTCTTCTCATCTTTCTTTGCGACGCTTATTCCAAGCACGAATCGCTGGAAATTATGGACGACCTATTCGACGTGTTCGATGAGGATACTAGCAATAACAAAGTTGAAAGAGTGCAGAGAAAGGAAAAGAAGAGCAAGAAGCGATCTATAAATGGCGATGTCAAGCCAGATGAGGGCACCGAGGGCAACGGAGACAAGACGACAGTTGTAGAGAACACAGCTGCGAAGAGGCAAAAGATCACAGACCAGGACGAACAGGATCTGCCGGACGCGCTACAGGCAGATGGGCAATCAAATGGACACAGAGCCGACCCAGCCTTACCAGAAGCGAAGCACTCCAAGCGTGGTCAGGAGCCAGCGCCTGTTGTCACTGATGCATTCGAGACGGAGCAATCGCGAGAGATCGCTTCAGCAGCTGGTTTGCAGGCATCGAAAGAGGGAGCAGCTGTAGTTCTTTCCCATCAAGTTCGCCATCAAGTCGCATTGCCGCCGGACTACGACTACATACCCATCTCACAGCACAAAGCTCCGGAACAGCCCGCGAGAACATGGCCCTTCAAGCTCGATCCTTTCCAGCAAGTCTCGGTTGCCAGTATTGAAAGAAACGAGAGTGTCTTGGTATCGGCGCACACCAGTGCAGGAAAGACGGTGGTGGCAGAGTACGCGATCGCACAATGTTTGAAGAACAATCAAAGAGTCATTTACACGAGTCCCATCAAGGCGCTTAGTAACCAGAAATACCGCGAGTTTGCTGGAGAGTTTGGAGATGTTGGACTCATGACCGGAGATGTCACCATCAACCCGACAGCCACCTGCTTGGTCATGACAACCGAGATTCTACGGTCTATGCTTTACAGGGGTTCGGAGATTATGCGCGAAGTTGCCTGGGTCGTTTTCGATGAGGTCCACTACATGCGAGATCCATCTCGTGGAGTCGTCTGGGAAGAGACCATCATTCTGTTGCCCGACAAAGTTCGCTACGTCTTCTTGTCAGCTACCATCCCAAACGCCATGCAATTCGCCGAATGGATCACCAAGAACCACAACCAGCCATGTCACGTTGTCTACACCGATTTCCGCCCTACTCCCCTTCAACACTATCTCTTTCCTGCCGGTGCAGATGGTATCCACTTGGTTGTTGATGAAAAGGGTGCATTTCGTGAGGAGAACTTTCAGAAGGCCATGTCGTCGATCGCAGAAAGAGCTGGAGACGATGGCTCTGATCCTATGGCTAGGCGCAAAGGCAAGGGTAAAGACAAGAAGACCAACAAAGGAGGGAAGAAGGAAGGTCCTTCGGACATCTACAAGATTGTAAAGATGATCATGATGAAGAACTACAATCCGGTCATTGTCTTCAGCTTCAGCAAAAGAGAATGTGAGAACTATGCTCTGCAGATGTCCCAGCTTGCATTCAACGACGACTCGGAAAAGGCAATGGTCAAAAAGGTCTTTGAAAGCGCCATTGAGATGTTGTCGCCAGAAGACCGCGAGCTTCCTCAGATCCAGCACCTTCTTCCACTTCTTCGCCGAGGTATCGGTATCCATCATTCTGGACTTCTGCCGATTCTTAAGGAGACCATCGAAATTCTCTTCCAGGAGGGTTTGATCAAGGTTCTGTTCGCAACAGAGACTTTTTCCATCGGTCTCAACATGCCTGCAAAGACTGTCGTATTCACCAGTGTCCGCAAATTCGACGGCAAGTCGCAGCGATGGGTGACACCCTCTGAGTTCATCCAAATGTCTGGTCGCGCTGGTCGTAGAGGTCTCGATGAGCGTGGTATTGTTATCATGATGATTGATGAAAAGATGGAGCCTGCTATTGCAAAGGAGATTGTGCGCGGAGAGCAAGACAAGCTCAATTCGGCATTCCATCTCGGCTACAACATGATTCTCAACCTGATGCGTGTTGAAGGTATCTCGCCCGAGTTCATGCTCGAGAGGTGTTTCTTCCAGTTTCAGAATACGGCTAGTGTTGCTGGACTGGAGAAAGACTTGCAAGATCTGGAAGTCGAAAGGGGAAATATGCTCATTGAAGACGAGGCCTCCATCAAGGAGTACTTCGACCTGCGCAAGCAACTTGACAACTACTCCAAAGATATGCGTGATGTCATCACACACCCACAGCATTGTCTGCAATTCCTACAATCTGGTCGCCTTGTGAAGATCAAATACAAGGACTACGACTTTGGTTGGGGAGCTGTTGTTAACTTTGCTAAGCGCCGGTCACCAAAGAACCAGACCGAAGAGTTTCAACCAACAGAGTCGTACATTGTCGACGTACTGCTGCAGGTTGCCAGCGACTCGGTAGTCTCGATGAACAGCAAAGCTGAGGGCGAGCTTCCACCGGGCGTCCGCCCACCTGTTGCAGGTGAAAAGGGCAAGATGGAGGTAGTCCCAATACTGCTCTCCTGCATTGACTCAATCGGACATATCCGAATCTTCCTCCCCTCCGACCTCCGCTCCTCAGATCAACGCAACGTCGTGCGTAAATCGCTTGAAGAAGTGAAAAAGCGTTTCCCAGATGGCATTGCGATCCTCGACCCAGTTGAGAACATGGGCATAACAGACGAATCGTTCAAGAAACTCCTTCGCAAGATCGAAATTCTCGAATCAAGACTGCTGTCCAACCCGCTGCACAACAGCCCTCGTCTTCCTGACCTCTACACACAGTACTCATCAAAGGTAGCGCTTGGCGACAAGATCCGCGACGTTCGCCGCAAGATCTCTGACGCCTTGTCAGTACTGCAGCTTGATGAGCTCAAACACCGCAAGCGTGTGCTTCGACGATTAGGCTTCATCAACGAATCCGACGTCGTCCAATTGAAAGCCCGTGTAGCATGTGAAGTCAGCACAGGCGACGAACTCGTCATTTCAGAACTCCTGTTCAATGGTTTCTTCAACGATCTTACACCTGAGGTCTGCGCCGCGACACTGTCGTGTTTCATCTTCGAGGAGAAATCAAACGAGTCCCCGACGCTCAAGGAAGAGCTCCACAGGCCCTTCCTCGAGATCCAAAAACAAGCGAGGATTGTTTGCAAGGTCGCGCAAGAAAGCAAGCTCGCTCTTAACGAGACTGAGTACGTGGAGAGCTTCAAGCATCAGCTTATGGAGGTCGTCTACCGATGGTGTCAAGGCGGCACTTTTGCTGAGATCTGGTAAGTCTTCACACTCATCATTACTAAGCTGTCGGAATACAATACTAATACGTGACAGTAAAATGACAGATGTCTACGAAGGCTCCCTGATTCGTCTCTTCCGCCGACTGGAGGAATTGCTCAGACAGATCGCGCAGGCCTCAAAGGTCATGGGTAACCAAGAGCTTGAGCAGAAATTCGAGACCGCACTGACCAAGGTCCGTCGTGACCTCGTGGCTGCACAGTCTTTGTACTTGTAGTGGTCGCGTCTTGTTTTGTCGTTGGTGGTATTCATATCGGTGGGCTTGGGCAATCATGGGCACTTTGAGCTGGCGTATGGGTAAAAGTGAACCTCGAGTAGCATGGCACGAGCTTCAGTGCATTTCATTTCTCTTCGTCCAAATGTCATGGCTGATCGCCGTCTAGTGTTTTCTTGCATTGCAGTGTTCGTTTGCGGTCTGCAGACTTTGGTCGCTGGTATTTGCCATGGTTTATCACTTGGGCGGGTGCTTCGGGCAACAGTCACGGGCACGCTTCCTCAACATGATATTGCCTATTCCACATTTCCCGCCTCACACCAACCTCATCCATTGAATGACCCACACAACATCCTGTCCGGTTATGAATTGATCGCAGAGAGTAACGACATCAATCGTAACACGATTCCCACATACATACCTCGTCCCGTTTCACAAGACCCTTCTCGTATAGCTTCGACTCTGATCCTTCACTCGAAAGGTGACCATATCCAACAACCAGCCGTCATATATGTAGATGACCCATATCCTGAATTCGAGTTTACAATCGACCTTAGCGTGGGCATAGAGCGGGCATAGCTAGGACCAAGAAAGAACACCCTGCCTGTGGGTCTAAATGAAGCATACAAAGGCTCACGAACAGACGTTAGAATAGCAGTATACGCGAAGTGAATCGATATCGTTATTTCTATCGAATCAACGCCAGCCGACCTCAGACTCCATGCTCTGTTTCCTACTATACATGCCAGAAGCGCTATTTCTGCGCCAAAAAATCCAGCTCCATATCATTGAACTCCAATTCCGTGGAGATGCTCAGTTCGCTATCATCTCTGACATCCTCCATAGCGACGTCAGCAATCGACGCAGCCGAGCCCTCCCGAGACCGTTCGCGAATATCCCACTAGGACATATCGACATCGCCGTCCTCGTCTTCTTCTGCTGCTTCCTCCTCGTCATCGTCCAAGACCTCACCTCCATCGCCCTCTCTGCTCTCGACGACATCGCCATCATCGCCAAAACTGTCCTCGTCGTGATCGTAGCCGTTGGACGCAGCTTGTACGCCGCCCTCGCGCTTGCGCATGGCATATCTGACGCTCTCCACCGCGGCGTCCTCGTCGCGTTTCTCTTGCGCCGCTTCTTCGGCCATGGTTCGCGCTTCGGCGAGGCACTTCTCGTACCAGCCTGTCAGATTCATGCGGTCGATGCGCTGTCGCAGCTCGCCGTCTTGTTGGCTATTGTCTTTGATGATGGGGTTTAGGAGGTCTGAGGCTGGGAAGCGGTGGCGGAGGTCGCTTGGGTTCGAGCCCGCGCCGAGGCAGGCGGATGGTTCTAGAGTCGTAATGCCCGAGGAGGTAGCTGTGAGGACTGTCATGGTGTTAGTGGTTGACTCGTGCATATTGATGGTGGTGAGCATACCGTCTTCTAATGCTAGGGCCATTGTTTGACACAAGGTCGTTTCACGCACCATTCTGGCGAGAAGTTTATCTGACTTTCGCTCTGTTTGATTCAGGATCTCCCAGTCATCTTGCAGGTAGCATCGCTTCCAGATCAAAGCAAGTGCTGATTGGAATTGTGAGCCTTCCATTCTGTGTTTTGCGGCTTGCAAAACCTTCAGAGCAAGGTGGAATTCTCGTCCTGAAATGTCTGCTTCTGCGTCGTTGCTGGGAACGGAATCCATGAGGGTAAGAACGTCGATGAGCTGCTCCGATGGAAGTGTTTTGTGGTCGAGGAGGTCGTCAAAAGCGCGTTCAAGTAGCTGGTGAAGAGCGGGTAGATCTTTGCGAATGGTGACAGCGTAAGCATCAGACACAAGCTGGACCGACGCTTGATGATCTACTGCTGAGTAGAAGACTGGATGTAGGTGACGGTAAAGGTCGTCTTGTAGGTTGACGACAGCGAGCTCACCATCGTGGCTCTTGAGAACGGCCTCACCAGCTCCGTTCGCAAGACCTTGTGAATCTTCTTGTGCTGCCAAAGCCACGAGTTTGCCGAGCGACAGTTCGACTTTCTTGTTCCAGACTTTGGGCTCATGCTCTTGTGCAAGCGCAGAGAGAGCTCTTTGTGCCTGAGGAAGATCATCTTCGTGTAAAACCTCGTTAATCCAGCCAAGTCTACCACGGGCATCCTCGGCACGCAGATACCGAGTAAGTGGCTCCTGGTACAATGCAGCATCCTTGAGTAGGCCGTAGCTTCGCTGACTTGTCAAGTGGCTGTCGAAGAAAGCTGTCGCAAAGTCATCACCAAAAACTCGGAAGTATTTGTCCACATTGGCCTGCAAGTCGTCCATCTTGGTTCGGATAACATCCTTCTCCATTAGTAGTACAGCAGGGTCTTGCAGACTTTCCACCAGGTATGATGACTCGCTGACAACGAGCTTGACAAGCGAGTCCATGTCCTTGTATTTCTCGGCAATCACCAATCCAGATCCGGCTTGACCAATCTTCACTAATCCGCGTAAATGATGGTCACGAGACCTTTTGAACTTGTCGACGAGTCCCGGGGCGTAGTTGCGGTACTTGTCCTGAAAATGTTCTGAGCACCAGCCTATTCTTTCGCGGTAGCACATGCACAATACTCCAACCATACGAATGTTCTCCCGAATGACCTTGGAAACAGACTCGTGGTCAGCCGCGCGATTGTAGTCTGGCTTCTCGAAATGGTCCACTGTGTAGTTACGAGCCACATCAACGTAGCGGTCCAACAAGTTGATGCTCTCGTGCGTCGCAGTCCAGGGCTCAGGTAGACCCTCCCAGCCTTCTTCGAGAACACCGTCTGCAAGTATGCTAGGGTCCAGACCATATAGCTCAGCATTATCGGCGCGGAAGGCGTGTACAGTTTCGTAGACGCTAAAGATCATGTCGTCGGTCTCGCTGATAAGCTTCAGTAGGTTGTGCAGTGCGTCGTTCTGAAATCCGTTGTTGACTAGCGTCATGGCTTGCATGCAGAGCTGATCCAAGTGCGCCATGTCAAACATGAACCACTGTCGAATTTCGTCAACGTCGATGTTTTTCGATGGCTTGGTCCCTCGGGCTTTGTGCCTGTTGAGATTGAAAACTTTGATTACTGCAGGCAGTAGTGATGGTTGTGGTGAGGCGTGTTGCAAAGCGTCTTCGTACGAGTTCCAGAGAGCAAGCCCGGCTGCGAGCTTCTCAGCATCGGAAAGTAATTTCCAACGAGTGACCTGCGACAAGGGCGCGAAATGACGGGCAAGATGAGCAATCAAAGCTCGCATTGCTTTTTGTCGTGATGTAATATTCACTTCCAGCGAGGGCGAGGTTGTCGAGATAAAAGGGGTTTCGGATCTGAGAATCTCCTCGCTAAGTTGTACCACTGCAACTTCGACTTCACTCTGATTGTAGTCTCGATG
>Ga0058704_10001430_pt1 | contig 11203 bp, 10 predicted proteins | sample AgamicMgSfe_FD_71363 | JGI IMG/M metagenome (GOLD analysis project Ga0058704, IMG submission 71363) | Agave microbial communities from Guanajuato, Mexico - Mg.Sf.e | ecosystem: Host-associated > Plants > Phyllosphere > Phylloplane/Leaf | place: Guanajuato, Mexico | collected 2012-05-30 | reverse complement strand
GGCAGTGGTACTTACACGCCTGCATCGATATGGACGCTACTATCTTGCCACTTCTCATCCGAGTTGGTCTCGCAAATGGAGACATACATGTCCAACCTAGCAGGTAAATTGCAGTCTCCGTCCTCCAACGGCATCTTCATACATAAGCGGGCTTCATGCGGCACCGAGCAGCCGCATGACCAGAGCCTGACGAAGGCATCGTATACTGCTTTTGCCAGCTCGCTTACTTGTCTGGAGGGACGGGTGAAAGTTCCATGCGACTCGGCTTGGTTGGGAAGTTCTGGTATAGGTGCTCCGTTGAGCAGGCGTTCCAAGATCTTGTTCTTCTCGGTTATCTCTTTGAGACTCTTGCGGAGCTTCCGTTCGTTTTTGGTGAAGCGAAAGCGAGATGCAACGCTCTCACGGTTCTTGCCCGCATCACTACGAAGCTGCTTTAGCTTTGCGTATAACTGTCGGGTGTCTTCTTGAGCCTGTATTGTTGTAAGCTCTGTCGTCCTTAATGAGGGCATCGAACAGCGTTCGGCTTACCAATAGGTCTGCGCGATCAAGGCCCAGGGATTGATCACTGATGATGTTATCGAGGAGGATCAAAATGCCTTTTACATGATCCAAGAAAGCCTCATAAGCGTCTCCGAGCCTGGATTTCAAAGCATTTGCCGTTTCTTCGGTCTTCCAGAGTGAGTCCTCGAGATTCAGCAGACGAGTCCTCTGATCCTCCGAGAGAGTTGGGAGATCGCCAATGAGTCTGCGAAGGTATACACCAAGGAAGGCAAGCTCATTCAGGAGCAACTGGTAGTATTCGGCAACCTTGTTGTCCTTGGCCTTCTGTTGGAGTGCTGGCCTTAGCGAACCGCATCTGTACTCAGCGACTGAAGTTACGATTGGCACAACCGCTAACGCAAGTCCGGCTATCTCGACGGGACCGATCATTCTCAACGGCGTCCGATGCGATAATTTCGGATCTCAGACACGATGTGATGAGAAGGATATGTCGCGAGCATGCTGTACTTTTGGGTAACCGCAATAAGGCTACGACCGCTGACCTCATGAGCGTGCAGTGCAGTGCTGCGCCTTCGCTTGCGCATAGAAGGGTTCTCTGTCGTATGTCACAAGATGTGGGGCGACCAGCCGGACGGCAGCTGGTACGTATCGCATAGCTCGAGGTGGTTGCCTTCAATTCTTAACCCCTCATGCAGCCTCGTCTTCAGCTTCTACACTTTCGGGCGCCCTTCATGTGTGTCGATTCGTGGCAATCTATGGCTCACTGATTGCGGTTTGTTCTCTATATCATGGAACGAAAGACCATCGCTGCGGAGTCGAAGATTGTGGTGGAGCTCTTTGAAACCCTACAAGGCGTGACGCCGGACACAGATGAGGACTCTACAAAGCCTGCCTTCACCGAGGTAGAAGACCAATATGGTCGCTTTAACATCTTCGCACGTAACGTTGGCACGTTCGCCGACGGTCATGCGTCGCTCGACTATCGGCTGCGCAACAGCGAAGATGCGCAGGAGGTTACGAGGCGACTTTTGGAATCGCTGCAGTGGTTTCTCCGTCGCGGTACGTTTTGTTGGCATCGACGGCCGTATTCAGACTGACCCAAACCCAGCCATACTGTCTTCTCGGCCCTATGGAGAGGAACAGCGTAGCTCTAGCTTACTATTTCCTGTTGCTGGATCCGCCGACAGTTCCCTGGGGTTCTCGGCAGGTTCATATCTGACTTCCGAGAACTCAGCAGCTTCTACTACAGACACGGAGGATACAACTGATATGACAGCGGAAACGACAGCGGAGTTGCAACACCTTAGTGGGATCGAAGAGACAATAGACCGGCTCTATCGATTATCTTCTTTGATTCGTACCCCATCCACTGCATCCCAGAATGCCAAAGCAGCATCATTCCAGATTCTAGACGACGATGGCGATGACGGCGAGTCCAATCTAGAGCAATATGCTTGCCAAGTTGTGAAGCACCGGTGCCCTCATGCAAGTGAAGGGCTGGTTTCGAAGATGGCAAAGACCATCGTAATGCGCAGAAAACGCTTTCTCTACCGTAGACACCACCAGAGCAAGCTAAGCTTCAGTTCATCGAACGTACGTCCTGTCGTCAGCACCGAGCAATCACACAAGGCATCGTCAGTGACGAGAATGCCTCTCGGAGACAAGCTTCTACCGGCTAACAGCTCTCCCATCGAGCAACGTACCAGAATCGGGAAAGGCCCTCCCTCCGCGACCACTGCCTCGATGTTCCCTGCTGGTCGTTTCCAGCCTGATGCCGTCTTCGCTACGAAATCCGTTATCTCGACTGCTATCTTCGCCCCGGATGAGTCGGCCGACGCAGTCCAAGTACCACCGCCTCCGAGGATCCCCCTGGGAAAGAAGGAATTCGAATGCCCATACTGCTGCGTCATGGTACCGATCAAGGAGGCCAGACCATCCCAGTGGAGGTAAGTCCGCAGTTGTCTGCCAGCGTGCTCGGTAGTACGAACATGGGTATACCACGGCAGCTAATCTTGAATAGACAGCATTTCTTGAAGGATCTCGACCCCTATGTCTGCCCCTTCCCAGACTGTCGAGATTCGAACCTCATGTTTAGTGATGTCAAGCGATGGTTACACCACATTGAGTGGGATCACGCCAGGCAGTGGTGCTGCACCGCTAATGGCCATACAAAGCAGATATTCGAATCCGAAAGCGCTTTTGAAGAACACATGCGATCTTGCCACTCCGGAGCATTCGCGGAAAGTCACCTTCCTGCGCTAAAGCGACGAGCAGCCACACCGGGCGTTCCATTCACGTCGTGCCCTTTTTGCACGGAATTACCTGAGCCAGAAGATACCGACCTTGCCGCTCAGTGGGATCGACTTCGGAATCACGTCGCTGGCCATCTCCGCTCCCTGGCTTTAGTGTCGCTACCACTAGAAGATCGAGAAGAGTATGCTAAAAGCCAGGGTGCAGCGTCCCGCATAGCCAACGAGACCGCCGAGCGCGTCGAAGGTTCTCTGCTGGACGATTTGCCACCGCTCTCTTCAGTGTCGGATGTCGCTGCCGCGCCGTCTACTACAGAGACGACCCCGTGGACGGAAGAACCTCAGGGCGATGGAGCCGTCAACGCAGTGAGCTGGCAGGAGGAATGGGGCTTTGTCGGACATTTGCAATACCAAGGCCACGACCGTGATCCTACGCTTCAGACGTTCTTGCGGAAGTTGTATCTTCAATCATCGCCATCCATATCTGACATGAAAGGACCCATTTTGCCCTGCTGGTACGTTCCTCTCGGGAGGAACCGGGACTTCTTTGGGCGAGAATATCCGCTGGACAAAGCTGCGGAGGCTTTGGTGCCCAACATGGCAGCTTCCGCACCATCACGCACGTTCAACAACCCAATGACTTTTGCAATTTACGGACCAGGAGGCATGGGAAAGACACAAGTTGCCGTGGAGTTTGTACATCGTCACAGATCAGACTTCGACGTAGTTCTCTGGGCTCACGCAGACGATGCATCCAAGCTTGCACAGGACTTCAGCGCGATCGCTCTGAGGCTGGGCCTGGTAGCAGAAGGCTCCGTAGACGCTCAAGATCGGGTATACACTCGAGAGTTGGTCAAGCGTTGGCTTGTGGATCCGCTGAAAGACCCCAAGAACAAAGATTCGGAGAAAGCGACTTGGTTGCTGGTGTACGATGCGGTAGAGGAAACGACGGTTCTGAACGATTTTTGGCCCTACGATGGGCCCGGCTCGATTTTGATAACCAGCAGATACCCGTTCGCCTGGACGACGTCATTCCCTTTAGCGCCGTATTCCGTGCCAGAGGCCGCCAGCTATCTTCTGAAGCTCACTGGTAGGGACGCAGATCCAAAGGGGCATGCCGAACTACACAACGTGAGCCAGAAGCTCGGAGGTCTTCCATTAGCATTGTGAGTTACGTTGTTGTAAGCTATGGCTTTTGCTACCACTGACTAATCGTACTCTCCCAGAACGCAAATGGCCGGCATAATCGTTCGACAGGATATGACTTTTGCCAATTTCGCCGAAGCTTACAATGAACGGGAAAGCCGACAACAGATGTTACAGACTGCGCCAACGCCTACCCTGGGAGCTCCGTGGTACGAACACAGCGTTGCTTCAGTATGGGCTCTAGAGAACCTCCGCCATGGCCTGACTCTACTGAACACATGCTCCATGTTCGACTCGGACGGCATCAGCGAGAGACTATTCACTGAGACCTTCGGTAAGATCGAGCTCAATGGATTGCCATCGACTTCAATAGATTATCAGCAAGCCAGGAACGAGCTCCTTGCGACGTCCATTATCTCTGGTGAGAAGGCTAGTGCCAAGTTATACGTCCATCGTCTGATCCAGGACGTCGCACGCATGAGACTCGATGCCCTCGAGTTCCGTCAGACATTCATGGCGTGTGTTCACATTGTGTGGCATCTCTGGCCCTTCGAGAATTTCACCTTTCGACACAATGTTGACAGGTGGTCTGTGTGCGAAGAGCTATTCCCTCACGTCTTACGACTCCAGGAAACAGCCGTCCAGAATCAGCTGTTCCCCTCTGACGACGACTGGGACGGTGACTTCGTCTTTGCACGCCTGTTGACGGACGCTGGATGGTATCACCACGAGCGTGGTAGATCGGCTGAAGCAAGTTGGTTCCATAATGTTGCCGAAGACATCTGTCAGACCTGGGTCGAGCGGCTGAACACATCGGAACATTCCACTGCTGATTCAAAGCACAAGCTACAGAGATTGAATGCTACTTTGGCTGAGATAATCCACAATAGAGGCTGCATTGCCACAGAGACAAATCAGCCCGCGCTTGCATTTAAGCACTTCAAGGAGTTCAACGCGAAAATGATGGCGGAGTTCGAGGCTACGCCATCTCTGTTCAAGTGCGATATGCGGCTCGCAATCTCCTGGAATGAACTCGGTAATGCGCATATGCTCAACAAGCATTGGCAAGAAGGAGAGCATTGTTTTAGGCGTTCGATGGACACCATGCGACAATTAGAGAATTTCAAACGAAGCAACCTGTCGTTCGCGCTTGTAAACTTGGGTCTCGCGCACTGGTTGCAGAACCGGCTTCCAGAGGCGCTTGATGCACTGAAACAGGGGCTGAAAGATCGTCAAGATGCTTTTGGACCTGACGATCGCATTTCGTTCGTCACCGGTCGATACTTGCACGCACTGGGAAACGTGTTGGCGTCTATGGGCGACCAGGAGCTGAGTTTGGAATACCACCGCAAAGCGTTGTTCCACGACAAGTCGACACTCGGAAATGCACATCACCGGACTGCCGATCTGTTCGTTAAGCTTGCGGAGCACTCGATGAGAATGAAGCAGGATGACAATGCGCTGTTCGTCATCTATAGAGAAACCCCGATCATGTGCTTTGCTGACGTGCGCTACAGGGCATTGCTGGATCACGCTCTGACGGCATACAGCGATCGCGCTACTGAAGACCGTGACATTTACACACCGGAGAAAGCTCGAGCACGGTTCAAGCGTAGTCGTGCTTTGCGGTCGATGCGGAAGGCGGTCGAGGCTGATACCGAGCTAGAGGAGGCGGCGATGCTTCGTGAGCAGCTGGTTGATACTTCCCAGAAGCGCTCATTCGAAGAACTCCAAGATCACGACTTTGATGACCTTGTTGCGTTCTGGTCGAGGTAACCAGCTATGATCGAATTACGGGCGCCGAAGATGTATCTGGCAACGATCAGTATATCTATAAGGATATAGTCCGGGCCATTGCTCGTGCCACTGTAAATACTGAATGCACGAATGTCTGCAGGTCTGCGTACCTAACACATTCTAGTCGTTTGCCGCTTCGCGTTGGATTGAACTAGACCAACCTTGAACCCTAGAACCGGCCAACGTGCACCCTCCTCGCCTTACACTGGCGTAGGTGGAGATGTCCGCAATCATGCAGCTGCTTACGTGTAGTACGCGAGAGCGCGAACCTCGATGCTCTCGCGCGGAGAAGCGTCGTTGGCGTCGGAGAGAATAGGGAACGAAGTGTGCGGCACTTGGCTAATCAGTCTACCCTCTCAGGGGTCATCGAGGACTACTGACCTGTCCATTCACTACGTGCAGTATCCGTCTGCACGAAAACCCAGGCTTCATCCTCCTGTTGATCACTCAAATAGAACCACTTCAACTGGTCCGAGTGATACACCTGGCGATTCTCGACGACATAATCGGGATAGACGAGATCGCATGGCTCGAGGTCCCGATCCGAGTGTAATGTACCAGGCTCGCACAAGGCCAGTGGCCAATCTTTGACGGGGCCTCGGAGGGGTTTCCATATGCTAGAGAGCAAAATTAGCTCGGAACGGCGATTCGCGAGGCTACAATGCGAGTGTGTGGCTCACTTTACGCATTGTATGCGACTTTGCGTAATCTTCTCGTCGCCAGGGTTGAGGTGTTGGGCCATTGCATGGCACCACGGAATCGTTGTATCTACCTTCCGTCAATGGCTGCCTCTCAGCATGATCTTTGAGCACTCACCGACGTGTGCGATTGAAGTCGGCTGATTGTAGTCGTATGGCTCGCCGGTCGAGATAGGGAACTCATTGTGGCGTTTGCGGATCTGAGCAATGTATAAGAGATAGAATGATGTTGAGCACCTTGCCTTCGAGTGACTTCCTACCGTATGCTCAAAAATCTGGACCCTATCGGCTCCCAGTCTAGCTCGTAGTCCGTCGGCTACCTCGATGAGATATACCTCGCGAACTTTGGCTTCGTTGCTGAAATCGTCGTACCTCATGCGGCTGTGCAAGTCCCATATGAAACAGCCGTCTTTCTCGAGCGACAGACCGGCTTTCCTACTGCGAATGTCATGTATGTGTAGGTCGTGACGGTCGAGTTTGATGTTGGCTCGTGGAAATCCGTCGGGAGCGGTGAAGCGAAGCGAATACGGCTTCTCTTCTTCGTACAACGGGTCTCTTCTCAGGAAATGGGTGTAGCTTTGAAGGAATCTTCGGGAGACTGCTGTCGCCGTTTCATGAGACAGCTCCATTAGTCAAGAGTCAGTCGAAGTCTTTTCGCACAGTACAGAAAATCGAGGAGTGCGAGTAGACATGGGTTGCTGGAAGGCGAATAACGTTGAGCGGCGATGACCGTACGGCGATGTTCAGCGAGAGAAGCGCAGTGGCATGCTTTACAGTGCTCTTCCCTTCGGCTACTATGTGATGGCCGGTCACCGTACGGTGAAGGAGTTTCGTGGCTTGGTGGAGATGGTTCGCGGAAGGAGAACTTCTGATTGGCTCGCTCAGTGTCGGCCTAGCGTTTACCCTCAAGCAACTACGATATGCTTAATAAATCATGAAATGGTCACTCGGGAAATCCCAAGACATCACATTCGAGATTGGGATTTCACATCGCAACTGCGTAAGCTATCTACGTAGGAACGCCTTCTAACAGCTTCGCTGACCCTCGAACAACATCGCTGGAGTGAATCACGATCGATACACCATGCCACACAAGAGTCCCTCCCCAACACAACTACTATCAGCACTGCGAGCGCGAAGAGGATCCAACAATGGAGGTCTCCCTGACCGAGTTCAGGGAGACTCATGCCGAGAAATGAGATGATGAAGGAACAGCGGAGCGTGAAACTATGCCAAAATGGGCCTTGACATTCAGTCGACTGACCCAACGATCAAACAAGAGTGACTAATGCGCATGTCGAGTTCAAGTGGACGATCACGAGATCAGCGCCCCTTCTTGCCTTCCCCGCTATCGTTGAAAGTCGCTGGAGCAGGTACTCAATTCTCGCATGAAGCTCGGGCAGTCTTGACCATCGTCGCTTCGAGACGCAGCTTTTCTTCAACAGTGACAGGGGCAGCCCTGACCTTACCAACGTCCGCAGAGGCTGACAATCTCGTCCAGACGGGGAACACGTTGCTCGAGAAGATCCCGGCTGTGCTGGACGTCGGAAAGTGAAGGAACATACTCTTCCTTTTGCCCTACGAATGCGAATTGTTCGCTGAGAATTTGGAGCTTAACAGAGGATACAAAGTCAAAGACCTCGCTAAGCGTCTACCACGGGTCTTTCGATGCTACATTCGTCTTGATAAGTCTACCGTAGTGCGCTGCCAGTATACCGAGGCAACCAGGGCCATGCGTTTGTTCAAGGTGTCACACGGCTAGTTCTTGGTATGCTGAACTTATTTCGCCGAGCATCTTGGGTACAAGGGTTCGAGGGGATCAAACTTGAACCATTGTAGGCTTCTACATATCTCGTCAGTGTTTCAGAACGGGCGTCTCAGCATTCGCACCTGCATCGAATCAGACCACTCTTGTGCTTAAGGTAGGCATCAGTACGATACTCACGAGCTCTTCATGGCCTACGCATCCAGCGGTCACCCTCGTTCACGCAGGTGAAGGTGATGTCCCACTCCAACAAAAAAGCGATCCGAACATGAGGATGCGTATGGCAGGTGTGGCCCAGTGAGGTCGCACGCAGAGTCCCTGTGCATAGTCTCGATGTGCGGCAGGTGTGCGATCTGATCAAAAGGCCATGTAATAGCGGCATCTGCGGAAACAGGGATACCAAGCCTCCTGAGCCGCGCACGAACGACGGATGTTGATCTTACGGGAAACCGCAGAACCAGTCCGTGGGTGGCTGCGAGCCCTTTGGTAATATTATCACAGAGAGCTTGCGCTCCGTCCTTACACGCTATATCTTATGCCGAGGAAGGCCTGTTCTGCACACGCTCAAAGCCCTCGCTTCCATCTTTACCACCAACGCCGTGCGCTTCCCTAATCCAAGTACTATTACACAACCAAGACCCAACTACTCCGTTCGCTGTCTGCCAGCTTACCTTAGCCAGCAACAAGCACCCATACCAGGAAGAAGATCATGAGTACACCGAACATCTTCGCCACGAGCCACCGGTTCCCTTGGACTCGGGACCAATACTTCATGAGCTCTCTTTGCGCGCCTTCGACGTTGTCGACTACGTCGTCGGTATTGGCATCTATGCGTTGGATTTGCTCGGCTTGCTCGGAGACCATTTGCGCAAGTTGGCCGAAAATTCCACCGAGTTCGCCAATGGTCCGTTCGATAGCTTCGATCGCTTCTCCTCGCTGCTGGATGTAGGTATTTGATGAGGAACCCTCTTCCATGATCTGAAGTTGTTGCTGAGATGTGGCGGCGGAGCTGTTGTTGCCGTATAGTGCGCTGCCGCTGGAGGGGTCAAGGGAGAGGACGTCCTGTTGATTGTTGGAGCTCGGATTGCCGGGTTTCGGACTCCGACCGCGGGAGGGTGTGCTGTAGAGTGGGCTATCTGTTCTCCCTGGATTGAGGTGCGCTTGCGCTTGTGATTGCTGGCTCACGGAGCTCACAAAGTTGTCTTGCCGACTCCGCGAGGCCTGGATGTTCTTCGTCCGCACCTCCAGCACTTCTTTGAAGTTCACCGTCACGCCCGCCAGTCTGTCCTGCAATAGTACCACCACGTTCTTGTTGTGCTCGCCTTCTTCTCTTCCTGCGCCTCTGTCCGATGCCGTGCCCTGCTGCCGCTGTAACTGCTGAAGCGAGCCAATCTGCTGATTCAGGCCGGCCAAATCTTGCTTAATGACATACGTCAACTCTGCGATCTCCACCGGCCGGTCATCGAATAGCGTCTTTCTCTTTGCCAACTCTCCCAACCGTTGCAGCTTGCCCATGGTAGCGCCAATACCTCGGCCGATGGCGGCGGCATTGCGCGCGAACTCGCTTCTTTGTTTCCGCGTCGGTGGTGTCGCTGTGCCATTCTGCTGAGAGAGCAGAGGTTGAGACTGTGGTGCGCCAGGTTTTCGCTGCCGCGCGAGCGACTTCTGGGCTTGGAGGAGGATGGAGTGGAACTCGGGTGTCCGGTCTTGGATGGAGGAGTGAGACATGGCCGTGGTGAGCATGCGCGCGGTGGGCGCGAGGAGGGTGTATGTACAGCAGGATGCGTCGGAAGACTTTCGGGGTTATCCTTCTGGTGTCGTCTACGTTGCGTGAGGTCGCTGATGGGTGGCCAGCTGGCCTGCTTTCTCGCCCTTTCTTTTCCCTCGGTTTCGCTGGTTGCCTGTCCCTTGCGACTGTCGCACTCCGGGTACGTCCGATGTCTTGGTATGTCGCGCGCAAGAAGGCAGGTAACTGTTCGTAGTAGGAAGACTGTCACGTATTGAGTTGATGGGAAGTTGTCAAGCGCCGGGTGGTCCTCTCGGAGCGCTTCTGTCTGAACTTCCGCTGGCGTCAGGGTGTGGCTGATGCTCGCCACTAAGACTTCTGTGAGGCGCGGAACAAAGGGCGGACGAGGAAACGCAATTTATGGCTGGGTCTTGATGAGGAAGTTTGTCACAGGAGTACAACTATCGTTGCTGAGAAGCGCTATGCTGATCCCGTTACCGTGCAGTGAATTTCTTGCGATCCTTCAAGGTTGATGTGCTACATGTATGCTCGGCCCAGGTGCCGAAGCTTGAACTTGCGCGCTTCATCTGAAACAAGGAAGTTCAAGGCTCATCGCAAACGCCGCCGTGACGACGTTGAGCTCTGCGTTGCACGAGCCTCTGCACTTGCTGCCTTCATTGTTCGTTGTATTGCTTGTAACCCTAATAATCGATCTGCTCACCGGGATTTTCAGCATTTGAGCGAGTTGAATCGGCGTAGCCTTGCGAATTGGGGCTGAGCGTGATCACGGCGATCTCTGCTTGAGCGGAGGAAGATAAGCCATGGTCCAGCAATAAGCACACATTCGGTGCAGCTGTCGTCTTCTACGGTACACAGCGAAAATCTACGATGTCTCGGCCCAATCCACAGCAGCAGCAACAGCCAGTCTCCTTCAAGACCGTCCCCGGCCGCAACAAGACTCAGAAATGGACGCAAGCGAAGACGTACAACTACGATGGCGACGATTGGGGCGGGTATGATCCCTACGACGAGTATGGCAACTACGACGAGCCCGAAGCTGCACCGTCGCACGCGCAGAAGCCGAACAGACAGAATAGCTTCGATCGCGAAGCCGAGCGGAGAGACTTCAGTTCTGGATACGCGCCGCCAGCGGATGGAAGAGGTGTCAGTCCGGCGGCTGCCAGTAGCACAAGCGGAGGAAGATTGAGCAGGGACTATGAGGAACCCAGCAGCTCGCAGGATCTGCGGGCGCGAGGCAGGAACTTCACAAACCCAGAAGTAGTGCCTCCACCTCTCACCATGCGCGGCAGTCCTGCACGCA
>Ga0058704_10001429_pt1 | contig 11204 bp, 13 predicted proteins | sample AgamicMgSfe_FD_71363 | JGI IMG/M metagenome (GOLD analysis project Ga0058704, IMG submission 71363) | Agave microbial communities from Guanajuato, Mexico - Mg.Sf.e | ecosystem: Host-associated > Plants > Phyllosphere > Phylloplane/Leaf | place: Guanajuato, Mexico | collected 2012-05-30 | reverse complement strand
TAGTCCGTCGAGGCGGCGACGGCAGCGCCATGCCCGTATTCTACATCATCGGCGCCATCCTCGGAGTCTTAGCACTCATCGCCGCGCTCCTAGTATGGGCCAGGAAGTCCCACAACAAGGCCTACGCTAAGCAGAAGAAGCGAGGTCAGCACGGCGGCTGGTACCGCGAAGCCAGACGCGAGGGTGCACGGCATGGAAGTAGTTCTCGGGGCACCCAGCCCCGTGACCGCGTAGCCGAGCAGCACGGTTCAGCCAAGTCTAGAATCTCGGATGCTGAGGAGGGATATGGTGGATACCAATCAGACGATGAGTATGACATGCCGCCGCCTTCGTACCGGTCGTATAATTCGAGACCCAACGTCAAGTTTCCCGGTCTGAGGCACGGTTATGAGGGTTACGGAGGGAGCATCCACGGTTCGCACGCTAGGTCTGAGCAACCGAGTCGCTACGGAGGTAGCGGTCATGGCCCATATGCTGGGTCTGAATACTCGGGTCGTCGCGGTGCGCCTACGGCTAGTGAGTACTGTAGCGAACGGTAGATTGCAATAAGCAGGAACAGCGAAGAGGCTGGCTTCCATGGGCTAAGGAAGCGCAGGATCGCAAGCTTCGCGTTAGAATGAAAAGAGAGACTTAGCAAACCTTAACATTACCCATCTTTCCTTTCCGGATCATCACTCACATTCGGTTGTCTCAATAACTGGTCGACACTAGCTGCGAGGGTGGCAAAAAGATGGCTTGTCGTCAAAGTCGCCGTGACTCAATTGCTTCTGTACGTATGTACACGCTCCTGCAACGCGTTTGCCACTGTTACCGTAGCTTTTAGCGTTCTGTAACCACCAAGTAGCGTAGCCAGTATTTACAAATCACATCAACCCAGAACGCCACGCTGCCAAAATATCATGATCGTAACGTCCTGTATAATCCGCATCGTAAACTCATAAACTCAGCTGATCCGCCGATATCCGGTCCGCACTCCTATCCCTCTTGACCATACTCAACTTATAGTACTTCTCCTCTCCGCCCGCTGTTCTGCCACCGATAAACCAGCCCTCTCCACTACTTCTGACTTCCCGGAAGCCTCCGGAGTCTGAGCTGCTGTCACTGCCTCTCCTTCTTGCTCTCGAGCTACTGCCAGAAAACGGCGATGACGTCTCTTGACATGTTGGATAGCTGGGCTGTGGCTTGTTCGGCGGTCCGTAGACTGGTAGACCAGGTGAAGGCGGTGATCGGGGCAGGTGTGTTTGTGGGCTCACGTTATGTTGGAGTGGTGATAGTGAGGCATGTAGTTGCCTGTCTTGTGCTGCGGTTGAGGCTGAGTGGTTGTACTGATTGCTCTTAGGGTTAATCGGCCTGGGACTCGCTATTGCGTTCTCGGCAGTCGGTGATGGAGGCTTCGCCGATTGTGCTGAAGTCCATATTGTCGCATTTGACGCTGCCGTGCCTGATTGTGATATTGACGCTGAGGCCTTCGGTAGCTGTTGTGAGTGTGCCCGGAAGGCTGCGAGGAAGTTGCTAAGGAATGGCCTTTGGGTGGGCATCGTTGCTCGTTTGCCGGAGAGGGTGGCCGCCTAGGCTTGCTTTGCAACACGCTGTACTCCTGCGCCAGGCCGCTATCTGCCCTCAGACTTTCCGCTACTACTACAGTCAAGAGCCAGAGCAGTCATATATCTCATGTGCACCCAACCCGCATTCGGCCCGAGACTCAATTGCTTCTTTGACGGCTTGGGTGTTGGAGTAGTTGGACGCGTAGTTGTTCGCTCGTCTCAAGACTTTGGTATGATTGGAAACGCCTGTTGCTGTCTTGCCGAACTTTTGGAAGTTATATATCAAACACCAGGCACTGTACGCTTCTGATCGAACCCGGTCGCCGGTAGTGGTAATATTACTGGCAGGTTCCGATCAACTCCGATCGGCCGGTTTACCCCGCGGTTCCCTCGCTTTTCCGTGCCGAAAGTCACACGGATATTCAGACGGCGTGTGCACGACTGGACACAATGGCACTTCCAGAATATGGCTTTCTTTGGTAAACAATGGTATGGTTGTGCCATGAACGCGACTTGTAAAGTCGATCACATGTCAACCTGCCACAAAACTACTCAGGATGATGCAGAATATCTGGAGCTCCCCTGCTCCTTAGCATGTGCAAGAGCTGCGCTTCGCTCGAGATGGATATCCGAGCCGTGAACGGCCTTACTTCCATGCACGCTCGTCACCGCTATTGGTGCTCTTCAGCTGTCGGTCTGCGCTTGCTCGGCGTGTACATTGTAGCAGGTAGCGGGTTGCTCGGAAGCGATGCACTTCCTGGAGGGACACGGAGGCAGCGGCGGCAACCGCGACAATCATCTGCGCAACGAGGCATTGGCGTACAGTCGGCACCGTGTCCTATCGGAGGTATCTTCCTTTCCGGCAGAGCATACCTTATACCCGACTACAAGAACGGGAGTTACCTACCTACGTAGTAAGCTACAAGGCCAAAGGCTCGTATAGCCAAGCCTCCTCAAAGCGAACCTTGCGTATTCGTCCCCGTTCGTCATCAGCATCTCATGCACACAAAGGTGGACAAGCTGGGAGAGTACACTGTCGGCGCATATGGCTGCACAGTGTAAGTCGTCGTCTATGGGAAGACCTAGCTATGAACTCACACTGCCTTTCCACAAGAGGCATGTTTGCTCTTTGAAGAAACCATCCTCCTCAAGCGCCTCCACACCCTCCTCCTCCGCCTGCGTCAAGCGCCTTCGTTCCATCCTCCGTTTTCGCCAAGCGCTGCTCTGCAACTTGTCGAATACTCACCGCGGTCGAGAGTGCTTGCATAAGTACTATCTGTACAAAGGTAGCAGCGAGCTCCCTGACCTCCTTACGCAGCTTGCAAAACCCCTTTCAGTACTATCCGCATCGGCTTTTTTCGGTGTAAAAGGGTTCTTGACGTTTAGCTCTGGCAGTTAGTGAGCAGCGTTGTCGGCAAACTCGAAATTTCTGGTCGTACGGGACTTCGTCTGAGTCCTGGTGCCAAGAATCACACTGTTACAACCTCCGATCCTCTGATTGAATAGGTCTTTGTATAAAACTGCATTGACAAACCACATCAGCGATTTCAGCATCTTCGTACCCCTTAAGGTTGCGCAGATAGTCGTAGGGTTGGAGTCCAACAGCGAAGACAGCCGGGTAGGCAGACATCTCTCCTTCCGGTAAGCTTCTACGCACGATGCCACCATGGTATGATCTGCCGCCTTGCAGCAGAAGCGCAATATGCGTACGGATGTGCTTCGATAATTCCCTATAAGAGATCGCGATCCGGCTCCATGTCAAACGAAAGCGAGCCAGTGACGAGGGAAAGAGGTACAGACAGTGCCTTCCTTTTCTGGATGGGACATTGTTCTGTACTGTCTACACAACAGCTATATCTTCCCCTCCTTCAACTGCGGCACTACCCACCAGTCATGGTAACGCTTCCCGGGTGACGGCATGCTCACTTCTATCAGCCCTTTGAGGCTTTCGCCATCTTTGGCGTCCTTCTTCCCATGCTTATCAGCAATGCGAAGAAGCTGTGAAGTCTGAACAGCAATCCCCACGCACGTCGTCTCCAGCTGCTTCATCTCGCGCTTCCACTGCTCTTCGGTACCAACGTACTTCGCTTGCTGCGGCGTCATTTGCTTGACTACCGCTAGACGTGACTTGGCCTCTTTGACGTCTTGTTCAATCGATATGCAGGTCGAAGAGACGGAGTGTATGTTCTTACGAGCCCGTTGGATATCCTCGAGGCTTGGTATGGGGTCGTTGGAGATATTCAGATATGGCTTCATGCGCGCATCGTATAACATCTGCTCTTGTGCGTAGTCGCGCTTCGGCGTCTCTATGACCTTGACAGCCACCAGGATGCCACAGAGTCTCCATAGCGCAAGCGCCATGAGTCGTGTAACGTCCGCCAGGAGGTGCAGACTCTTTAACCACTCTTGCGAATCGAGCGTCTCAGCCACGTACCGCGTGTTGCGGCTTTTGGTCAAGCCCTTCATACGTTCGAGAAGGAAGCGCTCGATGTGGTCGAGACGGCTACACTGTTGATGAGCGAAGACGCTAAGAAGATATTGCATTGTGCAAAGCTCGTCCGGCAGATAGATGTCTGTCTCAAAACCGAGCTGAATTGTTCGGATCATGACGAAGACCTTGTAGTACTTCGCCCAGCTTGTCAACGGGTTGAGGCGAGCGGACGCGCCATTCTTTCCGGGCAGCGTCCTCTGCGGTGCGATACGGTTCAACTCTTCGTCGGTCTCCATAGCTATGGTCTCCATCCCGTCCAATAGAGGTATTGCTTGTGTGAAAGTCCGTCGTATCCGGCACCGATTCTGACAAACCATCCGGTAGAGGTTAAGGTACTCTTCGAACACCCTGTCCATGAATGACTCGATCTGCCGTGAGCATAAATGCCTTGGATCCGAAGGCATCTCAACTTGGAAGCTCTCTGGATCTGCAAGCGGGTCGCCTGCCAATACCAGGTCACGGATGTCCGTCAGGAGCAGGTCAAAGTGCGATATGTCCTCCGTGATTCTATCACTGCCAAATAGTCGGTCCTGTATGTAAGCTCGCGCAAACGTATTGGGCTGGGGCTCCCGGTACGCAAACGCCCACGTTGCTCTCTGCAGACAGTGTGGACTTTGACACACCCAGAACGAGGTGAGCCGGTCAGCTTCGACGATGTTTGCACACATCTTCTTCCACTTAGTATAGGCCTCGTCCCATGGGACCTGTAGCATAGGTCTAGGCGGTGTACTCGTCGCTAGCTGCCGTTGCACTTTTTCGGAGAACGCTTCCGGAAGCGGCTGCCCGAGACTGTGAGTCTGGTGTGACTGCTCCAGCTGTGTGATGAGGATAGACCACTCGGTGGCGTCGCCTAAGAGGAAGGCGAGATAGACTTTACGGAACCGTAGTCTTGATTTGAGTGCTTCGGTCACGTCCAGTGGCAATCCTGCAACGGTGATGTAATCTATTGCATTGTCCAATACCTTGCCGGTGTCATCCGCTGTAAGTCTTTGTAGAAGCTCTCGTCCGAACAGATGTGTGACGAAATCCTCTTCTTCGTAGAAATTCTGGGATTGCACAGTGTGCATCACCAGCTGGCAGCACTTGATGAGTGCTATGCAGTATGCACGTAGGACTAGATGTACTAGCCGCGACTTAGATAGAAGGTCCTCTGCGGGGCGTTCGCCGTAAAGAAATGTGTAAGGCGACCGATTGTCGGGTGATAGCAGCCGATCGATGTGCAGAGAAGTGAAGACCGTCTGAGAAAGCGGGTAGCCGTCATGCCAGGCGATCTCCAGACATAGTAGCTCATCCATGATCCAGATGAGCTCAGTCGCCTCAAGACCTCGACATACGTCAAACTCTGCGTCGAAGGTATCGCCAGGTGGTACGCAGCCACTGTCCATCTTCGGGTCCATGATCTGAGATTACTAGTCAGCATTATTCTCTCAACTTGGACACACTGGCCCAGCCATCACCCAAAAGGCATGACAGGTACCGTAGGCTCCACAAAGAAACATACCTCAAGGGCACCGACGGCCTCGAACAGCGTAAAGTACTCATCCTTCACCAGCTGACCGGGCTGCAACTGCTTTGCAGCAGCCGCAAACTCTTCGGTCACATCTTTTACGCCTCTGCTACCGAAAGAGAGCGCTTCTCGTGCTTCGCTCGTCAGCCTTTTGGCCGCGAGATCGATATCGCCATTGGCCTCATTGCCGCCGGTGGCTAGCTTGGTCGTATCTGCGGGCATTGTCACTTTACTGTTGTGCCGCGGAAGAGTGATTACCTCATGTTTGGTATCATACCATTATCGGGACCATCAGCAGGCATTGCCGTTCACATGTACAAGACGCGAAAGCATATGCAAATTTGGACATGGCGACGTTCAGATTGAGAAGGTACGTCAACGTTCAGAGAAGCCGAAGCACGGGAAAAGCTTGGCGTCTTTTCATCCCAACTTGCTATGTACACATAATACAGCCTCTACCCCACGGAACGGTAGCCATTGAGTTGTTCAGAACGTCTTCGAGCGCATAGGTTACTGCTGCGCATGACCCGAGTCCATTCCACCTCCCTTCCCTGCCCGCCTCCACAACCTTAGCCCCTCGGCCCTACGACTGAGCATGCTGCGCCATCGCCTGCTCGTTCGCATTCGCTAGCGACTTCTGCTCGCCCTGTTTGCCGCCCTGCATACCAAGTGTTAGCACGCAGCCATCTCCATTCCACCACTATCTCCAACACCATTTTCTCCTCCGTGTTCTCATCCTCTCCGCCGTTTCCCGGGTATACGCACCTCCCACTTAGCAAACCTCAACTCCATCTCTCCTCTCCTCTCAGCCACCAATCTCTTGTCCTCCTTCAGCGACCGGCGAACAACGCGCGCGGCGACGGCAAGGTAGCGGTTGTAGCTGTACATACGTTAGTTAGTCTCCTGCGTCCGCTAGCGCTCGACTGGGCGCGCTTTGAGCGCGAGAACATACGTAATGCCGGCGGCTTTCCACGCGAAAGCCATTGTGTCTGTTTGAGGAGTGTAGTTTGTGGTTAGATGGTTTGGACGGCTTACCAGCTGCTCTCAGTTTCTGAATCGCGGATGGAGAGCTTCGGAGGTTGTCGGCGGAGACGGCTTAGCGCCAAAGCTTAGATCCAGTCACGTGCACAATGGTATGAGCAGACCAATACACACTTTAGGGAGGAGGCAACTGAGACGAGGCAGATGATTGAACTACTTGCTGTACACGCTACTGGTACACTTGCTACCCGCGCCAATGTCACATCTATCAACCGCCAAACCCGGTATTTACACGGTAAGCCCAATCTCCGCAGCATAAGGCAGCACATACAAGTCACCCACCGCGCTCACCGACGCTCTGTTCTCCAGTGCCTCCTTCGCAATCTGCTTCACCTTGTCCACAGTCACGCTGTCGACGCTCTTCGCTACCTCGTCGATCTGGTAGGCCTGGTTACCCTGCACAAGACCGGCGCCCGTGAGCTCAATCGCAGCCTGAGTCTCCTGGCCGTACTCAAGCTCCTTGAACTTGGCTAGAGCCTTTGCCTTGGCAAAGTCCTCGTCGCTGACGTTCTGGGCGACGCCCTTGAGCGCCTCGACAACCTTGCTAGCGGTGTTGCGGATGTCGGTGGCGGAGCCGTTCATCTCGATGGTTAGAAGACCGGCGTCAGAGAAGATGCTCGACTTGGTCGTGATGTGCATGTTCGGTGCCTCTTGCGAAGCCTTGCTGAGGAGGGAGAAGCCTGGCGACCACTTGATGGTTGATTGACCGCCGAGAAGAGCAGCAAGGACGGAGACTTCGGGCTTGTAGAAGCCACCGGTCGGCGCGCTTGAGCCTGGGAAAGCAAGGACCATGGAGTTGCCACTGCCGTGCGCAATGCGCTCCTCACCACCGAAGTACTTGGTCTGTTCAGAGCTCAAGGACTGGGCAGGCTGCGATGGCGCATCTCCAAAGAACTCGTTGACCCACTTGCTCAGCTCGCCATGCTCGACACCATTTCCGACAATGGCGAAGGATGGCTTGGCGTAGGCAGAGGCGGCGTACTCGGCCAAGGCGTCTGCGGTGAGGTACTTGGTCATGGGGGTCGAGGAAGCTGGGTTCAGCGGGATACCGAGGCCGCGGTGGAAAGCGACGCCGTATGCGCTGTTGATGGCCATTTCGAGGGTGTTGCCCAGGTAGTTCTTCGAGGTCAACTGAAGAAGCGGCTTGACCTCCTCATCAATGACGTGGGCTGTAGCTGTGTTAGATACTGCACTTCTACATTCCACCATTCTCGTCTCACTCACGTCGGTACTTGGTCATGAGTGCGACCTCAGCGAGCAGCTCAACGAAGTATGGCAGGTCATCTCTTAGGAACTTGGCGCCTACGACCAAGTTCTCGCGGCTGTGGTAGGATTGCAGAGAGGCGCCGAGGAGCTCTGATTCGCGTTGTATCCGGAGTGTGCTTCGCCTGTCGGTGTTCTGAGTAGACATACATATCAGCCTGCCGTCCCAATGCCTCCGTATACCGTCATGCCCGTACCTTGAACGCGTATCTGTTCAGGCCTTCCGCAAGCCCCGGCGCAGGCTGGTACCTCGTGCCAGCTTTCGAGACGAGCGCCAACGTGCCGACTGGTCCTGCGATATCTCTGCTGGCGAACTTGACGCCCTGGGCCTCGCCGGTCTGGTATGCAAAGGAGCCGGATGCGGGAGCTGCTAAGCCACGTCGCTGTTGAAGCCATGCCTGGCGGCCAGCGCGGCCAACGGTGGAACGTGAGAACATGTCGAGAGTCGGCTCTCACGGGCGTGAAGGAGTGGATGGGGGGTCAATGGCGTGGTCAGAGAGCTTTTGCTGCACGGAGATGCTCGAGCGAATCGGGTCGGAATGGATTGGCTGCGGCGGCCGGCTGTGCCTCAGGCAGCATTCTTCCAGCACACTAATCGGTCCCCCACCAGTCTACTGACTGATCTTTTGAGCTCTCAGTCACAGCGCTTCTCGAGTCAATCGACTTTCGAGTTCGTCGCAATGCAGTTCTGAACGAGGACTGCACTCATGCGCAAGCGACGGCGATAGTATTACTGAAATCCTAGACGTCGTGAGAGGACGCTAGGATTTACATCAAGCATGGCCAAGGTGAATATTCGCTTCTCTCCGTTGGACATTCCGGAATGCAGAACTGATACTCGAACAAGAACCTGGCTGGACTATGCACCCTCCTCATAGAGGACCACTTGGGCGAGCTGTCTGCTGTATGCAAAGGTGACCCCGTCCAGCTGATTGACCGTGACTGACAGCTCTCGAGCAAATCTTCGCTACCCTCGCCGAACATGGCCGCCTTAACATACCCACCCTCGCCGACCATGCTGGTATCCCAGCCCGACGAGTGCGCACCGGCCTCGCAAACCTTATGGAAGAGCAGTTAATCCTACACTACGCCGCAGAAGACGACGCACCAACGTATTACTCGGTCAACTGGCGCAGCGCATATCACCTTGCTAGACATACAAACATCGTCGAGCTCGTGAACGCCAGGTACGGTGAGCAAGCCGGTATTATGATCGGTAATATCCTGCAATTGGGTCACGCTCGGGTTGGCGATTTGGCAGATGCCTACGATCTCTCGCCTGGCTCCAAGCGGGATAGCGGTATTGACACGAATGGCAATCACACTATGGCGAATGGGATGGTCAATGGCGCATCGAAGGCGAGTGCGGCGAACAGTCTCCATGTCACTACCGCAAACGAGTTCCATGGGACGCTGCGGACACTACTGCGCTCAGGCGTACTGGTCAAGGTGGGTATGCGAGCTTACGTACCTCCTTCAGATCTGCAAGAGCAGATGGAAGAGGTCGTCATCAGCGAGCAGTTTCCAGATCGCAAGATCAACGGTCCGAAGAAGCAGAATGAGTTCAAACTAGCGATCAACAGTCTCAAGCGCAAATGGCGTGGAGAGGATGCTTTCTCTGATCTCCGCGACGGCGGTTCGCGAGGCACCATCAAGCGACCTGGTGACCGTTTCAATGCCAACAACAAGCGCGTCAAGCTCAACGGCAATACTGCCAACGGCGTACCTGACGGCGAACAGCCAGTCGAAAAGCTACCGGTACTGTGTTGCTGTTCTTCCAGCAGAGTGCTGTCACTGATCAATAATCCAGGATGACTTGATTGTCCGCGTTGACTTTGCTCGCTGCACTTTGGCACTACGCAGTCGACGACTCCAAAAACACGCCAAGCGCTCCCTTGGCGGCATCACAGCTGAGGTATACGGCGCTCTGCTCCAGACACTGGAAGGTAAAGTCCGGGCCGTGAGTGACGACTTTGGACCGGACGCCGGCGATGATGAAGAAGGCGCATTACCTGTCGCAAATGTCTCTGAAGTCGCCGAGATTCTCGACCCGACCATCGATCTGACCGCCAGCATCAAAGGCTTGGCAACCGGCAAGAGCATGCCTAACGGTAGCGGTAAGAAAGCTAAGATCGAGGACGACGAGTTTGCTGAGCTCGGCATCAAGCGAGAGCAGCCCGAGGACGAAGATGAGCCTGAGACCAATGGCTTCAACACGTACCGTGACCGCGCCAAGCGCCTTTCGCTCATCGAACAGCATCTGTCACTGTTGGAAGAGGATGGCAATCAATTTTGCAAAAGAGTCCGCGCACACGGTGGCAATGAGTGGCGAGTCAACTTCCCTGTCTTGACCAGCACGCTTATCGATGCCGAGCTCGACTCAACAATCAAGTCCCGCTACGGCCACATCGCTCTCCGTGTCGTGCGCATGTTGCGCGTACGGGGCAAGCTCGAAGAAAAGCAAGTGGCCTCTCAAGCTATGATGCGCATCAAGGACGTCCGCTCCATTCTCACCGAGCTGCAATTCCACGGTATACTCGAAGCGCAAGAGCTGCCGAAAGACAATGCCCGCCAGCCCAGCAGGACGTTGTACCTCTGGTACTTCGATACAGTGCGTGTGCAGAGCCTGATCTTGCAGCAGACGTATAAGGCTATGACACGCACTCTACAGCGCATACCCGTCGAGCGCGAGAGATACAGGACCATAATCGAGAAAGCCGAGCGTACGGATATCAAGGGCCGTGAGCAAGAAAAGCTTGAAGCGGTCGAAAAGCAGGCTCTCCGCGAGTGGCGAGAGATCGAAGAACGTCTGCTCGCGCAAGTTGCACGTATGGACGAAGTGGTGGCACTCCTACGAGACTTCAGTGGGAAAGATACGAGCTTGACTTCATGATACGATAGGATACGCTTATGCCTTACTACATCGATGAGCATTGCGACGGCGCTACGCAACAAAAGCGGGTTGGTGGGTGGAATCTCGTGTGCATTTACATGGGCGTTGTGGCGAGGCGTTGATACCCAGCCCTGAGCGGCTCCTGAGAGGTTACTCTGCGGCTTGGGAGCGGGTCAGTCTGCTCGGCGTTGCGCCTGGAAGCTGCTCGCTGGGCTACGGTCTTGAGCTGCATTCTTCTCGAGCATGTATATGTATACCAACATAGCGTATCCAATGTTGGACTCAATGTAGCCCCTGCTCCCTCTGTGCTTAATATCTCCGACTACTTAGCTTCGGCTTGGTCTACGACCGTAGCATGGGCTACAATGACTACAGGGCGCCAAACATGTCTCTTCGGATGGGCATCCGTAATATATTGGATGTTGCTGCTTGGGTAGGAATGCATGTGAAAGCCTCAGCCCCCCC
>Ga0058704_10001428_pt1 | contig 11207 bp, 14 predicted proteins | sample AgamicMgSfe_FD_71363 | JGI IMG/M metagenome (GOLD analysis project Ga0058704, IMG submission 71363) | Agave microbial communities from Guanajuato, Mexico - Mg.Sf.e | ecosystem: Host-associated > Plants > Phyllosphere > Phylloplane/Leaf | place: Guanajuato, Mexico | collected 2012-05-30 | reverse complement strand
TAGAAAACGGTGTCCAGGTTGGATTCTTATCCTTCACTCCCCCCTTTCCTGCGTTCCGCGATGGTTCTATGATTACGACGACTTAAGAGACAGTCGACGGCGTGCGGAGTCGTGTGGTCGGAAAGGCTTCCTGAGTATCCTCTCATCCTCGTCAACGATTCCACGGGCCAGGGACGGAACTCCGGGAGGCGTTGATGTTAAAATTATTAGGTTGTCTGACTCTGCCGAAAGTGCCCCTGTCGATCCATCTATAGAAGTATAGGATACCTGGTACTTCAATCAAGTACCCTGCAGGCGGGAAGCTGAGGATGGGCGTTCCGTGGATGGAGGCGGCGCCGCTAGAACAAACACCCTATCTCCCGCCATGCGAGACGGTGAGAGATGGCGTGGTCTTGTAGGAGCCATCTCCACGTTTTCCAGTCTCATCAAAACCCCAATGTCGCTTGGCCTGGAATCGAAAGGCGAGGGGCGAGAAGCGAGAGGGCGAGAGAGCCGTGCTCGGAAGGGCCATCGGTCATCCGAAGGTCCGTAGCGTTTCGGAGCCTGGCTAGACGACGAAGAACACAGGAGAAAGCACGCGTCTTCTACTTGATCATGTTGGTAAAGGTACATGCCCTGTTCATGTCTGATACACCGTTGCCACTTCAAATTTCATGTTGGCTCACATTCACTTGGTTCGTGTGCTGACGCTCGTCACGTGATGACATGTGAAAGTGCCGCGTTTTCCGACGATCTGATTGGCTGTACGTACACGGAGCTAGCGGGTGTCTGCAGAACGCACAACTTCCTATCTGGGAAGGTAGAGAATTGGTATGGCCTCCATGTGGGTACATCACGCGACGGCGCTGATACTCGCTTGGTCAATCGCCCATTGGGAGTGTATGTGTAACAAGTCCTAGGATTCATGACGGTAGGACGCGCCGTGAAGCTCTCGTGCTGGCTAGATGTCTTGAAATCACATGGTGTCGATCAATACATTCCATGGTGTTGGAGTGAGAGGCGGAGGTGCCGTCCTCGCGTCTCTTTTTCATCATGCTTGCGCACCTTACAAACATGTCCGCTTAAGCATTCGACCACCCTTTCGTGTACTCACAGACGCGTTTGTGTTCCAATACACGCATGTTGAATAGATAGGCATCTTGCGTAACGTCTGTGCAGGTAGGCATTCAGATCAGAGGTGGACCGCGCGAGTGCGTTCACGTACAGTAACCGTATCCAACATGAGGCCAACATCATTCAGTACATATCAGATACACTCAACCTCGCGTAAACCCAACCCTATGCACCCTCTTCCCTTCCTTCCCTCGCGCGCTCAGGTACCACAGACAACTCGCCAAACACAGCCCGACACCAACCCAAGAATGCGGCAGCAAGCGAAACTTGCTCAGCACGACCAACTGGAACGCACTGCGCGGCACGGCCACAAACGTCGCGGTCAGAGGGCTGGTGGCCAACACCATCGGGAGCATACTCGTGAACACCGCAAACCCGCCGAGGGACGCGCAACAGACCAGGAACCAGAACCAGGGCACGTCCAGGAAATAGCAGTTCCGGCGGATTTGGCCCATTTCGCCGGAGAGGAGGACGAGCGGGGTCAACAGGACGATGGAGAGGAGGGAGGAGTAGTGGAGGGTTTTGTAGATGGCTCTCGTTGATGCGGTGGCGGTGGTGTTAGGTTCTGAAGTGCTTTCTTCGTCCGTATCGGAATCCGCCAGGAGATCGTCTCGAGAGGCCGCTTTTGCTAGTAGCGTTTGGTATGTGCTCAAGAGCAAGATTGGGTACAGCGCGACGAAGATCGCGCTGAAGACGCCGGCGACGATGCCTTGCCACGGCGCTCGAAGGTTGGGTTGGATGCTGGCCAGGAGTAGATTGAGCACAGCCGTCAGCGATGATGAGAGTGTCTGGACATTGTGCGGTGTCTTGTTGAAGATGTACGTGAAGAGCAGAGAGAAGGGTATAACACCAATGCGAGCACATTGGTATACAGGCAAAACGGCATACCTACCGAGACAATCAACTACTGGCTGCATCCGCAAGCGAGAAGGGCTTTTCATACGCATAAGATACGTTGCTCAGCACCAACTTCGCATTGAACACGAGCACGAGCGGCAGGACGTGCTTTGCAGTCATCCATCTGAACTCGAAGAGGCCACCGCCGGCAATACCGCCTCTGCCCAATCCAAGCATGTTGGCTAGCTTGGTCCACAAGGTACGCCGGCCTGGTGGTTGGTTGAAGCCTTGCGGTCCGTTTGCATAAGGTCCAGACGGCGCGACTACAGCACCGAGACCGAGCATACACAACGCACTGCGGGCAATGCGAGTCAGATTGGCAAATCCGAGCAACAACGTGTGTGTAAGCAGAAGCTGGAGCAGGGTCATGGTAAGCGGGTACGGAAACTTATAGGTGCCGGTCCAGAAGATGAAGCGATTGAGCAGGAGAGTTCCAAACTCGCAGCCACCTAGCCAGAAGACGAGTAGGCCTATATATACCCTTTGCCCACTAGGTGTATTGAAAAGAAAGTGGCCCAGCCCGCCTCGCTGCCATAGCCTCTTCGTGTATTGTGGATCGTTCCGCGATACACGACGAACGAGCGGTTCGACTTGTCCCGCGCGCGTGTCTGCTAGGGTCTCCTCTTCATCTTCATCCTCGCTCTGGTGCGCACTTCGCAGGCGAGCGAACGGTGACGGAGACCTCGACAGGCTGATCAGACGGATGGACCTTGGCGCATCCAGATAACTCAGTTCCGGGGTCTGGCTCGGGCGGTCTCGGTAGCGGCCTTGTCTTGTGCTGCCATCAGTGGATAGAGTCTGGTGGGAAAGATCGTCGCTCGTCCGGCTCTTAGGGGGTGACATCAGCAAGGCTGCTGGACTGAAGGGGGATTTCGGGACGAGGGACGATAGGCGATCCATGGTCGTAGGTCTGTAGGCAGGACTGAGGATGCAAAGCTCGATCGCTGCAGCTTCTCATGCTAGCTATGGTCTTGCCACACAAAAGGTGCAGTTCGTCAAGAGGATGACAGCGCAGAGACGCGTACGTTCAACAGTCTTCAGGATCCGTGAAACGATGTTTGTGTTTGGGAATAGTACTATAGATAAGGGGTTACGGCGTACTGCAGAGTCTTCGCCGGATAGTTCCCCCGACCACACTTCTTCGGCCTCCATACTCCATCTCACCATCTCATGCAGGGTGATCCAGTCTATCCGCCTCACTCATCACCAACTTTGGGCCGGATGGCAGCAGTGGTCATCATCATCACGTGAAGCGGAGCCGATCTCCTTACTGACCTCTGATCCGCCCGCGACTTGGCTTGTATGGCGAACCCGTATGGCGGCCCACGAGGCACGGCAGCGAGCGCAACCTGCAGGCGGCCGCCGCTCCCACGGTCCTGGACATCCCAACCGTCGTGCAAGTAGTGAGGACGATTGGCCGTTTGTGCGTTGCCCGTGTGGTGTACGACCATCGTCAGCGCGGCGGAAGCGGCCGTGAAGACAAATGGAGTATGACAATGAGGCCGTACGATACTGTCTGTCAATCCGTCTTCACGCTCTGTGGTAGAGAGGACCTAGGTGATCACGGATATGAGTAAGTCTCTCCACTCTCACGCTATCTTCTTGCTCGTGCTAAAGCCACAACCTTACATTGCTTGCTGCATGGTCTTGCGTTGCGATCACAAACGTCCCAGGAAGACCCAATGTTCGCCCAATGTCTCCGTCTAATGGGTGCTGCATGTACCGCACAAGCGCCTTCCGTCATTTTGCCTTTCGCGTCGTTACTGAATACACTCGAGCGATCCCTCCTCTTTGTCTGAATGCTACATGCTCTCCCTGGCCCTTGAAGTCGTTATTATTGCAGCGCGAAAAAAAATGCACGCATGTGTCGTTCTAATGTGCGCCTGGTGGGTCGCTGTTCAGACGTATGCACAGGCTTCGCAATCGTGCAACGACTTGGTTGCCGCCATCTCACAAGCTTCTACAGAGCCTCACCGGGTCATCGACCGCCTCCGAGCGCATCAGGCTGCCGGGAACTTGCACACGGAGACGGCTCCCTCGCCGTCTACAAGAATACCAGCACCGTCGAAAAGCTCTATTGACTTATTAGTCGGCAATGCTCGCCAACTTTCCGTCACGCCAGCGAGTACTTGTTGGCCAGCATCTTCCATCACCACGATTCTAGACTCGGTTTCTGAGACTGACAGCAATGCGTCTCCTGAAATCGCTGTCAAGCCTGCAATTGCGGTCAGGCCGAACGAGACGTCGACCACGGATGGGCTCATGCCAAACGGCGCTAGCACGCCTTACGCTGGCTCTTATCCTATCACCACCTCTTTGACGGGATATGTATTGGTTCCGACCACATTCGTTACCATCACAAGGTCATCCGTAGTCACAGAAGGCCCGGGCACACATGGACCACCTCCAAAAGACGACTGCATATACCCTGGTCCATTGTGCGTCTCAACTGTTGCGAATCCCACGAATTTGCCAGTATGCGGCGATATCCTGTGTGGCGAGAACATGGCAACTCACTCGACACTAAGCCCAGGCTTGCCTCGCAAACGGAATCCCTCGTCCTCACTGCAGGTGGAGCCGGCTTCGTTGACGATACCTTCGGGATCTATCCTAGCTCCGTTACCCGTGCCAAGCTCGAAAATGCCCCGTGGTAGACGCTCTCGAGTCGCCATCACAGAAACATCAAGGCTTGCTTCGTATACCGGACCGAGAAAGCCCTCAGGCAGAACGGGCGTTGGAGATACACCAGAAACGGTCGCACATTTGGGTGCGGAGCCCCAAGGCGCAGTTGGAGTGCGTTTCAACTCGGACGACGAAGCTGCCCCTTCTACCGTTTCCGCCGAGCTGGACGCGCGCGAAGCCTTGCCTGGTAGCGGTATGAAAGGCGGTACCCTGGGGTTCTGCGGTGCGCCGGGAATGAGTTGCAATAACCGTCGCAAGCGGGGTTGCTATGAGAAAGTCGCAATTTCTACTGAGCATATGAGCATGCCTCACGATGGAAAATCTACCGAGGACCACCTTGCAAGGCCGGACAAGAACGCGCTCGGGCCTGTCGAGGTGTCAAGAGAGATCTTCACGCGCGATGTCCCTGATCCGCATTCACCGGACAGCTGCGACGAGAGCCCAAGTCTGACGAGGGTTGTGGTATCTCCACCCAGTGCTGCACCATAGCTGGGCCACACAGATTTTGTCCGGATCACGCTTTGCATAACTGCGACAGAGTCTTCGAACACCCTTGACTGAACCGCCCTACAGATACTGGGACTGGACGGCAGCACGGCAGAGCCTACCCTTCGTCCACAGGGTAAGCGGAAGCCAGCAGCACTGTTCTGGAGAGACGAGAAGATGGGGGAAGCGTCGTGCTATACGCAAATTGAATAGGTATGAGCTTTACGACCTTTGTTGTGCTGCTGTTCTCCTTTCTCTAATGATGATCTACGAGGAGGCATGGTCAAAAGTTGACGGATCGGACTTTGGGGCCTGGTATTGTCTCTTACCGTCGTCATTGCAGCGTTCAATTCTCTACATTCACATGCATGTCAGGGGATTGCTGGTTTACCGGTGTATGATAGTAGGAAGAGCCTTGGCACATTCGTATCCACCGACGACTTTCCGTGCTCAACTTTATTGGACCAAAACCCATCAAAGCTGTCTGAGAGCATCCCCGTAGCTGGACCGACCGCCGCAACACCTTCCACGGCACTCGCGGGTGCTGTGCCGATGTGGCTACACCAACGCTCACAGCTCCTTGTCGGTCAGCGAGAATCGTACGGCATGGGAAAGTCGGCCCGCTAGCTCTCGTGATACGCTTCGAGTGAGACCAGAGAAAAGCACAGGGACTGATGGCTCGACAAGACAGCACGCGTCGGCGTCCGCACATACTGTCCTGCTGCTGCTGGTCTCTACCCCGTGAAGAATGAGAGATGGAAGCGGCGTCAACAGCCGAGTCTGAATAGCTGAAGCTGGTAAGTTGCACGCGGCCACGCCAGATGAGTGAAGGAGGTGGCGTTTGGCTTGTCGGTATTATGGCAGACTGCATGGCGAGCGGAAACGGCTCGGCAACAAACTCCTGTCACAGCCTCGACCCTCCGTCACTCTCGTAGACGTTGCACCGGTTGCAATGTTGCATGCACGGCATCCCTGTACTGATCATCATTCGTGGCCGAAGAAAGTGGGGGATGGCCCGACTCCAGACTCCTTCTCCGCAGACCACACGGCAACTGACCGTTTCATCACTCCGTTGTCTCCGAAGTCAGACATGCAGGCTATTGTCGCTACAATGCATTGTGTCTCCGGCGAAATTGCGTCCGGGTCACGGAAATATTGTGGCGGGTAATTTATACGGTCATGAGCGTAGTGGCAAGGCCTCCGCAGAGGGGAAAACCAGCGCAGCATCGTTGAGTTGGATTTATCTTCTTGTTTTCCCTCCAGCACGTCACATTCAATTGACGAACTGAAGAGTCCGCAACGGATGGGGAGAATGATGTTGACCTTGGGTCCGCTGCTTGCTGCAGCCTCTCTCGCACACGCTGCGCCTAACAAGCTCTCCAAGCGCCTCGACAATGGGCTTGCTCTCACACCACCTATGGGGGTACGTATTCACGCATACACTGCATGTCACAAACGCTCGCGAGCAGTCCCTCAACTTGTTGCTCGCGATATGAACCTTCACAAGGCGATTTGCTGATTGAGAGTCACAGTGGGACACGTACAACAGGCTCGTGCAAACTTCCTCCGTGGCAGAGACGCCGCATGAAGGCCCCGATATAGGACACTAACCTTCGATCAGGTACGCGTGCCTCCCGAACCAGTCTATCGTCGAATCCAATGCCAAAGCGATTGTCGATTTCGGTCTGGCGGATCTGGGCTACCATTCCGTCATCACGGATTGCGGTTGGACCGAGCCGGAGAGGAACCTCGACGGAACATTGAAATGGAACGCCACATTGTTCCCTGATGGATTCCCTGCGTTGGGGGAGTACATCCACAACCTCGGCCTGGGTTTCGGCGTCTACTCTGATGCTGGGATCCAGATGTGCATGAACGGCCTCCCGAATCAAACTGGGAGTCTGGGCCATGAACAGACGGATGCCAATACATTCGCAAGTTGGGGAGCTGACGTCCTCAAATACGATAACTGCTATTCGGAGCAAGATCATGGCTATCCGGATGCAGACTACAATCCGACCAGTTCTCCCGCCCCCCGATTCCAGACGATGAGAGATGCACTCAACGCCACGGGCCGTGATATCCTCTATCAGGTCTGTGAATGGGGCGTCGACTTTCCCTCGGCATGGGCTCCGTCACTGGGTAACACCTGGAGGATTACCAACGACATCATCCCCGCGTGGCGCACCATCTTCCGACAGCTGAATCAGTTCGTGCCATCAGCGATGTATGCAGCGCCGGGAAGATGGCCTGACCTGGATATGCTCGAAGTGGGCAACGACATCTTCACCGAACCCGAAGAGCAAACGCACTTCAGCCTGTGGGCCATCGCCAAAAGCCCGCTCATCATGGGGGGTGTGCTCAACGACACGCTCCACACCATCAAGCCATCATCTCTCGCGATCCTGAAGAACGCAGATGTCATCAGCTACAACCAAGACAGCCTGGGAGCGGCCGCGAACTTGACGAGACGATACACCGAGGCCGGCCTTGACGTCTGGTCGGGTCCACTGAGCGGCGGCCGCACGGTCGTGGCGCTTCTCAACTGGAACAACGAGACCGTGACAGGAACTTTGGATCTCCCTGACGTTGGTCTGCAATCTGCCGGTACGGCCAAAAATGTCTGGAGCAACGTGACCATTCAGAACGTCGTGACCTCATACTCTGCCCAGATCGGGTCACACGGCACTCTGCTGCTCGAGTTGGGCGAGACTACCCCAGCTGGTACTTACCAAGTTGACCGCTGTGCTGAGTCAAGCAATAGAGGAGTAACGTTCTCCAACGTTTACGGACTGACCGATAGCTCCGACTACACTCTGACCGTCAATCTGGTTCAAGGCAGCCACCGCAGTCAAGCAGTGACAGTCACCTCCAGCGCTTCAGGAAAGTCAAAGACAGTCCACGCCTCTGGAAACTCGGCCAAGCTCCCCATCGCGCTCGTCGCCGGCAACAAGAACACCATCACCATCCAAACCTCAGCCCGGGTGACATCCATCCACGTCGCGAGCCCAAGCGGCACCTTCTTCCCCAGCACGGCCTTCTCCGTCGCCGGCACCGCAGCACATTACAACTGCACGCCCGGCCTCTGCGCACCCGTCGGCTCGAAAATCATCAACCTCACGCAAAACGGCACCGCCAGCCTGTCCGTTCCCCGCAATAACGCCGGGGCCTCCGCGGCCGGGAACTCGCGCTATGTGGAGATCACCTACATCAACAACGACGTCGCGTTGGCGACTTCGTGGGGTTTCGGCACGAATACGCGTAACATCACGGTCGCGGTCAATGGTGCGGCGCCCGTGAGGTTGGAGGTGCCGTTGTCGGGACGGAGCAGTGAGCTTTTTAGCCCGATGAGGGGGTGGGGTGACCCGGCGACCCTGGGTGTGCTTGTGGGTGGGTTCGGCAGCGGTAGTGGGGAGGACGAGATTGTTGTTGGCAATGCCAATGGCGATGTTGGCGTGCAGGCTTATGGTGCTGACTTTGTGGGGTTACGGGTGGTTTGATGGTTGATGGATATGGCGTGACGGAAAGTTGACAGCATGTAAGGGTATCTATTATCTATAAGAAGACTTTGTGCATCTGTATCCTGTCGATGTTACGCTTCGAGCTCGTGTGATTCTTCGGACATTTTGACGCCCCTCGAGCCTGCATTTCCACTGGGCTTTTTATGAAGGTGATGTCTGGAGCTGATGGCCGGGAAGAAGATGCCAGGATGGGCGATGGTCATGAGGATCGAGGCGATGGCGATCATCCTGCGAGAGGTTAGCCCGATCATGCCCACGACTGCATGCCGTAGGGCCAGGCACTCACGCTCCGTCGAGAACCATGAACTCGACCTCGTTCTGCATCAGTGGGTTTCCCCAGCCGCCAGCCATCTCCGGCACACTGGAGATCCATTAGCTTCACCCAGAGGGAAATTTTGCCACGTCAAAGGGCGTAAGCATACCGATAAACACATCGGATGAAGATGAGCAGAAACGCGACCGCCGAACACGCGGCGTAGTACCGGAAACTCGGTGGCAACGCCCTGGCCTCGGCCACCTCGGACCCGCTCACGGCGCGATGCGAATGGTGTTTCAGCACCTGCCAGCCAAAATCCGCCGCGAGACACAGGCACACGAACATGGTGAAGACCTGGAACGAGATCCCCGCGACGATGATGTCGTCCCCGATATCGACCAGATTCGCCTGCTCGGCCGCCGCCACCCCGCCGCCGGCGGCCTGCATCAGGATACTCGCCACGTCGCAGGAGATGAAGATGGCGGTGTACAGTCCCGGTCGGATCCGGGACTTTTCGGCGCCAAAGAAGATCACCAGGTGTTTCAGGGTGAGGTAGATGCCGGCGGCCAGGAAGGAAGGGGCGAGGACGAGGCAGACGATTTCCGTCTTGAAGCCCGTTTGGCTCCAGGCGTTGTAGTGCAGCATGATCCGCCCGCCGTACCCGATCGTTTCGCCCAGACAGCCCACCGTGACGGCGAAGGTGAAGGCGCGCAGGCGGTACCGGAGGCCCAGGACGAGTTGCGCGAGGGTGCAGATGCCGAAGATGACCAGCAGGACGATGTTGGAGGCGAGGTTCGGGGCGTAGCCGTAGGTCGTGGCCGAGGCGGAACACTCGGGCGTGACTTGGGTGCACACGGCGTGCTGGGAAGGCATCTTGGGTTATTAGGTGTTGACGGAATGCCGGTGAAAAGTCCCAGTGTCAGCGGAGAGACGTGGTCGTCGCGGGAATGCTGCTCGTCTTTTATTGTATGATACCCGCGAATGCTCTAAGCGAGGTCGTTTGCGCGGTAGCTTTTAGATTGCCGGATCTGGCGGGATCCGTCCATGGTTTGTTGCCACTGCATCCAATCAATCACATGATATCGGTTAGAAGACGAACAGGGGCGTAGACTCCTAGCACGCTCGAACTGTCAACTGTTTGTATGGAAGGAAGAACTGCCTCTTACGGGTCTTGGGCCGTGGCATGGGTGGCAAGGACGAATGTCGCGGGACTCGTGTGCAGTGCATTCTCTACCGACTTCCGTGCCGAATCTGGTAGCGAGGCCAACACCCGAAAGCGAAACCATTCAGTGAATGTGCTGGTATATACATAACAATCAGATCTCTCCAACTTCCTGCACATGAACGAAGAGACAGGCTTGAGAGTATGGCTTGTGATCGGTGGGGGTAGACCGTGATACCACAGCACGGTACGAACACCCGAATCTGCGGTCGGAGGCACGAGGCTTGCTTACTATCCTCGAGATATGTCACCTGAAACGCCTCGAGCATGGAGCTATAAAGCGAGCTTTCGTAGCAGCTTGAGGTGGAATCGAAGGGAAACCAAGATAAAGTCGACTTTGAGCAGTGGACGGGTTTACGACATCGCGTTGCGGACTCATAACAGTCTCCTGAGGTGCTGCGAACTTTTACGTTGGCACCAAACATCATGCCTAACGGAACCTTCGTTCGGCAATGTCAGAAACATTGATCGAGGATCCCTCTTAAAGATAGCCACTGAAGGCGACCGTTCTGGTGAGAAGGCTTCACTGACTGCCCGCCGCTTCCTGCGCATCAGTCTGTTTGCAAAGCAAGTGTTAGTCGGCTCGCGATCAGTGTCTCTCGTTCAGGAGCATGCACGACATACTCCACGCAAAGGAAGGATCGGAGCTGTTCATGTAGCGAACCCAATCGGATGTGCCATCTGTAGCCTGGAGCGAGTAGCCTAATGAACATCTGGCGTAGCTCAAGTCGTGTACTGTAGCTTTGGCGAAATGCCTGTTGCCCCTGCTGCGCCCTTCGTTGCTGAGGAGAGCGACTTCCTCGGCTCTGGCACCAAACCGTCGTCGTTAAACATCGTTATCGTGCGTCTCTGTAAGACCAGGAGGCTCGTGCTTACATGCGCTTCTGCGGCCAGACTCGCTGACAGGAAGTCTCAGCGTGGTGTCCGTGGTCATCTGCTGAGGAAATGTTCGGGGGAGCAGCGAATTTCGTGCTCGCCCTTCCTTCTCACTCCACGCTCGCTCGCGCATGCCGTTAGAAAGGCACCGGGG
>Ga0058704_10001426_pt1 | contig 11212 bp, 7 predicted proteins | sample AgamicMgSfe_FD_71363 | JGI IMG/M metagenome (GOLD analysis project Ga0058704, IMG submission 71363) | Agave microbial communities from Guanajuato, Mexico - Mg.Sf.e | ecosystem: Host-associated > Plants > Phyllosphere > Phylloplane/Leaf | place: Guanajuato, Mexico | collected 2012-05-30 | reverse complement strand
TACATACGTCTGATGATTCCCAATAAACACCGCCGGCCTCGTCGCCAAATGTTCCTCATCCTGCAGCACAAACTCCACGCCCGTCGTCAACCACATCGTCCACTTAAACGCCCTCGCCACAGTATACTGGCTCAGTCCTCCATATCCCACTAACCGCAGCGCGACCGAGGCGAAGACACCATAGCATGCGCAGAAGACCAGGCAGGAAAAGGACAGGACGGCGCGAGAGTAGAAAGCGGCGGGTGGCCAGAGGTAGGAGAGACTATGGAGGATGAATGCGGTGAGTGCTGTGATCTGGAGAGGGAGGGACAGGTAGAAGAGGAGGGTGGACATCGTACATTGACATGGTGAGGGAAGTGGTGCGCTAGGCGGGCGCAACGATGATGTGTTTACAGGGAAATAAAGTTGGTAGTCTAAACAGAGGCTAGAACATGAGACTACCCCGCCATCATCCGATCTCTGGACTCTGAACAGACCAAAAAACACCCCGCTATCATGAAGAACAATGTATACTCCAACAACTTACCTGCAGGAGAAGCAGAATTGCGAGCGTTTCACATATAGCCAGCTGAAGCTAAGATTGCACCCAAGTGGCACATTGATGTCTCGCAAACGGAGATCTGGTCGGTCGTCGTCCCCACACATTTTATACATCACATGTCCGCCTTGAAACTTCACCGAGGATCCGTACTGCCACATCGATTGAAACAACTGTAGTTCGTGGAAAACAGATCGAAACAGCTTCGCGCTGCTGAGCGAGCCAAAAATAGGCAAAAGAGATGGACGAGCGGCGAATTGAACGCCGGACCTCTTCCAGATTCGAAATCCGTGACAAATTACCACGTGACTTGCTAAGGAAGCATCATACCACTAGACCACACGCCCTAACTGTGAGAAGCTGAAAATTTAATATAGTATATATACAATGATATCTGTGAATCGACCCGCGCTCTTTTCGAAGACGCTGTCAGCAAGCTATACTAATAGCATCTAGTCCCAAGATAGCAGTCTAAGAGGATCTTGTGGAGAGTACCGTTAGAGGTTCTGCTTAGACTTATGTCCTAGTACAATCTTGTGACGGCCTGCCAACACCATGGATAACTGTCCGCAAGCTCGGTAGCGTAGTCTTGAAAATTACATCAGCCCTTCTAGCAAATAGTCTACTGATGACTAATATTGTGCAATACTAGCTTCATATATGTGTCTGTATGGGCTAGAACATTGTGTTTTTTTTTCGATCTGCGGGAACAAGATGGTTTCCATCCATACTTGGGGAATATTGCTTCGCTACGGTACTCTCCACGATTCTTATCCTTGAACCTTTCATTGTCAAGAAGTTCTGGTTCGAAGCGGTGCGAGATTGAGCAAATGAGATTCCAGGATGTAAATCTAAACAGAACACTCTTAAACCTCTTGTTTCTTTGACCTTTTGTTAGTCAAAGTACTTCTGTTCATAAAGACGTCGAACTCGAAAGACCAACATACTAGGTTGTGAATCTAAATTGGAACAAGATGTTCACGGCACTCTCGCGACGGGTCGATGTGACAAAAGTCCACACAATCCATCAAACCTTCACGCGTCCACTCCCTCAATCGCCCCGGCCTTTCTCTTCCGACTTCGCTTATTCTTCCTCTTCCCCTCCACCACATCACCCTCACCATCTATCCCCTTGCTCGCCCCAACACCACCACCACCAATGGCACTCGTATTGACATTGTCCTCCTCGCCTGCTCTCTGACCACTCTTGAACAGCTCATCCCACCGCTCCACACTCGGGCCGTCCTCCCGTCCTGCTCCAAACGCATCTCGCCTCCATTCTCTCAACCTCGCCTTCTTCCCTAATCTCTTCTTGTCCTTCCGTTTCTTTTCTGGCTCACGGAATGTGGCCATCTTCTTGAGGCCGACATACGCGTTGAGCTCAGCGTCATCGGCAAGTAGAATATCGAGGGAAGTAAGGCCGTAAGTCGAAGGGGAGGTCTCGCGGTAGCGGAAGCGGGCAGCTGTAGCAGAGGAAGGAAGGGTACGACTGAGATGTGTATCAACGACGGACTCTATGGCGGCGCGATCGAGACGGGCAGTGCGACGAGCATCCAGGCGTGCACGTTCACGGTCTTTCTTGGTGGTCTTAGTGCGGTGGGATGGCGCCTCGGTGGTGGCATGAGCATCCTCACCGTCCTTATCCGAGTCGTCTTCTTCTGGCTCTTCTTCAGCCTCATCATCGGTCAAGGTGATGTGTTTGCCGCCTTCTTCCTCCTCAGCGATGAAGTCAGGTACGAGATCGCCAATATCAATATCATCGTCCCATTTTGGCTTGCTGGTCTTGACTTTCTTCTTCTTCTTAGCCGGTGCAGCATCATCGGCCATGGCAACGTCTTCATCTCCATCCTCATCGCCTTCAGCATGCTCGCCATTTGCGTAATAGTCTTCGCCAAATCTTTTCGCCATTTCTGCATCCCAATTGTCGTCCTCAAAGCCAGCCTCGAGGAATTTCGCCCACTCCTCCACACTCACTTCCTTCCCTTGCGTAAGTCCTGCGGCTTCCCTAAACTTCTGCAGCTTCTCCTGCGCCTCGTCAATCTTCAGTCGCCGCAGTCTTGCCTTGTCGCTGTCACGCTCTGCCTTTATGGCGTCTTTCTTCGCTTTCTCCGCCTCACGAGTCTTCTTTCTGCCAGTCACTTCTTCTCTCCGTACAGAGTATTTCGCCGCTGCGTCACGAGAGTGTGACAACAGCTTCTCGTTAGCGCGTGCAGGGTCTTCGAAGCGCATGTTATACGCCGCCTCCCACGCCTCAGCACGCTCAACATCAGACTCATCCTCTGACTCAAAAGGTTGGTAATTTGCCGTGCCTTTTGGCTCCCAAGCACGAGATGCCATGAATTTGTCTAGGAAACCCTCTGGATTGGCGTCTGCAGCTGCGATATCTGGCTCGGCATGTTTCTGCTGTTTTCGTGGCGGGGATTGAGCTTGCACAGCTTGACCAGGTTTCTTAACAAGGAGAGCACCTCCATCAGACTCATCATCTTCATCATCGCTTTCGTTTGTCTGCGCAAGGAAATCACGCTTAGCCGCGGCTTGCTCATCAGCATATGTCATTGGTGCATCGTCTTCTTCTTCGTCATCTCCGTTGGCTTTCCCTGCAAGCAGGTTGGCGCGATGATAATCCTGCAATCGTATTGGCTTTTCCTTTGTTTTCCTCGATGCAACAGCTGCGGCAGATGTATCGTCGTCCTTGAAGAATACAGTTTGCTTGTCATATATTCGTGGGTCTTTCGAGCGAAGCGCATTCAGTGTCTCCGATATCTGTGCATCCAGCTCCAAGGTGGCAAGTTCTGCTTCATCGTCCTCTTCTTCTGATGTCGAGGCGTCGGTCTCTTCCAGGTTCTCAGCATCCTTGCCATACTTCTCCTCTAGTCGTTGACGCTCTTCTCGTGCTTTGTTGTGCTGGAATCGCTTGGCGTATTCGTCGTTGATCGTGAAAGTAGGTGTGGCCTCGTCACCAGACGCATCGCTGGCATCTTCGAGAAGTCTCGCTCGCTTCTTGGGTCTGCCCATCTTGCTTGTATTACCGTATATGCGCGGGATCGTGAGTGGTGATCGATAAGCGTAAGGAAGAAAAAAGATGTCTTGTGATCGCCGGAGTTTAGGCTTGAGCTCCGATTTGACGTAATTGTTGTGACCGAGGGCCAGGCAGGATGCGATGAAACACCACTCTAACATACACCACTCATCTATCTGCTTTGACTCTTGCGTCAATCATGCCGAAGTGAAGACGATAAGGAGAAGATGTAAGATCTGTACCTGATTCGCGAATGAAGTGAATCACCTACATCTTAGCCAGTTATGGCGGCATCTCCCATACGGCAGCCTGGTGCTGTGCCAGTGGCAAAACCCTTATCTCTGATTCCAGTCGGCTTGAAAGAGGCTGCTCTTGACTCTCCCAGCTTCAGGTCGACAGTAGTACACTTTTCAGACCAGGTCGATGCTGTCGAGAAATGGTTGGATGGCTACGTCAAAGCAGCCAGCAAGCTTGCGCAAGAAGTTGGCGTACTGGAGGATGTGGTGAACTCGTTCTTAACAGCATCGAATCCACCTGACAGTCTATCTGAAGCCGCTCTTGACCATGATTATACAGTCTTGGCAATGCGTCGCTATGGGCAGGGCGCGCACGAGTTTTGGTCCCACGCAATTGGTGGCTTCAAGAAGTGCCAGTACTCTGTAGTCGACCCTATTCGTGCAACGTTACTGAAAGACTTCCGCCCTTTCAAGGAAACCCGTCGACTTCTTGATCAGGCTCAGAAGAACTATGATGCCAGCTTAGCCCGTTATGCAAGTCAAGTCAAAGTCAAAGAAGCTTCGGCATTACGTGAAGATGCTTTCCAATTGCATACTGAACGAAAGCTCTACCTCAAGGCGTCTATGGATTATTGTATTGCAGCACCGCAGCTTCGAGCCGCGCTTGACTCGTTACTAATCAAAGTGTTCTCCGATCAGTGGCTAGAGATGAAGGATTTGCGCGAGAGTACGACTACGATGTTTACAGGATATGGACATGAAATCGAGCGAATCCGCAGCTGGAGTCAGCAAATCAGAGAAGGAGAGGTTGTGCTGCAGAAGGAATTACTGTCCACCCGCAAGAAGATTGAGGAGAGTGCAGAGGTAGCTCTCCGTCCTTCGCGCGATCTGGAAGAATATACAGTGTCAACTATTCCCACTGGCCCATCTCTTGGTGCTCGACCTCGAACGAACTCGAGGGTAGGTGCTGAGGGAAGTTCTGCGTCTTCAAAGCAGGGCTGGCTGTTCATGCGAACAACAGCTGGCAGACCTGCAAGGACCACTTGGACGAGAAGGTGGTTCTATGTCAAGAATGGAGTCTTCGGCTGGCTGACTCAAGGGTCAAAGTCCGGGGGAGTGGAGGAGAGCGAGAAGATTGGCGTCCTGCTCTGCAGTGTCCGGCCGGGCACTACTGAGGAAAGGCGGTTCTGCTTCGAAGTCAAAACCAAGGACACCACACTTATGCTGCAGGCTGAAACGCAAGGGGAACTTATGCGTTGGATGTCGGTATTTGAGACAGCAAAGAAGGAGGCTATCGAGGAACCAGTTCTTGGCGAGCAGCAGAACAGAAGGCCGAATCTGACATCGAATGCGGCATTCGCGGTCAATCCAGCCCTCGCCCCCGAGTTAGCCGAGAAACGAACCGATGTCCAGAATGCCAGCAATCACGACGACGTCGGTAGCAATTTGACAGCCCTTGATCTAAGCACAACGGACGTCAGCCGTGCTGATTCTGGTGCATCTGCAAGACGACGCAGGACCGTCACTAGCGAAGGAGATACAGGTCGCGAACATGCTGCAAGACTTCTCTCCAAGCTCGATCTCCATCGCAAATCAATTACTGGAGCAACAGGAAGCAACAGAACAGTATCAAGTTCGGTGCCGGCGACCCCTACTCCGAACCTAGGAGTTGGTGGGCCAGCTTCGATGTCAAGAAGCAGTCTACAGCCTGCCAATCTGGCAAATATTACCGGAAGTAACAAACAGTTGTCTAACGTCGACTCTATTTCTCTAGCGCCCTCCAATATAGCAAACCCTCCAATGCCTACAAACTTGAGCAAGACTGCTGTTATGGTAGTTGCAGAAAGAGGACTAGACATCGGAGCTGCTGACCATAATAATGGTGGCGCTCCAGGCTCCTTGTTGAGCAATATATGGGGAACTGCAAATTACGGTCACTTGAGCAGGCTCGAGAGAGGCGAGGTCAGCAGAGCCAAGGACAAGAGCACGAATTTGGAGCCAGCGCTCGCACCAGACCATCCGGCCTTACACGCGTCGGAAGGCATATCCCCAGGCACAACAGGACCCAGTCCAGTCACAACGGGCCCCACATCGCATCGTCGGACTGTCAGTGAAGCGCAAGACGTTCAGCCACGAGCTATCAAAGGCACTGTTGACTATCCACCTAATTACCCAGTCAATCTTCGAGTTCATGATGCACAGCTTCGGGTACTGTTTCCCTCAATACCACTTGACCAGAAGGTGCTGTTGGTCTTTCGAGCATCTTGGAATCCATCTGAAAACCAAGACTTGCCTGGAAGGGTGTACGTGACAAACAGCAATATATACTTCTACAGTCACTATCATGGCTTCGTTCTTGTATCTGGGTTTCCTCTTAGTAGACTTGTTGACCTAGCAGTGGAGAACAAGAGCCATCATGACTTTCTTTACTTTACACTTCAGTCACTACATGGCCAAGATGAAGTACATACGGTCACAACGAAGATCTTCCTCGAGCCACTACAGTTATTACAGCGCCGCTTGGAGTACATAGTGTCAACTGCTCAGTCTTCAGAGCATGTTGAGCTCGAAGATATGATCACAGCATTGATCGATCTAGACGACGATTTGCTCGACGATGGAAATCCCGGCCTGAACGATTGGGATGCTACGCCGCGAGCACACTCCTTCCATTCACCGAGTCGTCGAGCGGATAAAGACATGAAAGCGAATCTTCGTTTTGATCGTTCATTATATGGTGGAGACTCCTCGGCCATGATCGATCCTGACACACAACAAATAAAATTGCCACCGCAGGCTGTGAAGTATACACCGAAGGATATGACCAACAAGGTGACAGATAGAACTTTTCCCATAAGTTCAAAAGCAATGTTTCACCTCCTATTTGGGGACAAGAGTGCCGTTTCGCAAATGTTGTACTTTCAGAGGCGTACCGGAGTGATCAAACAATATCCATGGACGCCCGTAGAGGGAGGATACTGGTCTCGACGTTTTGAGTATGACGTTGCTATTCGAGACAGCCAAGGACGTCCGGAGACTCTCCTCATCAGTGATACGCAAACGATAGATGTCTACTCGGATCATCTCTGCTACTCGGTTACGGACCTGAAGACTCCCTGGCATCTTCCGCGTCCGCAAGATTTCTCGTTCTTGACAAAGATCGTCATCACTCACGTAGCAAAATCACAATGTAATCTTGCCATCTTCAACAAAATTCAGTGGCATAAGAGATCTGGCTTTTCAGATACAATTATCGAGAAACATGGCCTTCAAGATCTGCGTCAAGATGCAATCCAGCTCGATACAATGGTCGCCGACCAGGTTGCAAAGCTTTCCAAAGCTGATGCACAGACTCGTAAGGCAGTGACCATCTTTGGTGATTTCGGACAAATCACAGACGCGACTCAGATAAGCTCGCCAGATCTGACTGTCCCCGGAAGTGCTGGTAGTGTCATGCTTCAGCAGTGCACGATGGCGGAACTGACCAAGGATGCTGCTATATCGTTCTTAACATCAGCTGCAACATCAGGAGTGTCAATACTAACGGAGAGTGGACAAGCCTTTGTCAAGAACTTCAGTGCTCATAGCACGTTGCTTCTACTCTTCAGCTTGAGCTTGGCCGTGCACTTCATCACTTCGACAAGTCTCGTGCATTCCTGGTACACAGATCGTAGTGCTGCGAGCTACATGTCTCGTCTGGGAGTACAACCGAATCCTGTCATCAGTAGGGCAATCTACTTGAACGACATATATGAGCTTGCACAAGCGCCAGTCTTGTACAATGATAGCGCAACTAGTGAATGGTTCGTGTTTCCCATGTCGCAGCAAGTGGTGTATATGCTAACCTGATTACAGCTCGAAAGCATTCCAAAGAGTGCTCGCAAGCAGCCTCGATACCTCAACACTGCCCTCATCATTGGCATACTCCGAATCCTCCACGCGAAGTACAGCACGAAGACTACAAAAGACTCGTCAACGGATGAGCACATATCGGCATGACTTGCTCGTGTCGCTGCGACTGATCAATAGTATTGAGCGAGAGGCTGTTCAAGCCGAGTATGAGAACTGGGTGCTTGAGGAGAACGTGCAGTGTGAGCGGATAGGCACCATGCTGGATGCTTTAGCGAAAAAGAACGTTGTGGCAAGTACTGATATTGCGCGGAGTGATGTGGATGGGCGTGTAGCGAAGTTAAAGGTATGGCAGGCAGGATATTGTCAGTCATGTAGGCTGGAGCAGGAGGTGCTGCTGGCTATGATATGATACAGTACGTTCGTACAAAAGCAAAGCGATAGATCGTTCTACTGGAGGGGCTCCGGCAAAGAGTGAGTTGCAGTATTGCGACTCGGAGTTTAGGTCCGCCAAGAGTATGCAATGCTGCAGATCAGATCGTGGGCAGCGGAACGTAGATCATCAAGTTCATTGCTGCGCCACGCACTACATGTTGAGTAAGGCGACAAAAGCGAGAGCGAGAGCGAAACCATCAAATTAGCGCCAAAGATGAAGAGTCTAGGCAGAAGACATCATATTGCATCGACGAAAGACCAATTACTACGACAGCATACAGCGTGGCATGGAACGTCAGAACTACCGCGTCAGCCATCACAACAAAACCTGTTCACCGCCCGCTTTCGATGCGACCAGATCAGATCTCAAATTAAGAAATCCTTCGATGCAGTATGCAAATACTGCGAGTCTGCGATGCGAACCTCCCGAGATTGCCAGAGACGATGACGCAGGAACGTGGAAGGATCCAAAGAACCCGTATGGGCGCATGGCAATTGGGCAAACCAGTGACGAATTTATGACCGATTTGAAATTGCTGTCCAAGGCAACAAAGGCAGAACTGGAGTCGCGGCAGGATGGTCCAAGCACTCGGCCTGCGGCAAGGCCAAGCGGTGTGGCGTCGCTTAGGTTTGCTGTCGCACACACACAGCTCAAACGTCTTGAACGTGGCGCTGTTGGCGGACGTTGTGTACGTTGTGTTTGAAGATTTTCATGCTCGATACAGCGCTATCCCTACTAGCTGTATATCATATCAGCATATGAGGGTCATACAGCGGATATATCACACACAAGATACATGTCATAAACAGTATTAAACCAAACTATAAGCTTAACATATCGTCGATGCCTTTCGCTATCAAATCTGGGTGCACGCGACATTTCTCATATGTCGATGTCATTCATCAAACCGTCCCAGTTGCCCTGGCAGAGTGGAGCGGACCGGGCGGCAGGCGCGGATGACGACGATGTTTTGAGCCGCGTGCCAAGCCCTGTAATTGAATTTCACTTTTCCAAATCCTTGCTCTGAGCTTGACTCTGAAACCTATATAGCCCTGCATCCCACTCGTCTGCAATCTCTTCTTCTCTGCATTCCATCAAGCCTCTCACTTCGACGCCGACAGCAGAGCTTTGCGACACTTTCTCGACATATTTATCTCTTCTCTCGACATCAACTACACCACCTCACTCTCTAGTCCATCATGGTAAACGCACGCAAGTTCCTCGGCGGAGGCCTTCGTCTCTTCACGTCGATGCTCTACTTCCTCTCTTTCTGTGCCGCTGGCATCATTCTGGGCATCTTCTCTTACTTCCTTGCGAAGCTTCACCTACACCACCAGGTATGTCATCGACTGACTTTGCTTCTGATGAACTACAATGACTAACATCTTTCAAGGGAATCTCCAAGGACTGGCAAGCAGTTGAGGGTATGGCCGGTGTCGCAGTCATCTACACTGGTCTCGCCATGCTTATGGTCTGCTGCCTCGGTGGAAAGACCTTTGCTGCTATCCTCGGTCTTCTCGGAGACGCTCTGATCTGCGCTGCCTTTGTCGCCATTGCTGTTCTCGACCGTTCCGGCAGCGGTCGCCGCACTGGCGCCGTCAACACACCTGTCGGCGCAGGCCAGTCTGGCACAACCGGTGCTGCTGGTACCAACCTCGGTCTTGCCGCCAAGCTGAACACCACCTCATTCGCTTGTGCCATCGGTGGTGCCGGTCTCATGGCCATTGCTTTCCTCATGCAGCTCGCCATGTGGCGCAACCACAAGAAGGAGGCCGCATACGGCCCTGGCCCTGACAACGACTACACTTCCGGCCGCAAGCGTGGTGGTTTCTTTGCTAAGAAGAAGAACAACGACGTTGAGCAGCCATTCAACCACGAGAAGGAGGCCGTCGCTGTCCCTGTCATCGGTGCCACTGCTGCCGACCGTCACGCTCACCGCAATGACATGCGCCCATCTCACGACACCGCATACACTGGAACCACCATGGGTCTTAACGACAATGCTCCTACCAAGTACGAGCAGGAGGTGCCTGTTCCCCAGAACAACTACGCTCAGACTTCTGCTCCTACTGGAATCGTGTCCACTACCCACTACACTACACCCGGCGTCTACGACCCGACCTACAACCCAGAGAATGGCACTACCAACCTCAACACAAACCGAGGACAGTTCTAGATATTGTCTAGCACCCGCATGATGATCTAGCAGAAGCACTCGGACAGAGATGATTTCGTATTAAGGATACCCCGCATGGCGTTGGATGGGTGCATTTCACTCTCATGAACATACTTAATGATTGTAACATTAGCTGTACAACAGTAGACTAGCTCCTGGTGGACGGTCAACAATAATGATAATACTTCAAGACAAAAATGTCTTTCTTCCGTGCGTGAAGTGTGCTTCTATGATATTGTCTCCCGTCGTCAACAATAATGAGCTGTTGTTTCAATTTAATTGTGGCCGACTCCTGTCTATCCTCGAAGGACGCACTAATACAATGGACATCCACTACAGGCCATTATTAGATTTTACCAAACTACGGCAAACCACACTGCCTCCTCACACCACAAGCACTTCGAATTGAGATGTGTCTGATGCGGCTGAAAGTACGGCCGGAACGGTCTAATCTCATGACAACATCGTCGACTGCTCTCGAGCAAACGACAACCGCATCTGCACATCATCATCATCCACTCCAGTCCCCCCTCCCTCCTGCTCAATTAGCCACAAACCCCCCCGGCTCCCTCTTCCCCTCCTGCCTCAACTCCTCCGCGAAATCCTCCACCGCCCTCCTGAAACTCTCGTCCTTGACGAACCCCAATCCCAACGCCTTACTCACATCAAACCTCACCGGCCAACTCTCCAACATGGCCATAATCTCCTTCGTCCCCTCCTCCCTCTTCACCAACGCCACCGCCTCCTTCCCGCCCACCTCCTCCAACGCCGCCAGCATCTCGCCCACACTCGCCGTGATCCCGGGAAGATTCACCTGTCGCGTGTGCGCTGGCAGACAGTCCCTCTCCAGCGTCAACGCATGCTGCAAATTCCTCACCAGCGTCCTCGGCGAGCACAACCACGTCAAAAAGTCATCTGGACACGGCAGCTCGCTCGGCAGCCCCTGCAGCGGTTCCCG
>Ga0058704_10001425_pt1 | contig 11213 bp, 13 predicted proteins | sample AgamicMgSfe_FD_71363 | JGI IMG/M metagenome (GOLD analysis project Ga0058704, IMG submission 71363) | Agave microbial communities from Guanajuato, Mexico - Mg.Sf.e | ecosystem: Host-associated > Plants > Phyllosphere > Phylloplane/Leaf | place: Guanajuato, Mexico | collected 2012-05-30 | reverse complement strand
ATCAGCCGGGAGTGGCGAATTGTATAACCGAGGAAAATGTCCCATCGACATTCAGAAGCTAGCTGTGCTCCGGAAACTAAAGAAATTGAGCATTCGTTTAGTGGTCAGCCAAAGCACTGCAGCTGTGGATGCAAGATACTCTCGCATACTTGGGAAGATGTTGAGGGATGGACTTGCAGTCAACCACGTGGGCATTGCCGTCGGAGACGTTTACTACGACAATGACGACAATGAAAGGCTCCGGGCATCACAGTGCGTACATCAAATGTTGAGCGCGACGGTCTCTAAAGTCCGTAACGTATCCTGCTCTGTGGACGTCGTCGACTACGATCATGGCTGGTACAAGCATGCTGTGACTGGATGGAAGCATCTAGAGATGGTGCCGGATGCTGGGCTCAGTACTTCTTTTGCTTCCCTTGAGAGACAACGCCACTGATAACAGCCTAGATGAGGAGGAAGAAGACCGCCACAGAGAGCTCTACGAACACATCGAAGCCGCCATAATCTGAGACGACAGCATTCCGACGTCATCGTTGCTCAGCCGCGAGAGTAGAGAACCTGTGTGCGGGTAAAGGGTGTCATGGCTCGACCTGCTTTGACTACCACCGTGGAATGGAGGACACACTATGCCTGCAAGCTACCGCGTTGGCGTACACAAGCAACGGCATGCTAGGGAGGTGCACAAAGCTCTGAAGTGGTCTTCACCTCGCGTGAGTCAGAAGGGTATACACATTGCAACGCTTGAACGCCAGAAATGATAAACGGTCTCTGGGTATCAGTGCCCTCCTTCACTTCTCTCGCTCTTCTCACTTGAGATTGACGGCTTTCGACTCATATCAGGACTCCCAGAAGACGGCGTCACAGCAACGTCCACTTGTTTCGCACCCTCATCTTCGCTTGCTTGAGGCGGCATCGCTGCACCTTTCTCCGGGTCCTCAATTGAGCGTCTGGGCGTCCCATCTCCCTCCAACTTCGGTGTTGCAGCCTCCCGTTCTTCCGTCCTCTGCAGACCCTGGTCTTTGATAAGGAAGCACAGCAAGAAGCAGATGCCGGTCAACGGCACGCACCAGATGAATACTGCTCGACTAGCAGAAGCATAAGCAGCCTTGATGATAGCTCGGTCCGCGGAAGAGAAGGTCGACAAGTTCGGGGCGGCGAAGGTGCTTTGCGCAACATACTTCAGCCTATCCGGTAACGAGCCTTTCAACACATTACCCAGGATCGCTGAAGAGACAGCCAGGCCCACTGCTCCTCCTGAACTCCGAAGAAAGTTGCGGTTCGAGACTATGACAGCCCTTTGCGCTTTCGGGCAGTGTGCTTGAAGGGCGACCAGTGTCGGTTGGAAAACCATGCCAGTGCCGCAGCCGATGAGGACAAGGAAGAATGCTATTAGCCCAAAACTGATTGTCTGGTCCGCAAGGGTGAGTAATCCAGCTCCAAGCGTCCAGATACCGAAGCCGCCCCATATTATTTCTCCATATCGGTTGAATCTTGACATATACAGCCCGCTCAATGTTGAGATGGTTGACTGCGCCACAACCAGCGGGAGCTGCAGGCAGGCTGCTATCAACACGCTCTTACCCCGGACGTTCTCGAAGTACAGCGGCAAGAAGTAGAGATAGCTGTAATAAGCGGCACCCAGCAGGAAGCTCTGTGCCAGCATTGCCGCCACAGATGCCTTTGTGAAGATGGCTAAAGGCATCATGGGGAGCCTGGCTAGCTTCCATTCGGAGAGAAGAAACAGCATCAAGCATACTGCGCCAACGACAAACATGGCAATGATCTCCGGAGAGTCCCACGGTGTGCCGGCATGGCCGCCGGAGGAGATTGGGATGAGTAGCAGAATAACGGCCGCGCTTCCGAATAGCAGGCCCAGATAGTCGATCTTTGCAAGCGTTTCTTGGACGTTGAGCTTCGGCATGTTTGAGGGTAGGTACTTCCAACTCCCCACCACTGTGACCATAATAAGTGGCGCAAGAAAGTAGAAGAGGCCACGCCACGTAGTGTGGAGGGCGAAAGCGGATCCGATCAAAGGACCCAGTGCATTTCCAAGCCCGACCATAGCCCCTAGAATACCTTGATACTTCCCGCGCTCCTGTAGCGTGACAATGTCGCTGACGATCATCATTGTGAGAGAAGTGATGCCGCCGTTTGCCACACCTGCTAAGCCGCGGAAGATGTATAGCATAGTCGAGTTGACTGAAAGACCACATGCCAGATCGCTGAGGGAGAGCAAGACCAGCGCCAATATGAGGATGTTCTTGCGACCGAACAAGTCGCTTAGCCGCCCGTACAGGACTTGAAAGACGGTGTTGGCGATTAAGGCTGAGGTTCCTGCCCATGATATTGACGAACTAGCATGAAGGTCTCGTGCGATGTCCGGGAGTAGCACGCCAATGCCGTTCTGGTCGATGAAGCAAACCATGAGGGCCAGAGCCATGATGACGAAGACCAAGATGAGCTCCTTCTTCGGTAGGACCTGCGTCTGGTCATGGAGGGCTGCCTCTGCGTTTTCAGTTTTGGTAGGCATCTTGGCTTGACGTAAGGGGGTCGCTGTAGATCGTAGTAGGGTAGATTTGACAGTAAAGGCACCATAAAATTAGAAGTACAGGTGTGATGGTAGCGAGTGGCGAAGGTAAGAGGTTCCTAGGTAGTCGGGTAGAATTGCTAGTAGAGAAGAACAGAGGAACAAGGCTTGACTGAGAAGCTTACCATGCTATTCGGAAAAAAGCCCGCTAGAAGCGTTGTCAACATGGAGGCGCAACGCAAATGGTGAGGTAGGCACGTTAGTACTGCGCACAGTGTGCCGGTTTTCCGATGAACTCTTCGGCAGCGCAGCTGTTGTGCCGTGTCGCGATGGCGGTCAAGAGCGATGTCGGCCTCTGGAATCCGAGCACTGTTTCGCACCTCCATGCATATTCTGCGAGAACTGGCTATGTCGTGAGCATGATGAGAGTGAATTCTCGAAGCAAATTGCAAATGGCGAGAGAAGCAGAAGTTGTCTGGTCGCCGACGGAAATGCAAGATTTCGTCGGCGTACGGATGTTGACGTGATTGGCTTAACAGTCTCAGCAAAACACCAAGCCCAAGCGCTATTGATTACCGGACACAGAGAGAGTACATATAAGGAGTCCGCAACAGCTCTTCTCCGTATCATCGTCCTAATGTATATCAAACAATATGTCAATCCCATCGTCCGGGTATCACAACGATCCGACGCCATGCAAGCCGAGTGCTATCCCCTCATGCGATGTCGCCAGGCCCAACAACAGGGCTCCTGGCCGCTCGAAGCATGTCACATATAATGTGCCCTCCGCATTCATCGCAGCCTTTCGTGCCGCGAAGACATATCAGTGCCGAGTTTGCTGAATGATTCACCAGCTAGTGGGACTACCAGGAGCCGTGTTCTTCTCCCCCAAGGATCCGGGCATCACAGCGCTCGACGATATCTGTTCTCAAGCAGCCTTTCACCGTATGCTGAGTGAGTTGATATTAGATGCTTCAAACGGTAAACAGCTTTGTGTTTGGTGAGCGTTCGCATGACTTTTCGACCGAGCCTTCAGTGTGAGTTCCCAATGGGCTTCTTCGTGACCCTTCAGTTGGAATCCGGTCTCAAGTCTTCCCTTCATTTATCTTGCTCTCTTTCTCATCGATCCGCTCGCGCCAGCTGCTCCCGTGGTTCGCCGTAAACCACACACCCGCCGCTGAACATACCAGAAATGCCGCGCTAATGGTACTAAACCAGCCCACGCCAATCTTGTCGATAGCCGGCAGACATGCCGCAGAGCCTGCTGCGGCAAAGACGTATCGGATAACGTAGTTGCCCGCCACGACCTCCGCGGACTTTGACTGCATGACGTCGATGCAGTAGGTGTTGAGTGATGGGAAGCAGAACAGCTGCGCCACGCCCTGAATGAACATCACGATAACCGGTAGTGGGATGCCGCCAACTTTCTTCTCGATGCTCCAGCCGTAGACGATCATACAGGCTGGTATCACAATACCCATGGCCGTCAGACAAGAACGTAGGCGGTCTTCCGGAACTCGTTTTCCGCGCTTGGCGATCCACTTCTTGACTATACGATCAGCCCACTTGCCGCCGAAGAAGGTACCAACAAGGTAGCCGCAGCCAGGAGCGATATAAAAGAGTCCACCCTCGAGCGGGCTCTGCAAGCCAAAGCGTGGATCCAGGACGTAGCGAATCGGCGTGAGAAGCGAGTACCTAAAGCAACAAATGTAAGTCAGCGCTTGTTCCATGATGAGTATGATGCTCTAAAGGCAAGACGTACATGTTCCAGACCAAGCTGCTTGAAGCAATGCCAGCAACGAGCAAGTTAGGGTAACGGAAGAGAACAATGACCCGCCAAGGGTTGGTCCAGGTCCAGAGCTTGGCTGCTTGCTGTTTGCGGGTGAGGCCTGCGAGGTCAGCTTTACGCTTGCGATGGATAGTCTCCGGAATAAATAAGACGACTGCTACAGAAGCAAGACCGGCCAAGGCGGTCTGGAGCCAGAAGATGTTGCGCCAGCTGACGAATGTGACGATGATTCCTCCAACGAACGGTCCCAAAGCCGGTCCAATCAATGTACCTGACAAGAACCAACCATAGGCCGTACCTCTCTTGATTGGCCTGTAGATGTCTCCAATGACGCTTGCGCCGACAATCAGGAAACTGGTTCCTTGAAAGGCGGTGAGCATACGGAAGATAAAGTAGCTTCCCAGATTCGGCGCCATTGCACTGCCAGCAGAAAAGCCGGTAAAGGTGATCGCGCTCCATGCGAGCGGCCACTTACGTCCGTATGTTTGCCCCATGGGACCCCAGAACAGCGGTGACAGGCCCATGAAGACGAGATAGAGTGCGTTGCTGACATTGAAAAGGTCACCAGTGGTATTGTAGGTCGCTACAACCTCTGGCGAGGCCGATAGGATCGAGGTAGATGATATTGGGGCCAAGAAGGAGCATAAGCTGAGGATGGCTACGATGAGGATTTTCTTCGCGGGTCGAAACTTGTCGTAGATCTCATCACCTGTCTCGTAGTGCTCGTCGCGGTGGAATGCGGCAGCGTCGTGGGTGGAGACATGGGAGCGGACATGGTAGAGGCCGCCAGGGCGTTGGCTTTCGATGTCTAGGTCTGCGGTAGAATGAGTTGGTTGCTTTTCGTACGACTCTTTCGGCTCTCGGGTTGCTGGGTCATCTTGTGGGATGAGCTCGGGTGCTGGCTCCTCAGCCAGTTCTAAGACGTGATGGCGAGGTGCTTGGTGAGGTTTCCCATCTCCAAACATTTTGGCTTCAATGCAATTGTGCACATGTGCCGACACTGCCACTGTTGTCGCTGCTCTGTCGTGTCAATACCAATGACCGCAGGTTGCAATGGCATATATTCCCACGTGAAGCGGTGAGAGATGACAAGGAGACGTCCAACAAACCTGGAGAGGGCGAACCAACTACTCACGTGTGACTCAGCCGTCGTCGAAGGCATGGCCTGTACATCAACGTGCAGCGGTTGCATCGCAGTCGCCGAGATCGGTTTTGACCCGTCCAGTGTGGTATCGTTGAGATAAACGGAAAAAGAGTCTTCGCGTTGCGGAAAAGCACTGCAGATTGCGCCAATGCAAGGGCAGCTTGGAGATCCGACGATCTTGCTCCCGGGAGCCGGCCAGCAAGGTATTATTATCGATTTACCTACACTAAATTGGACATCAGGACAATAGTTGAGCATCGGTGCGGAGGTTACACTTGGTCAATAGCGATCTGGGTGGCTCCTATAAGCAACCCTACCATGATCAGGTCGATATATTCATCCATCAAAAGAAGCTTGGCTCACTAGCGTGATTCTCTAAAACGCGCAGCCACGCGACTTCTTTTTTCCGGTCTGGCTCATCATCGTGTGCTATGACTATCGCATCCTTACAAACCTCGACCGTGCCAGGTAGGCTCACGAGCGGGTGCTGGCGTCGGTCTGATAATACCCTTAGCAATCACAAAGCCAGACAATTCGCCGCCTGGCGAGAGGAAAAGTTCCTGACCAGCGAGCGCCTCTGTGATCTTTGGCTCTATCTGCGCACGAACAGTGCTACAGCCCTACTCTACAGTGACCCTACTGGCCTTAAGACACTTTTCACACAGAACGCGTGCCATGGATCGCAACAGCGGTCCTGTCCGAGTGATCAATTTCTCTCAGAGCTCACGATTCAAAGAGATCATTGCGGATCAGCTGCAGCCATGGCCATGCGAGAATGAAGTCTGTGTCATCTGCGAAGAGCAGTTCCTGGGCATGGACGATCAGATCCGCGAATGCATGATCTATACTCGGAAGCTCTCGGACACTGAGGCATCAAGAACCGCGAAGAGACTGGCCTCATCCGGGATGGCCAGTCGTACGCTACTCCAGCAACGGCTCGCCAAGCATGGCGATCTATTCATGAGCCGCTGGAAGAAGCGCAGCAAAGACAAAAGAGTCGAGCTTCTCCTCCGGGCCAATGCTGATCTACCCGAGAAAGGCAATCCTAACTTCTTCCTGACCCAAGATTATGGAGGAGACTACGACTGGAGGGAAGTCGGACAGCCAAATTCCGCGTAGCAGCTTTCCTTCCGTACCTGAGCGTTCTCTCGCTCAAGGATAACCCAGCGCTACTATTTGCAATGCTACACTACCGCACAGAGTACACCTTTGCAGACTGGGCACCTTTTGATACCCACCAATTTCGGGATTCTTGGAAGGTCGGACTTTTCGCACTTGAGTTTTCCCCAATGTGCGTCGTCTTGTACGGCAACCGCTACGGCCAGACAGTTCCTTTCCAGTCAGACGCGGTACATAGAGGGGACATTCTCGGGTTCCCGAGAGCTCAATTGCTGTTAGGAGCTCAATCCAATCTCATGGAGGTCCTCTGTCGGACAGTAGACGCAACACTTCAGGGTGCCAATCTGGAGACAGAGTTTTCAGCGAAATGGACCGCCATGTGTCGAGAGGGATTTAAAGCGGCGGGAGATGTAGCCCTGTGGTCTACCTACACAAACCAGCCATTTTCGCCGCCGCCATTGCGCGACATAGGTTCCATCATAACTACGGCACAGCTTCGCCTAGATGTCATAGGAGATCACTTAGCAGTGCTACAGACAGATCCTTCATATCTTCGCCACTACATACGTACTGGAAGCCAAGGCGAAGCGTATAAAAGCGGTGCTTTGGCGGACACGTTTGGCATGTTGGACTCGGATATTGCGGCGGATGCGGTATCACTGTATTGGTGGTTGTGCATCAAGGAAGAAGCAGAGCATGTCAAGGATGTCCAGCAACGGTTCCGTGATCAGATACACCGCGGCAGTGCATTGCCGCCCAAGTGCAACCGAGCTTTGGCTGCCCTTGAGTTAGTTCTCGTTAATGTCATGAACATCGAAGGCCTAATGTATTCGCGCGAGATTCAGCAACGACCTGGATCTGCACGCTACTTCAGATTTGAAGCCATACCAGGTGGTAAACTTCAAGTCTCTCAAGGTGACAGAACACCTATGGCAAACAAGCCGCGAGACGATCCTCTGTTCTGGTGTCTGATGAACTTGTGCGGCAAGCCTGATGTGCCAAGTGGATTTGGCCATGATCATCTGTTCAGATTACTGGAGGACCACCTGGCTAGCGCTCCTCTAGCTGAGAAGGCGCGCCTGGATCAGATCATCATCGACCACCTCTCCGCACACGCTGCAAACTATCAGATGCTGCTTGCCGTTCGACTGCACAGACCTCAGAACGAAGCCGGTGATACCTTCGAGTTCAACAAAACGGAGAAGAGGAAAGCCTGGGGGAAGGACTTGTTGCTCGGAGACTTGATCGAAGGTGGACACCACGAACGTGGCCTTCTGCTCAAGCGCTTCTACCAAATGCCCCCGCCAAGCGGCAGAAAGGATGCTGCCTGAATCGAGCAGACTGGGAAGACTCAGCAAGCGATGAGTGCGTACTGGTCCGCTTTGCGGAGGGCTGCGAAGGACCAGATGGCAGATGGAGAGGTTGCGAAGTACCTCCGCGTTGACCTAGATCCTGCACACGTTGCCGCTTCTCAGGCGGAGCGTGAAGCGGTCCTAGATGAGATTACGTCACGGATGACCGTTCCACAGCAGACTGAAACCATACCCGCGCCCTCAGAGCTCTCCAAGAACGCATACGAGCAACACACGAGCAAAGTCAAGCCCAAGAGTCTTCTGGCTTCAGGTAGACCGCCAAGCTTAACCAAGCCGGCAAAGAAGGGCGCAGACAAAGCGCCCATAACACATCATGCACCGGAGTCCGAACAACTCGCACCGAACGTACCAGCCACCAAGCGTGCTTTCGACGTCTTCTCCAGAATGTTTGCCGAAGACGCTGAGAGCGCTTCCAAGGGCTCCGATTGGGACCAATTCAGTTATGCCATGAAGTATGTAGGCTTTGCTGCCCGCAATGGTGCCAGCTCGGCCGTAGTCTTTGAACTTCCTGCGAAAGGCAAGATCGTCTTCCACAAGCCGCATTCGATTGCAAAGATTGACGCGGTCTTACTGAAAAGCGATGGGCAAGCGCACGAATAAGTGATTCGATTGATGTAGAGACAGCTTCGCGCTGAGCGGCAACTGAACTCGGGTATCGTATGGATCTAAGGGTGCAGGCCCTCGTGTGCGATCTGTGCTGCAGCTCATGACTACGAGGCGCTGAAGCTCCGGGCTTTCATTTCGCGACGTCGTTCACTTTTTAGTCGTCGCTCGTGTCACTGCGACGCCTGTTGACGCCTCCGCTCATAAGAAGGCCAGTAATAGCTGCACCAAGTGTCATGTCCTTGATTATCCTTTCGTAATGCAGATTCCGAGGACTTAGGAATCGATGACGAGTGGCAGGCTGCGATGTTTACAGCCGGCCATCAGGTCGTCATTGTTTCCCAGCGACTGCGTGTGCAACACGCATCATTCGGTCGCACGTCCTGGTGACCGTGGATATGAATGAAAGATCCGATCAGCGAAGCCGTCCTGAAAGCATGCTTGGAAGCCAAACTGCTTTTGAGCCTTTTCCAGTTTCCAGCTCGTCTACGGTCCGCAACCTTCGGGTACATGCTGCGTTCCGACTCGTTGCCAACGCTATACTTACCAGGATCAATTCAACCTGGAGCTACCAATTAGTGACCCTGACCTTAGCAGATAGAGATCCGCGTATGGTTTAGCATTCTGCCCGAGGTGGCTAACAGCGCGATACCCACCGACATTGGATGTCAAGCACCTTCATACCTACAACTGAACCCCATACTCCGACCGTGGCGATATCATTGGTCCACTTTGGCACCGCTCTGTCGGTTGGTGGCTCTACCGCCACCTGGCTTGCACGGGAATGTAGGCCCATAGGGACACAGCATCGGTGATACGTATGAAGCACCTACACCACGTTTCATCGGCCAGTCGGCATGCCAAGATGGTGGGTGTACGAGAATGCAATCTATTAGACAACAACATCGTATTTGCACGTAGAGACTCTACCAAAGCTCTCAGTCTCCAGACACTTACTCGATGTGCTGAACCTTCGCGACAGGTGGCGTATAGGTTTTCCTCGCTCGCACCACATACCACAGCGATGCGATGATCACCACACCGCCACACATCGCGATCGCCCAGTTCCTAAAGAGCGAGCAGACCATGTCAGCGTCTGTCTCAAATCCACGGATCATCAAAGCTGCAACTTACATGTCTACGGCATTTGGATGGTTGTCGAGTGGCCAGAGAAGGAAGAAGAATACCGGGAAGACCAGTACCCAGCCGGTGACAGCAAAGTACAAGCCGAGCGGAGACCAAGCGCCGCGTGGAGGTTTTGCGGAGGTAAGGCGGTTCCAGATGTAGCACCCGACGACGATGAGGTATGTAGCTAAAATCGAGATGCCTCCAAGGGAGTTGATGGCGTTCAGTGCCGCGCTTGAACCAACGTTGATCAAGGAAATCAGGGCGACAATCACTACGCTCGTGAATATTGCGTTGACTGGGATGTTGTACCCTTGAGACACTTTCGCAAGCCAACTGGAACCAGGGAGGCCGTTGTCACGCGCGAAGGACCACATCTGTCGGGATGCACATGCGCTCTCACTAATACCTAACGTGGTGGAGGAGACAGTCAGTGAATATCCTGACCCATGTTCAATCTTGTTGCTCCAACATACAGGCTGAGATCATCTCAATAATGACTATCGAAGCCATGACACTGGTTCCGGCCCTGCTTTGTGTGACGTCGTAGAACACTTGGATGAATGGGGCTCCAATTGGCGTGCTGATGACGGCGTCCAGATCGCCAATCACCGTAATGTAAACACCGCACAACAAGATTGTCATAGCGACGTTCATGACGACGCTCCATTTGATAACTCGAGGCATGGTTCTCGATGCGTCCTGCGTCTCTTCCGCTGGACCCCACCGACATGGTCAGTAACGCTCTGCAAACGACTCACTGGGAATCACCTACACATATGTACTGGCGACTCATAGCCTACAAACAGGCCCACGCTGTTCGCCATCGTTATCACGGCAGCGAGGCCAACTGAATCCCAGCCGGCCGTGTCGTAAAAGACCTCGAAAGTGTTGGTCGGTTTGTTTCTGGGGCCCATGATCAAGAGTGTAACGAAAATGCCAAACCATCCGACAATGTGGAGTATGAAAAAGACGACCTCTACTGCAGGCAATCGAGGTGCAAGAACCGTGTTGAAGAAGAATCCAAACACAACGACAGCCCACGTAAGGAGTGTACTATGCCACCGCTGCGCCACGTACGTCGGGTGGTTGAGAGCTGCAAGACCTTGGATTGTGGTGCCCGCCGTAAAGGAGACCAGGGTCAAATAGCTCAACCATCCCATCGAGACGAGCCACCCTGCAACGCTTAATATCAGCGCAGCGACCTACTCCGGGCCAAGGGCACAAACCAGTAATGTAGCTGAGAAAGCTCTGAAGCTTTGGCGGAGAAAGCTCACTAACCCAATGGTACTGCCCTTTTCGAGGTCAGTAATTGTGCAATGCAGTGACATCGAATTGCCCAGGAGTGTACCTCCGGCGGTCGGTGCGCTATTCCAAGGGGTCAGTCTGCCGCATGTGTTTTTCCCATGACCATCGGGCGCTTACATGGACGCCATCTCAGCAATGGTTACATAGACGCACGTCATCGCGACCGCACCGTATATTAAGCCCCAAAAGACAGCGGCTCTGCCGCCTACCGACAGGCCTAGATAA
>Ga0058704_10001424_pt1 | contig 11228 bp, 13 predicted proteins | sample AgamicMgSfe_FD_71363 | JGI IMG/M metagenome (GOLD analysis project Ga0058704, IMG submission 71363) | Agave microbial communities from Guanajuato, Mexico - Mg.Sf.e | ecosystem: Host-associated > Plants > Phyllosphere > Phylloplane/Leaf | place: Guanajuato, Mexico | collected 2012-05-30 | reverse complement strand
CCTATGCCCCACCGCCTCCGGCCCTCCGATCGCCGCAAAAGCATTGTGAAACACCCACTCCGTCGCCACCTCAACCGGATGATCGAACAAAAACGGCAGCGCCGGTACAGCCGCCAACCCCAAGCCAATAGGTCCCCAGGTCCTCACCCGCACATTCTTGACGTCCTTCAGCGCGCGCCCGGAGTACCGGACGATACTGTGAATGGTAAATGCCGGTAGACCCATGGAGGCTATGGATTGGAAGACGGCTCGCTGCGCCATGACGGTGCCCCAGTGGTCTATTGGGGCGACTTTTTGAGGTTGTAGGGAGGATTTAGAAGGGTCGACGGGTGTTGTTGGTACATCCACCCCTGCCGCTGCCTGAGGGTGAAGAGTGGCTTGATTCCGCATATACGCCTTGTACCCCTCATACCCAACGTCGCCCGCCAAATACGCCCAACTCACTCCATAAGCGGCTTTCACCGCGTAGGGATGCGCGATGGGTCTGAAGGACTCCCCGATATCACTCGTATAGGCCACATATCTCTGCGCAGATACCAAGATGGTGCGGAAGCGGGAGGCGTAGGCGGCGTAGCGGACGCTGCTGTCGGTGGATTCGCCGGCTTTGCCTTGGCTGACGGTTTCCCACCATCTTTCTTCGTTGTCGAGGGTGGCTTGGAGGTCTTTTGGTAGGGATTTGCGAGGGAGGGGAGCTGAGAAGTCGGGTCGCGTCTCGGTTTTGGAGCGTTCGGGTTCGATGGAGGAGAGTTGGTTGGAGTCGGGGTTGGGGGTGTCGCGGGCCATGATGAACTGTATGGGCGTGTGGTGTATGAGAAGGCTTTATCGTGTATCGTCTATCCCGAAGCGGTGCCTTCTGCGAGTTCGCAAACAGTCAGATGTATTGTTGTCTTGATCGTGTGAGCAGATCGAACTCTGGCAAGTACTTGGGCAATGACGGTACCGGCGCCGAGGAACAGCTTGAGCTCGGGTCGAGTGTGGCTGAAAGGCGTGGCGCATATCGAAGCTCCGCAAAGTCACCTCCGAAGCAGCCCATCAACGACAAGCATTGCCATTGCGACCGATACCCCAAATAACCCACCCATACACCCTCCAATACCTCGAACAATACCACCAAGATGGTCGTCTACTACCAGATCGCCGGCCAGAAGATTGGCTCCCACATGGTGCGTCCGCCTCTCCCGAGCGCACACCTCCCCTTCCTCGCCGACTACGCGAACGAATCGCGGGGCGCAACTAGCACAGCATCATGGTACACGTCTAGAAGAGGCTGCTAACAATGGGTTGCGAACAGCTCGCCATCGGCGTCCTCGGCACCATGTCCGTCGGCACCTGGGCCATGATGGGCGGTAGCAAGAAGCCCGCTCAGCAGGCCCCGCCCATCAACGCTGGCAGCAAGGACGAGGAGAATTTCATACAGTACGTTCCCGATATCAATACTTTGGGGTGACGGAGGGGTATGAGAGGTTTGGGCGGAAATGGCTAACACGGTACCGCAGAGAATTCATGAAGCAAGCAGAGAACCCCGAGGGGAGTAGAGAAGGAGGGGCGGGAGCGAAGCATTGAGAGCGGATGAGTGGCGGAGGGTAACATGAAGAGCGAGCGAACCGAGGCACGAGGCTCTGTGGAAGCGGTGGAGAGGGAGATGAGTGTACATATAGCTGAATGAAGCAGTGCGCGAGACGATTGCTCGATCACTCACCTCTCAAGGCCTACATCTTCGATCTACTCCACCAAGTGGTGTCCCTGGTACGCAACGTGGACCACTTGTGCCTCAGGTTTGACAACTCGGCCGCCAGCTTCAGACACTACTTTGTCTGCTACTCCGGCTGCGGGAAGTTTTGAGCTTAGCGAAACTTCAGTGCAAGAGTAAGGTGGACCTTAGACACCTCGATCTCGGCACTCCATCCCACCGCACTGCAGCTGCCCAGTCGCTGGTCTCGGTCTTCTCCGGCTAATATTGGCAATGCCTGACTGCAAACGCCCGGATTCAGCAGTACAACCACATACACCACCCCCGACGGCACTGCCATGCGTCCAATCACTGACCACACATAAGACGCGATCGTACTCCCCATTCTTGACCCCGGGGGGTACGTTTCAAGAAACCTATCCGGCATGATGTGGGACTATGTTCACGGCTGCCGATGCTGTAGCCCAAAGCGGTCCCGACCTGTGAATGAGGATCTGACTGGCCACCGACCTCAGTCTTGAACCTTTACGATGACCCGGATCGTAGCGATAGGCACTGCAGCCTACCACCGTTGTCAATCTTCTCTGGCTGAGTCGACGAGCACAGGCGTACAACGTCGAGCACAGCGGCATAACTCACGGACACGCCGCCCGCGAAGACGACGACTGGGTGCAGATGCTTGACCACCCTTGTAGTAGCTTGAGCTGCTCGCCATTCCATGAGAACAAGCTGATCAGAGTGACCTGTTCGAAGCCTTCGATTCACAACATCAATAACGAGCAAATCGAGATCTTCACCGGTGGCAACCATCGCCTGCGTACAGCATACAATCGACATATGTATGTACACGTAGCTGGATAAAAGCCATGCTTGCAGCTGTTCTACCGAAGAGCACATCCTGCTTCCATCACTCTGCTCAAAAGCAGATACTCGTTATACACGCCATCCAATTCCAAGCATAGGAAACGCTTCCCTCTTTCTACGAAGAAGCGGTCCTCGCACTCCCCGTACCAAGTACAACCTGCCCCCAAAGCGTCATCTTCTGATCCCCAAAACTTCATCGACAGAGCCTTGGCCATAATCACCAACGCTAGCACACAATACCTCCATAACCTCCTCGATCCACTCCGCCCTCGCAGCATCTGTGCGAAGCTGCTGCTGCAGCATAGGCACCGGCCCGACGCCGCCGCCGCGCTCTCTGACCACAGCCGCGGATGCCCCAGCCAGGTCCAAAGCCCTCCACGCAGGCGCTATAGCCGCATCCGGCGCCGGCGTAGCCTGCGTGAGCAATGCTTCGGATGCCATCTGCAGCTCGGTCTGGATCTCTGCTCGTTGACTCGCTTTGATATCTCCCGACTCGATGGCTCCGGGCGGGACGAACGGTAGCGGCCACCAATCCCCCAGTCTTGAGATCGTCTGATTGGGGAATTCAGCTCGGACCGTTGTAGCCAGTGCTTGGAGGGCTTGGTTGCCGATACCTGCAATGGAGTTGGCGAAGGCTGGAGTATATGGCTGTAAGGCGTTGATGCCGGCGATGCACTTGTGTATGAGACGACAGGCGACTTGGGCGCGGTGTTGGAAAGTCGTGTGTTGGAAAGTCATGTGTTGGGAAGTCGTGTGTTGGGAAGTCGTGTGTAAGGAGAGGAGGGCTCCTAGACTTGCGTTCAGACCTTGGGAGAAGTTGGTTTGCGCCTGGTAGGTGCCGGGTTGGATGCCTGTGCTGGGGAATGCGCCGGACATGGCTGGGTTGGTACTCTGGGTCCTGGGTGGTGTGGATTAGAGGAGTTGGAGGGGTGTCGAGTGGAAGGTGGTGCATGTTTGTTATGTCGAGGGACTGCTGCGGCGAGTCTGCAAAAGCGCGTCCTTCGAGATTGGTTGGAAAGTACGGCCTGAGCGGACGCGTCGAAGGAGCAGTACGGCCTTGACGCAGCACTTCCTCTGGAGGTAGGCTCCACTGGCAACCAGGGCAGGCACGACTCAGTCATCGAAGCAAGTGGTTCCAGCAGTAGCATGAGGAACCACGGTTTGTACGCTGCCATTGTCTAAATTTGGAGTGTCCTTTCCGTACATTCAAGATCTGACTCAAGGCCTGTTGAAGTTGACAGGTTGGATGCCCACTGTAGATCTTTGCAATCGGGTTTCTGTATCCTACGATGCGAGCACGAGCGACTGCTCGTACGAGGAAGTATATATTAGCAGATAGCATGTTGGCGAACCTTGAGATACGGTATGCTGTGCTGTGCTGATGCCGAGCCTTTGACAATGTGAATTGTAGAAGCGGTCGCAAAAAGTTGGAACGTCTGTACTACCTTGGAGTGCTTCTGCTGCGGCGTTGCAAGGTCTTCATTGTCGGAGCGTCACGGAGAAGGCGCAGTCCAGGTGGAAACGGCGATAATCAGGTCCGTTTCACGAAAACGCATGGTTGTAGGCAATAGCACTCAGATTGCATAGCAAGTGCGAAGTGCTGACGATACCCGCTATCAGCGCGTAGATCTTGGACAGGTATAATCAAGAGATGGTGTTGAGGGCCATATAGCTTACCGCATTACACGCCGCGCTCACATGGCCCGATGTATCATGGGCTTCAAACAGTGGCGGGATGTGCGAGAGATTGTGAGGATTTAGTTCTGCTATAGACAGCATGCTAGGACTGTCATGAACTCTGATCCGCCGGGTGTATTGCCAGTCTTATCTCCAACTCACAAGCTCCAAGCTCCAAGCTTCAAGCTCCAAGCTCCGTGCCATCGTACGCCGCGCTATGCATAGTCGAGAAATGCGCGGTAATGAAGTCCCGTACCTTCTTACTGCGTCCGACAGTCCTTGTCCTCGCACTGATCCTCGACCGCCTGCCAATCCCTCAACACCTCCCTCTTCTCATCCCCCGTCATCGGCACAATCTGGTCCTGCACCTCCACTGGCCACCTCATAAACCGGTGCCCCAGACACTGCGCAACAGCCATCACCCCATACGAGCAGAAATGATGCATCTCTGCCTCCCACCCGTTGTCTACCTTGCCACCCTTAAGCTTCCCGATCTCAGGCAGCTTGATTCTCTCCCCAGCCGACCGTGGTAGCACCATCGCATCGTTGGAGCACATCTGCAACACCAGCGCGCTCGCAACTTCCACGCGGTCCGAATCGTCGATCTCGAGGTTGAACAAACAGTGCACATGACTAAGGATGAGAGTCCGGCGAAACGGGCGTTTGTCCTTCATACTCATCGACTTCACCTCAGGCGCCGTACCCGCCACAAGCTTCCCAAAGTTAATCTTGCGACCTCCATACTTGTGACTCAGAGTCACCTCGAAGATCCTAATCGCCTGCTCGCCGTAGCGGAAGAGCTTCCGCAGATACTCCTCCGTCATCGGACCCAGACGCTCGATGCCGCAGAGCACCTTCTTGAGCAGGGTCAGCGCTGCGTGAACACGCACACTAAAAGCGCCAATGTCCATGCCGACGAGTGCAGTGAGCTTCATCCAGAGGTCACGGGCGTACAGCGTCTGCTCTGCAGTCCTTGCGTGCGCATCCATACCCTTGGCTATATCCTCCGAGACGAAGTACCCGATGATGTACTCCATTGCGAATCTCGAGAGTATGTTGTGTTGAAAGAATATGGTGACGTGAACCGGATCGTGGGTGTCGAGATTGTGAATGTCGAGACCTCGGAGCGGCGGAAGGTGATGTTTAGTCGCTGGATTCCGGCGTTGCAGTCGTGATCGCAAGTCGAAGCGTTGAAGATGTCGAAATTTGGGCTTTGGCGGAGTACTTAAATGTTGTTGAGAGTTGTCGAGGTGGTTGGTGTTCGTGTCAGGTCTGTGGAGGCCGCTTGAATGTTATGAAGTTGCCGTTTGCTCCGCACAGACCATCTTCGCGCAAACAACACGTTACACACACCAAAATGTGAATGAAAGAACACTCCATGCAGGGTACATTCACGGCCAAACGTCATTAACACCTACTCTTGTTCTACCCGCGAGTCGCATAGACTCTGCCGCAGCTTAGGAAAAGCACCACTGGCGAGCCACCAAGCGAAATGCCTCTAGGAATACCATGCGCCATCGTTCCCATCCCCCAAATCATACGAGAATCTCTGCCTCTTGGTGCCCTCTGCCCTCTCCCCAGCGCTTGATCTCGTGCGTTCCGTCCTGTCGTCTGTCTTGCTTTCATACACAATCCTCGGCTCCACTTTCGTGGTAGCCCTGCTAACCATCGGAGATAATCTCTTCTTACGCCCATGTAAGGGACAGATAGCCCTACCACCACTCTTGTGCTTCGGGTTGAGCGGACAAAGCGGGCTGTTCGGTAAGTGGTCTGGCACATCGAGCTCGAAGCCTAGCTGCACATCATCATTGTCATCATCGTTGAGAGCCTCCTCGATATAAGACTTGATGAGGCTCCTTTCGGCTTTAATGGTGTTACCATAGCGCTGCGTGAAAGGCGTCTGTTCGAAATGCGTGACATCCAAACTTGGCTTTGGCCTTATAGCCTGCCGTGCCGTGGAGACGGTCGCCTGTGACGCCTTGCGCTTCAATTTGTTCAACTGCGGTTTTGACACCTTCTGCAGCAGGGTCGCCATTGAAGTTCTCTGCGCAATCGCGTCTCTACGTCTCATGGTGACAGGCTCAGGCGTCTCGATGTCAGCTGAAGATCCATGACGGAGATCGTCGAAGAAGTGCTTGAACACGCTGCGTTTCTTGCCTCCCGCAGCGGCGCCTTGATGCTTCTCTGGCATGACAGTCATCGCTTGTGCTGAGGGTGCCATTATTGACTCTTCTGGAGGCGTCTTTACCCGATGCATTTCCGAAAGCAACCAACTGAGGGCGCCAGGTCCAGTGAGCTTAGTCTTGTAGTACTCCTTGCCGCCTGTAGAATTATATCTCGGCCCTGGACCAGTAAGCGCACCCGGAGGCACTGCCGGCACGACAGTAGAGTTCGGCTGGACTAGAGGTAGGTCGGTGTCCTCGATGCTCTCTAATGTGTGCCGATGCCGCAGTTTCGAAGTCGACCGCGGCTCTGAAAGATGCGATAGCTCCTCAGTAGTGGAAGACCTCGAATGCTCAAGCTTTCGCTTCCTCGATGGGTCATGACTGGTGTCCATAGGAGAGATCAGAGAGGATGATGTCGCTTCTGATGACGTTTGACGCTTCGGCCGTGCAAAGTACGGCGGCAGTGGCAAATCGGACAGGCCTCTAAATCCGCCCCCTTCGTTAGGCGTCAGAGGGGCGCTGACCATAATTCCAGGTGTAGGCCGAGCGGGCGGTGCAGTACCAACTATGCCGCTGTAGGGTGCTTCGTACGTGCTGTCTGTCAGCGCAAATTTCCGGAATGCCTGGAAGCAACTACTGCGCTTTCGCTTGCTAGTTCCTGGCGGACTGTACGTTGGCAATCTCGTTGGACTTGGCCGTACCGGAGTTGACGGCTGAGTTGCAGTAACCGCTAGAAGCTTCTCGGGCGTCGTTGGTCGTAGTGCCAGCGGCAAATGCTTCGTAAGCGCTATACTGGGACCATCTCGGCGAAAATAGTCCGGCCCAGTGGGTATCATCGTAGGCGTAAACTCCTTCACGTATACGGTCTCCGGAGCAAAGGTGCGGAAGTAGTGATCGCCGTGGCGGAACAAAGCATGTCCGGGCGGCGCAGGCTCTGCTTCCGGTGGGGTAATGTTATGATAATGCTGTGCTGCGACAAACACATCCAGCTTGGGTAGCTCGAAAGAGAGCTGAGGCCGCGGCCTGGGCGCTGACCGTTCACGGCTACCTTCTCGGCTGCTAGAGCGAGCCTTTGAGGGTGTCTCGATATGAGCTTGACGCAGGATCGGCCGAAGCAGAGGTGGCTGTGGAACGTCTTTCCAGGTTGGCGACCTTGCCAAGCCCGGTTGCTCAGGAGCAGTGCTCAATTGCAAAGGCGATAATAGCGGCGACGGAGGAAAGGATCGATCTGTGGAAGATGAGGACTTCGTCTTTCTCAATGGCGGCAGGGGCGCAGGCCGAAGTTGAGGAGCTTTCAGGCTACCGATAGCGGGCGGCTTAACTGCTTTGATAAAGTCTGTGGCAGTCAAGGACAACGAAGCATGTGACGGATGGAGGGGTGACGCCTGAGAAGGTATGACTGCAGTGTCTTCAACAACCTTAGGTGCATGATAGGACGATTTCCGCCTGAGTTCAGTAGGTCTGTGCCGAGAGAGCGGAGGATGTTGGGTCAGATGCTCTCGAGGCTGGCTGCTCTTTTTTAGCAACCGAGTGTCTGCTCGGTTGCTACGCAGCAGGTGAGCGAAGCTACTCGCCCTAGACGCTTGCGAAGTATTTGAGAGGCGGCTTCCCGATGAACTGCTGGAGTCTTGCAGGATGGACAGCGTGCCAGCCTCACTCGCTAGAATCATGCTCGGTGTGTCTATACCCTGACTGAACCTTCATCAGCATAGGCCACGTCGGTCCAAAGCAAGAGAGCATACCGAGAAGGCGATTGTGGCGAAAGCAAAGTACGGAGATGTTCAGCTGTAGACTCTTTCTGTGCTGCATGATACTCGATAGTCGAAGTGACAGACTCAGGAGACTCTTTCGATGTTAAAACGTCGGCATCGGAGCCAACACCCCCTCCTAAGAGCTGTGATGGTACCGTCTCGGCGGTGGGTGGCCATGGTGACGGCGTCGGCGCTCGCGGTCCAGATCCCAATCGGTCGCGTTCTGGGAACGCTCGGGACGGTGACGACTGCTGCCAGTCGAAGAAAGCTCGAGGTCGTCGTCGTGACGCCTCGTTCGGCTCTGCCTGTGGTGGTAGCGACCTGATGGTCTCGCCGAGGAGTGTCGCCGGCGGTGACGGTGGGAGTCTGGCATGTGCGAGATCCGCGGCTGTGAGTGCGAGCGGTGCCTCAGTCGAGGTCGGTGATCCCGTAGATCTTCTTCCACTTCTCTCGCCGCGTGATCGAGGTTCGCCACTTTCTTGTCCAGCTTGGCCCTCTCTTTGCTGCTGTAGTTTTTGAAACACATGGTCGGGTAGATGCTGCATAATCCGGCAACTGCAAGCGAAACGAAAAGGAAGATGCCGCGACGGTAGCTCTTTTCTTCGTTGACTTTGTGATAGAAGTCGGGCATGGTCACAAGGTAGGTAGGTCAATCTCAGGTCGAGTGGCGTGCGATGTGCGGCATGTGGCGTATACTGTGGTGCTGTTGTTTGTGTGATGTTGCTGAAAACTAGAGAAGGCGAAGACAGTCCAGCAGAAGCAATGGTGTCCTCCACGAGCTCCGTAAAAGCGTAGTGCTATCGGAAAATTCAGCTGTAGTGGTGCGCGTTCACATTGAGCATCGGGTCGTGACAGTGATGGCGAGAAGTAGGTACGGCGTAAGTAATAGATCAATGCAATCGGAAAACGCAGGCAATGCTGCCTGAGAAGTTGCGGTCGCGGTTCAAGATCTCGGGATCGTCCGAACCTTACTCGGCGTTGGCAAGCGCGGGTTTTCACGAAAAGAGAAGGCACGACCCTCTCTTCACATTCGGCCCGTCCATCTGGAACAACTCCACCTTTATTAGCAGTTGGATGTTGTTAATAGCAATGCTCAGGATCGTGTGTAGCATACTATTGTCGTGGAAAAGGTACAGCCCCATCAAACGGATGTGTCGCACGTGAGATTGAGAGGCGTGCACTGAACCCTCCTTCCTCCACGTTGCATGTGCTCGGCAAAAGCCAAGCTTGGCCATTGCACAGCACGAGAATCATCACCTCGCCTTGCCTGCCTACCCACAGAGGCGTCGCTACTAGCACACATCTAAAGCGATGGTACATTTGCCCTCTGGACCACAACACCTGTAGGTGCGTCATCTGGGATTTATTTGACTTACTTCGGTCGACAATGCGATACCAATCGGCATGTCCTCCACCAACAATCGGCGAAGAGGACACCCTTCGCAAGACCAACCTGCAACAAAACTTCGCCCCCTAGAGAGAAACAGCACCAGATCTTGCTTCCCGTATGTTGTAACGCTCGGCTGCTGTAGTCGTCAAGCTAAAGTACCACTCACGATGGGCACACCCTATGCTTCGATGAGTGCCAACTTATTTACGCAGCCCGGACTTTCCGGATGCTCTCTGGCGTTTCCTCTTATACCGGTGCTTGAACTCTATTAAATGCGTAATCGCACCATTGCGTGCCATCTTCACTCGCGAAGGCTGCTCGGTTGATTATATAACAACCCAACCATGGCGCAGCAGACTCGAGGTACTCGACGATACTCAGCTCCCAGTAGCAACGGGCTGCAACCAAGCCCAGGTCACGTCCACCCTACCGCTTGCACTCGGCGCCAACTTCTCGAAAGCGCCCAGACTAGTATCCAGATCATCGACAGCGCATCCAGTGCATCGGTCTACCACCTTCAAGTCTACACTCCGCTGCGCGCCGACCTCCTCATCGTATCTTGACGCGCGAAGCATCTTGTTGCACAGCGGGTTATCATTGCTATTACCGCCACTATTGGTGGAAGAGCCCGCCGCGTCGAACAGGAGGTGCGATATGGAGACGATGTCGTCCGTATCGGTATCGGTCTCGCCGCAAGCGCCTAGGCCTACGCCGTAGTAGGTGAGGTCGCCGGTGAAGGTCGCGGTATTGGATGGGAGAGGGAGGTCGTTGTGCCTATGGCATCCGTTAGTTTCACCGTCCGCCCTGTCGCTACCGCCATACTCACCCCGAATGCGCCGTCAAGCCTACTGCGAGACCAATAATGAGTGCAAGAAGCGCAAGTATTGCTGCTAACAGCGCATAGAGGAAGACCTTCCGGCTAAGTCCAAAGTACCGGCGATGGGGAGGCAGGACGGCACCGAGTCTGGCACTTAGACTGGTCTTATGCGAGCTTTCAGCTATCACAGTATGGCTATGGTCTTGCTTGGCGACAGCTGCGTTGTCCCATTCTGGTATTTGTATCTCCTTGTTGTCCGTCGCGTTTTCGGTGGGTTCGTGTTCCGCCATGGTGGGAGCGCTGCTGCCGGCTATCGCGGTGTACTGCGAGTCTGACTGTTATGGAACATATCAGATGAACGAAAGCAGTACCTACATTTCCCTATTACATTACTACCCAGGTACCTACTGTACTGTATGCGGGTGTAATTTGGTGGCAGAGTCTAAGCTTGATGATCTTTCAGCCTTGATTCGCACCTCGGCATCTTGGCAAGGCAGGATCAACTTCATCAACTCCTCGCTTGAACACATTTGCACCATCTGTTGAGAAGTCTGCATCTGTCTTGTTGTAGCTGCCTACGGTGGGTTCTGCTTGAGCGTACCTACGCTGGTGCAACAGGAATGCATTCACGAATGCTTGTGATACGGAGTACCTATTGGCCTACTCACTGACAGTTGTGTGTTTTGCAAGATGGAAGGCTTGCATAGGCGATTGGCGCAGTAGCCTTATGTCCTCATCATGGGTTGCTAGATAACCCCAACCTCTTTGAACTGATGGAGAGTCTGCGCGAGAACTCCTGGCGGTCACTAGAACGGCAATTGGAGGTACATAGCTAGGACGTGTTCCGCGTCTGGATACAGTCTTGTCTTTGCCT
>Ga0058704_10001423_pt1 | contig 11236 bp, 10 predicted proteins | sample AgamicMgSfe_FD_71363 | JGI IMG/M metagenome (GOLD analysis project Ga0058704, IMG submission 71363) | Agave microbial communities from Guanajuato, Mexico - Mg.Sf.e | ecosystem: Host-associated > Plants > Phyllosphere > Phylloplane/Leaf | place: Guanajuato, Mexico | collected 2012-05-30 | reverse complement strand
ACATATACACCGGGCTCTGTTCTATACACTCTGCTCCGAGGCTCAACTTTGAGATGGCTATGAATTTCGGTAGGCATGGAGGCTGGCGGAACTCAGCCAAAAGTCCCGCTCCTCGACTTGTGCCGACAACAACTCGGTCTCTCCGAACCCATCCATCTACTTTCGGTGTTTTACTGGATGCAAGGTGAGCTCACTTCTCGCTCACAGCGTACTCGAGAGAAGGCAACCGAGGAACAAAACAGGCTCCTACGGATCACGACTCACGTGAATAGTGACACCTAGTAAGTAGATCATGTGCCTTCTGAAACACTCTGCCTATGAGAAAAGAGTCTGGTGAAGAAACATCTTTCATGAATATTTTATGACATAAATTCCACCTCACTTATTGTGATTCTCTCTAAACGTAATACCACCTTACCACCATGCAAAATAATTCTGGCGACGCTTCTTGCGCCAAACTACATCAGATCAATTTTTAGAGGACAACACCCTGCCACGCCACAGATTCAAATCAAACACATTGATCATGTCGTCAGCCCCACAGTCAAACGCAAGCCTGCAATGGTGTGCACCATGTGGCAAGCACAAGCCCGAGGCAGACTTCACAGATAGCAAAACCGGCAAAGTACTCAAGACGTGTAACCCCTGCAGAGTTAGTCAAACTATCGCCCGAGAACTATCGCAAAGATCTTGACAGCTGGATTTGTAAACAGGAGAAGAGAGATCTGCGGCGCAAGAAGGCCACCCTCAGGAAAAATCAAGCAAAGCACATGGCAGAAGAACCCAATGGGCTTGTAGTCAACTCCCAGTCCACCGCGACGAGCAACCAAACCCCATCCTACTTCCAAGATACGGGCACGGCGGCTGCTTCCACTTCCGCATCAGCATCAGCGCTCGCCTTTGGCATCCTTTCATTCGATACCAACACGTCTGCTCAGGCAACAAGCGGCGCAGTGTCCCACCAACTTCGTCAATCTCGGGCTGCGGCGCTGGAGACTCTCGTTGAGGCTGAAGAAGATGACTCAGATGAAACGGACGAGGAAGATACATCAGAGGTGGTGGCTGGCCCGTCCAATGATGGTCGTGCTTGATCACGGTGAACATGCATGCGGGTGGAGGTTGCTATAGAAGATGGACAAAGGACAGCAAGGTCAAGGATCTAGAGAACGTCAATAATAGCTATAAGTACGCCAACGAGATACAAGTGCAAGCGCTCTCAGCCTCACCTGTCCTAAGAATCAAGGGCCGCAATTCAATACGGATGTTAATGTCAAGGAGCGAGCATGGCAGAAGCTGGATGGACGGATGGTTACCGGATGGTCAATCGGTTGCAAAATGGCCATTGGTTACCGAAAGGACAGTCAGTTTCAGGGTGGACAATGATCGCAGACGAGTCAGTCGCAGGATGTGGTTGTTGGTAGGATGGATAGATCACTGATGAATCCACTTTGCTGTTCCTCACGAACGATCATCTACTTTGGTACGAATCATCGCAGAAGCTCTTGAGCCGATCCGAGCATTCGCTTTCTTGTACTTACCGTCGAAATCATCGCAGAAGCCACCGTATAATATAAGCCTCCAGGTATGCGCTGCGAACCATCAATCTCATCGCAAAAATCATCGCAGAAGCTATTGGGACTACGTCGAGAAATATCACTCTAGTCGTATCTGTCATAGAAACCACCGCATAACCGATGCCTGTGCTTTTGGCTAGTCTCAACATTCCGTAGTTTTGTATAGATTCAATCTGCGGAGGATGAAAGTGGACGTAAATGGGTTAACATACCGGAAATGCAAAACGATTTATCTATTGTAGCCGATCTTTAGCCGAAGGATTCGTGCCAAGGATCCTTCGGTGCCGCTTCTCCAACGTCAGGCAGACCGCGGCGAACCACCATATGTACAAGAGGTGGCAGTGCAATGAGTAGTACTCCATACTCGTGTATGACAAGTCAACTCATCTTCACTGCTCTCAGCATGCTACCGCAATGGAAGCCTACCCTCCGTCGTACGAGAAGGCCACCTTGATAAACCCATGGACCCTGATAGCAAACTACATTCCGTCCAACGATCTCTGCTCGGCTGCTTTGGTGTGTGAAGAATGGCATGGCATCTTCGCACCGCATCTTTGGGGTAATCCTGCCTCACATTTCGGAAGTGAAAACGACCGAGTCTACGGTTAGAAACTTGACTTCCATATTCTCAACGCACTGCTCATAAAACTACGCAGTGGCTCTGACCAAGTTCAAGCGTACTCTACCTTGGGCTCGCCTCTCAGTGCGCAACTTGACCCACACGCTGCATTTGCCGCCTGCACATGCTGAGATATATTATGGTCCACATGTAGATTGGCTGAGGGAGGTGCTCTTGCGTTTGCCAAACTTGCAATCGCTCATTGTTAGAGGACTGCCTTTTTTCGACCACGGAGCCCTTAATGCTCTGAAGTTCTTGCAGAAGGCCGATACAAGTGACTATAGGAATGTCAACGACCTGACATTCGGACTACGACTACTGGATGCTTCGCGATGCACGAACGTAACAGCAGCCAGTCTCTCTCATGCATTAAGAAGATTTCAGTTTATGCTTTACCTAGATCTCTCCTTCACGCCTCCTGCCAGAGACCGTCAGGTCCTGTCAAACCTACGAGAGATGACTGGGTTGCAAGTTCTCAAACTGCGCGGTATATCCTTGCGTGATGAGGACGTAGCAGTGCTTGCGACGGCGATACAAAGACGAGTGCGGTCCTTAGACCTACGAAACAACCAACTGACGGATCGGAGTGTGCGTATACTAGCAGAGCACTGTCTTAACACGCAGCCAGTCGCAAGTACGTCCAGCCTCCACACCGCCCAAGACAGGCTACTCCACTACCTTGGAGCAGAAATGCTCCGGATCTATAGAGGCGAACAGTTCGAAGGCTACATCAGAAAATCATTCACCACGGGATTCGTGAATCGTCTTGCCATAGAAGACACTCCAGAGAGCGGAACGGGAATCACTCATCTGTACATGTCCGAGAACCAGCTTACGGTAGAAGGTGTATCAGGTCTACTCAGATCTGGCGGACTCAACGTGCTTAACGTTGGTGCTGTCAAACCTGATTTATCTGGTCACCCGATCTGTCGAGCAGACTCTCCAGAGTGCACTGCTCTGCCTGGTGCTGAAAAGCTCGTCACGGTCTTGCATGAAGCTGCACAGGCTCTTACATTCCTGCGGATAGATCATCGCTTGGTCACACGAGAGCCTACATCAGCAGTCGACGACGCTGAGATAATTCCAGGCCGTGCGGAGCTTGCTGACATGCCACCGTCGCTACCGACAGAGCCCGTGGAGTTGCCGGACAGTGCAGTCTATGAGCTGGCCGCGGAGCCTGTGTATGAGCTTCCTGGAGATCCAATACACATCCTCGTCACTCCTGTATCCGAGGAGAGACCACCGATCGCTGGTCAGCGTAGAGGAAGTGCAGAAGCCCCTGAAGTAGTCGATCCCTCGAAGACTTCTACTGAATGTTCGTTGCTTCCAGCCTACACCGATGAAGCGGCAGTGGGTGGCGCCGCAGCTGGGACACAGAGCAACTTACCACACCGGGGTCGTCTTCGCACATATTCATCGGTAGTTGCTGAGCGCGCCAGCCGTGTCAAGACGCATGTGTCGCAGTCCAAAGGCTTCCATCCAGGTATTCTTCCCTGTTTGACAACGTTGGTTCTCACAGACGTACCGCCTTTTGCCCCAAGCTCAACCATAGCGGACCGTGTGAAGGCCCTCATACATGATTGTGCGGAGGAGGAAAGGCTTGCTGAGATGCAGGCACGTCTGGATTACTCTGCCCCACCAGGCCGCAAGGGCTATGACAGTACAGTCAACCAGATTGCCCTCGGCATATTTCCTATGAAAGAGCTCGTGTTGGAGGTTGCTCGAGACGTGCCGAGGAAACGTAAAGGGGCAGCAAGCGCATGGAGACATCAAGACACCAAATCGGTAACTCAGGATCGGGACAGCGAGGCTCTGTTCTCTGCAGCAGAGACGGACTTCTCCTTTTTCGGTGAATACGATCACGACTTGCCCAGCTTGGAGTCTCTTCCAGCTCCAACCACGTCTGGATTGGAAGTCTGCGCTCCCAAAGTTCAGAATGATCCTCCGGCATGGTCTATGAGAAAGGAGGACGAAGTCAACGCACAGCCACGGCTCGACGTGATTGCCGCGATTGCAGTTTTCCGCAAGGCGAAGAAAGAAGTATATCATGCTCAAGTCGCTTCGGGTGACACGCAGCCCCATGTCGACGGACTATGGAATGGGAACGTCAAGGTCATCCGACCTTCTCGAATCAACAACCCTATGGATGAAGATGATGAGGTACTGGCCGACTACTATGGAAATGTGTTCACGAACAGTTATCTATACAGGTAAGAAACTTGAGGGAGGGGTTGTGGCCTGCCTGTGCCGAACCTTACGCTAGAGGGAGGGAGAGCCGTTCCCTCACACATACCACAATCTGAGTCATCGTCGTAGCACAAATAGTGAGAGATCACGCATCTGCGCTGCTAGCGTAGGCATCAGACCATTCCTGCGATGCGTGTTTTTAGTTGGGAGGTTCAGGCTTCCTCAGCAACATCGCAGTCGTGAATGATATACTCGCGCAATGTCTTTTGCAAAACACCACGATATTCAGTAACAAATGCACCATCATCGAACAAAACCCTCAAGGTTTGCAGAGCATGACGTCAACAGGTTATGACGTCCATGTGTGCTGTAAGCAGAAGATATACAGCCTTCATGTCTGACCTTCAAGCAACTACACCGGTAATCCATACGAACAGCCACCAGCAAATATGCCCTCACAGCGAGCAGCGATTCACGCCCCCGGAGCGCCAAAGCCCAGTAAGACTCCACCAACTCACCAGCATAAGCCCAGCCGACTAACGCCTCTGTAGACGGCAACTACAGCCACGTAGTCCGAGAAGGAAACACACTCCACGTAGCGGGCTTCATGGGCGACCTCCCCGCCTCAGGCGAGATCATCCAAGGCGGCATAGAAGAACAAACCGTGCGCCTCACCCTATCCACCCGAGCCGACGGGCTCAGGATACCCCCAGGCAAACTGACCAACATCTCATCACAGAAGCAAGCAATCGAGAACATCAAGGCTTGCCTAGAAGCTGCGGGCTCGAACCTGGACAAGGTTGTCCGACGCAGGATCTACATTCTTGATATGAAGCTGTTTCGCCAGGTGGACGCCATCTGGGCGGATTACTTTGAGCCGCCTTATCCGGTCAGCACTTGTATTGGCGTGACTGCGTTGGCTAAGGAGGGGGCGTTGGTTGAGCTGGAGGTTGTGGCTGAGGCGTGAGTGGAGTGCGATTACGTTTTTTTTCCTTTTGAGTATGAGTGTATATGGGCTTGAATCAGGATTAAGATTAGAAACAACGACACGTGGCTTGCAGACGGTTTTCAATTCTGGGATATAATCTTATGGTTCTCACTGCGGCTGCAGTTCTCGTTACGCAGAGATCGTGCCATGCTTTTAAGATGGTTCTTTCCAAAAGTTGATACAGTCGGCGTGATCTGATTATACCACATCGATATAGTCAACTTCGAGATCTGTCTCCCCAGCGCGAAAGCGGTAGGCTCATACTCGCCCATATATGGTTCCACCAAGACCTTGTTCTTCTTCACGTTGTGGGGAAGCCTCCCTCACCTACCCCTCGTACCTCTCCAGCTTGAGGTCAGAAGTCTCGTATATAGCGCCGGGAGTAGCAGGCATCATCGCCCCCTTGGGCGGTTTGTTCTTGGCTTTGTAAGTGTCACAGATGTCTTCCATCTTGACCCACTCGACGCCCTCTTTGGTATTGATGTATTCGATGATTCTTTCGCCATAGTTAGTTCGTGTGCTTGATGCGGTAATGGGAACGAAACTCACCTTTCCAGCATAAGCAGAGCGTGTGGGTGTCCGGATACATCAGGGTGGACCTAGAGAGATTTTCGTTAGTTTAGTGAACTTGGTCTCCGCTGATGTGATAGAAGGCTAGAATTGTGTATAAGGAGGGTCCGCGGCTAGCTCACCGTGACTGGGAACACGAATTCATCGTACTCGCGGTAGAAATAGTTGAACTGGTCGAGCCATAGTTCTTCGACCTGTAGACTCGTTAGCGAGTTTACTTCAATACACAGAACTTTGTCTTGGGACGTGGAACATACGTCTTTCGGGTTCACCCATCCGTGCGAGTTTGGTGCCTGTTGGGAAGAAGGAACACATTAGTCGCTTCCCCACTCTAGTACGACTCGTTCCATGAACTCACCTTCTTGATGAACATCATCGGTGGAAGGTCGTCAAGATACTAGAAAGGTGTCAGTAATGTGCCTCGAACTATCTCAAGCTTCGCTTACCCAACTGGCTGGGATCTCGCAGAGACCAGTAGTCTCACCAGCCTTCAATGGCTACTCGAAGTCAGCGCAGTCACACACGTCCACGATGCCAATCAAGCTCACCTGCATCCAAGTATCCGCACTCTTCTTGTAATCAATAGGGATCCAACTATCTCCCGTGCGCAGCCAGTAACACTGTCTCCATGTCAGCTTCTCGACCCCCTACGATGACCAACTACTCTCAAACCGCCAAGAAGCGCATACCTGACAGTCTTGATGACTGAACGAATGATCATACTCGAGTCCATACTTGAGCATGAGCTCCACGCCCTCCTTGCTAGACTCCCACCAAGGCGCGACAATGCCCCTCGGTGCGCGGCCGGTAAAGTCTTTGATCAGCTTGTAACACTTGTCCATGACGGCCGTCTGCTGTTCTAATGACATGTCGGTCGGGTTTTCGTGGCTGTAGCCGTGCAGACCGATCTCGTGGCCTGCTTCGGCTATCATGCGGCATTCTTCTGGGAAAGTTTCGAGCGAGTGGCCGGGTATCTGGTTCTTTGTCAATCTTCTGTGTTGAAGTACTGATGGAGAGACTGTTGCTGCCAGACTGGTGCTGCTACTGCTGCTACTCTCACTTACAAACCAGGTCGTCTTGATGTTGTACTTTTCAAACATCTTGAGGAGCCGGCGGACACCGATGGTGCCGGCAAAGAGACCTAGACGAAGTCTTGTCAGGCTGATTGCACCAATGGATCTGTTCGATAGGCTATACCTCTTGAGATGTCGCTGTGTAGCTAGTCAGCAGCTGATCCTGAAGCTGGATTGAGACATAACTGACCTCGTAGAGTCCTGGCCCCCATAACTTCCTAACCAGCCTGCTACGGCATCGATATCAACAGATATACAGCATTGCACTAAACAAGAGATACATCAATAGAGCTCTCTGTGGTCATGGTTTTGATATGGCTATACCTTTCTTGGGCATCTTGTAGGCACACTATATAGCTGCTAAAGCTGTTGGATTTGCGTTTGGTTCAAGGGCTTGAATGAGTCAACACTATACCGAAATGCTATAGTGTATGAAGGGATGCAGAGTATGGAACAATAGTCGACCTTACTGAGGTCGGGTTATTGTTATCAGTTGGAGATGCAATGACGTTGCTGCCATATCTCCGCACGAAATTTGGGGCAAGTTGGGGTATAGTATTATGACGTGGAGCAATTACACATACTCATAGATGCCTCAGGCCGAGTCGTCATAAAGAAAGAAAGACCAATTGAAGTCCAGGAAAAACGCCAGAAGGAATTATATACACAAAGAGACAGCAAGCTGCGCAGCACCTACAGGTTGATAACCCTCAAACTCCGCCTAGGTGCAAGCATCACACCCAAGAAGGTAGGCTCGTGCCCGGCAATCAATCCATCAGATCCACCACTCTCCGAACTTGGTCGTCGTAAAAGACTGGCTGTACCACTGCCGTTGCGATAAGCTCCACCATGACTCCAGTTGCTGCGTTCGCCACTTCCAGAGGCGCTGCCAGACCCGTCATCGACGCCTGTGCCTGGAGCACTTTGCTGCTCAGAGCCTCTCTCGGTCGACGTTTTGCCCGAACCAATGAAACCAGGAACGGGTGGTGCCTTCTCTGCCAAAGCCTGTCTATGGCCCATCTGTACGTGTCGCTTGTAGAGTAGCAACTGCTTTCTGTACAACCAAGCGCAGAAGGCGAGGTAGCAGGCCAGAATGAATAAAAGTCCAGCGATAGTACCTGCAACGATCGCGGCAATGTTGGCGCCACCACCACCACCTGATGAGCCACCTTTGCCACCTGGGGGTGTGGATGTTTCAGTTGCTACACCGCCGCTTCCTTGGGTCACAGTGTAAGTGGCTGCTTTTCCAGTCGCAAGGGGACCGTCTGTAGCAGTGACTTGAGGTGCGGTGACGGTGGCGCCACCAGTGGCTGCCCCTCCAATGATCGAGACGACAGCTTTGGGGACTTGGTAGCCATAAGAGCCTTCAAGCCCACCAGGATTAGTTCCGTTGGCAAGCTGTGCCGGCTGCTGGTTGAAAGGGTTGGTTTGTTCGTTACTGGCAGAGCCCGAGCCGTCTGGAGTTGCAGTGCTTGCGCTTCCTGACGCGGACCCCGATGGTGCAGAACCTGATACGGACCCCGATGGTGCAGAACCTGATGCAGATCCAGGTGCAGACGTGTTTGACGAGCTGAGCGCCGTAAATTGTTCCACCCAGGTCAAGGTGCTCATATCATAGACGTATATTCCTGGTGAATCGCAGGAGAGCTCGTCGCCGACATAGCCTCCCACCACAATCATTTGAGCATCCCAGATGTGACAAGTATGCCCAGCGCGTGCGTATGGCACGGATTGAGAGGACTGATCGACTTCAATCCAGGTGAACGAGGGGATTGTTAGAATCCACATGTCGTCGAGTTGTGTCTGGTTGCCTGCTGGTTGAAGGTTTTGTCCACCGAACATGTAGACGTTGTACGACGAGCCATCAGGAGCTGCTGCCACTACAGCGCAAGGATTGACGCGAGTCTTTGGGATAGGTCCGCTTGTGGATTGCTTGTACCTGTCGAGTAATATTAGTACTGCAGGCAGTGCATGATGGCATTAACTTACCATGTGGATGTTTTGATGTCATAAATATCAATGACATTCATTTGTGTCTGCAAACATTCTTGTTAGGTCTTGTAAGAAGATAAAGGATCAAGGTACTCACCAGCGTCTCGTTAGTACCTCCTGCTAAGCCCAGAAGAATTCCATCATCAGTAAATCCTGGCACATACAAGAGCAAACCATCGGCTCTCTCAGGAAAGGATGCACCTTCCTGAAGTCCACCCTCGGTAATGTTCCGCCAAACTCCGTCAGAGCCTGCAGCCTGACCATTGGAGAGAGCATCGACCTGGTCATTCTGAAAGCCAGGGAAGGTGAATTCAAGCAAGGACTTGAGATAAATCCGCCATACACTTTGGGACCAGCCTGGAGTAGTGTATCCATCCTGGTGACCTCCAAAGTACCAAGCACGTCCAAGAGAAGGTACAGACAAACTGGCACCCTCTGCAGCTCTTTGCACAGGTTGATCTCCAGCTTCAGCATTGAGACCTTTGGAGGTTGTTGGGTTGTTATGCTCGATCCATTTGGACGAGGATATTGAGTATTCCCATAGCGAGAACGGTGTCGGGGAAACGACAGGCTTCCATGAAAACTCTCCACCGTAGAGGTATAGAGAGTCATGAGAGTGCCACAGTGCTCCTAAAGAGACGTTTGGGGGGCCTGAAGGTTGCGTCAGACCGCTCATTGCGGGAGCTGCAATTTGCCAGGTCTTGGTGAGGTCCATCGAGATAAAGTCATTGTCTTACTCAACGTTAGTACGTGGGATGGTGCAAAACAGTGTGCTGCACTTACTCCAAGTATTCTCAGTCTGACTTGGTGAGGTAGTTGCCTCGCCGCCGTAGACATACAACGTGCCATTGACCAGCGCAGCTGGTAGAAGTGTTAGCAAAGGACAGCAATACCTGCGACTGAAACTCACACTGATGAGCCCAGCGTGTACAGATGTCGGTCGGTTTGTCTGCTCGTCGACTTTTGACGTTCTGCTCCACGTCGACCAACACTGGACTGAAATCTTTTCGAATGACCCCGCCCTGAACCCCGAGTGTGGGTGATGGATCATGTCCTAGTGAGGGTCTGCCTTGCAAGAAGGGAACGGATATTGCGAGTCCTAGAGCTACCAGTGCAATCCTGTACACAAACGAAGAACTCATACGGGCCTCATTTCTTGTTGAGCCGGGAGAGTCATGACGAGTTTCCCCAAGTTGACTTTGTATCGATATTTCTTGCTGGGTGTTTCCCACCTCCATGATATGTTGTTACTTCCTTGCGACAGATACAAGCAGCCAAAAGACGTGCTGTTGGCTTGTGATGTCGATACTATCGGCCTCGTGATAGCGCAATAGCTTCACAATCTACCAGGTGCGCGAGATTGTTGGAGAACAGTCAAGCAGGATCTGTTTGAAAGCTGCAGTGTTTTTTCTTTGCCGTAGGGGTTGGAGGCAACGCACGAGAGCATAGATGCAGGTGGACGTCACGTTACACAATATTGTACGAAGATATGTGCAAGAGTGAAGAAGTGCGAAAACAGTGAGCCGCACCTACATATGTAGCACGAAAAGACGTCCTAATTAGGTACTACGCAGGCTTTCTCCTACTGGTACACACATCTCATTGGGCCTGGTCGACGTGTGCCACGATACAACAATCTCGATTGATGATTCGGCAATGCATCGAGCTCAAGGATGGCAGTGTGTATTAAGAGGGATGAGGTCAGTGTCTGAGAATCTTGGAAAAAGGCGGGAAAATAGTGCTCCGCCGAGCCAATCAAAGCCGACTTCAGTGCCTTTCACTGCCTATAATGGAACGGGACCACGCAAGTTCCCTGGGCATGCCACGCGCTATAACAGCCATGCGGTCTGAGCTGCAGCCTCTCAGGAGGGCAGACATGGATCTAGGCATTTTGTCGCTTAGAGCAATTTGCCGCTCATCTTCAGTAGGGACCAACGATCATTACAGTGGACGTCATCATGAGAGATGAAAGAAGAGTCCTAGATCGAGGCGGTACTCGATACTTTTGACATGGAGAGGGAATGGGCATGCGTTTGCATCTGATGATTCCCGTTACGACACGGTGCTGTATAACAGTGGGCTTCGACAGCCGAGTGTTTTCAGTTGACCGGTCCTGATTAATTCTGCAATCAAAGTGATTGTGGTCGAGCATGTATATTCAAGAACAATGCCTCGAACCGGTACAATGTGCAGGAAGGCTGTTTTGTATGGCTACTCGACCTTAGTATTCTTC
>Ga0058704_10001422_pt1 | contig 11239 bp, 14 predicted proteins | sample AgamicMgSfe_FD_71363 | JGI IMG/M metagenome (GOLD analysis project Ga0058704, IMG submission 71363) | Agave microbial communities from Guanajuato, Mexico - Mg.Sf.e | ecosystem: Host-associated > Plants > Phyllosphere > Phylloplane/Leaf | place: Guanajuato, Mexico | collected 2012-05-30 | reverse complement strand
AGACACTTGGACAACTTTGTCATTTGCCGGGCAGGCCCATCTATAGATCTGGAATAGGCTCGGAATGCGCCACCAGACTTAGCTTGATTGCTTTCTAGTGTCCGGGTGCGCGGGCCTTTGTGCGCAATGTCAAGCTGGAGCAGCTGGAGGAAAGTCCAAGTCCTGCAAGATATCCTCCTCGCGACTGCTGCGCCTATCCTCACGTACTTCATCCTCCGTCGACTACTCGCACAAAAGGAAGAGCCACCTTCTAACCCTGGACTTTCCAAGCGGCTTGGTGGCATTCTTGATGCACGATTACAGGAACAAGAAGCACAGGATGGCGCGAAAGGTGTACCGACACAGATTACACTCAACAGCTACGAGCAGACTGTAGCGAATGATGTCGTCCTTCCTTCGGAGATCCCAGTGACTTTCGCTGACATCGGTGGCCTGGACAGCATTATTTCAGATCTGCAGGAGTCTGTAATCTACCCACTGACACTACCACAACTCTACGCCCAGAACTCGCCTCTGCTTTACGCACCGAGTGGTGTTCTTCTCTACGGACCGCCTGGATGTGGCAAGACTATGCTAGCTAAGGCGCTTGCGCACGAATCCGGCGCGTGCTTCATCAATTTGCACATCTCGACTTTGACGGAGAAGTGGTACGGCGACTCGAATAAGCTGGTGTCTGCTGTGTTCAGCTTGGCCAGGAAGATGGCACCCTCGATCGTCTTCATCGACGAGATCGATGCTGTCCTGGGTACACGTCGGAGTGGCGAGCACGAAGCTAGTGGTATGGTGAAGGCGGAATTCATGACACACTGGGACGGCCTCGCGAGTGCGCAGACAGGGACACGAGAGCCTCAAAGGATCCTGATACTAGGAGCTACCAACCGGATCGGTGACATTGACGAGGCAATCCTGAGGAGGATGCCAAAGCGTTTCAGCGTCGGCTTGCCAGATGCCGAGCAAAGAAGAAGAATACTGAAGTTGATTCTGAAGGAAACCAAAGTCGACCACACTCTGGATGCAAACAATAACAAGCGAAAGCTGGACATGGGATATCTGGTCAAGAGCAGCGCTGGACTATCAGGAAGTGAGCTCAGAGAGGCTTGTAGAGAGGCAGCCATGGGACCAGTCAGGGAGCATATACGGGAACGAAAGTCGAGTGGGAAGGATGTCAAGGGCGTTCGACCTGATGACATTCGAGGCCTGCGGACCGAGGATTTCTTCCAAACAGCTGCGACAAGTCGTGATGCCCTGCATGAGATTGACGAAGGGACTGATGAGGACGATGATTATGATCATGATACTGGTGACGATGATCACGTTGTTTGATCCACATCTTATCGTCTTGCCCAGTTTCGCGCTGAAGGCACTCGACATATGGCAATGGGCCCGCGTCCTTCCTAAGTGGACAGTGAGGCTCAATCATGTATGGGTTTAGACCACACGTGCCTCTCGTCCGTCGTGAAGCCGAGAACAAGCACGATACTCTTCGAACACCCATCGAGGCAGGATTCAGTGCTGTAAGGTCAAGAGAGCAGAGGCATTTATCACGAAAGAATAAGGGTGAGGGTCCGTCAGTGAGCAGTCGGAGGTGAAACTCCAGTGTTTACGACATTGTCCAAGGATACTAAAGCAGAGCTTCACGTTGTGATAGCTAGCGCAGTCGCAGAGGATCTGGCTGCCGATTGAGCTCGCCTATCGTGGAGCCAAGGCAGAAGTGGGCTTCACGGAGCTCTGATGAACCTTTCAGGTAGGATGACAGTGTGAGAGTATATTTTGTCAATACCTGGTGCTCTACAACATGGTGCTATGTACTGTATATTTCTGTATAATCTCTGCTATAGGTTCACCGAGCATTGTTCAGCTCGGTTCGCCTGTGTCCATGGGTTTTTTGATCGGGATAACGAACTGCACGATGACAATTCCAAGATCTTGTTGACAGCAAGACTGTTTTAGGTCTACATCTGGTATCCTGCCAGGGTAAGGACCGATCAAAGTATGCACCAACATGTTTGCCCCGTCGTAGTAGATTATTCTGCAGGGCAGACTCGGGCTTGTACTTCAGTATGAATATGGCACCGTCCTGACCCGCCAGTCCCAAGCGACTCGAAGAAAGCAAGATACTCCAGCAATTGGACTCAGGCTTCATCACAGCAGCACCTCAGTGAGCAGTGCCTGTTCGATGATCCAATGCCAAGTCACGTGTAGTTGTTCGTCCGTATTTTTCTCTAAGGGAATGGCTAGAACAAGCAAAAAGCTCCTATTGAGAGACTACACGACGCTACTGAGTCAGGATGTCGACGACGTGTCCATTTGCAATAAGATCAGCACGCTAGTATTCTTCTGCTTCTTCTGAGCTCGCACTGTGGGCCCCGTGTTCATTCTTGTGTGATGCGAGATGTTGACCATGATTATCGCCCTAGCAAGTGATATTAAGTGCCAGTCTGTTGCGAAGGATGAAGCGAGCACGATCGATTGTTCTGCTGTCAATGTGTTGATGGTTATAAGGGCATGCTGTTTGGGAGAATAGACTTGAAGTGGATGAAGAGTGAATCTAGTAGGGCTTATCATTCTTTGGAGCGTCTTGTGATGGTATCTGTAGAAGACCCCAGGAGGAATGCCGTGGACAGATACGTGATTCACAACTCGTAGTGCACTACATTGGAAAGCCCGCACTAGGATGAATACCTTACAATTATAGTTGAACAGTCTGGAGCACTCCAGTGTGAGTGCCGTCAAAAGATGGATAGGGTACATGATGGGTCGTCATTCCGTCTATAAATTTCAGGCACTCAATACGTCGTGGAAGTATACATTGGAAGTGATGAATCTATAGAAGGCTGCTTGGTAGCCAATTGGTTGAGGTCGCAGTGGAGGTCCGAAACATTGGATGGCTTCCATGTTAATCGCTCACGTGATGTGATCATCAGCTTGTATACCTGAGGTGTGCGCAGGATAGCCTGTAGCTTCGAGCTCCTTGGACGAAGCATCTGGCCACGTCTGACAACGCAGACAATCCATGTGCTCTGTGTGAGGTAGGCGCCGGAATGATGTGATATAGCCCGCAGCCACCAAAAGCCACAAATTATCAGCTACATGTTCTAGTTGGTTTCCAGAAGGAATTTCGAAGCTCGCCAGGGCTGGAAAGGGCGGGGCGGAGTGGTGCGGGCAACCCTCGTAAAGAGTCCCAGCGCTGATCTCAGCCACCAGTTACCAGTAACTCTCCTATATACTCCACGACTCTATGTAACTATACGACACGACTACTGCTTTCTCGCACGACCCCAACCTGCTGTCTGCTCCTTCTTCGTCTCACCATCTCGTCGAAGTCTGTTCTACATCGTGCCTTCTTGCTACTCTTCGATTCGAGTCGTCACAAGATCCGACAATCGCAGCTACCTTACAACTCACAATTCACAAGTAGGTGCATCGAGCGTGCTGTGCGCGTCAACCGCACTTCATACTCGACCTCGAATGCTGACGACAGCTCAAAGAAACACCTCTACAACTTCTCCTGACGCACTACTACTGCATTGGCATGCCTCTAGCGCAAACGACTTGATACAGAACTGTTCGGCCTCGACCAACTCGACTTTCGCAAGGTTCCAATTGTACAACGAGTTCTTGCATCCACTGGTCATCTCGCTTGTGGAAATCATCTTATCTTTACTTCAGCCAGCGTCGGCAAAGAAACGCCAATCCCTACAACTCGTGGCGACGAAGTTTCAACAGCTGTCGCCATGAGTGCGACTTCATTTACCGTGGTATACCTTGATCGGAGGGCAAGAGAAGAGGGAATATACACAAGAGAACGCCCGCCCAAGAAACCTGCAGCAGCAGATCGTAATGCGAGCGCTTCTCTACACGGTATCTTGGGCTCTGCGGACGAAGTTGACGAGAACATCAACGTGTTGCTTAGGACGTATGATAGAGGTCAGACAAGATATCAGGCGAGCTCCACGCGCAATCTCAGGCTAATATATGTTATAGTTGCTGTTGTCAAGACCAGTCTCGCATGCTATGTGCGCATGAACGAAGCTCAACCAGAGCTAGATCGTGGAAGCCAGAAATATCTTGTCATCATGGACATACCCTACAGTGAGGGTTACTACTATTATACCCCGCCTGGCGCAGGAGAAGCACAGACTGTTGCCGAGAATCTATACGGCATGCAATACTTCAATCACCTGGTCTACAGCATACGCGCACATCGTCTCGGAGGTGTCGTCATCCCTGTCGTCCTTCTCAGCAAACCTTCTACACTCCCAGCAGAAAGTTTGGTCATCAGCAAAGACAGGTTCCCGGGCGCAGCAGATATACTGGTCAGCCCGCTCTCATCAGAATCCATGGCAGCCAGGTTGCAGACATTGCCAGAAAAAGCACTTGCGGCAGCAGTAGAAGCAGGCGCGAAACGATTTGCAACGTTAATGCAAGGTCCTGTTTCACGGCTGATGATGGACATATGCGACCCGGACATCATTGGAGAGTTCAACCAGTCACCGTATGTATCTCCTCGAAGTGTGGTTCCTTGGTACAAGCTAACCAAGCTGAAGCAATCTTCCCATCGTTGCATCTCGACGTGAAGCAGTCGCAAGTGCAGTTGGCACCTGGGATTTCTCAGCACACAGCTTCACTGACGATGAGCTGCTATACGGCGCACTTCTCATGTTCCAGCATGTCCTTAAAGATGACTCTCTAGCTAAATGGCGAATGTCGAATGGTAAGTCCCATCCTATCTATGATCTCGTCCTATGCTAAGCAATCGTGAAGAGGATTTCATGAAATTCCTTCTGGTCGTCCGCGAGGCGTACAACACATCGGTGATATACCACAACTTTCGCCATGCCTGTGATGTTTTACAGGCATGCTTCTACTTTCTCATCTCGACTGGAATTATTCCTCCGTTTGGCACGCAACAGTTCGATGCACGGAGGACACCATCTGGTCTTGGCTCTATAATGAAGCCGTTCCACGCGCTTGTGCTGCTGATCAGCGCTATGGGTCATGATGTAGGACATCCTGGTGTGAACAACATGTTCCTTGTCCGGGTAAAGGCTACGGTGGCACAGCTGTACAACGATCACTCCGTTCTGGAATCCTTTCACTGCGCACTCTACTCTCAGCTACTGCGTCGGTTCTGGCCATCAGTTGGGAATGACACGGCTATCAGGAAGCTCATGATAAGCTCCATCTTGGCGACTGACATGACTCTTCACGGACAATACACGAAACAGCTCGATGTTTTCCGGGACTTCTGGGATGAGAATGATCGGTCAATAACAGCATGGGACGAAGCGACCTTAGATTCAAATCGCGAACTCTTGTCTTGCCTCATCATCAAGTGCGGTGACATCTGCAATGTGGTATGTTCTTGTCAACAAGACTCTACTCAGGGAAACGCAAGCTAATCTATGCAGGCTCGAACGTTCGATATCGCAAAGGAATGGGCGAATCTCGTTACAGACGAGTTTGCAAACCAAGGTCGGATGGAGCTGGATGCCAACATTCCCACGTGCTTATTTGGAGGGCCACCACCAGCTGGAGATCTCAAAGACATGGCGGAACGGCAACTAGGCTTCATGAACATCTTCGCTGGGGGCCTCTTCGAACGAATGACGAATATCCTTCCGGGCATGGCCTTCACAACCGATCACGTCAACAGGAACAAGAGGATCTGGCAGCAAGTCCTGGACGAGGAGCTATCGAAGGTCTCAAATGGTGCTGCTATGTCTCCCACACCGAAGCATTTTCTAGATGGTGGTCACGACGAAGACATGATTGACATTCCGCCGGAAGCAAGCCCTGATGAACCTCGTATTGGTCTTCCACAGGTGATTCATCCGCAAATCCCATCCGATCCGAACACGTCCAGTCGGCGATCGTCGATTCAGGCGATGAGTGGAGAGAGACGAAGTTCTGGTCAGGAGAGACGAGGCTCTGGTCAATCAGGATATAAGTTGTCCAGCACTCGAACACCCTCACCACGACGGGGGTCTATCGCCACCTCCAGCCACTTTCAGAGCTTAACCCAGTCGTCACGGGATACAAGACGCTCCTCGTTGGGGCCTACAGGTTAGTACCTCTCTCCAGCATGTGTGAGGTACGCCTGACACTTTGACGAATGACTGGTGGTCTGTACTTGTCGGCTAACACAGGCTCGGTAGTCAACGTGAGCTGATATGCCCGTCACCAACATTCATCTGGGCTGGCACCTGATGGGAGATTGGAGGTCGAGTCAACCACATCTGGACGTCACGACGCCGATGAGCATCATCATTTTGTATAGTATGCAATAACTTGATCGCCGTCTCAGCAAAACAGTATCGGTTGGTATCGCCTCGCTGGTCATCGAGCTCCACAGAGGCGTTTGTCATGGACAAAGCTACTTCCAATAGGAAGGCTATCTCCCATCAATATTGTGCCGGCGCTGCAATCTGATTGACATAGGATGTATGACGGGAGGCAGGGGCATTATTATGACAATCGACTTGCTTGTGGCACATTTGATCCTGTGCTTGCGAAATGGTGCACTTGGAAGGTATAGAGGCTATTCAGTTATTGGGAAAGTTCGCAAGCCGCTTGCTTGAGAGCTGCAGAAGGCAGCCCGGCGTTGATTGGTTCCGAATGGCGCTTCTTTCATTCGCCGAGCTGAACAGGCCCGGCTCGGAGGAGGTTTCAGCATATTATATCATACATGGGCGTTTCTTTTCTTCGGCAGTGGGACGCGAGTATGGGAGCAAGCATAGACCATGGTGGAAGTTTAATCACAAATCTATAATCGTCACAATATTTTCAGAGGAACTCTTGTTGCCAATTCCAATGATCGTGGAAGACCGTAGCGTTGCGATGGTGGCTACTGCTGCGCGAGTGACTCTTGCGTGGTCTCATACACGAAATGGTCAGTAATACGTCGCGGAGGGCAACAGATGTGGCACCTTTTGCTGGACAATTACTCCATGACCGCGTCCAATAGCTTTTCTCAATATAGTATTTCTATCTTAGTGCTGAAGGCTCAGACTCACAGGACCACATCTGCTTCTACAGCATGTTCATTACATGTTTCGTTACATACAGTTTTGAATGGCCATTTCTAATTTGTTTGACGTACATTCATCCTTTCAATGCCTGTCCTCAGCAGGCACCCGATTGCCATGCCTAATGCTTGTGGCTATGACCGTGACCGTGACCATGACCATGCTCGTCCTCGCTCTCGGGCTCCGGACTGCTTCGCGGACTGACATCTGCAGGAATGAACTCTGCCAGAAAGTCCACAGGCTTGTCGTCCTCTTTCGCCACGAACCTGGCTTTGACGCGCTTCACGCCTCGCACTTTGGTACCAATGCGTTCTCGCACGGCGTCTTCGATCTTCTGCGTCTGTGCGACAGTCCATGATGCTGGTACGCCGAGCTCGACATCCACGAGATATGTCTGTCCAGCCTTGATGCCTTGAACCTGCCTGATGTTGATCCCTTGCATTTGCGAGGTTTGGGCAAGTTCGCCCAATATACCATCGGCTGCCTTTTTGACTTTCCGCTTCACGTCATCATCGATGCCGACATCACATAGTTCTAGGATGGCACTCTTTGTGTTACCAAGACCTGCTTGGATAACCATGAGGGATATGACGAGACCGCCGACAGGGTCCATCCAGGCTGCGTTCTCCAAGACATTTGCTCCTCCTATCATCAGAAGGGCTACGAAAGCTGTTAAGGAGTCGACGCGGTGATGGTAGGCATTGGATGCCAGGACAGATGACTTGCGCTCCTTGGCGACCTTGAGAGCTGTTGGAGAGTCAGTACTGAACTTCCGAAGCGAATTGCAATCATCACGTACTAGCATGATACAGCCACTCTTTGATGAGGATAGACCCTCCAGCAAGCCATGCCGCATTGAGATCTGGTCCCAAGTCGATATGTGAATGGTCATGGCCGTGATGACTGGCCATCAGTCCGAGTGTATCCGCAAGCTCCGCGAATCCTGGAATAAATTGCTGCGCCAGTTGCAACACCGCCGCCCAGCCCATGAAGAAACCACCTGCCAGCAACACTCCACTAACTCCTAAACTTCCCAAGCTCTCTACCTTGCCGTATCCTGTTGGGAACTTCTCACTAGGTGGTCTTAAAGCCCAAGAGACTGACATCAGAGTCATGACATCAGAGACAAGATCTGTGAGGGAGTGGATGGCGTCTGCGAAGAGTGCTTTCGAATTAAAGGCATATCCTCCCACGCCCTTGGCTATGGCCATGCCAAAGTTCACATATAACCCAATTCGTGTTATCCGTACACCGGCATCGTTCTTGTTGGCCGATGTGAGATATGTGTTATCGTGGTTGTGAGCATGACCAGCATGCATGCGGACCTGTGATTGAGCCATTGTTGCAGAAACTTGTGGGCGGTGTGAGAGAATAGTTGAGGGTGTGTTGGTTCGGCCTGAGGACAGTCTAGGCGATACAGCACTGAGCCGGGTGAAGGTTGGTGCGGTTTGGTAGATGCGTCGCGTTTGTAAGGAAGAATGGACTGGACAGAGTCTCGGCACGCGAGCAAGGATTCCAGTAGTGCGCGGGAGGTTCATCAGAAGCCGTCAGCAACAGAAAGGGGTGTGCCTTGTCTATCTTTGTACTGTTGTACTGTACTGTACTATACTATGTGAGACGGTACGCTTCCATGATGACAATCTGGACTCGATGTTGTGTGCTGTATGTCTTGTTGATCGTTGCTGAGTTTCTCCATGTCACCCTCTGGACACAGTTTTCCCGAAAAGGGTCGTGTGTTTCGTGATGACGATGGCGGAGATGCATGATGCATGGTTGCTTCTCAGCTTCACTGATGGTACAACCTCATGTCCAGTCGTCCTCTGTTGAGGATTCCCCTCACGAAAGGCCTACCTCCGCCTATCATCATCCCCCGTAATGCCAACAACCCGACAGGTGCCACGAATGCTCTCTTCGAGTTTCTCTCCGCGCCACAGTCATCATCACTTCGCAACACACCCAAACATGGAAGAAGTACTACACTGCTCACAGGTGCTGGAATCTCGGTCGCCTCAGGCCTCGCAGACTATCGAGGAGAAAAAGGCACATATACCCTGAACAAGACATATCGGCCGATTTACTTCAACGAGTTTGGCTCGAATCATGAGGCACGAAAGAGGTATTGGGCTAGGAGTTTCTTTGGCTTCGTCAACTTGAGCAAGGCGAAGCCAAATTCGACGCATCACGCAGTGAAAGAGCTGGGAGACTTGGGTATCGTGAGCAGTGTGATTACGCAGAGTTAGCTGATCCTATATTCTACCACGACCACTGTCTGACAGCACTCATAGATGTGGACTCCTTTCACCCTCGCGCTCATCCTTCCTTGGGCACTATTGAGCTCCACGGCTACCTGCGATCAGTCATATGCCTCACCTGTCGAAGCGAGCACTCCCGGGCCACATTTCAGTCTGACCTTGCAGCACTAAATCCCAGCTGGGCAGAATCGCTTGAAGACGCCGAACGAAGTGGCGCTCTTGACACTGAAGATCGTGAAGAACGAAACAAGCGAGGACTGCGCACGAATCCAGACGGAGATGTTGAGATCCCCGACGCTCCATATACCACCTTCCGATATCCGCCGTGTCCACATTGCCTGAAGAAGAAAACCAAGCTCGCAAACGGTGAAGAAACAAGGATTGACGTCGACGAAGACGGAGCGTGGCTGCCAACATCGAATGCTGGAATACTGAAGCCAGCTGTGATCATGTTCGGCGAGTCCATCCCAGCAGAGGTCAAGAAAGCAGCAGAGGACGCCATCGATGAAGCCAGTCGGATATTGATCATGGGGAGTAGCTTGGCCACCTACTCAGCTTTCAGACTAGTGAAGAGAGCCAAAGAGAACGGTATGCCGATAGGTGTTCTGAACGTAGGTGGTGTAAGAGGAGAGGAGGAGCTTTATGCGGGAATTGCAAATGGGAATAGAGGCCAATTTGGCGCGAGGTGTAGCCAGAACTCAGAAAAGGTGCTTCCAGGTCTGGTGGAAAGATTAAGGGCTTCTCAGAATTGAACAACTGCATCCTCATTTACGAGTCTCTGAGCCGTGGCATGTCGTACAATGTCTACTCTGACCCATCAGTACCTGCCTGAGTCACTCGATCGTTCACGATCCAAAACCGGGATAGCCATGATGTAGGAAACGAACGCAACAAGGTGCACGCCCTGTGGCGCCGAGTTGTCAGAAGGCTGCAACCCGCGTCCGCCCGTTAGGATGCTCTTGCTGGTTGCGTAAGCCTCGGGCCCTGGCAATCTGACTATTGGCAATGGCTGAAGAGGTGCTTCTGGCTTGGTGTCGTGCTTGCTTTGTTTCGCCGGTGGAGCTGACATGCCGACATCATCATCGTCGGTCATCCAATCGACCGCACGTTTGCGCTTTGTACGAATTGGAGGCTTCCTGTCATCGACCCCGAGTTCGCGAAGAACAGCACTGAGATATCGGTCATTTTCGACAAGGATATATTTCAGGTACAGGACAAGCTCACCTGGTCACGGAGGAAAGAAGATGCTGCTGATTGTCGGCGACCAACTTGGTCAACGCATTGACACTGTGTCCGTTTACAGTCTCAGTGAGTGCCACGGGACCGGGCTTGTCAACTATCTAGGAGATTTGGGAATTAGTAAGAGATGTCATAATATCGTTGAAGAGCCGACGCTGAGCATCTACAGTGAGGTGACTGTAATGATCGAGCACAAAGTGGCGAACGTTACGCTCGTCTGTCGAGTTAGGGCTCATGATGGCAGAGTGAATGTGAAAGAGGCGAGCGTATCATGGATGTGCTCTGATCTTGGAAGTGTGGCAGATCAGGATGGGTGGGGCCAGGCAGCATCGACTGTGGAAAGGTTTCAAAATCTGAATATTTTCTCCTTGGATCGGCATCCGGCTGGAAAATGACCTTGACTCTTAGACATACGTCGGTGTCCAGCATCTGTAGAGACACTCTTGATTGACATAGACATTCATCTGTTCGCGAGTCCCGCCCCTATTATCTACTGTATCACAAACCTAGAAGTCTTGAAAAGAGTGCTGTAGGGATTCTGCCTAGACTGATGCTCTATGCAGATAGATTCACTTTATCTAGCTCGGCAAATGAGCACATCTGTTATGTGAGGAGTGATAATCGTGCTATTCGGATCGAGTCTCGCATCGTTTCGTCTTTCTGAGATAGAGACATGAAGACCGGTACGCCAGAACTCAGAGGATTATAGAACCCAACATC
>Ga0058704_10001421_pt1 | contig 11240 bp, 5 predicted proteins | sample AgamicMgSfe_FD_71363 | JGI IMG/M metagenome (GOLD analysis project Ga0058704, IMG submission 71363) | Agave microbial communities from Guanajuato, Mexico - Mg.Sf.e | ecosystem: Host-associated > Plants > Phyllosphere > Phylloplane/Leaf | place: Guanajuato, Mexico | collected 2012-05-30 | reverse complement strand
GCAGAGAAGCTGTTCTCAGCACTGGAAGCCAAGCCCAATCTCACGAAAGCACTCGTGATAGTTGGAGGAATCGGTCATTCGACCAAACCACTTTATGATGCCGTGGCGAAACATCCCAAATATCACCCACTTGCAAGCTCTGTGGATGGTCTCTCGGAAGCCAGAATACTTCAACTCATTCTCGAAAAGTACTACAATATCAACAAGATTGAGAGTCAAGGATGCAAAGTTCTCTATGAAGACAAGTCGACCAATTGCGGGCAAAACGCCACGTTCACACGAAAAGTCCTCGAAGAAGCAGGATTCACCACGCCTGATTCGATCATGATCATCCAGGATACCACAATGCAGATACGTACAATCGCGACATTCGAGTTCATCTACAGAGATCTCGCCCACCCGCCAAAGCTCATTAGTTGTCCGGTCTTTGTGCCACGGGTGAAGATCTCCGGGTCTGAGATCGAGTACGACCTGCCTGAGCTTTCAAGTGCTGAGTTGTGGGAGAAGCGACGTCTTTACGAGCTTCTAGTCGGCGAGATTCCTAGATTACGAGATGATGAGAACGGCTATGGTCCGAGGGGCAAGAACTTTATGGCGCATGTAGATGTTCCGAAGGAGGTTGAAGCGGCAGCCGCACGGATTAGTGAGACTTTTGGGGTCAAGCGATAAAGTCCGTATTTCGCATTGGATATGTCTCCAAACACTGTATTCCTGTCAAACATACCGCGCCGAGAATCTACTGCCAGTACAATATGCTTCATTGGGTGGTGAGCAAGGAAAGGGAATGTGAATGCATGTCGTGGCGGTTGACCAATCAGAGATCGAGCGGGCCGCTCCGTGGCTACTGATCGAGCGTCTTCCATGCGTCATGTCTATGATGCGGACTCAGAGCGAGGCCAAATATCGAGGATAATGAACGGATATCGGTTGTCTCCTGATCACACACCAAGTTTCTCTCGTCCACAATCAATTCAAAATGCCAAGCCGTACAAGACCAATCGAGAAGTTCGGAAAAGCCGTCACGCAATGCTCCGTTGAAGTCAGCCGACCTTTCCCATAAACGCCACGCTACGACAAATGGATTTGATGCTGATATATCTACCAGGGTGCCGCCTATGGCAAATGCGTGGTCGCCGAATATCAGAATGTACGAAAGGATATGTGCGCACAAGAATTCATGCGGTTAAAGGATTGCTATCTGGTATTCCTCCCAGCATATCTCTACGACAGTCTCTTGCTAACTTTATCACAAGGCTGCGGCGAAAAAGGGCTGAAAATGTACATATACCCCTGTCAGAATATATCTATCTAAAGTTTGACAAGCCTGAGGGCCACGACAATATCTCTAACTTCTGCCTCCTCCTCCGCAACCGTGTTTGCCTCTCCATTTGTGGCACCGTTCGTCTTACCCTCTTTCGAGATGCTTTTGCTTGCCTTTTCGAACATGGCACTCTGCTCTTTGAACATGGCGTCGACTTCGGCAGCATCGCCTTTGACTACCTTGTAGGTTGTGCTGACATCGTCTGTAGGTACCAGACCTGCCTTTTTGCGCAACCTCTGGATTCTGTTGACAAACTCACGAGCAAGACCCTCTTGAGCAAGCTCTGGGTATGCAAACGTGTCAAGGATGATCATACAACCGCCCTCGACGGCAATCTCGAGATGTTTTGTCTCTGGTGATTGCGGAATACCTCGTTGAACGCGGAGGTCTTCTGCTGACAGCTGGCAGCCTTCGACCGTGAGACTGCCATTTTCCAAAAACTTCTTGATGTCTTCGGATGATAGACCTGGGAGAGCCTTTTTTATTTTGGCAGCATCCTTCTTGAATTTGATACCGAGGTTCTTGACGTCGGCAAGAACCGAGTACTGCACGTTGTATTTCTGCTCGTCTGATGTCAAGATCAGATCGCGAACGTTCAGTTCGTCAACAATGTAACTCTCCAAGCTTCGCACATCATCAAGGTACTGTTGATCCGAGTGAATGACGATCAGTGACTTGAGTGGTGTTTTGAGGGAGACCGTCCTCCTGTCACGAGCCAGACGACCCTGCTCAATAACGGTCTGCATACGCTTGACTCGTCTTTCCACCTCGTCGTCAAACAGCTCCTGCCTGACCTCTGGATATGGTAAGAAGTGGACCGACCGTACGTCTTCGCCATGCATGTGCTTGGGGATGAATTGCGAGATGCGTTGGAAAATGTTGTCTGAAATGAAAGGGACGAAAGGTGCCAGACCTCTAACCGTTGTGTAGAGGACTTCGAAAAGAGTGTTGAGGGAGTGAAGAGTATCGTCCTTGCCGGCTTCGCCCTTTAGACGGCGACGGTTGAAACGAATATACCAATTGGTGGTGTTGTCGATGAGTTCGAGTAACCGGGGCACAACAGTGTAGAGACGGTATGCAGCCATCTCGGCGTTGACGAACTCCAACAGCGACTGACACGAGGCGAGAATCCAGCGATCCATGACGTTTGTGTTGTTCGCTTCCTCTTCTGGTTGCCACATAAAGTCGGTACCTTCGGTCTTCTTGAGGAGAGATACTTGTTGATCAAAGAAGTTCCAGCTGTTCCAGAGGGGCAGGATAACACTCGAAACGATCTGCTTCACACCGTCTTCCTTGAATCGAAGTGGCTCAGCACGTACAACCGGTGAGTTGATCATGTAAAGACGGAGAGGGTCGGATCCGTACTTGTCCATGATAAGATTTGGATCTGGGTAGTTTTTGAGAGATTTGGACATCTTCTTGCCGTCTTCAGCCAAAACAATACCGTTGACAACACAGTTCTTGTATGGGAAAGTGTCGTACAATGCCGTACCAAGAACAGACATTGTGTAAAACCATCCGCGAGTTTGATCGAGGCCTTCTGCGATGAAATCTCCTGGGAACTTATCGAAGAAACGTTCTTTATTCTCGAATGGAAAGTGGTTGGAAGCATAAGGCATACTGCCCGATTCAAACCAACAGTCAAAGACCTCCTCAATGCGGCGCAACTCACCGTTGCCCTTTTTGCTTGGGATGGTGATGTTGTCGACCTTGTCACGGTGCAAATCATTCAATTCACCAGTGTAACCGCTGAGCTCTTTCAATTCCGCAATGCTGCCGACGCAGACAATCTCGGTGAGGTCGCTACTTACCCAGAGTGGAATGGGTGTGCCCCAGTAGCGATTCCTCGACACGTTCCAGTCCCTAGCGGAAGCCAACCAGTTGTGGAAACGAGCGTCCTTTACCATTCCCGGTACCCAGTGTGTCTTTTCCAAATTCTTCAGCAACTTTGGAACCATTTGTTCCACCTTGATGAACCAAGACGGAACCGCTCGCTGAATGAGAGGCGTTTTCGATCGCGGACAGTGAGGATATCTGTGAGTAATCTGACTCTTTCTGACCAGCCTGCCAATACTCTCCAGATGTTTAATAATGTCCTTGTCGGCGGCCTTGACATGTTGACCGAGGAAATCCTTTACCGGCATGACAAAGTGACCGCCTGCATCAAGCGGATTTGGTGGAGAGCGCTTGTCGCCGATAACGCCAGCCTTCCATGCAATGTTGTAATCGTCCTCACCAAAAGCTGGAGATTGATGAACGATACCAACACCATCATCAGCGGAAACATATGTGTCGTTGAGCATCTTGAATCCATGGTCCTTGAAATCCTCGTAAAAGTAGTCGAAGATGGGCACGTACTTCTTGCCAAGGAGATCCTTTCCCTTGATGCCTTTTTCCAGAAACTTGAACTTGGCCTTCTTTGGGTCTTTGTATACCGTCTTCAATCCCGACTCCAGGAGTATGTACTGCTTTCCAGACTCTTCATCCTTGATCTTGATGTACTCGAAATCTGGATGTGTGCACAGTCCGATGTTTGACGGCAAGGTCCATGGAGTAGTCGTCCACGCAAGGAAGCTAGTCTCTGGGTCCTCGACCAACGGAAACGACACGACGACAGTTGGATCCTGAACATCTCGGTAATCTTCTTGTGCTTCACTCTTACTGAGTGGTGTGTTGAGCGCAGTCGAATAAGGCAAAACTTTGGCACCGTGATATACCAGATCCTTTTCAAATAGCTGTTTGAATACCCACCAGCAACTCTCCATAAAGGTAGCATCCATGGTCTTGTAATCGTTGTCAAAGTCGATCCATCTTCCTAGCCGACCGATGACCCTCCTCCATTCTCCAGCGTACGTCAGGACGACCTCGCGACATCTCCTGTTGTATTCCGCGATCCCGATCTTCTCCACTGCTGCTCTTCCTCGTACACCAAGCTCTTTTTGTAATTGATTGTCAATGATCTGCTCAATGGGCACACCATGAGTATCCCAGCCAAATCGTCGTTCGACATGATGGCCCTTCATCGACCAGTACCGGGGGATGATATCTTTGATGGTCGAAGCGAGAAGATGTCCATAGTGAGGGGTACCAGTAGCGAATGGCGGTCCATCGTAGAAAGTATATGGCTTCTTGTCGGTGGAGAGTTCCAGCTGACGGTGAAATGCGTTGATTTTCTCCCACTCGGCGAGGATGCGCTCCTCTTCTTTTGGAAAACTGACCGCCATGGCAGAGATTACTCTGGGGTATCAAAAGCAAAGGAGAGGCAGCAGTTCGCTGAGAGATCTAGTACGCCTTTGGAGATGACTGTAATGGTAGTCCATCAAAATCATGAACCCACAGCGGAATTTTGCCAGGGCGGTGACTCATTTGGCGGGGTGCCCCAGAGCAGTCACACGAGTCAGATGGGGTGACCTAGACCGCCTAAAAAGTTACCTGTGAATTGTATTCATGTCTTGTCTGCAATACAATTGTTTCCTCATGGCGCAAGGCAGATCTTGAGAAAGCTGACTCGCACGTGAAGTTCTCAAGCGAGAAACCGCTACTTTGAGCTCTTCTCTGCGTCCAAAGACTTTGATTCATAGTTCTGCCGAACTTGTTATAGAAACGTACTGTAAGGTCTAGTATCTTTGATATCCACCACCTTGTCTGCCACCCCGAGAGTATCCATCACCTCGATCATACCCATTGCGACCATTCCTGTCATTTCCGCCATGGCCACCACCATAGCCGTTACCTTGAGGTGGCATTGGAGGCATAGGCGGCCGCTGTCCAGGCTGCCATCCAGGAGGAGGTGGAGGTAAGAATCCATGTCGAGCCGCTTGTTGCATCAAATGAGGAGGTAAATTACCAAACGACGAAGGGTCAAAAGCTGCTGGAGGCCCTTGGCCATAACCTTGACCTTGTCCGTGACCATAACCATGTTGCGAACCTCGCCCATAGCCGTCCCCGTCACGGCCACCTCCACGTCCACCGTTTCCGTAGTTTATGCGGCCTCTTCCGCCTTGTTGATTGTCAAGTGGTACTCCTCCAAAGTTGCGACCACTTTTTTGAGCGCGATTTCGTGTTCCTTCAATATCAGAAAAGTCGAGGACCGGAGGGTTGAGCTTGAGCCCAGGAAGAAGCATGCTCTTGTGTATGTGCGTGTGTGGGGGCATCGTGTAATTAACACTGATACTCTGATCTTCGTCGAGGTCAGGCATACCACCAGTCGGTAGCGGGAAGACCAGTGCCGACGAAGGAAGATAGTCCTCATTCTTTTCGATTTTACCAGTGAGACCATGAGACTTGCGAGGGTTGATGCTCATCTTCGGGGCGCCAGCCTTCTTCGAGTAGAATGATGTAGCAACATCATCGTACAATGGATGCTTAGTCGAAAAGATCAAAGCTTCATTGCCAAATTGGTTTCGAGCTTTCTCATCCTCGGTCAACATGGGATACTTAGTGGCCATCGCATCGAGCAGTCTCTTCTCGTCAATAAAAGGTAGTAGCGCAACACCCTGCCATTCGAACTTTTTGCCGTTGAGGTCAATATCAAATTCTTCAGGATAGAAGCTGACAATGTCGCTGTCTTTGTCGGTCATCAAAGGATGGAACACTGCCGGGATAGTGTGATTAGACTGTGCCGGCATGACACCCATAAGTTGCTCATATGGTCGGAAAGGTTTGCCTTTGTCAAAGTTGATCTCCATCTGATCAAGGTCGACGAAATCGGCGGCGAATGGAGCGTAGTGATGAGGGTAATACCATGTCCAGCTTGGACATCCCTGGAAGTAGTACAGCAGAACCCAGGCAAGACCCGTCACATAGTCGCGTCCTACTTGGTGACGGAACTCGAGATCGCTTGGTGATACCCTGAATTTCTGCTCATAGTAGCGGTCACCGTAGCCATCATCCCACAAACGGACCGTATCCTCTGCTGGTTCGTCGGGGTCTTTCTTCGCAGCTGGACTTGCGGCCGGATCTGGTGTCGATCTTCCTGGTGTGCTGCTTCCATCTTCTTCAATCATTTCCGCTTTTCGCTTGCCCAAAGCCGACACAGGACTTTCTGGTTCCTGGAAGCTGTTCATCAGCTCTGCCACGGCGTTCTTCTGATCTTCCTGAACAGATGACTTTTGTTTCATCTTCTCTTTCAAGACTGCTGCAGCACTCTTGTTTGCCACGTTTGCTTTGTTGACCACCATGTCGTGTGTCATGTACCTGGGATCGTTTGCTGTTTGTGCGGCGCTTGGGGCAAAGGTCTTGAGAGCACTGAAATCGGGAGCTGCTTCACCTCTTTTCCTGGGACCTGATTGCCTGTTGGCTCCTGCCGAGTCGAGCTGAGGTATCGAATCGGCCTCTGACGGCCTGTTTCGTCGATCATTCATTTTGCGTCTTTTAGCAGCAGCCTCCTTCCTGTTCTCCACTTCCTTTCTGCGCTTGAAGATGGCGTCCTCCTGCTTAGCAAGACCCTGAAGAATGAGTTGCGCCCGTCCCAGATCTACGTGTCCGTCTTTGGTAAGATATCCGCCCATGGTTGGAATATTGTCGCGCCAGATAGCAATCAACGTATCGATACCCTCTTCTCTGATATCCAAGGATGGCAGATGTGGCAGGAAATCGTTTCCGACAAAGAAACACATGAAGACCCAGTCGTCAAGAGCGCGTTCCAGATCGAAACGGAAAGGTTGATTCGGAACAGTCATTTCGACAGCCAGATATTCTCTCAACACACCAACATGCAACCAAATGAAGGGTTTCAAGGCTGGCGCATCCTGTTTCTCGCCAAACTGTCCAACCTTCTTTGCTGGCTCACCTCGACATTCAGCAGCAAGATGACCTGGCTGATTGCAAATTCGACAAACACCAGGCTTGGAGTCTTGTGCGAATACATCTTCACGGATGACGCGGAAATGCGGCTCGTGAGTCGCAAGTCCAAGCATGATCAGATCTGCATCAAGACCATAGATGACATGACGGGTGTTGGGGTCGTGTGTAGGCATGCTACGTTGAGATCTAACAAAATTCATGATCTTGTGTTCACCCTCTCCTGGAACAGTAGCATCGGAAATAATGATTTTGAGATTCTCCCAGGCAGGATCGGTGCTGAGCTTGTAGGAGGTCCAGTATCGCAAACTCTTTGCCAACAAATCCATGAATGGAGTTCCAGGTGTGATGGCGTTGCTATCCCAGGTCTTTTTTGGTCCTTCATCCTCGCCTTCTGGTTCTTCGCCTTTTGCTCTTAACATCTTGTAGAGTTCCGCTTTGTCCTCATCTTTTTGTTTCGCTTCCCTAGCCGAACGAAATCGACGCGATCGTTGTTGGTTCATTTTCGCACGTGGGGCTACACCATCTGCAAGCTGTTAGCGACACTTCGGGAATGGATAGATGTGATGTTCCACTCCGCAAACGTAGAGAAAGACACTCAAAACTTACCAACAGCAATCATCAACAGTTTCCTCGGCCTGACCATCCTGACCACACGATCGGTATACTCAAAGACCGCAATCATCATCTCCTCCTCATCCGCTGGTGGAGGTCTGTCTTCCGGATGCGAACATGGATGAACAATACCGTTCATATCCAAGTACAGATTATCGTTCTCTTCACCATTTGGATTCGGCCCACGCGCGTCGACTGGAATCTGCTCTCCATCTATCTCTTGTGGATGCTCCTCAATCACTGGGGAGACAATCTTGGGATATTTCTTCGAAAGCCATCGGAATAGAGCTGGAACACCCATGATCGCGGTGGTTTATGATGCGAGGGGAAGAGTACAGATATACTGCTTGAAAAATAAAGGCGAAAAGGCTGAAAAGTCCTACGAAGGCAGATAGACGAATAGATTGTCTAGTTCCTACAGCTTCATCTGACACAACTTCTGTGTACTCTTGATCGAGAACCGAACCGACTCCTCAAGCAGGCATTTGTCCGTAACAGGAATGATTTGTATTCGGAGGAGAGGTGGAAGAAGAAAAGATCGATGAGCACGCGAGTTGCGGCGACGAAGTTGAGATTCAATTCTCCGCATACGCGCTCGGAGAAGATCTGAGGCTAGCCTGATATGGAAAGGCTCTCGTGCAACCCAGGGCCCTGCGTCTATCTTTTGGGGAACAACTTCAGATTCCAAGCTGGCCTCAAGAATATCAACACCTCTTCCTTTTCGTCGTATTTTCTTTGGAGTACGTTTGCGTTTGCATTGAGACTCGCGTCTACCGCATCAATTCACGAAATGCCTTCAACATGAACATCGACTTTTGCAACCACCCTTTTTAAGCAGCGTTTCCCCTTGGATCGAGCCTGTTCGCCGCCAAAATGCTCAAGGCTCCGCAAAGACAGAATGCGGAAGACACGATTTCCACCCTGTCTTCTCGTCTGAGCTCTGCCTCTCTTCTAGAAGACAAACGAGCATCCATACTCGGCCTTAGATCCTTTGCGAAACAATATCCTGCATCTGTTGCGAGTGGCTCGCTTCGAGAACTGATCGCATGCTTGAGAGAGCATGGAGGTGGTCTAAGAGAAGGAGGAGAGGGTGATGTGGATACAGCTCGTTCAGTTCTGGAAACACTGTTGATGCTATTCAATCCCGACCAGAACAGCCCCGAGGCTAGCGAAGATATTGCTCTATGGTTGGCAGACGAATTCAGTCAGGTAGGGACAACAATCGGCATTTGTAGGTTAGCAGCAAACTGAGCTAAGTTGTAGCGTCAAGATAATATAACTATCCTTCTCGACCTTTTGGAATCGCAAGACTATTATGCACGCATCTATTCGTTGCAGCTTTTGACATCCATATCCGCAGCTCGACCGGAAAGAACTCAAGAATGTATTCTTCTAGCTCCGCTAGGAACAGCAAGACTGGTTGGAGTACTCGACGATGGTAGAGATGCCATTCGTGATGGTACGTGGACTTCCTCCATCATGACGAACCAAGCTGATCGCTTCAAGCCGCCCTCATTCTTCTAGTCGACCTCACCAATGTGTCACAGACCGAGTTACAAAAGCTCATCGCATTTGAGGAAGCCTATTCACGTATTTTCAATCTCATGCAGGCTGAAGGAGGTGTAGCAGAAGGAGGCATCGCCATTCAGGATTGTCTTTCTCTTCTGGCCAATCTCATCAGACACAGTACATCGAATCAGTCACTTTTCCGAGAAACCAAATGCATACCGCGTCTGGTTAGCTTCCTCACACAGGCTTCGGTCTCCAGCCCGGATGAAAACGAATTCAGTCGTGTCAATCGAGAGAAGAATACCTGGGGTCTGCTTGCGGTCATTCAATCATTCATGGAGAAAGGTGAAGCCGGGACCAAGTCGAACCAAGACGCTTTCTGGAGAGGGGGCTTGTTACAAGTTGTTTTGGATCTCGCATTCAACCCAGACGCTGCCTCACCAGTTAGAGCTATGGCTCTTCGTACTTGTGCGGATATGATCCTGGCAAATGGACCAATTCAAGAGGCATTCGCAGGGCTTCAAGTTCGCGACACTTCCGAGGCCGCGTCACGTACAAATGGGCGCAAAACGAAACGAGAACAGAAAAGATTATACGTGATTGAAGCTCTTCTTGGCCTTGTGCTTCTCTCTGGAGAATTCGACCTGCGCTCGTCAGCATCTACGCTCATCAAGGCATACTCATACGGCCATGATAGGATAAAACATCACTTCTTGCAGCGTGCCATTGCCGGATTTATCGACGGCGAAGATGCTTCGATGAATGTGTTGAGCACTCTCATGACTGGGCCGGTGGATACACTCGACGCGCTTCGCTTCATTTTCGCTTCGGATATTGTTTCTCTGCTGCTGTTCGACAATATCGAATCCAAAGGTCTGCTGATGGGTGTATCGGAGGGTAATGCTGAAAAAGGTGAAGACGTGATAACATCGACACAAGCTCTGGCAGGTCACCTTACCTGGTGCTTACAAAACGACGCAGATCCTCGTATCACGGTGTCGTATTTACGACTCTTGCAGACTCTCCTCTACGATTCACAGCCCGCCGTAAACGATTGTCTGGCCGAGGGATCTTCTCTTCTGAGTGCACTTGTTTCTGCCGCCGATCAGACCAACACCTCTCAGGTCTCTTCTGACCTTGTTAGATCCCTCATTCCTGGGCTAAGCGCATCTTTACTCGGCACGATTTATGAATTCAGCTCCAAGGACAGTCCAATTCCTCGCAGGACGTTGCAGCCTTTCTTAGTTACTCGTCTTGGTAGACAAAGATATTTTGAGGCACTCAAACAACTGCGTCAGCATTCGATCGTTCGCGACTCTGAAGTTGCAGCTGAAAGTGGTCCTCCGGTCGATGATTCTCAGGTTCTGCTTGATGTGAGCTTCCTAGAGTGGTACAAAGACGAGTATGGAAGACTGAAGAGAGCAATTGATAAAGATTCCGGTATTGAGGTTGTGGCGAAGACAGATGCGGGAGTTGACCGTGATGTCCTCGACGAATTGCGAGCACAGATCGCGTCAAAGGATCAAGCGGTACAGACTCTTGAGCGACAACAGCTTGAAAGTAAGCAGATTGCTGATCAGACGAGCGCCGACCACCGGAAAGAGCTTCAGACTATACAATCCGCACATAGATCCATGGAGTCTGAAGTAGAAAGGATCAAGCGCATCAATGAAGCCTTGCAACGAGATCACGATTCTGAAATGAGTCGAACACAGAAGAGTGCAAGTATCGAGTTGGAGAAGATACAGACAGCACATAGGTCGGCGACTCAGATAATGCAACAGCAGCATGAACGTGAGATGGAACGAGTCAAAGGTCAGCATGGTGCTAGCCTCGCAAGCGAGAGGTCATTGTGGGAAGAAAAACAGCGCAAGGCAGTAGATGCTGCTGCACGAGAACTTATCAAGAAGGTCGAGGAAGCTCAGCAAACAGCTCAGAATCGACAGAACGAGATGGTTGTCCTCCGCAACGACTTCAATAAAGCTAATACAGA
>Ga0058704_10001418_pt1 | contig 11271 bp, 7 predicted proteins | sample AgamicMgSfe_FD_71363 | JGI IMG/M metagenome (GOLD analysis project Ga0058704, IMG submission 71363) | Agave microbial communities from Guanajuato, Mexico - Mg.Sf.e | ecosystem: Host-associated > Plants > Phyllosphere > Phylloplane/Leaf | place: Guanajuato, Mexico | collected 2012-05-30 | reverse complement strand
CGCGCAGGCACTCCGAAAGACGTCAAGTCATTTGGCAGCACGCCTCAGTCTATCGACCATATCAATGATCGCACCCTACGACTCGACGAAATTCTGAACAAACGTAAATCATTCAGGCCTAATCAGCTGGCTACGCGGGGCGTCCTGCCTGGAGTCAAAAACCCCCTGCTGACAACATACCTCGCACAAAAGTACAAGCTCAGACCCTTTGCTCAACCGCCCAGTGTTGAAGACCTTCTGGCCATCGGGGATGTTTTCGAGAAAAATGCTGAATATGCACAGCTTGCTTCAATGTACCGCATAGCCCAGTCCTGGAAAATCGTAGGACAAATTGTTTCGAGGGATGTCCACAGAAGGGCAGAGCAGCAACGACAAAACAGGTTGAAAAAGCGATATAAACAAAAACTGCTCGCACCTGGCGAATCACCTGTCATACAAAGAGCTCGAAAGCTGGTGGAGAATTATAGAGACCAGGGCTCAAAGCCATCCACACCAGTCGCCCTACCAGTCCGTGGACTTGACGATCGGACAGAGACAACGTCCAACGTGCCGACACCTTTGGCACGGCCGACTATGAACTCATTACATCATACCGCCTTCGATGGTAATAGAGAACTCTTGGATGTGGAAGCCGATGCGACGTTGGCTCTACCGCCGTCCATTGTATCACCCGATGCAACCAGTGATCGCCCCATGATGCGACACACAACGTCGGATTCAACCGCTCAGACACACAGGCAAGAAACAGATGTTGAGGTTAATGGAAACACTTTTGCAGGAGATTGGAGATCACGGAGGCAGCCACTGAATCTCGAATCACCCGATAGCCATGTCATGAGCTTACGACCAGCAATCCAAAAACACGATTCCGACGAAAGTTTTGGCATGTTTCCATCTATAGCGAGCTCACGGGTTCCGTCATTGCCGGACTCTCTTGCCAGCAGCAAGTCCGCGTTCATGGACATGGTTCAAGATAGTCTCAAATATGACGCGCCGAGCGAGGCGTTAAGAGCTACGCCTCTCGAGTACGGGAAGAACCAAGATGGCGTAACCTTCCAGAGGAATTTACCATCTCAGAATTCCTTTGCAAGTGATGCGTCGATAGACTCACCAATTTTGGCCCGAAGTACATCTTCAGAGGTGGCACATATGCACGTCACTGAACGTGCCGGATTTTCTGACAGACCAATATCTAGGAGAGCCATTACGCACGACATTGGTGTTCTGAGTCGAAATAATCAAGAGAGTTTCAGCTCCGAATCCGATGCTCACTCTCAAGGTCTGCTTAGTCTGCGAGAAGAAGCTGCCGACGCGATGGAAGCTAGTGGGACTATTGTACCAGATCTCGCTCCGCAGAGAAATCGAAGAAGAGGAGAGTCTGTGACCAAACCTACAAGTCTCAAACGCCAAAGCGATAGCGCTCCACCTACGTTCGACGGATATGGGCAGAATACTGACTTTATCGTATCTGACTTTTTCTCCCAGACGACTTCTGAAAAGAGCTCCGATGAGAGCCCTTTTACTTTGATAATCATGCTTAAAGAGCTGCTTATTTACCACACACGCACTCTTAGCGACGCACAGACGGCTTCCGCTCTAGTTCTACTTATGGGCCCTCTGCTCCCAGAAACGGACTCTCTAAGTCCCGCAGAAACTGACGCAACACTATCCCACTACCTCGACCACCTCTCATCACTTGATCTTTCCGATCCATACATCCTATCCATCCTCTCATCACAGACCAGCCACCTCATCTCGGCAGGCCTGTCCCCCCTCTTCGCCGAATCCATCCTCTCAACCTACCACGACCAACTCCTGAGCCTAGGTCTATTCAACAACGCAGCCTACCTGCGCCGACTCTGCTACCCCACCTACCCAAGCGTCTACGAGCTCGGCCTGCGCGGGAACCAAACCAGTCTCCGCTGCGGCAGCTGCAAGCGGCCCATAACCAACGGCCGCAACAAACTCCTCTGCGAGAACTGCGGCCGCAAACAACGCACCTGCACCATCTGCTGGTGCGACCTTAGTCCCTTCTCAAGCGTTAAGAAGAAGAAGTCCTCGACGGTCGAGGACGACGACCAGATTCCTGGACAGGCCAAAGCAGTCCTCTACACCACCTGTTTAAACTGCAATCACACAGCACACACCGCCTGTCTAGACGCCTGGCACGGCCCTTCTACATCTCCATCAGAAGGCGGGCGCGAAACCGCATGTCCGACAGCGGGCTGTACATGTCTCTGCCTCAGCCCCAACGGCGACGGCCTTCCCCCGCCATCGCTATCGTTCTCGTCCCCTTCATCGTCGGCGGCGCAGGACGGAGCTGGTGGAGTGAAGAGGGACTCGCTTTCCGCTGCCGGTGCCGGCAAGAGGGAACTTCATCGTCAGGGCTCGGGAGCGTCGGGCACGGGGAGTGGACTCGGTAGGGCGAAGCAGATTTACGAGGACGAGATTATTGCGCGCGAGAGCAGGGCTGTTGGGGCTTTGGGATCTGGTGCTGGCGGTGGGAAGAGGGGGATGCTTGGTGGTGGTGGTGGGAGGAAGAAAGGGGGTCAGTGAATGTCTTCCATGGGTTGAATCTTTTCGGAGAAGACTTGTGTGTGATACCACTTTCTAGTAGCAATGTTCGGTGATTCTATAATTGTAGTACAGTGTCTCGATTGGGATACCATTCTTTCCGTGGAACGATTGTGTCAAGCAATGGCCGCGCATTGTGACACTTGCTGCGGTCGTACTGTGCGACCTACATGTCATGTCTCAGAGTAATGATTGACGTGGGACATGTGCTACCGAAGCCTTGATCAAGAGGCACGACAAGGATATCGTGGTTGTTTGACGAAGAGGAACAGAGCTAGAGTGGGCATTCTTGGTACACTAGTGCTGTGGTTGCTCGGCTTTCAGGATTAGAGATTGCACAGATATATTGATTGTGGTATAAGTCCCTGTCAGTACTACCTTGAGTCTCTTGATTGGATAAGCTAAGTGGCTAATTGTATCCCATGTTAATGGATGTGCAATCAATTCCTTGGAGCAGCGCTTCGTCCACGTCTCCACAGGTGAATTCATTCACGGTACCGTTCGGGCTCTTGACGTTGATGTCTTCGAGCATGATGTTAGAGCACGTCGTGTTACTGCTAAGTCAGTTGTTGTCCGGTAGTATTCAGGGATCGCCACTCACCTGCTGCACTCGACATAGCCGCTGATGCTGCTGTATTTCCCACTACTAGTGCCCTTGATGTTCTTCATGAGGATATTGCTAATGGTCAATTGCGAAGGGAAGGCGTTGCACAAAGTCAAGTTCTTCTGACCGTAGCACTGCGTGACTTCGATCGCATAATCGGCATTCGCGACAGTCATGGTGTCGTAGGTGATGTTGTTGACTCGGCCCTTGCCTCCGCCTCCTTGGAGGTCACCTGACAACGCAGATGGAGAGCCGGGCCAGACTTTGATGCGAGCGCCGTCGGTGACATTGCTCATGCTGCAGTTGTACACGTAGATGTTCTCAACAATGTCGTATTCGCCGACATATTGGCCGAGCGAGCCAACAGAGATGCCGTGGGAGCCATTACAGTGTAGATTCTGGACCAAGATTTCTGTACTGTTAGGTTTGAAGCTGACACAGTCGTCGCCGTTGTTGATGACGCTGTTCTGGATTACGATGTTTGTGGAGCGGTATGTGTCCCAGCCATCAGTGTTTTTGGCCAGTGCGCTGCTACTGCTGTAACCGCTGATCGAGATGTTGCTGAAGACGACGTTGCTACTGTTGGCCACGAAGTTGTAGTATTGAGGCGAGTACCGGAGGTTGAGATTGGCGATGCTGCTGTTGTGCAGACCGATCGTGCCAAAAAGAACGGGACGCAGAATGTAGATGTTCTTTGCGTATAGGTCGTACCAAACTTGGCCGTTTCCGTCGATGAGACCACCACCGTAGACATTGACGTCGTTTCCACCGAGCTGGAAGAAGGTGGTAACATTCTGGAAAATCTGCTTGAATGCATTTGCTTGCCAATAGTCGGTGTCATTGGTAAATTGGATGTAGCCTTGAATGTCGAGGTCAATATGTTCGAGGTTTGTCAGATTCAGAGCAGTTCCAATCACGTATTTGGTGCCTTGCGAGAATATGACATGTCCTCCATTGTTGCATTTGTTGATAGCGTCCAAGATGTAGGGCGAGTCATCAGTCACTCCGTCGTTGTGACTGCTGACATAGCAGTTTCGGTTCCTTGAAGGAGAGGAAGGGAATGGATGATAAGGTTGCTTTGGGGTGAACTCGATCTTTGGCCTGGTCCCTTGATGTTTCGAAGAGTGAGCCGGTAGTGAGTGCTCGTACTCCTCAACGGCAGACCATGTGGGTACAGCGACTGCGGTGGTGATACCCAAAAGAGCACTTGTGAGCAGGTTGCTGAACAGCATCGTGAATGAAGGCAAGATGACAGAACTTGCCTTTCGTACCTACCGTGAGATGGTGTCTTTTATAGTGGATTGGAGATCGTACCGCTCGGCATTATTTTAGCATGATTCTGGACAAGTTGTCGACTCTCCGCAATTTACACATGAGCTTGACTCCATGGGGAGCGGAGTGAATGCGGGGGCCGGGGAAGGTGCCTAGCCGCATATGGAAAGTCCTCCTCTCAATGTCGAGAATCGACACTTGCTATTGGTGCCAGAAGAGCGAGCGTGTACGAAGGAGCATATAGTGTCGTGCCGAAATTACCGATGTTGCGTACTTAGCGAAAGAAATGTGAACAAGTGGAAGCGCATGTACATGGTAATACCAAAGACAAATCCTGATATCATGATTTTGTGTATATACGACTGTTGTGTGCTTTATGATAATTGACTGAAAGTGTACACAGTGTCTTGAATTGAGGCTCTAATGTACGTACAGTCCCTTTGCAAAAAGAATGGACCCCCCTAAAACATTTCGCTAACAAAACTCGCAGGATTTGGCGGGGATTTGTTTTAGGGGGGTCCATTCTTTTGCAAAGGGACTGTACAATATCGCTTTTCATTTGCCCACCACGTGGAAAAGTATGCCATCTATCAAGCCGATCACCCCACCGGAGAGAAAAATCCAGCCGCTTTACACCTTTTCAAATCCCATGACTCTTGGTACTCGAGCTGCTTCGCTTACTGACCGAATGAAGTTCGTATACCGATTATTGCAATTCGAGTGGAGGTGAACACTGACCATCGAAATAGGGCATCAAGCCAAAACCATTGTCCGAATACGCAACGCCAAACAAGTCACCAGCCCCTTGCCCCGAGTAAGAAACGTCACTTGTCTCGTCAGAACTTGAATTGCTGTTTACCGACATACTCGTTGGAGTAAGCAGCTGCTGAGAACCTGCGGAGGAATCGTAGAAATACGATGGAAGCGACCGATCTACTTGACCGTAATTGTTGTAAGGTGGCTGCGATACTGCAGGGTATTGTGGACCAGGCGTAGCAAACGACTGTGACGCGGTTGGTGGTAGAAAGGTAGGCATTGAAGAGAGAAGCATATCGTCGCCGAGTGGAAATTGCCGAGTACTTTGTGTCGGGGGTGTCTTTCTGACAGCATGCTGGCGTCTGTTCAACTCTGCTGATCTCCGACTGGCGAGGCCGCCCTTTGCACCAGCAGCAACTCTTTTCGAGTCTCGGTCGCGCAGCTGCTTGGTAGACTTTTTGGGCTCTTTGGTGCGATATCTCGTGGTTGAAAAGATACCATTGGTGATAGCCTCAGGTGTCAGTCGCCATGTGCTGTCCTTTTTCGAGGTCGATCGTTTGTTCGGGACTCTTTGGAAAGCCTGGCTCTAGTCAGTACAGACATGCTGTTGTCTTCAAAGTGCAGTGACTTACTGCATTCATCGACAAGTTATGGCGGACGCTGTTCATCCAACCCGCACTTTCCCCTGTACGTCCTTTCTTGGTATTGTCTTGCATCCATCGATAAATGTCCTTCAAAGAGCGCTCAAAATTGTATGCTTCGTACAGACATTGGAAGAGTAACTGTGCGTAAGAACGATAAGGGGACTCTGCAGCTCCGTAACCGGATTCACTGTGTTCCGGGATGTTGGGATCGTTCGCGAGATCTTGACGTGCGGCCGACGTGTACGTGGTATTCATGCGATTGAATGTGCTTGTTGGAGTACCAACTGACGTGGCAGTAGGCGATGAGTACGAACCCAGAGCAGGGGTATAGTCCATACCCGGGAAGAGCTCCCTTATGGAGGAGTCAGAATCCCAAGCATTTGGTGTTTGTCGTTGCGTATCGATGAATTGTTGTTGATTTGAGTCGAGGTTCCTAGCGAGATTTACTTCTGAGGTATAGTCCACAGGCAAACAATTGTGCAACGCAGGATCATAAGCACTGCCCGAGCCTTGGATGTCCACCACGGTATCCGATATACCACATTGGAAGGTGTCGGCAGGCACATGGGTTGGAAAAGAGTCGTATGATCCGCCGCTTGTCCACCGGCGCAGGGCTTCCAGACCTCGATGGAGACCGGGTGAGATAGGGCTGGACATGCTTAATGAGTGACTATTTTTGCAATTCCGAAAAGTCTCAGACGTCGAGCTCGATGTTATCGACTTGATCTGTTCTTGTCTTGTGGATCAGGCACAAACCTGTAGCAAGACGGTAGTATTATATAACCGTGTCTCTCATGAAGTGGGGTGATTGTGACCAAGAGGGGGAATACGCAAGACAAGGTGATGCATGCAGGAACTGAGACACAACCTCTTCACCCATTGTTGTGTACTGCAAAGAGCCATGGGACACCAAAAGAATGGACGATTCGCGACCAGCCAGCACATGCGCATGATGACTTGACACAAAGCACAGAAAGAAATGGTAGACTGAGAAACGGAAGGTTGCACTTGGAACTTACCGCTTGTGCTGCCCCAACCCTGTTGCCGTGGTTGTTTGCGGCATGCGTAGAATTAGACTGCATGAAGCAGGGCAACCCACAGGTGACAGATGAGCCGGTTGATGGATTAGGTTTGTAGCCCTCAAAGCATCAGAGGTTCGGCGGGAGCTTGCCTCATGCGTCTAGAGTATGGATCCATGCAGACACTCGCATTGTCGGAGTCTTGCCGATGATTTCAGATGCTTCCAACTTCGATACCAGTCGTTGATGTTCGACGGTGCGAATAGAGGAACGCTAGCTAATTGGAACAGCTGTGCATGGAATCCAGCTGGCAAATCGCGAATGCAATGATGATCAGCCTGAGGTCTAGCTCAATTGACGGACCGATGTCGTGTATGTAGACACTGTTCAGGTTACTGACAAGACAGTCCGTAGGACAATGCATGTCACTCAGGTGTAACTCGCGTGATTGGTGATGCGAAGGAAAAGTCTTGGTTGTTTGAGGCTTCTGGAAGTACAGATTATGCGAGCTCCCGTCGGAAGCGCAGCTTTGTGCTTCCGACACCATCAAGTTTGTCCTATCGGTAGCGTTCGTTACATTATGGACCCTTTCTGCATGTGCATTTGCAAGCAGGCATACTTGAATTCCATGTGATTGGCGAACGTCATTAAAAAGACAGGCATGCATCTTGCGAATCTTATATGCTCGGGGGTTCATTTTCTGTAGTAAATCTACGCATCGTTAGTAGCCTACAAGTTACGAGTCGAAGAAAGACGTACCTTTTTGAACTGGAAGTGAAGCTGCAATATACCCTAGACAATTCTCGTCAGTATCACCCTGTAGAAGTACATCACACATATCACATACCTTATCAAAGCTGCTTCTGAAGCCACGTTCGTGTTTGGCGCTGTAATCCCATTCTTTGTCGACAATGCGAAAGGCAACATCCTCATAAGGGGCGCCAGCAATAAAGCGAATAATGCACGTGTCGTCTTCACCGGCTGGTGCAAAGGTTTGTCCTCGCTTTCTGCCGTTCTCCCGCTCCATGCGGTACGTGGGCGCTTTCGTTTTATCAACGAGATCAGGATAGAAGATGTTGAACTTGTAGCCCTGGACGACCTTGGGTGGTGGATTATCTTGATCGTAATGAGTCTGGTTGTATTTGTTCCACTCGTAGCCTAGCTGGACGCGATTGAAGTAGCGAGGTTTCCTCGGCTTGTATGTGTCGGCCCATGCTGGTTTACGGGCCGGCACGACATGCTCTTCCGCTGCAAAGACCTCTTCGTCATCATCCACACCTTTGGCCACCTCTCGCTCGTACGCAGACGTTGACTTGGATGGTTTCTCGATGTTGTGTGCCGTGCCCGACACGATAGCGTTATGTGCCGATGGCTTCTTGGCGGATATAAACCCTGATTTGAGCACCCGCTGTCGATCTTTGAGTATTTCTGCCTGGAATGCAGATTCGTCAACAATGTTGAGAGACTTGTCCTCTTGAGATAGTTTCAGAAGAGCTTCCGGATCGAGATCCTTGACATGAGTGGCTGCGTGGTTGTTTGAGGTGGTTGTGACCAGCTGCAGGAGTTGTGTTCGCAGGATTCCCGCATCTTCCGCCTGCTGCTTGCGCAACGTCAACAATCGGGCGCCAATAATATCTCGCGACACATTGCGTAATTTGGCTCTGGCTTTGTGTATTGAGAGTCGATTCAACAGATTCTCCCAGTAGTCCACGTCGATCGAATCATCTGTTCGAAGTTTGTGCTTGACTTGTTTTTCCAAGGTCTCCAACTCCTGCAGATTCTTCGGTCCGAGTACGCGATCAAGGTCTGTCGCTACAGCCGAAATACAGCGAGCTGATGGACCTTTGCTGTTGGTGCTCTGTCGGCGATCTTTACAAACCAATTTCATCGTCTGCCAGTAGTCGTGATTGCTTTGGCTCTTCTCCAGCGCGAGGTATGTATCTATACCCTTTTCAAGTTCTGCAAGATCCTCGGCATCCAAGTCCTCAAAGACACTCTCAGGATTGATCACCAGTGATTGGTCGTCCTCTTCATCGTCGTCAAAGACATTGCGAGTCGGGTCTACAATACGTAGAATGACGGCGAGCAGATCTATGGGTTTAGCACGTCCAGCCCGCGCTCGTACTATCGCTTTCTTTTTGGCTTGTTGCAAGACGAAGCGGTCTTCATCAGCGACCCAGGCTTCCTCTTGAGTCTCTGCGGGTCTTTTGCGAGGAATTGATGGCGATGGTGCTTGTTTCACACTATTGGTATTTTGACCTGCGCGCTGCATGGTAGGCGATACCGTCTTCGAAAGAGAATTGGATCGCGTTCTGATGGATGGCCGTAATTAACTGTCGTTCATTCGCCGTTCGATCTGGACTTGATGTTTTGGAGAAGATGATGAAATGATTAACCGTCTCGATCTTATCTAATCGTGGTCGGTCGCGCTTGCCGTCGCATCCATAACGGAGAAATTCCGTTCTGACCGACCCCGCATTGGGGTTGTTGCTCCGGCTGCGGCTTGCGATCAATATTGACATTGATATGCCGACTTTCAGGGTCCTCGCAAGATACTACATGATCTTTAACACCGGCGATGGAGTCTTTCGGTCGTTGGAGGGCATTGCATTTGAAGCAGGAGTCGCTGCCGGCTCTGTTTGCTTGTCATGAATTTGCTGCCTCTCGATATGGCGTGATCTTGACGGACCTTACGAATGTGTGGGAAGAGCGCCTGGACATAAACGAGATATGCGACCGAGCGGAGTGCGATGGTTGCACAATCAATCCACGCGATGATCGGCAACAACTAGAGGTTTTCTTTCGAAAGATCGCTGACACGTTGGATGACCTGGAGACAACGTCGATGACCTTGGGTACCAACAACAATGAACGCCAGCTCATTCTCAGGATATCTGCACCACTACCAGCACCTCTCCCAGAATTCACTTGGGAGATCAAGCTGGAAAAAAAGGACGGACGAGCTCTGACTTGCAATGTTCTATGTCCTTTGTTACTAAACCTCCACCAAAAGCAGCAGACGATCGAGCAATTGCATCGCCAGCTCCAGGACAAAGACCATGTCATCGCGAAGCTGCTTGATAAGATGGAATCATCTACCACCGATCTGAAAGAAGTTTTCCCGGGTACTTCTGGCGTTAGAACCCGGAAGGGCATGTCGCAAAGGACGCAGCTTGCGAAACACGTCAATGGCCTAGCTCCATTCGACAAGATGAGTCTGCAAGCCGAAACGGGCTCGGTGCCGGCAACCGAATCATTATTGGACGTGGCAGAAACGGCACATGGCTCACAGCTCCAAGATCTATGGCGAAAGTTGGGCGAGCATCCACAGCATTGGTGGTCGACGATTGGCAGACCATCCTCCTCAGGCTCGAAACCCTTGGAGGCATTATCGTCGAGACAATCATCGGGACAGGACGATGACACGGCCGGCGAAACCGAAGATGAAGCAGAATTCCGGGTACGTATATGAGGATCACAGATAATCAACGCTAAACATTTACAGGTCCAGGAGTCGCCAAGAAGATCAGATCCAGAACCCATATCGGCCCAAACCGCAGACGAGCCCCTGAGATCTTCTAGTATAGTATCTCGTGAGATGTCCGTGGTCGATGTGATGAGATCTTCACCGCCCATGCCAGACCTGGAGAGATATACACCTCCATCATTACCACCCAGCGAGATGAACACTCCGAAGCGGCTGGGACATATCGGTAGGTATAAGGAGAAGGCTGTCTCACAGCCACGCGCTACTTCCCCACCGGTTGTCCCGCGCGAATCGGAGAATATAAAAGGAAATACTCAGACCACTCCCAGCAAGGCAAGATTCTCCCAGCGACTTGGTGTCATCGGCGGCCGAAAGACACAATCTCAGATGTCTCAACCACTCGACCCGATCCCGTCAATTGAGACCGCAGACGAGAGGGACGAAACCTCAGTCCAAGCCAACCATTCACAATCAGAGGCTGCACAAAGCACCGACCTACCAAAGATATCTACGCCGGCTCGCGGGCGCGCTGCACAGTCCAAAGACCCCATCAGCGAGCCCCCTGTGGCTCCACGGGAAACGTCGCAAGAGCGTGCAGATAGGAGGCGCGAGGAGTTGAAGCACCAATTGGCGGTGCAAATAGGCGGTGGGCCTAAGAAGAAGCGCAAGTTTTAAGTGATGTTTTCTACGATACCCCTCTACTTATGCCGAAATGATATGCAACTCTTTTTAGTTCCGTGCATCTTCTCTTCGCGACTGTAGCATAACACCCAACGACATATCTGGCAAGGAACCAATGATTCAGCACGGTCTACGATGCCTTCCGATGTGCTGAGCATTACCTGTGCTTGTGTACATGCCCTGTAGTTGAGACGTTGGCTTCAATTCACTTGACTTCACTTCACTTCACTTCAC
>Ga0058704_10001417_pt1 | contig 11275 bp, 16 predicted proteins | sample AgamicMgSfe_FD_71363 | JGI IMG/M metagenome (GOLD analysis project Ga0058704, IMG submission 71363) | Agave microbial communities from Guanajuato, Mexico - Mg.Sf.e | ecosystem: Host-associated > Plants > Phyllosphere > Phylloplane/Leaf | place: Guanajuato, Mexico | collected 2012-05-30 | reverse complement strand
GCAAATGCAGTCAAGGTAGCAGACTCGGTGGCCAAGCAGAATTACCTCGCTGCTCTCTCTGGAATCTTGCGCTGGCTGCCATACAGCTTGATCCAGCCATCATTGCCCACCATCACGCCTCTCTTGCTGCAGAGTCTTGATACTGGTGATCAGACGTACCACGGGCTGAAAGCAGCAACTCTCATCACTGTCGAGTCAGTGCTTATGCATGATCCAAGCGCTGTTTCTGGACATGCTGCATCTTTGATCACTCGCCTACTCAACGGTACTTCGGCTCCTTCGAATTTGCCAGAGGTCAGGACTGGTTCGTTGAAGTGTCTCAAATTGCTACCAACTCAGTTGAAGAGAGAGACTGTCATGCCGTACAGGAAAGAGGTTGTCAAGAGGTTATTGGCTTGTTTGGACGACAAAAAGCGGGTCGTTCGAGCAGAGGCTGTGAGGTGCAGAAGCAATTGGCTTGGTCTCGACTCGGGTGATGTTGAGGATGAGGAATAGACACTGCATACACTTTTGAAGAGCCTGTGTCGCGTGATTGCGCAAGTTTGCGTGGATATGTCCCCACAGTCAAAGTCAAAGAAAGAAGTAGGACAGCTCTTTCCGATCGTACAGGGCAGCAACTTCCCGACGGAAAGTTGACGCTATAACACTCAAAGTCCGAACGGTTGCCATATAACGAAGCAGACTTTACTCGACTTGCACCTCTCGACCGTCCATTCCATTCGAATTTCAAGAGCTTCAACAATGTGCACGCTGTTCAGAGAACCACCACCAAGCACTAGTGACTGCAGCTTTAGACGTGCGATGGAAGACCCACGTCCTCCTGTACGCGCTCAAGCACAAGCTATCCCACGTGCTGAGCCAGCAAGATCCGTATTCAGACCCCTACGTCCCGAGACATGGACCACTATTCACCGACCCCTGGGCGGCTTCTTCGGTCGTAGATAAAGAGTCGAGGCTGGTTGGCAAGTGGAAGAATCAGGATCGACTAAAAGTCGTTCGGTGGATGGAGCTTGTCTGGATATCTGTTTCCAATGTATGGATCCTGCGATCAGGCGGAGAAGCCTGCTGAGTTCACGGCTGACGATACCAGCGAGAGTCTGATGTGAAGGAAATCTGGCGCTACCATCTGACTCGGCTGGCGACCTCAGGCTATTGCGGTTACGGAGAGATACTGAGCTTGCGTTTCGGGGGAATAAGGGGTCGTTAGGATTAATGCTCGAGGGCTATGTCGATACATTCAAGCACTAAAATCGATCTCGTCCGTCGGTGTATATATCTCATTTTCCACTGACGAAAGCTCCCCAAGTATCCTCTAGCTTCTGCCACCCCACCTCTTCAGCCAACTTCCTGAATTCCCCCCTCCTGCCATTTCCAGGCTCTTGATCACTACCCACGATCACCTTGTCATCGCCAACTATCAATGCTTCACCGCCTTGCTTCCACGTTTTACATGGCTCTTTTCCGGCCACAAACCCCAGTACTTTCTCTGCAAAGCCTTCTGCAACCTTTCGATGTGTTTCGGACAAGAATTGATTGTAGTTATGAAACAAGAACGCAATATCAAGAATGTGGTTCGCAGTTCCCTTCAACGGTCCGTCCCAAGGGTTCGTAGCGTTGAATCGATAGACATGTGTTTTGATTCCTGCAGTCGAGAAGTGCTTTGCATAAGCTAGTGTTGGAGCGAAGAACGCCACGTCGTTACCGAAGCGCTGAATCAAGGGCTGCGCTTGCTTGTCCGTTATTTCAGGCTTCAAGCCGTAGATTTGAGATATCTTGGAGTACACATCGGCGCCGAGAGTCTTAGTTATGGAGCTGTGGAATGAAGAGGCAATGTTTGATCGTCCACCGAGTGCGAGGAAGAGGATGGAGCCGTCGTAAGCCGTATCGCCAATCATCAAAGAGTCAAGCCAGGAGGTAGCGGGGAGACGAGGTTCAGAGTTGGAGATTGAAGTGTAAGAGGGAGAGCTGTGGACTACTTCCGAGTCGACGACGGGGCCGAAATGGACGGTTGGAGGGATTGAGAGAAGGTTCATGGCAGGCATTGTGGTGAGGGATGAGATCTGCTCGTTTACGGACTTTGAGTTCAGATCCAGGCAGGAGAGAACACTCTGATAGTTGTCTTCTGATAAGGGTGAGGGCCGGACAAGCAGATCAGTTCCAGACATGATGATTGCACGCTTGAAAAGAGGTATTTGTGAGTGAAGATGATAGGTCAGGGAGGCTAAACATGGTTAGCTAGATGTATGGATAGCGATTGGGAACACATACCACCACCTGCGGACTGCCCAATTGCCGTCACGTTCTCTGCATCTCCACCAAAACCTGCAATATGCTTCTGAATCCACTTGAAAGCAAGGGCTTGGTCTCGGAGACCGTTGTTGGACTTGTAGCCCGATTTACGCATGGCTTCTGATGTCAAGAAGCCCGGGGCACCGAGGCGGTAGCTATAAGATATCTGTCAGCGTAGAAAGACCACAAGGTCACGGGTCGACAAACTTGAAAGTTACAGCAATGACTGGTGTGCCATTCTCCGAAGCCATCTTCACAAGACGTGAGCAGTCGTATTCTGGCCAGCTGCCACATCCAATGAAGAAGCCACCTCCATGAACAAAAACGAAGATAGGGAGTTTCGACTTTGGTGAAGCGTTCTCTGGAATTGTGATGTTCAAATTGAGACCCTCGAGGTCGGAAACTTGTCTTTCTGTGAATGGAAGGGTATGCTGAATTAGTCCTTGTTCCATGTCGACGGCGTCGGGTGGGGAGAGGACGGCAGGCCTGCGAATCGTCGATTAGTCTGATAGAAGCCTTCAGTGGTTGAAGCGACGGCTACTGACCCGAGTTTCGTGGCATCCATATCGCCTGTCGGCTCTGCCATTGTGGCCTCTGCAAAGCGGTTTTTGAGGTGACCATATTTGATGCCTAGATATTGTGTCACTCCATCTGATGACTTTCCCTGGATCTTTGTGCCAAGCGTTTGATGATCGATTGAGGCGGCCATTGTGTGAGGACACGGAGATATACTTGTGTGCTTGACTCGAAGGTGAGAGGAGAAGATGCCGAAGTCAGGAAAAGTCTACGGGAACCGCCACAAATAAGAAGAAAGTCGCCAGCAAAGTATGTAGTATATGTCAAGTTTCATAATGCCAACCCAAGGACGAAAGCAATCTACTGCCAACGTGTACATGCGTCTTGGTCGACAGACGAACGTCGTTGGAGATGTTATACCCCACGTGGGGAAGTGAAGTCGGGGATATGCCGCTTTATATGCCGGCGGGGCTTGTGCATGGTCATACTCTATTATTGTCTGGTGGAGAGACGGTCAATCAAAAAGTCGCGTATGGAATGGAGAATCTCATTGTACAAGTATACATGATCAACATGCCCTTCGTCAGATCAATTACTGCGATTCTGCTCTCTAGAAATCCTCTCTCTCCCTCACTCCCTGACCACGCCCGCTTAGCCCCTCTTACTCTTCCCAATCTGCTTCGACTCCAAGTTGCTAGTGACTAGATACCATCCGAGCCAGTTGACAACGATCAGGGTCGGGAACAACCACACTTGAGGTGGAGGAATAACCACGTACTCCGGGTCATACCAATCCGACTATGATTCATCAGTCACGTGATCACTTTCAAATACCAAACAGACTTACTCCAGGATAGAGGATCGCACTCAGACCGGCGGTGGTATACATGGTACCAACCAATGCAGCGATCCAGACTGAGTCTTTAGCCGCTTCCTTTGTTGGTGTAGGTCGGAAGAGCAGATATGTTGTTGCTGCGAAGAGGCAGAGACCGAGAGACATGGTTTGACCATTATGGAAACGGGCATGAGGAGGCCAATTTGGATTCTAGACACTCAGTTCTTGACCAAGTTAAATCGTTCAGAATAAGCTGACTTACCTTGACATGTGTCTCGTTCCAATCAGCGATGAAAGCTCCGCAAGCATACGCAAAGTTCGAAGCGACCATCAGAATCTTGCCGGTTGTCGCCATTTTTGGGAGTCTCGTGCTAATATCAACTGAGCTCTTTATTCACGATGGCCTCGGAAGAAAAGATGATAGGTATTTGAAGGTAAATATAAGATTGTATGTAGCTGAGTGTGCAAGGCTTCGGGTCCTCCATGTCCGACATTGCGGAGACTTTGATCAGCCTCCGGTTTGTGGCTTCAAACAATTCGAGGCTGATACGTTCATGCTTATTTACACCTATTCTCGACTGTATAGCGCTGAAAAGAGCTTTCGACCACCAAATTGTTCCATCCAAAGATTAGTGGTTGATGGCAGACAAAAGAGCCATGACGAGCAATGACATGTTGTTGTCTGACTGAATAGGGAGCGGGAGGATTGATGCCCCGAAAGACCTCGTGATAGACCCTGTGGTTTCCATTGGCAGGGACAACAATCACTCCGTCTATCACGGGAACATTTCTCTATAGAATCGAAGGTATTAAATGTTTGTGATCATCGAACTAAATTATCGGGTATTGTCCTCCATACGTGCGCCTATACAGAGTAACTCGAAAAGAGTCATACAACAAAGACGTTAGCTCAGCCCAGCTCAAACAGCACTACCTCAACGGCTCTTGTCATCTCAGCCTTACTCTCAGCCATGTCACCACCATGGTACGTCTACACGGGCCCAGTCATCGGCTTCCTAGCTTTCGCACAAGGCACCTTTGCACAAATCGATCCAGCACAAGCCGGCATAGCATTCGGTATTGAGACAACATCCAAGAACCCGCAAGCATTAGCATTCGTAAGAGTCTTTGGCTCCCGAAACATGTCGCTAGGCACAGCTATCATGGCAATGTTCTACTTGGGACGCTATCGGGAGATGGGTGTCGTCGTTTCGTGCCTTGAAATTTCGACCATATTCGACATGGTCGTTATTGCTTCTGGTGCTGATGGAAAAAAGGGCAATATACTTCCACACTTGGTTTCATTGCTTATCTTTGGGCTGGTTGGTGGAGCAAACATGGCACTGATGACTTGATGGACTTTTTTTGATTTGCTAACTCCGAATCAAGCCAAGCTGATTGAGGGATGAGTTTGTAGCCTTGGGAACTAGAAATACAGTCTGTATACCATCTATTCTTCAGAAGAGCTGTTGAATGCAGGCAGACGAGCTGCAACATCCGCCCAAGACTCCTTACCCTTGACCATCCTGCTGATTGCTCTGACAATCTCCTTTTGGCTAGCACGGACTTGCTTCGTGCTGTCACGATCACGCAGAGTAATCGAACCATCCTCGACAGTCTCGAAATCGATAGTGATACCGAATGGGATACCGAGCTCATCGTTACGCGAGTACCTCTTTCCGATACTGACACCGGTTTGGTCGATCTTGTAACTGATCTGCTTGTCATCAAGCTTGTCGCTGAGCTCCTGTAGGAGGGGAGTGAATTTGGCATCCTTTTGGAGTGGGCAGACCAAAACCTTGATAGGAGCAACGGATGGCTTGAAGGAGAGAACCTAGAGTTGTCAGCATCTTGCCCGTCAGTCGTTAATTCTTGGACTCACCGATCTGGCAGCATCCTCTGGTCTTGTCCAGTAGCAGTGTTCCATCAGACTGTAAAGAATACGACCAACACCGAAAGAAGGCTCAATGACATTAGGAATGTACTCCCTCGTGGTGATCATGCGTTTCTGCTTCTCGAACGTGACAACCTCCTTGTCAAGCTCAACCTTGCCGGCCTCAATCGCAGGCACAGCAAGCTCGACCTTGCCGCTCTTCTCCATATCCAAAGACAACTTCTCGCGCATGTCCTGGGTGAGCTCCTCAAGAGCCTGCTCTACGGCCTTGGCGTCCTTTTTGAATTTTGGTCCAGACTTTTTCTTGTCCAGTACAGCCTGCCACTCCTCGACCTCGTATGGCTTGATCGACTCGCGGGCGTTCAACGACACCTTGGTTGCATCCATGTGCACTGACAAATCGTACGCCGAACGGTCTGCGCAACCAACACACTCGGTCCATCCGTACGAGTTGAGAAGTTCACAATCCCAACAGTCAGAAGCGTAGTGTGCCATCTCGTTCTCCAAATGTTGACGGAATCGCAACTTCTCCATATCGATACCGATGCGTTCCATGAATTGCATGATTCTGACGAGGAAATAACCGAGAGTCTCGTTGTCAACAAGCTTGGTGTCTACGGCCTCACCAATGCTGGTGAGTACAGGCTTTGTGCTTCCAGAGTGTTGGGTCTTGCGACTGAGCAGAGGAAGCTTGATATCCCTCACACTGTTGAACTTGGGGTGCTTCTTGCCACCATCTGGGTCGACAAAGTGCTCAATCTCGGCCATTAAGAATTCTCTAACACGGAGCAGACCGGAACGTGGGGAGAGTTCGTTACGGAAACTGTATCCAATGGAGGCAGAGGCAAAAGGTAGCTGGCCATCTGCGTACTCAAACAGCTTCTGGAATGACAAGAATTGACCCTGAGCAGTTTCTGGTCGGAGGAAAGCTGGGTTGTTACCGGCTGCTCCAATCTGTGTCTGGAACATCAAGTTGACCGAAACAGGAGGCTCTACCTCGTTACCAGTGCTTGGGTTGCGAATGTCGTGCTTCTTGATGAGTTCACCCATAGCGTCTCCGGTAAAGTCGTCGAGAATGGCGAGAATGTGCTCGTATTCTGCACGAACCTTGTCGTCAAGCTTTACTGCACCCTTTGCAGCCTTGGAAGCCTTCTTTTTCTTCTTCAATTGATCCTCTTCGCTGATCTCCTCAACCTTCTCGCCACGTGCTTCTTTGTCAGACTTGAGGCGCTGTTCAAGCACTTCTCCAATCAAGTGATCCGATCGCAGAATCTCACCAGTCTTTGGGTCTTTGCACATGTAATCAGCGAATCTGTCGACGTGACCGGAAGTCTTGAGGACTTCATATGGAGTAAGCATGGAGCATTTGAGGGCCATCATCTTCTCCGATCGGATGAAATGATCTCTCCAGATGTTGATCGCTGCAGCCTCAAGCCCTTCCAATGGTGGACCGTAATCGAAAAGACCCTTGACAGAGCCATATGGTTCAAAAGATTGCCAAAGGAAGCCCTTGCGACGTAGTAGGGACTCAAAGGCAGCCCTATCAAAAGGCTGACCTTTCTGAGTCACGTAATCAGAAGACATTTTGACTTGTTGACGTGTTCTGATTGGAGCTTGAAATCGTGATCTGATCGGACTGCTAGAGAAAGGTCGACCGCAATATTGCGTTATCCGAAGGGACTTGTTAAGAGGGTGAAGGACTGTTGCCTTTATATATGTACCGGTGCACGCGACCTTGTAAAGTGAACTCAACATCCACTTCCGAAACGTACCTTATCCGGATGAAGTTTTCAATCGATGAGCCTGTACGAATTGGATGTTTCGACAAACGAAAAGAGGTTGCTTTGATATTCCTCGTTGGTCACGTCAAGGTGGCATGGGACGGAACGAGTCACATTTCAATGCCAAGACTCAGTCGCTCGACCAGAAAAAAGTTCCAGAGTCGGAGATCGCTTCCCCAAATCTTCTCCGACCGCATTTTTACTGTCGCATTCTTGGACAACCATAATCCACCATGGGCTCTAAAGATCCTAATAAGATCCAAAATAAACTCAAGCGACGAGAGCAGGCTCTCAAAGCTAAGAAGCTCAAGGAAAATACCAAACGCGGTAGGTTACAAGACCTGGACCTTCAAGAAGACGATGGAACACATCGATCGCATGTCTGGAAGCTGACTGAGCTGATCAGATGATCGCCTAAGACGTCGAAGGACTGAGGACAAGAACCCCAAACTTCGAGAAGAGAGACGCACACGCAATATACCGGCGACGATCGACAAGAAGCGAACATGGGATGTGGCCGATCCGAACAATGAGGACGATTTGGGACTGGCTGTCGATTTACAAGCAATCAAGCGACGCAAAGTAGAGGAAGAGAATGCCGCGACAGAGGCGCCGGAGTCTAGTGACGAGGGTGACAACGACCGGATGGACGGGCTTCAGAGCGAGAAAGATTCTGATCTGGACAGTATGCTGGACGACGATCTTGAGGGAGATCAGGAGATGGAAGAGTCCAGCAAAACCGCGCCCAAGGAAGAACCGCCAAAGCGCGCATCTAGCCCGGCACAATCAACAGCAACAGACATGAACCTGACCCCCGAGTCTCTACAACTGCGCTTCCCTTCCCTCTTCGAACCTATGGCACACGACCCAAAGATTCTAATCACGACCAGTATCAACAGCAAACTTCACCACGAAGCCGAACTTTTGACCTCGCTCCTCCCTAACAGCAACTACATCAAACGTACCGCGCACTTTCACGCGCACAAGTACTCAGTCAGAGAGATTGCCTCCTTTGCAAGCAACAGGAACTACACGACTCTAGTGATCATGAACGAAGACCTCAAGCGACCCTCAGGACTGGACATCGTTCACCTACCCAACGGACCAATGTTCCACTTCAGCATCAACAATTGGGTTGAAGGCGCACGACTACCAGGTCACGGTAACCCAACAGGACACAACCCAGAGTTGATTCTCAACGGCTTTCGTACGCCTTTGGGTCTGTTGACAGCGCATCTCTTCCGCACCATGTTCCCTCCTCAGCCAGAATTGCTTGGACGACAAGTTGTGACCCTGCATAACCAGCGCGACTACATCTTCTTACGCAGACACAGATATGTGTTCCGTGACAAGAGGGCGACGGAGAAGAGTATTCAAGGTGCGGATGGAAAGCCGGTCAAGGGTGTCGAGGATATCAAGGCAGGATTGCAGGAGCTGGGTCCGCGATTCACGCTCAAGCTCAGACGTATTGATAAAGGTATCCAAAGAGCTAGCGGACAAGAATGGCAGTGGAAGGCGGGAAACGAAAAGGTACGGACAAGGTTCCAATTGTAGATGTATGGATATATGCGACTTTTCAAAATAGAGCACTCGTGGTCGTATGGGTATCATGCTGTCCAGTCTGTATACTCATCACTCATATCTGCCGTACCAATCGTGTATCACACGTCGAACCGCCCAAACTGCGCAAAGTTGATCAACTGGATTAGTGTCCTAGCCACAAAATATGCAGCCAAGACCGGCGCGAAGATCTGCAACACTTCAAACGGATTGACAGCTCTCACGCAAGTATTGACGTATCCATCATTTTTGGCACCACCCTCGACAACAACGGCCGAAAGATCAGCAGGGAACCTACCCGTCTGTGCGTGCTGCTCCATCAGCTCATCCTTTTCTCTCCAGCGTTGGAGAATCCACTGCTCCATTTTCTCGTTGCTGTCGTATGGTATATCGCTAATCTTGAATCGACGCCAATGCATGCTAACGCTCTTAGGTGGACGACCTTCAACATAGACCGTCCGGAGGGAAAAGATGTCTTGACCGTACTCGCCAGGTGGAATGTACTCGTACGCAATGGTGCAGTCGTAAATATACTCGGTCGTCTCCGCGATCTCTTGTATGCAGAACTGCAAGCCCAGACTTCGAGGTAAGACTTGGTGTTTCATGTCTGGGATGCCAGTCTTCTCGCTCCATTTTGCTGAAGATCTACGGCCATTGCGGCTCAAGTTTGTACCCTCTGGGAAGAGGAGGAGCCACATTGGGTTACGCGGTGATTTGTTGAGTTGCTGCATGCGGTGACGCATAGTTTTCTGATCCGAGGCCCATTTTCGTGCCATGAAGATGAAACTGTAAAGCTGCATGCCTGGGCCGATCATGGGTACCCATTTGAGAGATTGCTTCAACATGATGTAAATGTAACCGTCAGCGCCGGCGGTATACGCTGTCCACCACAGATAGAGCCAATCAGTATAAATCTGATGATTGGCAATGAGAATTAGACGTTCTGGAAAGTCGCACTCCAATCGACCGTCTGAAGTCTGTCTCAACTGACCAGCCACCGAAGAGTCGCCCGAGACGCGGATTGTTGTCGGTGCCCAATACTGTGTTCCGAATGTGAGGACCAGGCCAAAGTATGTCTTGGTGACCGCCATAGCCGTGTAGTAATAGTCTCGATTGATAAAGTATAGGGGTAGTGCCAGTAATTGAGCGCCATGGATGCTACAAATTGGTCAGCCTTGCTTGAGTGTCGTATGGGAGTGGACAAATATACAATAAACAGCAAAAAGTAAAGAAGATTGCGAATAAGGTGATTCGAAGATATTGAACCACAGGATGCCTTGGAGGTGCTGCATAAGACAAATCCTCTCGCGAATTTGAGCTGAAATCTTTTCTCTGTGGTCCGGTAGATGAATTGACATCTACTGCAGCCTTCCGCATCCGTGATCCTTGATTGATTGTGTCCATACTTTCCACTCTTGTCCTACAAAAGTCGTGTGTGGTCTGGTATCGAAATCCAGTCGAGTTGCTCAGAACATGACGTATGCACTGTCAATAGGGGCTGTGTCGCGTTGAAGAAATGAGGCACAATTTGGAAATGGTGATAGCGAGTCAAGGGATCCTAGAGCAGAGTGTGAGAAACGTCTTCGAAAAGGTGCAAAGAACTAGCTGCCTATGATGCTGACGCAGAGAAACGATCGTCACATGCAAGCGACCGACTTGCGGAGTGAGGTAGACGGCTAGATCCGAGATTGATTGGATTCTCGGCCGCCCATGCATGATGACCTCCATTCATGTAAACGCCCGGAAGGTTTCAAGGCATTATTGTCGGCTTGAGCAATTTCACACTGTCATCTAGTGACTACTCAGGTATGGTAGTATGACAACAGCATGGTCGCGCTTGAGCCGAGCGTGTACGACAAGAAGATGCTTCACGTCTTCTGCTGTTCGCCGGGAGATACGTGATATCGCCGAACTCCCGGATAGACTTCATCCTGCATTTCAAGGTAAGCCATTGTATTGCAAGGAAAGGTAAAGATGAATCTGACAAGAGGCAGAAACAAGCCATCACGACTTGCTAGCCTTGCAATGGCCCAGTCCGCCTCGAAATGTGCTAGTCGTGCGCAAAGATGGCTCCTCTCGTGTAGATGAGGCTCTACGGGAATATATGGACCACATTACATCGACATATCCGGGAGTATCGCTCATTCTCGAACCGCACGTTGCACGCGAGCTTCACGAAAGTCTCAACTTCCCAGTCTATTCGACAGCGGAGGAGCAGCGCACATTTACCTCCGTCTTACAGAACAAGGTCGACCTCGCGACGACTCTTGGAGGTGATGGTACTATATTGCACGCCAGCTCGCTTTTTGCAACTTCGCGTCGCGTTCCGCCAATTTTATCCTTCAGCATGGGTACACTAGGATTCCTTGGTGAATGGAAGTTTCAAGAGTACAAGAGAGC
>Ga0058704_10001416_pt1 | contig 11279 bp, 7 predicted proteins | sample AgamicMgSfe_FD_71363 | JGI IMG/M metagenome (GOLD analysis project Ga0058704, IMG submission 71363) | Agave microbial communities from Guanajuato, Mexico - Mg.Sf.e | ecosystem: Host-associated > Plants > Phyllosphere > Phylloplane/Leaf | place: Guanajuato, Mexico | collected 2012-05-30 | reverse complement strand
GTCCCAACCATCCGCCAACGGCTTTAGCTTCGCTTCTTAGCGAGACTGCATTCAAAGCCATCATTGTCGAGCCAGCATACCGCGTAAATGCCTTCGGCTTCCTCACGAGTCGTGAGCTGCAAGCTGAGGCAGAACGAAATGGCGAGACGACAGGCAATAACGGTTTCTGGGACCAAAGACTGGCATTGGAGTGGGTGTCGAAGAACATCAGCTGCTTTGGTGGTGATCCTTCCAACATTACAGTCGCTGGCTACTCGGCGGGCTCTCATAGCACTTTTCAGCAACTTGCTCATGAGCTCTACTTCGTGCCAGATGACAAAGCCATCATCAGGCGGGCCATAATGTGGTCGAACAGCCCAGGTGTGCAGCCAAAGACGATTGCTGAGCATCAGCAGCAATTTGATGAGGTGTTGTCAGCCTTGGACATCCCACTCAGCCTCAGCGCCGAGGAGAAGCTTCGCCGTCTTCGAGCCACCTCGCCGCATGATCTGATATCAGTGCAGAACGGGCTTAGGCTCTCTGAGTTCAGAGCACTCACAGATGGCGCATTCGTCGCGAAAGACATGATAGCCATCATCAACAGTGGCGATTTCGGACGCCGGATGAAGAAACGAGGCATCAAGCTGATGAATGGAGAGTGCAGAGACGAGCATAATCTATATCAAGCTTGGCGCACACCAGCAAATACATACGAAGCAGTCTACGTCAGACTATGTGCCGACTATCCTCAACGCGTGGTGGAGAAGCTGATGCACCATACTTGTGGCGAAGACCACAAGCTACCTGCAGGTATGGAAGACTGGCGAGATCTGTTCGGCCGTTTGTACGGTAATATGCAGGTCCATTGCCTTGAGCGAGGATTTCTCAACGCTCTTGCCGAGGGAGGTCTCCAGCCTGGCAAAGATATACTACGGTATCGCTTCAATTGGCGGGCAAGCTGCGTACAGCTGCCTCCAGAATGGGATGTCACGCACGCTACGGACATGGCGATCTGGTTCTGGGGTGAAGGGCAGGATGACGGACTCAGAGACGACGAGAAGAAGGTTCTTGGGTCGTGGAACAAGGCACTCGCCGCATTTATCAATGGCGAAGAGGTAGAGTGGGGCACGAGCAATCTGAAGGAGATGAGACGGCTGCGTGAAGACGGCACTACCGACATATGGACCGATGACACATGGGAGGAGGGTGTTGAGATCTGGGATCTGGTCAACGGCGACGCTAGTTTGGGAGTTCTCTCCTGGCTCAAGTCGAAATTATGATTTGTCGGCTACTTGCATATGCACGGTTGTCCTCTGGCAACTGCTGGGTACGCTGATGCAGGCTGCCGATGCAGCTCAAACCAAGCTTTCCTGCCATGTCTTTGTTTTTGGTGGTGTGTGCCACACGCAGGTACGTCTATATTGCCAAAATGCGCATATCCATCATGCCGAAGAAGGCATGAAACCACATTGATACAGTGTTTGCTTGGCACCATAAATACATTGTGCAATCAATCGATACGCCTGAGACAATCAGCGGTCCGGACCAAGCAGCGTCGTGCGGGTACATGCTGTTTGTCTCATCCCTCACGAGCATATCAGGTTACGGCAGCCTTCCGATCAGCCGTTTTTCTCTTCTCCATCATCTTCACTCCACTCGACTGAAGACTCTCTAGTATACCACTCAAACTTGATTCCACCACAGACTCAACAATGGCATCCGTTTCTCCCTACAGCCCGTTCCCAGCCTTCAACGGCCGCAGCACACCACAAATGCTCCCTCAGCCCAACCAACCACGTCCACTCTACTTCCTCTCCCGCAACAACGGTCTGCTTGTTCCACTCGTTCCAGCTGACGAGCTGCCATTCAACGTGCGCTTGCAAGGTGTGCCTCGTGTGATGCAGATTGATAAGACCTACGGCATGCAGCACGTTGGCACCGCAACCTACACCGGCATGACCTTCAAGCTGGAGTGCGACATTGCCATGCAGCGTTCCAACAGCCAGCCACCGGCAGCCACCCACGTCCGCAGTCAGAGCAGCACGCCTGTCAATCCGTTCAAGCAGTACCTTGCTCCAGAAGCTCTAGCTCGTCAAGCTCTCGCCCAGTCTGCTAATAATCAAGCCGCTGCTGCCATCTCTGCCCCAGCAACCACCCACCACCCGGTCTCCGCCCACGAAACCTCGTCCAACTGGCGCACCAACACCACCCTACCAGCCTCCAACCCTACCTCTGACAAAACCCAACACCTCATCGACTCAATCCTCGCATCCACCTCCGGCGCCGCAGAGGCTGCCCGTATCGGTTACACTCCTAGCCCCACCACCACGCCACCCTCCGGCGCTCAGGCAGACCAGGACAAGAAAGAGTACTGCACGTACTGGATCCGCACGGGCGAGTGTGATTACACGCAGCAGGGGTGTCTGTACAAGCACGAGATGCCGGATAAGGCGACGTTGGAGAAGATCGGTTTTCGCACTATGCCGCGGTGGTGGGCGGAGAAGCAGGCTGCGGTGAAGATTGGTGGCGTTGGTGGTGGAGAGAAGATGGTTGTGGGGCCGTTGGTGAAGAGTGAGGTTTGGTTGAAGAGGAAGCCGAAGCTGAAATCGGAGAAGGAGGATGGTGAGGAGTCGGACAGCGAGGCGTCAGAATCTGAGGCTGGCAGTGTGAAGTCTGCTGCTAGCAGCAAGAAGTCGGTTGCTGTGGCGAAGAAGCCTGCTACACCGGAACCAGTCAAGACCATGAAGGTAACGGAGATCAACAAGCAGGCAAAGGCGGAGGAGGCCGATAAGCCAGCCAAAGCCAAGGCTCCGGCAACCATACCCTCTCCGATCGACATCCGCAAAGCCTCAACGACAAGCGACCTCATCGACTTCGCAATCCCGCTCCTCCCAACCCCATCACCCTCTACTCCATGTCTGACACCAACCAGCTCCGTCGACTCTTCACCGCGCACGCCCTACAACACCCCACCAACTCCACCGACACCCACTGTCGCCTCAGAGGCCGTGCTCGCCAAACCACTCACCACAGCGACCAAAGTCTTCGTCCCCAAAGGCGAGTCTGCCGAACGCCACATCGCCGATGCCAAAAAGCGTGCCGCTCGTCAGCACGCTCGCCGCGGTGCTTCAGTCTCTACGATCGACCAGAGTAAGGTGCAGCCGCTGGAGAAGCAGATCCAGGAGATGCAGAAGGCGAAGAACCAGCCGCAGGGGCTTGCGGCTTCGAAGTACGCTACGCCAGCTGCTGCGAGCAAGGCTCGGCAGCCGGCGATGAGGAGTGGGAAGACGGGTGGGTGTCGTGTTCGCCGTCCGGCGACATCTGCTGCCGCCCCGATGAAGATTTTGAAGAAGGAGGGTGCTGGTTGTGAGAAGAAGGCTTGAGCTCATTGGCTCTACAACTACTTAAGACAATGTCAGCGAAGGGACTTGCTGCGGTGCCCAGCGGCTTGTATGGTATGTTGATGCTTGTTCCAGCGTTGCTTTGATTGAACTTGCATGCTAGATCTGGAAGCGATTGCTGGGCTTTGAGACTGCTTGACTATACTTATACTGTACACTTATAGCTATCATGATCTTGCTCTCGTATCACATCAGCGTTCGAGATATCAGCCTGAGAACGCATCTTCATGTGACCAAGGTGGCCCTAACGTAACATTGGCCATCTGCGCAATCACATAGACGTTCCGAGAGCAGGTAAGAAGTGTTCACGGATCCACACACCATTCAATCCCATCGTTGATAACCATCTGCCTGACCAGCTGAAGTCCAACACTTCACAAGTAATTGTTCGGGACCTAGGGAGGCTCAGTACCGTGACATTTACCCTTCCCACGCAGCCGTCACAGCCTCCCACAAAGTCTCACCACCCCAAGCCTCTTCTTCCTCCGGAATCTCCGGTAATGCCTTCATCACGCACGAGTGGACAGTCGTCCTTTTCTCCTCGGGCTCGTTCTCTTCTGCGATAGCTTCGGCGACCACGTCTTCAGGAATGTCCGGTAGCGCTTTCATGGTGTCTGGTTGTGCCGCTGTTACAATCTCATTGGTCCCATCATCCCCGGGGATGTTGTCGGACACCAGCTCAACGACCCAATGCCTGCCTTTGCTCCTCGCTAGGCCCACCGTCTTCCAGCTCTCGTGAATCACGATGTCGAATACAGCTTTCTGATGACAGGGACACTCCTCCGGGTGCACACTCTTCACCGGCGGTGCGCTGTTGGTATGCCGCTTGTACTTGCCTCCGTACCAAAGCTCACCACAAGCCAACCCTCCCAGACTGGGTGGGCTGATGAGTCGAATAGTGGCCGTGCCGTTGTGGGACGTGGAGGGTGTAACAATGGTGGGCGTGGTAGGCACAAGTTGGTTGAGGCTCGACTTCAGAGCAGGTATTTCCTCCATAACATTATCTGCATAGAACTGTAATTCGTTGGAAAGTTGATCGTCTTCGTTGACCGTCGATACGCCTTCACCTCTGCGGGTGAGGTTGATAGAGCCAAGAAGTGCCGCCTTCTCACGATTAAGCTCGCGCTGTATCTTGTCTCGATCGGCTTTGCTGCTGCATGTGGCTTCATATGGCGTGCCTAGAGCAGAGGTAAAAGCGCCCGGTCTTAATGCTACGTCCAACCTGCTTGCTGTATTCAGCGCGTGCTGCCGGAAGATGGCCTCGTCAATGGATTCTCTGTGGCAGTATAGCGAGCGTCGGAAGAGGCGCCGGGCGTTACTGCTGCCCATGTAGGAATGCTGGGAGCTTCGGAGATTGGTGTCATGGGAATCGTTGGTCGAGCGAGGAGCCAGGCGGGCGAAGAAGACTTTGAGCGGCATCTCGCGATCGGGAGTACTTGATTGTCTGGGACATGCTTAGTCGACGTGGTGTTTCGTACTCTTGCGGTGCAGTGTGCACGGCGTAGAGTCACGCTGGCTATCGATATAGAAGGCTCCGCGCCCACGTGGAAAGGCATCAGTGCCCGTGACATGCATGTGGCCTTCACAGAGGGCACACATATTGCACATGCGGCAAACAGATACCATGAGCAGCTTGGAGCTACGCGCAGTCCCAATGCTAAACGCTCTCCCGGCTGCATACTTGCCCGTGGTGTTGCTGTGGTAATGCCACAGGAACGTCGCGCATTCGCTCGCTATCAAGAAGCGCCATGCCGCCTCCTCTCCAACACCTCCTGCCTCAGCCTTTCACCCGCCGCCTGCGCCTCGATCATCCTGCCTACGCCCTTCCTCCAACCTTCCTCTAGACCCTGCATCTCACCGGCGACGTTGCTCTGCGCAGCCCTCCGCGCCTGCTCCACGGCCTCCAACTCCAGCTTCGCGGCCTCTACCTCCTTCTCAACACACTTCAGCTCATCCTCCAGCTGACTGTTGCCAATCAACCACGCATTCTTGCCATATACCTCCAGCAACCCGAGATTGATCTCTCGCCCACGGAGGTACTCCGCGCTGGTGAATGCTTGCTGCAGCGTCTTCCTCCACGCCTCGGTGTCACCTCGTTCTGCCGCATCCAGCGCTTCATACCGGCTGAGGTCGATTCCGGTCCCAGGCTGTTTGGCGACGCCAGAGCCTATGCGCGCATGCTCCCGCTCGATGAGGTCGGAGAAGTTGCTCTCGCGCATCGCCGGGATCGAAGGGTGTAGACTTGTCGCGTGCTCAGGGGGCATTTCGGCTTGGATCAAGGCTTGCGCCACTGCCATCGCTTCACCAAACGGTTGAGCGTCGATGTATGGGAGCGCATCTGCGCTACTTTGCATGAGCGGCATCGTCGCTGCTCTTCTCTGCATGAGATGCAATTTCGAGTCTGGACTTTGAGTGAATTCAATGTTAAGCGTGTCATGAGTTTTGGCAGGCAGGCTCAGCTATTAGCCAAATGTCATGACATGTTTTTGCACCTTTCCCCTTCACCCGACTCCTTCGTTCCAAAAGCACACATCACCAGCGTCGTGTACCGTCTCGCCTGTTCAGTCACCTCTCTTCCACTCACTCAATTGGCCTCTCGCTGCTTCAACAACGAGTGACCATGCTGTACAGCCGTTCTCGGTTGAGTTCGCAACCGCGTCCTTCTTCCTTCTGCCCGCAGTTCGCAATCGCCGGGCTGATGACTATGGGTACAGCGACACTGGATTCTGTGATGATAATACTCTCACATACTTTGTAGACTTCCACTAAAGACGACCCCCACTGGTGTGGTATGAAGGAGCGGCTACTGCCTGCGGGGTATAGGTGAGTGGGTCCGAGATTGCTTGTATATTCTATGCGTGGAAGGCGAGTGTGGACAGGAGGACGTTATTGTTGTTGCATCACACATCAGCTTCCTTCGCATTCCTCTTTACTATCCTGCTACTCCAAGCGTCGACCTAAGATGACTAGCCTTTCAACCAAGCTCGCCGAGCGCGAGGCAGCCGGCAAATCCATTCAAGTCGGCCTCATTGGAGCTGGCAAGTTTGGGTCTATGTTGTAGGTACCAACTCCCCTTCGAGATCCAAGACCCGCAGTGCTCAGAGGAAGCTACAGTATATCACAATGTCACACTACACGAGGAATGCGTCTCGCCGGTATTGCAGATCTGTCGGCAGACAGAGCACGAGCAGCTCTCAAACGGACCGGGTACCCTGAGCACGCCTTCGATACTACCGGGTCAATGTCAATCGAGGAGGGGATCAAAGCTGGCAAAACTGTTATCACCACAGATTCCGCAGCCCTGATCTCTTCACCAGGAGTCGACGTTCTCCTCGAGGTGACTGGTAACCCAGCAGCCGGAATACGCCACGTTCTGCTCTGCTGTGAACATAAGAAACATATTGTGATGGTCAACGTCGAGGCCGACGTTCTCGCCGGACCACTGCTCGCCCGAAGAGCGAAGGAAGCTGGTGTCATCTACTCCATGGCTTACGGCGATCAACCAGCCTTAATCGCTGAGCTTGTAGACTGGGCACGAACGGCAGGCTTCGATGTTGTTTGTGTAGGCAAGGGAACAAAGCATCTCCCGCAATATCATCAGTCGACGCCGGATACGGTATGGGATCACTATGGCTTCACGAAAGAGCAACTAGCGAGTGGAGACTTCAACCCGCAAATGTTCAACTCGTTTCTGGACGGGACCAAGTCTGCGTTGGAGATGGCTGCTGTAGCCAACGGATGCGATCTCACTCCGCCATCGAACGGACTGCTATTCCCACCCGTTGGACGTCACGACCTGCCTCACGTACTCAGACCCAAGGCTGACGGCGGCTTGCTAGATAGGAAAGGGACAGTCGAAGTTGTATCATGCCTCGAGATCGATGGCCGTGCAGTCTACAATGACCTGAGATGGGGCGTCTACGTTATCATCGAAGCACCAGGCGAGTATCAAAGAGAGTGCTTCAAGCAGTACGGTCTGCAAACGGACTCGACAGGGAAGTACGCAGTGCAGTATAAGCCATACCACCTCATCGGTCTCGAGCTTGGCGTAAGTATAGCCAATATCATGTGTCGTGGTGAGCCCACTGGCCAAACGAGGACGTGGGCCGCAGACGTAGTGGCGACGGCAAAACGAGACCTCAAGGCCGGAGAGAAGCTGGACGGGGAGGGTGGGTTTATGGTTTACGGGAAGCTGATGCCGGCTGAGATGTCAATGGAGATCGAGGGTTTGCCAATAGGGCTTGCACATGGATTGACATTGAAACGCAATATCGAGCAAGGGAAAGGTCTGAGTTGGAAGGACGTTGAGTACTCTGAGAAGGCGCAGGCTGTCGCGGTGAGGAGGGAAATGGAGGAAGTGTTTAGGCGAGAGTTTGATGCTGGAAAGAAGACTGATGGTGTGAACGGCATGTCCGTAGTGGTTTGAAGAGCTTCACGTTATTCGCAACAACAGCTAGGATCGACCGTACGAGAGCCGCCATTCGTAAAGGGACTGAGGTGGAAGTAATCAGTCGAAGTCTCGCTGGGATTACCACGCTTCAGCAACTCTGGTAAGTCCCCTTATGCGTCTGCAAAGTGTATAGATGCAAGTGAGATCCTGCTTCTTAGCAGATAAGGTTTCAAGCTTGCCTCCTACTGCATCAACTATTTTGACTGTCCTCGCTCAGAACCATGCTCCGATATTAGCAGCCACTGCACTTCGGTGCCACGAGCATGACCCTTTGCCGCTATACTTGCAATCTTCCCTGCTTGTCTGACGATGCAGGTTTCATCGGCCATTCCGCCTGCCGCTGGATGAAGTTGACAATGTCGCACAACATTTCCCCTGAGTACCAGTGACCGAGGCCTTCGTACTCCTTGCTCTCAGCACCCACGTCTAGCTTCCGCAACAACTCAGCAGCTTCTCTTCCCAGAGCCAAAGGCACCTTTTCGTCTTCGGTGCCATGACCGAGAAAGACCGGCATGTCGGAGAGCTTGGACGACGAGAGGTCCGATGGCATCTGTATTTCTTCCCGCAGGTATTCGACCACCATGTTGATGTCGGGAACCGTATGTCCGGCCGAGTCTTCGTCATCTTGGCCGAATGGGTCGTCCGCTTTGCCATCAACCTCGGTTTGAAAGACGGCGTCTTCAATCTGCTTCCGCAAAGGCAGCCACCCGCACATACCAATGACCGCAGCATACCCCTCGCCTTGCCAGAGCAGCGAGGCGACTAATGAAGCAGCACAGCCCTGACTCAGGCCCCAGAGGAGCACATGCTCAGCGCCTACAGCTGCAATCTCTGCCTCCAGCAAACCGTGTATGAAGATCGTACTCTCGCGCAAACCGTTGAATAGGAATTCTTCACGCTCGGCGGGAGTCTGCAACGACCAGTTGTCAAGCCACTGATGCATTGGTGTGCGGTTGAAAATCCGCGCCCGTCGCTTCGCCGCAGTCGGAAAGATGAATTTGGCATCTGGGAGAGCATCTTGGAGAGTCTCGTAACCGGGAATGTGGGTTTGGAGCAACTCGAGGCCGAACTTTTCGCCATTGGATCCACGACCATGTAGAATAACGAGGCAACGAGTGTGCTTGCCACTTTTGGGAGTCACTACCATGGGTGCAGGATACTCCGGCGGCAGTCGTCAAGTTGATGAAGACATGGCGAAGTTTCCCTTCCTGTGGCTTCTGTAGAGTTGGGAGATTGAGTTGCAATGGTCGATGATTCTGGATTTGTTGGAGATAGACCAAGTCCCTAGTTTCGCAAAGCGCTTTCGAGCCAGACGTTGAGGCACAGCAAGTCGTCGAGATACTTAAAACAGGCAAGTAGAGGCGTGAGCGTGGTACTACACCATCGGTCCCTTCTTACGCTTTGTTCGTCCTAGTCGTGCGTTCCATTTGAGTTCTTACCTTTTTGTCTACTGCCTCGCACCTTGTCATGTCCATTCCGGCTAATGTTCCTATTGATGTTCTTGTCTGTTACGAGAAGGAACGTGGGACCAAGTATCCGCACTGGATGTTGATGCTTGTGTCCCAAGGAGGGCAGCGAGGTACTTGGTACCATTCCACTGGCGGCCCAACTCAAGGTACACCCTACGCGGTCACCATCGAAGCCAACAAACGACTCGATAGTCACGGCATCCAATCAACCGAGCAGATAGGCACGATCATGCCCAAAGATGTCAACAAAGTCAAAGCGGCAGCCCAGCGCGTCCAACCGCAGCAGTGCCAGCGGTACGTTGTACACTTGGTACACGGGCTGGAGAAGAAAGATCTTGCACGGGCAGGCGAAGCGGTCCGACTGAATGGAAAGGTACAGATTTCTGAGCGGGCTCAGGCGTATGCTGTACAGAACCCTGTTGATCATCCTTCTGGAGCATATGTGCCACCTGGAGGGCCGGTTGCTGGTCCATCAAACAGCGGTCGTCGAGTGAGTCCCATAAGAGCACCACAGCAAATTCAACAAGGCCGGCGGCAAAATCCCCAGCAGCGACGGCAGAATCAGCAACCGCAGCAACAGCAACAAAGGAGACCCAAGGAGAGCAAAGGCTGTTGTATCATGATGTAGCATCTGGACGGTGTACTGGTTGATGCAACGTCCGCAATTTTGTATTGGTAGCGCTAGATAGATGGGTCATAGGAGTCCGCTGTATGGTCGACGTTCGTTGCCTGTCGGTCAGTTGCGGGCGAAATCGCGAGCATGTAGGAGATACGCAAGTTCTGGTAACTTCGGCGTCAAGATTTGATCTGGGATCTTCTCGGCGATCCGTGTAGAATCCTAGTCTGCGCATAGATATCCTTTAACGTATTCCCAGTAGTCCGGGTAGAAGCCGTAGAGTTCCCAATCAAGCATCGCTACCACATTCCCATCACTGACCAGAATGTTTCTTGGCGCAAGGTCGTTGTGCGTAGGTACGATCTCGTGACCATCTAAGGAAGCAAGGAAGCGCGACACCATTTGACACCAGGAGTTGTTGCCTCTTTCTAGAAGCGCTTGCGCCAGGCCTCTGTGGAATTCGCGCTCGGTGCTGTACGGTCCGTAACTGGTGCCCTCGGCTGTGAAGAATTGATCGCAACAGGATGAGCCATCGACAGCACCAATGGTACCTCCTTTTACAGTTCGCAGCTTGTTGAGATACTGTTGCAGCTGAGCGATGACATGCTGTTTCTGTGCAGAGTCATATTGTGGCCAAGGCTTATCGAGTGTTTCGCCCTCGATATACTCCATCATGATGACGCCACGGCCATCACTCTTCTGATAGTAAGCGTCCAACACTCTGGGGACGGGGATCGAGGTCTTCTCTGCTACAAGACGCATTGCCACTGCCTCTGACATGCGGACCGCCTCTCCGGTTTTCATGACGACCTTGTCGTTAAGACGGTAAGCTCCAGAATATGGTGACAAAACCTTGCATTTCTTGAGAAGTTCATAGTCCACTTGAATGCGTCTTCCATCATAAGGCACTGGATACCCAATTCCGTCGCCAGGTCGAGGAAGCTTGTCGAGCGGATCGCGCGTGTTGTTCCCACGAGTCCTCAACACCTTCTTCAGAAAATCCGCCATTGTACTACTTATACTACCATGCTCCGCTCGTGAATCCCGTTTCCATTTGAGTAGCATGTTCAGGTAGAGGGACTGCGAACCTAGGCGACAGGTATGTCTTAGCAGTAGAAAGAGACGTGTTTGATCCAGAGGAGCGACCGCGCTGTGTTACATGCATAGAAATGCACGCCAAGCTACGGCTGCTTTCTTCTTCTAACACACACTGCCATAGTTGCAGAACCCCGCGTTTTGGAGAAACACATGTGCTCTCGAGAATAACTTTAAGCCCAGCGCTGAGCTACCTCAAGGCGGAGCCTCCCTCTTTAAACTAGCACAGAACCTTCTATAGTTTACGACTATTCTATAAGTCTTTATAG
>Ga0058704_10001415_pt1 | contig 11282 bp, 12 predicted proteins | sample AgamicMgSfe_FD_71363 | JGI IMG/M metagenome (GOLD analysis project Ga0058704, IMG submission 71363) | Agave microbial communities from Guanajuato, Mexico - Mg.Sf.e | ecosystem: Host-associated > Plants > Phyllosphere > Phylloplane/Leaf | place: Guanajuato, Mexico | collected 2012-05-30 | reverse complement strand
TTGCAGTTGGTGCCGGTGTTGGGCATGTTGTTGCATTTTGACAAGTAAGTTTTTTTTTTTTATTGTTGTGGGTTGAGTGGAGATGATTGCTGACAATATCAAACAGGAAAGATGAACAGAGATGGGCTAGTGCTATTTCGTCGTTGTGATTGGAGTGTAAGATGAATCTTAATACCACGCTATGCCTTGAATATCTCTTTCGCCCTTTCTCTATCCTGCATATCTTCAGTTCCAGGCTTGTTTGTTTGCCGCCACGAAGTCGTCAAAGGAGATTGCTTTCTTTCCTGTGACAAGTTCTACGTCATTGCCTTGCCATGCTTCTTTTCCTTGTGCAGCCATGACTTCGAGTCCAGTCAAGAAGTTTGCCATGTGTTCTGGCAATCCTGCACTTTCCATACTTTTCTCCCTTTGCTGCTGACTCAAATGTACATGTTTGATCGTCCTGTTTAGGTGTTTGGAGAGTTTTTCCGCGATCTATACTGTTCGTCAGCGATTGTCGTCCACAGCCATTTTCTACAGGAAGAACAGTAGTGGGAAGAAGGAGGGCAAGGGCTTACTTCATCATAACTCAACAACTCGGGTCCCAAGATGCGATAAGCACGATTATGCGGTTTCTCATTTGTGAGACAATGGAAAGCCACTGCGGCTATATCGTTCGCAGACACCCAAGGGACCTTCCCATCTGCACAGGCGGTGAAGAGAGAAGAGTGGTTGGTGATGGTTTCGAAGTGTCCGTGTCCTGGTTCCGAGAGATTCTCTGGTGGTGAGGAGGGGTAGCGTTAGCATTAGTCTTCGAGAGGTAGTAGCCAGAAGATGGCAGGGGAAAGAGAAAGAGTGGTAGGGGAAAGAGAAAAGAAAGGCAACACTCACCCATGAACCAACTTGGTCTCAACACTGCGTATTCCAGCTTACTCTCATCGAGTTTCTGCCAGATTTTGCCGTGGAAGGGGCCACCGTATTCACACGAGCTACCTGAACAAACCACAAATCTCTTGACTCCTTTGCTCATAGCAAAATCAATAAAGGCGTTGATTATTAATGCTGGATCAGACAACTCGCCGCTGAGGAGATAGACAGCTGAGATGTCTGAAGCAGTAGAGAAGGCATTGGACCATGTGGTGGAGTCGTTCCAGTCGAATCGAATGGTGGGGTAGGCAGAGGAGGCTGAGGGACCGCGGCGGGAAGTCAAGAGGACGGGTATGGAGGCAGAGTGGAGGAGGGAGGCGAGGCGGAGGGAGGTTTTGCCTGTGCCGCCTGTGAGGAGAATTGTCATGGTTGGTGATGATTTCGGTCTGTTTAGTATGGTTGATCGAAGGCGATGGTCAAAGGTGAGGATGTGATTTCGACGAGAGTTGACTATGGAAAAGAAGAGATTGGATTTTGGCGAGATTGGCTGTCTTTTATGTAATTATGGTACTTTGGTACACGGTAGTATCTCTGCGGAGTTATTGTATCCATCGGAGCAGAAGGATTTCTGACATGGTGTGGTCGATGATTTGATGGGCGTTAACTCCGGTGATGCAGCTCCCAAAGAAGTAACCGTTATCTCCATCTCCGCCGAAGTATCCATACATTTCGGACGGAATTTGATTAAGGTGACACCACAAAAGGTAGCGATGTATTTGAAGGAACAATCTCAAATTTCCAAGACGTATGTTTTGAGGAAGCAATATCCAGTGCATATGTCGAGATGATCTCTCAGACCGCAAGATAAATTCACAAAGGTGGTGATAGTGATGAGATGGGCTAGAGTAGGCAGGCGCGATCCTCCAGTTCTTCATCCTCCGACATCAGACAGCGCCGATCAACTGTCAACTTGAGTCAACAACACATCAATCAGTGTCAGAACAGCCAAACTACGTCGCATTGCAGTATGTCCACAAGCAACGAGCCAGGGTCTGCTCCAAGTCGAAAGCGTCGTCGTCCGCCTGTTGTGTGCACCGAATGTCGTCGCCGGAAGTCGGCGTGCGATCGCAAAATGCCTTGCGCACAATGCACGCAGCATAGTCTGGTTTGCAATTATCAGAACGATCATCCTACACCGCAGCGCTCTGCACCCGGACTGTCGCGTGGATTGCTAAGATCCGTAAACCCCAACACATCTCCGGAGCACTCGGAAATTTCCGTCACGACCTGTGAGGGTTCTGCTGCCATCGTCGCGACTCCTCTTGTATCACTTGGTGGTCCGATTGAACGCACTCTAGATGATGCCACATTCTCGGTTTCAGGACCCATCCTGACCCCACCTGTGACAGCGTCATCTTCAACATCAGCAACGCTGGATCAGCGTGGAGATCCACCACAGCCACAGAATAGGGTATGGGTCAATTTTGATGGAACCCTTGTACCAACCGGCCATCCCTCGTCTGCTCGAAATGATCGGACGAGTGATCATAAAGGTCGCTACCTCAAGTCGAGGTTGGTCGGTCAAAGTCATTGGATGAACAGTTCTTTTCAGGTCAGTTTCTACAGCCGCTATTGGTGTTGGCAATGTTTGACACGGAGTTCACAGTTTGGAGAACTGCTCATGGCGAGCAGTGCATCACTATTTAGTGTTTCATCACCTGCTACCGTCTTACTACAGAAGTGCAAAAGCTTAACGAGCCAACTCAAAGCGAGTCGACCTTCCTGTACCCCTCTGGATCTTCGCAGTTGTGTTCCCCCCATGGAACTCTGTCATCAACTCAAGCAGGCATACTTTCGCACCTTCGAAAGCGTGTTCCGTATCTTGCACGTGCCTTCCTTTGAGCGAGACTATAACCGGTATTGGGAGAATCCGCAGATGGCAAGCGACTCTTCTGTGGTCCGTTTGCTCCTTGTCGTAGCCATCGGTACCTGCTTCCACGAGGACTTAACCACTTCTGGACCATCTTTACACGAGTCCAGTGCACAGTGGATATTGGTAGCGAACCAGTATTTGAGTGGCCCGGTGGAGAAGCGGCACCTGAATCTCGGTGGAATCCAGAATCAGTGTCTACTGCTGTTGGCTTTGCAGACAAACACTGTGGGCGGAGATCTCACTTGGATAGCAGCAGGATCTCTTGTCCGTACCGCCATGAGCGTCGGACTACATCGGGATCCTGTAAACTTCCCGCGCATGACTACTCTGCAAACAGAATTGAGGAGACGATTATGGTACACGACACTGGAGCTTGCGGTTCAAGCGAGTTTGGATTCTGGCATGCCCCCATTGATTAACTGCGCCGACTATGACTGTAAGCCACCATCCAATATCGACGATTGTCAGATCGATGAGGATCACACCTCCGCACCACAAGCCAAGTCTGATGCCACGTTCACTGAGACATCGATGCTTCGAACGCTGACACGTTCGTTGCCACTCCGCATAGAGACGACACAACTCCTCAATGGCCTCCATAGCGACAGTTCTTACCAAGCAACTCTCATCTTGGGTGAAAAGCTTACGCAAGCATACCGTGCAAATTCACTATCATTCCAAGCCTACAATGATGCGAGCTTTCCGGATCACGATAAGCCATCAGCCTTTGCCATTAAAATGGTTGACACTCTCTGCCGGCGATTCCTACTTTCGCTTCATACACCTTTTGCTCATAAAGCAGCATTAGAACCCACTTATCATTTTTCTCGAAAGGTCTGCTTGGACGCATCTCTGCTGTTGCTTTCGTACGCGAAGTCTTCTTCCGCTCCAAGCTCCGATGCACAGGATGACTTCACGCGGCTGATCATCGTCGGTCGTGGTGCGTTTCGCAGCGTCCTAGTACACACTGCTTCTACCGTTTGTTTCGAAGTCATTACGGAGCTACGCGAGAGTTCAGCTCCTTCGACCTTAGCCACCTCGAACGATTCGCACATCCAGGCGATCCGCGATGTCGTCGCAATAACATGGCAAAGGATACAGGCGGGCGAGACGAGCGTCAAAGCATATGTATTCTTCGTCTGTGCGCTTGCTCAGATTGAGGCCATGCAAGCAAGCGTTTCTATCCAACCAAAGACCACGGACGCAGCTCAGAATTGTCTCAATTCTTGCCTTGCGGTACTGGAAGCCCGCGTGAAAGAGAGAGGCAACCTCGCCGAGGAAACCACTCATGGCTTGCACGACGACCTCGATTTTAACACTGGGTTCGATCATGGGTCGCTGACTGACTATTTCGTAAGTTCTTGACTTGGGATGTTGTGTTTACATTCCTGGCCCCATCTGACTCCTACAGGATGCAAATCTCGATTATTCTCTAGACGACGATCGGTGGCTCTCGTCTCTATGGCTGGACGAGTGAATGAAGTTGTGAGCTGCTAGATGATGGATGGTACACGATATAATGATCACGAAGTCTGCCATCACGTTGTCGCCCGGAACATCTTCAGTTGTTCCTTTGTCCTCAGAAAGCGGGCTCCTCGTTGCTCGAATTGCACGTTGACACTTCCAGACGGTAGCCGAAACTATGGCCGCAAGATCATTGCCGCCAACTTTCGGTGCAACTTACCATGTTCGTGTGTATACAACCACAGTGATTGTGAACCATACTTCTAGCGTTCTTTCGCTATCGTTGTTCCACACCATCTGGTTCGAGACTGTTGTCATCACTTTCCGAGAGAAGAAGACCAGTGGGAGTGGAGAATGGTATGATAATTTCTAATGGTTACAATATTTCCTCTCGACGAAGTCCGCTCTGATGCGGCATCACCACAGCTCGCGTATCTACCGCTCTACCGCTCTAAAATTTCGATAGGATGCCTTTGCCTGTGGTCGACTTGGCCAGTGCGATGATGATGGCTCCGGCAGCAGAGACGCATCCGCTGAAATCAGCAACGCGAGCGAAGCCATACCTGGCAAGAATCGCACCGCTAATCGGAGGTCCGATCAGTGCAGCACTTGCCGATCCGGCCAGACCCATGCCTAGATAGGTACCGATGTCTTTGGGATCTTTGGGGACGAGAGTCAGACACACGGACGCCATCGAGACTATGGCGCCTGAGCAAAAGCCGTAGACTGCGGCGAAGACGATGACTCCTGCATTAGTCGTCACTGCTTGCCAGCAGAATCCGAGGACGGCTGAAGATGCAGCAGCGATGATGTAGATATTGAAGCGTCCCACTCTATCGGCAAGAATGCCGGGGATGATTCGACCGAACAGTGATGCTCCGTTGTAGATTGAGACTAGGTATGATGCCAGCTCTGTACTCATGCCATTGCTAACAGCAAACGTAGGCAGGTAGAATGGAGGGATGAAGATGCCGAGCAGCATCATGAAGGTGCCGAGGATGAGAGTATCGTAAGGTATCTCGAGGAAGGCGCGAGGTAAGAAGAGCTTGCCTGCACGCGGCGGGAGACGAGCTCGAATGGCCAGACAGGACGGAAGCATGACAGCAATCATGACGAACCCACAGATCCGGATCGTCCATCCAAAACCAAGCGATTCGTTCGCCAGCATTTTCGTCAGCATGATAGGGAATACTACACCTCCGACCGAAGAGCCGGCGATGGCAATACCCATGGCAGCAGCGCGCTTCTTCTGGAAATAATGGCCTATGGCGGACATGGCGGGAGTGATACACATGCCGATGCCAACACCGCCGAGGATGCCTTGCGCGAGGATGAACTGATAGTATTCAGTGCACAGACTCGTCATCATCACAGCAAAGATGTAAACAATTGCAGCAGGGCAAAGGACCTAGTTGACAGTATTGATCAGTAAACTTCCTTGGACATCTCGTGGATACGTCAGTCAATATCACATACCACGACGCCGTATCTGTCGAACAACGGGCCACCGAACAAGCCGCCAGCGAAGAGAAAGAAGATCTGCAAAGACCCGATCCAAGAGACTGCAGAAGCGCTCGTGCCACTCAAGCGCTTGCTTTCGTAATATTCCTGAAGGACGCTTTGTGCCCAAACAAATCAGCATCTGTTTTCAAGTGGAAGAGTACAACATTTCGACTCCAGACTCACCCAAAGGCATTGACGTATCCGAAAGTGCAGGAAAGAATCCCGGCGCATCCGGCAGCCACAGACCAAGCTCTAGCACCACCTTCGGGGAATGCTTGCTGCGAGGATTCCTCATCAGACTTGGTTTCCAGATTGGCTTCTGGCTCCTTGGGCTCCAGCGAAGACGTTTTGTGCTCATTGCGAGATGCCAAATTCGATGCGACACCGGAAGACATGATTGAAGCGAGAGTAAGAAGATTTGTTATCAGGCCAGCGCTGAGTTGATTCTCTACACGCATACTTGGGTGCGATTCGATGCTGATATAGCTCGCCGGATGAGAGGCGGAGTTAAACCGGAGCCGGGATATTCACTATACTCCGCGGAGTTAAAAAACCAGACCACATTCCATCTTGACGGAGAATTGTCAGATAGTGTGCATTTGCAACTGTGCCAGAAGACTTGATCACGCCTAGTCTCTCGCATATGTGTCAAACAACCCGCGCTCGATTGCATACGGGATTTTCAAGCTCGATTGTTAGTCAACCAAGCTTCTTCCAGCCTCCTTCCACCTTTCCAACTTTCGACAGCCATGGTTTCCGATGCTTTGAAGCTGTTTGGCATGGTGTTCAAATTTTTCCTACCATACACGATCCAGCTGATACGACAAGAACTTGAAGCTATTGTGCATCGATGGACATACAGACCAGTGGACTCGCCCAAGAATGTCATTGTCATCGGCGGCTCTTTCGCCGGCCTCCGTCTGGCCACCAGGCTGGGTCACACTTTACCAACTGGATACCGCGTCATCTTGATCGAGAAGAACTCGCACTTCAACTTCTCGTTCAACTTCCCCCGTTACTCGGTGCTCTGTGGCCGTGAAGCCCGTGGCTTTATTCCCTACGACAACGCTGCTGCCGGATGTCCTCCAGGCATTTTCAAAGTCACTCGAGGCGTGGTGTCAAGCGTTGAGCGAGACTTTGTGCAGCTTGACACGGGCGAAAAGATAGCCTACAGTTTCCTTGCCATTGCGAGCGGTTCATCCCAGCCTTTGCCAGCAAAAGTCGTATCCAGCAGCAAAACAGAAGCATGCAAAGAGCTGCAAAGCGTACAGCAGAACATCCAGGCTGCCCATACCATCGCCATCATTGGAGGCGGAGCTGTCGGTGTGGAAATCGCAACGGACATAAAGTCTTATTACCCTCAGAAGCAAGTCACTATTGTCCACTCTCATCGCCAGCTTCTGCCACACTTTGGTGTGCGTTTGCATGAATACGTACGCAACAAGGTTGAGAAAATGGGGGTTCAGTTGCAATTCGGCGAGCGTCCGCAACTCCCTTTCAAGACCGGCATGCCCAATGGTCTGATCACAGATGCTTCATTGCATTTCTCGAAAGAAGGCGAGCGACACTTTGACCTCATCGTACGTTACCTCTTTCTCGTACCACCAGTACACATAATGCCTGCTCGCTAAACACCATACCAGATCCCTTGTACCGGCCAACGCGCAAACTCCTCGTTCCTCAATACCCTCTCGCCAGGTAGCATCTCCGCGAAAAACAACACCATCCTCGTCAACCCAACACTGCAACTCCAAGATCCCAACTTACCGCATATATTCGCTCTCGGCGATGTAGCAGACACCAAACGCCCCAAAATGGCACGCGCAGGGTTCGCTCAAGCGGATATTGTTGCTAAGAATATTGTTGCGTTGATTGAGGGTAAAGATGCATGTGCTGTTTACGTGCCTCAATTTGATATTGAAGGGAGTATAAAGTTGACTTTGGGAAAGGTAGGTGGAATGATGTTGGAATGAGACATTTGTATACAATATGTGAAGAATGGCTAATAAAAGTTCTGACAGAGCGATTGGGTTATGTATGCGGATAGTGCTGATGGCAGCAGTATTCTGTGGCCTGGAAGTGGCGGTCACGAAGACCTCGACGTCAAGAGAGGTTGGAAGATGCTGGGTGCGAGCTACAAGGACGCCTTGAGTCCTGCAACTGACAAATGAAAATACGCCCTTGTAATCGATGGGCACGAGTCTCCAGACTGCATTGCATGTAAGATATTTGGGTTTTTGCCTAGCTCTTTTTTTCCAGCTTTCAGAATCCTCGAAGAGTCGCTGAGCTGTAGTAAACGCGGCAGCGTAAAGAATTTCCGGACCGCTGGAGTGCTCGTCGGCACTAGTGACTCCTCCAACTCTGTGACTCGTGTGTCCGTGTCTTCGTAGACAGCTTCACTGACACTTACAAAGATAGAGTCTGGCAGACCATGCCGGCGAACATCAGGAAAAGGCCGTTTGATGATATTTGCTCCAGAGATGAGATGTGTGATGGGGGTTGCAGACATGCTTTTGAAGAACAGGTAGATGGCAAAGTGCCACCTCGAGGACTTCAAAATATCGAAAACTCTTTCGAACTTCCCTGTCATCATCTCCGGCCTGCAATGATCAATGTAGCAGAAAGATTGCTAGTAAGGTGTGTGTGGTCGATGTTTGATTGGTCGTTGACTCCGGCGACAAGGCTCCGAAAGCGGTAACCACTATCTCCGTGTCCGATCGGCTGGTCCGAGAACTCACACGATCAACACCATGCTATGTAGCGATGTCTGACAGACATCTCCGATTTGACCCGTTGCGACAAAATCTCGAGAGAGCACCTCACAATGCGTATGTCGGGAAGTCTCGCAGAGCCCAAAATGACTCGATACAAGCGAAGAGAGTGGTGGGATCTGAGAAGCCAGGCAGGCGGGAATCCTTCAGCTCCTTCCGCCTTCCCGGTCTGATGTCTCCAACGAGCTAACCATGATATGTGTGCATGTCTGAAGCTTCATCGACACCGAAGCATATTTGCAGTGTTGTGGATGTTTTCTTATACAGTGTCTGTCCTCATAGCACTTCCCATCGGGCACCGGACAGCCGGGATCCGAGGTCTAGACTGCCTGGTTGTCCAGAAGCGTCGGGGTCTCCGTCTTGTGGCTGGCGTGCACCTGAAAGTCTAAGCAGAATCGTACTATCTCCTCGAATCAAATCAGATGAAAGCAATGCCGCCGCTCGTGTGGCCGGTTGCTAAAGCTACAAATAGCAATTCACGTACGGAGACAGGGTGCGGGGTTCAAAATAAAGACAGACTCGTGTTCCTGGTTTCCACGTTTCCCGTCCCAGCCCTCTGGGAGATTTGCAGCCACGCTCAAAATCGACAGAGACGTATTTACCACTCAGGATGAACATGTCGCATGCTCATCTCCTTCCAGCTAGATCCAGAGCCTCGTCGCGTGGGAAGTATGCCAAATTCTCCGACGTTCAGTTCCTTGCCTCTGTGATGCAACAGGAGCAAGCTTCACACAACTCAACGGGTCGTCTGATGTTTCTGATTGACGGCAAGCGTTATCATCGTCACGAGGTGATGCGACGTCTTCGGAGAGCGCAAAAAGCAGGGACGCTCTCGATGAGAGAGTCCACAGACGCATCCGCGCTGCCCAATCGCATCCAGATTGTACAACGTACTATTGGTCGACCTTGCACCACACCAGGCGCTGGCTATATTCCGGACCAAGACAGCGAATCAGAAATCTATACGAAATGCGCAGCGCTCATGGACGAGGTCTCTCGACAGTGCTTCCTGCAGCTGATCCACATGGAGTACGACACGTCGCTTTTGACAACGCCTTCGTATACCGACGAATATTCTATCAAGGCCAAATTCTTCTTCAACATAATCAAGTACTTTAGAGGGGCTCATGGCAATGGTCAATTTGTCCACAATGACCTAGGAGAGTACGTCAGTCATGTGTCGCCCACGAGCATCGTGAAAATCAACGACTTCTATAAGTGCTGCATCACAGCAATCGACCTTATCGAGCGCGGATACCATATTCAAGGCTTCGCTCTGGTTTCGGACTCTCTGTGGCTCATGGAACAATTGCTGGAAGAACGCGATCCCAAACTAATAGACACCATTTGTGATGTCTCTGTGCTTCTCTTGACAAGGGGCTGGAATCGGATGTACGAAGTGCTGAATGAGAGAATCTGCGCCATAGTCGAGCTACGAGCCGTGCAGAAGAAAGAGGAACACCAACCGTGGGCACAGATGTTTGACTGTTTGAAAAGGCTGCCTACATCGCAAGCGCTGGAGCTCATGCAGCGGGGCTGGAAGTGTGGCTACGATCAGCTCGAAGGTATATTTCCTGGGCACGCGTGGGACGGACTCAACATTTCCTGCTCTCCGCATCAGTCGCTACGGATGGGGCAACACTTTTCACAGCTCTACCATGAGATACTGTCGACGCCTGTCGCTTCGCCGCGGCGAAACAAAGAACACCCAAACAGCGCAAGCGATATTCAGCGGCAGTTCACTCGCGCCAAAGTCCGTCACTCCCTCGGAGGCTATCATGCAGCTCTGGAAGACCTGGATATGATCGTTTCGAAATGTTCCAAAGCCAGAAAGCAAGGCGAGAACAAGTGGATGGCATTGGAGGTTGAGGCTCTCGAGGTGTCGGCGCGATGCCACTACGCCATCAGCGGCCTAGTCACAGCTTGTGGTGGCCCGTCCACTGCAGAAACCCTGCTCAAGACTGCCATAACAAGGAGTACGACATTATGGGGCGGTAAATCAGCCACCACGATTGCACTCAAGCACACACTATGGTCGTGGTGCTTGGAGCAAGGTCAGTTCAAGGAAGCCGAATTGTTGCGACTGGCCATTGACGCGGTCGTAGTCAAGATCGAGCCTTGAATGTGGCACAACGTGGTCGATCGAAGACTTGCCGCGCGCCCTGTAAGATACGTTAGCACATTGCGAAAATCAAATCGACGTGAGTGATCAGAAAACCTTCTATGAGTCGCACATTTACATTATATCAGACGGGGTCGCAGTGACCGTGTCCGTAGAGCCTGTCGTCTGACAGTGTTGCGCATTGCTCTGTGGCAGGTGGAGGTGTTCGCTCATGTCTCAAATCGCGGTGCCGCACGGGCCAGTGATATGGATGATATGCGTCCCCATCTCGCTTATACGTTAGTGGTTCGGATAGCTCCGTGCTCCCAGCCCTGGGGCTCAATGGACGGAGATGCAAATCAAGAGCTCGCCAACTTTAGTGTACACAAAGCTTACCCGACGTGGGGACTTGACGCTAGCCAACTTTAAACCTCTTCGCAACTAATTCAGGGGGGATGGCACTGTCTGACGAACGATTAGAGGGTCTAGACTATGCAGTTTTACATTATCTTGTATCTCCTCAACAGCTCGCCTAGCTCTGATTAGAGGATGCGGCAAAAGGAAAAGGCATACGCATAATAAGCTCCCTTGGGACAATAGGCTGTAGTAGGAAGCAAGAACGAAGATGTATCTAGAAGAATAGATAAGCAGATATGTCCAAGAC
>Ga0058704_10001414_pt1 | contig 11283 bp, 11 predicted proteins | sample AgamicMgSfe_FD_71363 | JGI IMG/M metagenome (GOLD analysis project Ga0058704, IMG submission 71363) | Agave microbial communities from Guanajuato, Mexico - Mg.Sf.e | ecosystem: Host-associated > Plants > Phyllosphere > Phylloplane/Leaf | place: Guanajuato, Mexico | collected 2012-05-30 | reverse complement strand
AAGTAGCGCTTCTGAAGGTACTCGATCTGACGCTGATCATGTCACTGCGACGATGCTCGCTTTCGATGGCGAGAAGCCCGTTGTATTCTTCGCGAAGAATGCTGGCCTTGATGAAGCTGACAAGATGCTCTTGTCGACCTTGCAGCTATGGTTACGTGCGGTGAGCAGCTCCGGAACACGGCGTGCCCGTGATGGTGACCTTATGTGGGACCAGCTTGTTGAGTTCAACACTCTGCGGCTCGCTTTCTACGTGGCGGAGCTGGGGGAGATCACGGACAACTCAGGCCTGGATGGTGGAGCCGAACAGTTTCTCGCCTCTTGTCAAGCCTATTAGCGTGACCCTACGCCCTCACCAGAGCACTTGCGCGAACTTGTGAAGCTTGCTTGCAAGCTTCGCTACCAATGTTTTCCGGCCTGCCTCCAAAGCGTGTGCGTTCGGTGGCTTTGCTCGGTCGCCTTGGTGCAGCTTGGGAGATACTCCAAGAGTTCGCCATGCATCATTGCGGCTGTAGCGAAATTGAGTTGCGGCCGGTAGACGTTGCGCAAACACCAACCGTCGGCTTGACAAAGACGGCAGTGGAGGCGGAGCTGAAAAGCTTGCAATGTGGTCTTGGTGAAAGCAACGTTGTCCAAGCCAAGATGAACAAGCTCAAGCGAGGACTCGAATTGGTCACCCACGCCGAAATGCAACTATTAGCGTATCATGGCTCCATGAAGGACGTTCGGAACGCTACACATGTCTTTCCGTACATCGGCAGTAGCAGGAGGACGTGCTGGCTCTGCGAGCAGATGATCCGCGGCCACGGCTATTTTACATCTCGCGGCTCGCACGGCGAAGTATCTGCTCACTGGACTATCAACCCGACCTTTGCTCTTGGGCCATCGTGCAACCTCAAGCTCACCGAGGCACTCTACAATGTCCAATTTGACATGGTCTCGAGGTTGGAGCGCACACGTCGAGTTTCGAGACCCGCAATTCCTCAATCGACGGCCGCTGTAACGAAGAGCGAGTCTGCAGCCACCATGCGAAAAGCTGCGGTTCGTTCCACACGGAAGCATATGGACGCAAGAGGCTCGACCGGCCGTGACTTGCCACCACGAGCTTTGGGAAAGCATCTCCGCTCCATTACCGCAATCAGACTTCCTGTCATTGGTACAGCCGCAGTGTTCACGACTCTCGAAGTGTTCGATGAAGGTCCGGACGGTGGGCGCATGACTCCGATTCCAGGAAAGGTGTTGGACTTGTCGACGTATTGGGGTATGCTACATACAGAGCCAATGTGGCAGTTGCTTGATGTCCAGAAGCAGCAGAATGCAGCCGACAACGGCTCGTACATGATTTTCTACACCACGCACGATGCTTTACCCCTCAATAAGTATGCACTGCGGGCACTTGGCATCACGGAAGAAGACACCAGACTTCGTCGGAGACTGTTCTGGTGCGGCGACATCTTCGTGGTTCGATCTAAATTTGTGGATGACAAGAGCGTGGACTACCTCTCGCTGCCAGATGGCTCGGACATGGGAACTACCGTCGACCGATATCTCGATAGTGTCTGGAAAGATCGAACTCTCGAGCGGTTATTGGAGAGTCAGCAGTGGATGGTGAAGATGGACGAGGAGTTTCGCCGCAATAAAGAGCTTCTCAGGGCACGATTGTACGCTTTGTCTGGTCAACTCGCATAGTAATCGCTGAATTCTGATTGAGAAGCAGGACTCCTTTACAGCTTGAGATCATTAGCAACATGCCTTTGGGCTTAGAACCCAACTTAGAGTATATGACTATCCATGACGCGGATTTTGGGGCTACTCGAAATCACAAGATGTCGCCGGATCCGTCGAATAGCAGTATGGTAGTGATTGAGTGCGAGAGAAGAAAGGAGAAGCTGGATGAGTTGGGTTGGGCCGGCTTTTCCAGTGCAAACATCGGAGACTTCAAACCAGATAAAGGCTGATCGTAACTCCTGAGTTTCTCTGTAACGGCGGGCGAGGCAGATTCGAATGGAAACGGCTGACCAACATCCAAACATCCAGGCGGCATAGTCTGACGAAGATGTCGCAGTGCACCTCACGTGTGACGACCGCATTCCTATCTGCCAGAGCAAGCAACTGAACACTACTGAGAGACACGCAAAACCCGGGACACCACTGCTCCACCCCAACGAAGGCGAATGATCGTATGGCGACCATGCGTTTGCAATACAAAGAGAAGCCGGGATCAGAGAGCTTTTTGGCGCCTAGTATCTATTCAATAATTCGTTAAAAATAGGCCGCACAAGCGTTTGGTAGCATCAGTCCGGGATTCCTGCTAATGTAGTAGCGATCTAGTCTTCAAAGTAGGAAGAATACGCAGCCAACGCCGGTTGTCCTCCAAGATGCACATACAACACATGGCCCGGCTTGATCGCGCCCTCTTTGATTAGTTGGATCATGCCAGCCATGCTTTTGCCCTCGTATACTGGGTCTGTAATCATAGCATCGGTTCGCGCAGCTAGCTTCCTACGAGTACAAGCATCACAGTCAGCGTCTTCTCACTCGATACCTCCATCCATCTGTGGCCTTGAACGTTGATACGACTTACATAGCATCGATCGTGCTAGGTCCCGGGATCCCGTAAACCCCTTCGTGGAACCGCTCGTCGAGAATCACAGCCGAGTCTGGCACCTCCAGTTTTGGGTCCAGTAGCGCAACGGTGTTCCTTGCAATGCGCATGACTTGCGCCTTCGTTGCGTCAGGTTTGCCACTCGCATCTATACCTATGACCCTACGGCCTTTGCCTTCACATACTGCGCCTGCGATGAGCCCCGCGTGTGAAGAGCCAGTGACGCTGCAGACGATGAGTGTGTCCTGGGGTGATGAGCCAGCATGTCAGTGCTTGTAAAAACCAACGGACATGCACTCACGCTGGAACGTACGAAGAAGATGCCAAGCTGTGCCTCCTGCTCCGCAAGCTCGACCACAAAGTTGGTAAACCCGAGCCCGCCCAGCTCATGGTCTGAGGCTCCCGCGGGTATATAGAATGGCTTTCCACCCTTATTGACAACTGACTGCATAGCTTCCTTCGTAGCTTCCTTGTGCCCGATGTGAAAGCCCTCTTGGTTGAGTCGGACATCGCCGCCCATGAGTCGAGAGAGCAAGATGTTGCCTGTCTTGTCGTAGAGTGGCGGGTCGATGGGTACCCATTTCTCTTGGATCGTTACGGCCTTGAGACCGGAGGCTGTTGCTACGGCTGTTACAGCGCGGGTCTGTATCCAAGAATGGAGGATTCAGTACTTGTCTCGGCGGGTTTGAAGACTTTCGGTGTCCGATCGGCCTACGTGGTTGGACTGCACACCGCCGACACTGACGAGGGTGTCACAGCCTTGCTTTAGTGCGTCGGCTACCAGATACTCGAGCTTGCGAACCTGCCAATTGTGAGCGTCTCGTGCTTTGAACGGAGATAGTGTCTTCTGATGCATACCTTGTTGCCACCGTAGGCAAGCCCACTTCACAAGATCTCCAGTCAGCCAGAGCCGGCATGTTCTCAAGATTCGAGAATGCCTACCTGTTGCAGTCGTCGCGCTTCGCGTAGATCTTGACACTGCCATTTGGTGAGAGCTCCTCTGTGAGCCGTGGCAGGAACTGTATTGGTGAGGAACCGAAGAGAAAGTTCTGTTTCGGTATGCTCCTTAGCTTTGCCAGATACGCTGGCGTGTCCTCAATGCTTCCCATGGCGAACAGTGCTTAGAGTTGAGAAGAGCAGATGAGAGCCACCCTACCGTGAAGAGTGTCCGGCTTCGGCCAAGCTATGGAGCTTCGGCCGGCAACGATATGGGGTCGGCGACTGAAAGATGAGCATCGCGGCCTCAGATACCGCCAGCACAATACTTCGATTAGCGATCACGACTGTACGATGCATGCTTTTGTAGGTTGCTGATCCTTGACTCTTGGAAGATGGACGCGGAAACTGTTCGTGAGGAGGTGGCGGAAATTTGGACGCACAACCCCTGCGAGGTCTATGCTTGTGCGCTATACTACGAGCTCACCTTCATCAAAGATTCTTTTCACACACCACTTTTACGACCTCGAGATCTGAGACCTCCTCGACTATCACTCGACCACAGGAGTGCACCATCTGGCGAAGACTCTGCCATAACGACTGTCGTGAACCGGCGCGTGGTGGTGCGCAGAATTGGCGTCCTTTGATGCGTCTCCCTGCTGCGGCGGGCCGAGACAGGCGGCGGAGCTCGCTAGCAGCCGTGCTACTTGATTGTGGTGACAGCATGCTATAGTTCCAGTCGTCAGTCATGCCTCGAAATGAGGTGGAGACATATTAAACGGCGACACCACCCTCCTTACTGACTCTAATCATTGACCATACAGCGTATACGAATGGATCAGGAGCGGACCTCACAGCTATGGATCACCTACCACCGCTGAAGGGCGCCAGGGATATCTCTTCGCAAGTTCTACTCTACCCTGTCTGACCGTACGACTTCCGCAACTTCGAAAATGTCCTTGCTCGCCACGGATTCGGCCGCGGAGGCTCCCTTGATGCCGAACCGTCTGCGGCAGATCACACAAGCCTGGCGTAATCATGGCTTTAATTCGACCGGATAAGTGCCATCAGGGGCCTGCTCGAGGCTCATGATAGCTTCATTGACCCGGACAGTTTGCCCGCGCAAGATTCAAGTACCAACAATGTTCGACGGATGGCAGCATTATGTAGGAAGTCTGGATCCCGCAAATTGCCACGACGCTTTATCTTAACCCCGAAAACCCCTTGATATGGTGATCCACGGAAGTGAGCTTTGCGACAGGGCAGCGATCTTGACCGAGGAGGCGTAGCTCTTTCCGTGAAGCTCCTGATATGCACGTTGGCACATTTGCTCGGCGCAATCAGCCCGGGAACGATCGGTTCGCCGACTAGGAGCCGCTATGTCTATCAAATGGAGTCTGCCACAAGTCCTCATCTGCTGCTGGTTTTCTAACCAGCACGTCAATGAGTTTTCTGCCGGTGCGAACTCTTTATCCGTGAGAGTATAGCATAAGCCTCGCTAGTTGTCCAAGGCGTAACATCCGGTCAATGCTGACACGACCCGCCTGGCTTTCGGCCGCGAATTGCTCGTGCAGCACAAAGATGATGATCTTCAACAACGCACACAACGGGACAATGAGTCTTTGTTCACGGAACATATAATACTGTGCTCAATACATCGGCGATAGCATCTCAGCTCTCAGTCGCTAGCAGTCCACACGTTGACCGCCGCACGTTGAGCGTGTGCGTTAGCAGCCCTGGCTTCGAGAGCAATTGCAACCGCTATAAGATCCAAGATGTCTGAGTACGTCCGCACACTGTCCACACAAACAAACGCCCGGTGCGTACAAGCAATAACCGCGAGGCAGACTGCCGTCACAGTCTCCAATGCCTCGTTCGAAGCATACCGCACTGTGATCAAGCTCCGTGAGCAAGCAAAGTTCACGGCAGCAGATGCTCGCGGCTTCCTCAGCATGTCTCTGCAGGCTGCGGAGTCCGCGTACGCAGAGCGAGCTCAGGAAAGGCGTGACACTTATACGTTCCTGAAGCAGGTCGAGCAGCAGCTTAGCATAGCTCGCGCGGAAGAGTCGGATGCCCTTCTTGACCAAGACCATTCGCTCTTGAGCGCAGGCCTTCTGCGATCGTCGTCCACAACATTCACGGGCGGGCCTCTAGGAGATTTCCGTAAGGCCGTCGCCAAGACTTTCGCTGCGTATGAAACAATGCAAACCTTCCCTGCGCCGCCGCCCTTGCCGCCTGGTATCAACCACTCTCTCAGCTGTAAGGACGCCAAGGACGAGCGACGCTGTATGGAAGCCTGTTATTGCGCAGTCCAACGAGCGTTCCACGGAGAAGGTATCAATCTGAGGGTAGAGAGTGTGCGGTTCGATCCGTTGAACTTCGCGGTCTGCCAGAAGGACGTGCGGGCAGAGTTTGTCAGGAAGGCTCAATACATCCACAGGGTAATACGAGCTATGCTCGAGTCCATTCCCAAGTAGTTCGGTTGAGCGGGTTCTAGAAGCTAAGTGAGTAGGAACGTACACGGAAAGAAGCGGTGGCTCGTCCTGATGAACCACGCTGGACGTGTATATAGGCGGTTGGCCTTTGGGTCCAAGTGTTCAGGAGTGCGTGTCGTCGTCGCAATAGTATGCACAAGGTAGTGTGCACTCTTTCCAACCGACTCTTCCACATACATCTCTCACCGTAAGTGACACCGCATATTGCCGACATGGATGGTCGCGGTGACCCCGATAGACGTCTGTTCGCTCCCCGAAATGTCACTCTTCGTGTGAGCGCACAACAGCCTGAGCGGTGGTGAACACCCTGTTCGCCGTCACTCGCTAGATGCTGTTTCCGAAGAAGTTACCTACCATCTGTGAACCGACTGTATCATCGGGCCAAGTGCGCGAGGCCATTAGATGGGAGTGGCGTCGCAGTCAGAGGACCTACGAATGACGTAATAGAACAAAGAGACTGATGGAGGTACTCAGCAACGTACTCACAATAGTCTTGCCTGCTCGAGAGGGATGGTAAATATGTCAGCGCAGCGCTCCCTTATACCTTCGGGATTTCAACGACGAGCCGAACAGAAACAAACATTGCATCAGGTTCACCTCCCTCACTTTTACAGAAGCAAAACCTGCCGAACGCAATCTTGGAACTGGAAACACGGCTCAAACAGACTCTCCATCAAGCCGAGCGCAGGGCGCACGCCGCATCGTTGGCCCTCGGAGCAGCTGAGACGCTCTTAGGCCAGCAGGAACAACATGCGCGGAACCAGTTACGCCATCTGAACCCCTTGCGATGGACACACTGGCGTGATGGCTCGTTTGGACCAGCGCTCTCGAATATCTCGTCGGCTCAGTGTCAAATCGACAGAGCAAATGCAGATGTTGAAAGCCAGAAGTGGGTGGTCGGGAGACGGGATCGGGAGTTGGTCGAGGGTTGGATGTCGAGAGTTGATCTTCTGCTGTTCATACTCCACGCTCGCAGCGTCCAAGTCTCGTTGCTCGCTGACGAAAGCAGCAAGGTCCACCTACGGAGCGAGGAGCTCATTGCGGCGACGAACGAGCAGGTAAGGACGAGAAGGGCGCTGGAGAGGTTTGTTGCCAATCTCGAGCACAGGCAGGGGCGGCGACCTGACTTTAGTCAGTATCACGACGAACGTGGGAGGGCGCAAGGTAGAGCACAGCGCCCCGCTCCTGCTACAGACGTTCCGCCAACTCCCCTCACCAGAGAGCCTAGCCCGCCTAAGCATAAGGTCTCGCTAGCAGAAGCCATCAAAGCCTTCCACGCAGAGGCTGAGAGGGCCTTTGCTTCCCTCCAGACGATTCAGCGATTTCCCGAACTGCCGGACTTCAGGTGTAGGAAGCTCGCTTGCCATCAAACGAGCGGCGACAGAGTGTTGCCGGCGTGTCCCTGCTTGATGCGGCGGACGTTCCAGGGATTGACACCTGGAGAGCTCAAACGGTATAGGGCCTTGTGGCATCCTGATTGCTTTGCTAAATGTCCTGAGAGCGTAAGGGCAGAGTTACAGTGGAAGAGTCAAGTGGTATTCCAGACGGTGAATGCCATGTATGAAGAACAGAAGCAGGCTACCGAGCAGAGAGGCTGAGCATAGAAGGCACGCTGGTCGTGACTATGTTTGCCCACGGGTATGTCTTTGAAGACTAGAATTGTAGCATTTGGCGTTGGCCGTATATAAATTTCTTGATTCGCATATGCCTTTCCCGTGAATCTTGAGTTATGGACATGAGTACATGCGGTGAACCATCAGATTAGCATGCATTGGACTAAAAAGGGAGGAATGGGTGAAAGCGCGTTTCGTATCTGTGTCATTATCTACGTTTCTGCATGATCCCCGTATCATACTCGGTTCATCTCGTAGTCGTTGTAGGAACTGAGAACATCCAGTCTGCTTGCTCGGCGCTGAAGTCCCCCAGCAATCCACTATACCACTTCTCATGTGTTTCTCCGATCCCATGAAAGGCGTTCAGTCTCTCAGTACATCGATACCCAATCCAACTACCTGTCGCTGCTGCTGCGGCGCCGGGATGGGCTCAACCAGTCTCGCCCTCTTCGCCGGCGGCTGCTCATCCGCACCTGCAAATGTTCCCGCATTAGCTTTCCTGACGGCACCGAATAGTTTCGTCTGCGTCATCCTCTGCTGTTCACCTTGACTCCCGTTTCCGCTAAGGCCGCTGAGCATACCACTCCCCTCGAAGCTCTTCCGCTTCTGAGCTTGTTGTGACGGGGTGGAGAAAAGCATCTGCGAAGCCGCTCTCGAGGCCTGGGACTCATTAATCGCTTGGGTCTCGACCACTTCGTCACCCTCGGGGTCGAGGATATCGGTCTCGGCTTCACTGTCCTGCTCATCGCGGTCGGAGGCGGAAACGGTGCCTTCGGACGCAGGCCCACGAGTATGGGGAACGGGTAGGAGTGGTTGGGCGTATGAGTTGGTGTGATGCTGACCTGGCGTACGTATAGCGTTCGTTCGCGGCATTGGGGCGGTCGATGGTACCTTCATTGGAGGTTGGCGGCCGGCTGGCGTCTGGTACATGGGCTGTGACTTCTGCATACGCGCCGGTGTGGTTGGCAGGCTGGACAAGCTGTGCGTGTTGCGGCTGTGACCCTTCTTGCTTCCTTGTTGGCGCGCCATCTCGGAGGCTTGGAGAAGGGCAGCGAATGGTGCTTGATTCTGGTCTTTGCTGTAGACTGAGCGCGGTGTGCTCTCGATGCGAGTGGTTCGGGTCGAGCGGCCGCGGAGTCTATTGAGGTGCTCTCTATTTTCGCGTATCCGCTCGCGCATGAGCGTCACTTTGTCTGTTAGGCTGGCGATCTCAATCTCTTGACGCCCGATGAGCTTCTCCTGCGCTTTGCACTCGCCCTCCAGATACCCGGTACTGCTCGTCAACTGCTGGATATCGCGCAACATCCGCTGGTGCAGCTCTTTTTGCACGGGGATCATGCCATCTGGCATCGGAGGTGGGTGTACGGGGGTGGTCATGGTGCGGGTTTGCTCGGAGGAGTTGATGATGTCGTTCTCGTATTGCGCCATGCGAGCTTCGACGGCCATTCGCTCCCGCTGGCTTGCGCTCTCTTGGAGGAGCATTCTGTATTGGAGTTGGTGGTGGGCGCTGGACATCTTGGCCTCTTTGAGCGCATGTTGCAGTGATGCGACCTGGCCTCGTAGCTCTTCTACGGATGCTGTCGCTGCCTCGTCGGCGCCCATTGTGCCTGTGGATGCTCCGGTAGCGCATCCGTGTTGCGCTCGGCTGTTAAACTCAATGGTAGGTGGTGGGGTGGAGATGTGCGACATAGTCCGGGTCGGCGTGCGCGTCCTTGCGCGGTCCGCGGTCTGATCTTGAGTATATGGAGGCAGCGTGTTATTTGTGACACTGTCGATCCTGCTAGACTGCATTCTTTGGACCGCAGCTGCTTGAGCCTCGGGCAGTGTCGCATGGGGTGGGTGAGGGGTCGCAGGCTCGGAGAAGTCGGGCGGCGGGATAAGGTCGGCTAGGCTGTCTTGTGACATTGCGCTGTGTGTGCTGATAGTGCGCTCGCGGGAGGGACGGATGCGCAAAGCAGCGTGAGCTGCTGTTCACGTTCGCGGTACGGAATAGGTCGCGCTGGTCGAGTCCGCTGGTCGCAAGACGCTCGCCGGGAATCGTTGTTGTGCGCGCGCTCCTCTGCGCGAACGTCAGAATACTGTGTTGATGTGCTTTGCGACACAGCGATGCTTGTCGGTACCGGTGTGCTTCGCGGTGTAGCGCTCACCGGTGTGCCGGCGAAAGTAGAGCTATCGCGTCGCAAGAACCTCAAGCACGTGGAGTGGCCGGTATGAGGTCAGCCTGGTCAGGGCAATTCGGTGGCAGGTCGGCTCGGCGACCCACAACGCTAATGCATGCACTCCGGCTGTCGCACATCGTTCGCGATATCAACATTGCAACAGAAAGCTTGGACGACTCGAAAACAACCAGAAGCCTTCGAAGACGCTGATACCAACGATCATGGGTCGTGACTGAACGCAACGGCAGGAGGAGTCTCTCAACTACGCCAAGATGGATCCAATCGCGACCCCTAACAAGCCATCAGGCCTGCCACGGCTATCGAAGCTACCGGTCTTGAGCAAACGACCTTCTTTTGCGAAGCCAGCAGAGCCAGCACCACCCACGCCAAAGCCAGATGATGTCAGACCACGGCTGCAGAAGCGACCATCACTCGCTTCGCTACAGCGCACAACTCCATTGCCAAGTGGTCTACTTGATACGGCCGCCACGCCGAAGAGACCTGCAAGCATACGCACCCCGAGCTTTACCGGCACCAGACATGCGGTCAAGGCCCCGGTCAACTCACGTATGGGCACAACCAGGCCTTCTTCACGTGGGAATCAGCAACGCGTTCCACCGCCCATGACCAAACCCGCGAGAACCGAGGATGAAGAGAATCAGGACCAGCTTGGTTCTCTAGATGGCTTCCGCGCTGCATCACGCCAAGGTTTCCACGATGAGTCTCCGATGGAATTTCTGGAGCCCGCTGAACCGGACGAGGAGCTCTTCCGACCACGAGATAGGACGAAGTCGCGGCCGAGTCTGTCGGACCGCACGATCGAGAGCTTGCAGGGTATGCCGTCTACGCCGAAGGAAAGGAGACGATCGAGTTTCTTCTCGCCACTTGAGTCACCCATGGGTCCACCGCCTAGGCCGACCTCTGCGCTGAGTAGGAATGGGAGTAGTAGCAGGCCGGGGACGAGTGATGGGTTGTTTGTGAAGCCCACCGCGCCGAGACCTGCTTCTCCGGTCAAGAGGGGAACGATAAGTGCTAAGTCGGCTTCGAGGATTACGCCGGTTGGACTTGGCTTCGCACCAGCGAGTGCAAGCGCGAAGCGGAGGAGTGTCAGTACGGCTTTTAGCACAAAGTTGCTGGCTAGTGATCAGGCGTTACCGACGAGTGTGCCACGATCGCCTTCTCCGTCCAAGCAGGCGCAGCCATGTAGTGTATCCACCGGCAATCAGACGCGACGACTGCTTACCGGAAGTAAGACGCTCGCGGCTCGTCCGACCAAAGCTCGACCGACGCTTGGTGATGTTTTTGCGCCTAGAGCCGAGAAGGCGGCGGCTGTTGGGACGAGTGCGAAGACATCGGCACCTGCTGCACGACCAGCGTTGGGAGACGCCTTTACGCCTCGGACTGAGAAGGCAGCAGCAACTGGCATGACTGCGAAAAAGTCGGCACCTGCAACTCGGCCAGCATTGAGAGATGCCTTT
>Ga0058704_10001413_pt1 | contig 11288 bp, 11 predicted proteins | sample AgamicMgSfe_FD_71363 | JGI IMG/M metagenome (GOLD analysis project Ga0058704, IMG submission 71363) | Agave microbial communities from Guanajuato, Mexico - Mg.Sf.e | ecosystem: Host-associated > Plants > Phyllosphere > Phylloplane/Leaf | place: Guanajuato, Mexico | collected 2012-05-30 | reverse complement strand
GGATTGGGCGGTCGCCGCTGGGTTTCCAGCCGCCTTTGGCGATGCCTTTAAACTTGTCCATTGCGATGGCTGTAATACTGACTTCGTGCAAAGTCACGAAAAGACTAGGGAAAGAAGCACGAATCCACGATTGACCGAGGGGTGTCAGCAGAGATATGTCATTACGTGTTCGGGCTTACGCGTAATCGCCGAAAGGATTAGCTTCACGAAGGAAGACATCACTGATCAGAGATCCAGAGACAAAGACACGGATATCTTGTGTGGCGTTTCGAATCGAAACGGCATGCTCGATATGTATCTGAAGGACGGGTGTGATGCTGCAGCTTTTGTACACGAACGTCCCTACTCACCACTTCGCAGTGCCTTCATCCCGCAATGTCTTCGAGGAGCACCTTTCGACAGCATTCTTCAAATCCCAGCAGAGAGCAAGGGCAGCCGTGACTTGAAAGACTTTGCAGACCTTTGAGTCGGCTAGGTAAGAACAGCGACAGGTCGCTTACCTCCTCTTCAGCCAGCCACTGAATCTCTAACCCAAAACCTTAACTACTAACCCCCCAGCTCCAACTAACCTAAGCCTATCCTCTCTCAAAGAGTATGAATCGTTTTGAGGGTATATTTCAGAACATAAATGCTCAAGGTCTGGGCACGTTTAGAGAGAAAGCGCGCGTAACGAAAGCTACTGCGGGAATTTGAGAATTGCTACTGAAGAGTGATCCTCCATGACACTCCGGCTCATCTTTCCTCCACCGCAACAAGTCCTTATCCTTCATGCTACGCCGCGACGACAAGATCCTGCCGTAATCATAGTCGCTCGTCGTTCCACTCACCCTGTCACTGGACAAGTTCCAATTCCTCTTGAAGAGCCCACAGCATCCACTCTGCTATGTACATCCCATGATACCCTCCTCGACCTCCTTCGCCCACTCCCTCGCCATCGCATTGAATACATCCGAGCAACCCACCAGCTGCTCGTCAGTCACAAATACACGCGATGTGACCACCACAGCAGAAACCTTCGGCAACCCTCGAAACTGCATCAAGCTCATAGCGCAATGCCTCCTAGTACTGCTCTCCACAAAGTCAGTCTTCCCCTGCTTGGTCTGCATGAGCGGTACGAAACACAGCAGCTCTTTCAGCCCCACCAGTCCTTTCAGCTTACTCTGTATGAGTTTCTCAAAAGTCGTGGCTACATACGAGCCATTCAGCCTGAGCGTGATCCTTTCGATGGCGTGGACTTGTGCGGGCACTAGACTCTTCAAGAACTGCCCCATCTCACCCATGGTCCAGAAAGAGAAAATATCCTCTTGGCATGGGAGCAGCGCGGCTTCTTGGTGGATTTGGCGACATGTCCGCAACAGGGCCACGGGGAGTAGAGATTTGGGGTGCGATGCATCTGTGCCAGCCCAGTGGACGTGGCAGTGGCGGTGGTGTTCGGTATAGTTCTGCGTCCACACTGGGTCCTCATCCTTGGCATCTTGGGCTATGATTTGTGCCGCAAAATCCCTGTCGTCCATTGCTTCATGGCAGACGACGTGCCCGATCCTAGGAGCTCCTCGGGAAGTGTGACCTCTGACATGGATTGTCTGGTTGGAGAGAGCCATGCGCCAGATGTTGTTACGGATCTCCAGTGGCAAACATAGGAGTGGTGAACCGGTCGCGTTTCGGTCGTAGCTGTATCGACGTTAGTATCAACAGGTCTGTTTCAAGAGATAAGAACTTGCAGCACTTACACGCGCTGTCGCGCTTCAGGCACCTTTACGTCAAGTACTCCGGTCAACCGCGCCATTTTTGTCTTCGGTTTCTCTGCGCTGATCCAGCTTCGCGTTTCGCCATAGTTTACTGATATTACGCACGCGTACAGTGCATCGTGTGATACAGTGCTATTGATGACGGTGAGATGGTATGGTTCCAAAAGCTCGATACCCAAGGACGAGTTCTGTGTGTTCGGGTCCTCGGGAGTTTGACGGTATGAGAAAAGGGGAAGGTGAAGCAGAGAACACTTTCCACGTGAGGCAATGACGTACTTGTTGAAACAAGTGTCGCATTCACTCGCAACAGATACTATCTATAGGACGAAAGCAAACTCGCCTGCACCGAAATGTCCTCTTGAACGAGTGATCGAGCTTCCGCCGAGCTCAACAAACCAACCCGTCTCCTTGTGATCGCGTGATCGCGTGTGGTCTTCCGCCACACCAGGTCCAGTACCTTCCACATCTTACACCGTGGAAGCTATCAGCTTTCTCTCGATCTCCGCAGTCCATTGACGAGCCGCATGGTACGTGCGAGGTCGACTCGTGTCCAGCATCTGCATGCGGACGAGGACGTAATGGTGTGGGTGTAAAGCCACTATAGCGGTCGTGAGAGGTGCGTCTGCAAACTGCAGCAGACATTCTGCCCATCCATCCACCGTAAAGTTTCTCGCGGCGCATGCGGTCCCGTCCATGATCTCACGTGGGGATTGCAAGAAGCAGACCAGCTCCTTAAGCCCTTTGAGCTTGGACCGAAGCAGCTTTTGAAAAGTAGCGCTGGCGAAATGAGTGTAGCATACCGTAGTCAGCTGCTCTATCGCGTTCGCCTGAGCAGGGACCAATGCTTTGAGGAAGTGTGTAAAGGTATGATAAAGGTCGACCGAGAAGACGTTGCCTTTGTAGGGCAAAAGCGCCGCCTCTTGGTGAATTTGCCGGCACGCGGCAAGTATCGAGAGCGAGAGTCGGCAGCACTTGACTTCCTGGCGTGGGTCGCGCATACGACGCTTGCAGTCGATATGACGGCTATAATGGTTGACGTCTGCTTCGTCGGCGCCCTCGCCGTGAGTGGCTCTCAGCTGCAGAGCCAGAACCTTGTCGTCGGTTGAGATCTGGCAAATATGATGCTCGATGGTCACACGTCCTTGATGCTTCATGGCCTCGACGTGAATGGTGTTGTCGCACAAAGCAAAGTGCCAGATCCGGTTGCGCACCTCCGGCGGCAGGCGCAGCAGTGGCGACTTCGTGACATTTGCATTGTAGCTGAAGAATTCATTAGGCCATGTAATGCCCTCCCTTCATACAGCCAACCAACTTACATGTCTTGATTGTCCTTCGAGATCTTCTTCGCGGTCATCACCTTCATGCGTCGAGCCTTCTTCTTTGGCTGCTGGTCCGTAGCCGGAGCAGTCGTTTCTGTGGCTTTGCGCTTCGCCATGATTGTCGACTGTGTACTGCTTCGGTCTGCGATGAAGCGTTGACGTTGTTGCGAAAAGTAGGTTTGTAGTGGAAGTGGGAGTGAAAAGTTCGTGGGATTCGAAGTGAAGCCAATCGCACCTTCCGCGCAAGGCAAGGCCGCTAGGCAGCAAGTTGGACCGTGCGCAGCAGTCACGCGCACGTGGCGTCTATCAAATCGCCGTATCTGTACATCTACTAACGTATACACGGCTTTCAACTTACAAGTAATACCACACTCCCCAACTGCCTCCTCATATCCTCCCGATCCACGTCATGCGTATCCTCCACCTCCCCCCACTGCTCAATCTGATGCAGCACTTCCAGCATCGCCGCCTCCGCCGCTTCATCTATTCCAAACCTACCGCTACTCGATGGTCTATCTCTATGCAACGCCTCAAACTCCTGACTCCACTCCACCACCAACCTTGCCGCCACCAAGAGACTCTTCGTAGCCAACACACCTCGCTCGAGCGCCGCTAGCTCAAAGGCGGATAAGCCAGAGACCCAGCCGCGAATGACTTCGCGCGTCATTTCTGGCTGCGAGCGAGGGACTATGGAAGACTCATCGAGGATGGGTTCGATGGAGACGCCGGGGAAGATGTGGGTTTTGAGGAATGCTATGATGGGTTCCGCAATCTCGCGTTGTCTTTGCCGCAAAGGTTTGCGGCCATCGTGCTCAGGGTCGTGGAGGCTCTTCTCTGGCGCCCAGCAGAGGAGGGTATCGGTGCTGAGGTACCGCATAGCCATCTTCACGATCGAGTCGCGGATCGCGGGGTCAGCTGACTTATCTGCGGTATCGAGATCGACGGCGCGGGAGACGAGGGAGGTCATGGGGATGTAGTGTTGTTTCAGTGCTTGCTGAGCTGAGACGAGTTGGTCCCATTCTATTGCTATTGATGTTACTAGTGCCCTTTTACTGTGCGGTAGTTGTAGTATTTGTCTCGTTGCTGTCCGTACTGGCCGAGTGTCGAGCATGACTTGTAGTCCATCATCCGTATCTTTTATGCTCACATTCTTCCAAAACCGCCTCTGGAGTGCAGATGTGGGTTTCGCCGGGTTAACTTTCAACTGCTGTCCTTGCTTCAGCAACTCCGCTTGCTGTCTCTTCTTCGCTATTCTATCTTGTGGGAACGACACAGCTGCTTGCGGTGGCTTAGGCGGCGGGCCAGGCACGGTAGGATGCGACAATGGTGTTGCTTCTCTACTTGAGCTTGTGTGTAGACATCGCTGTGGCGCAAAGACAAAGGGGACGGTTCGGCGGCAGCATTGGTGGCGCACACTCAGCGAAGAGGTCGCCTTGGCTGCTCGTGAGGAGAGAGGTTCCATTATTGCGATGCGGTGAAGGAGATTAGATGGATGGGTGACGGGAAGTACGAAAGACGCTCGTCTACACAGCTTCTTGATATCGTCCCACATATTGTTAGGCTTGATATAGCCTTGCAAAAGTACAGAGAGCCCTTCCCCAGCCCCGGCAAACGAGAGACTGGTGCGGAGAAGCGAGTCGAGGATCACATGCTTCGATCTCGCAGACCTCACCACCCCAATCATAACAATCTGTCACAAGCCTTCGACGCCTCTTCGAAACTCGAGTCATCGTCCGCCTCCCAAGCGCATGTAACCGCGCGCCAATGACGAAAGCGACGCGCATACTACTGTACGAACATCGGTTGCAGGACCTGACTTGATGTGATTGAAGCGAAGCTGGAAGCCTGAGGTCTGTCGCGAAGCATGAACTCGGCGCTGCAGCATGACGGCGATCACGCACCGGCACAGCAGCAAAAGAGCCAACAGAAAGCTTTGCGCTTCGTGACCAACTATGGCGCGCCGCACCCCAAGAGGTACATACCCACACTTAACATTCTTACACTAATGAGAGGCTGATCGGTGTTGGTGCAGGAGACGGATAGGCGCAGCATGTTTGACATGCCGGAAACGCAAGACAGCATGTTCCGGGGAACGACCCTTCTGCGAAACGTGCCAGCAGAACAAGCTCGAATGCGCCGGGTACAACGCCGAAGCTGGCGAACCCGGCCGTAAGCGGTCGATGGCCGAGGTCAACACAAGGCAGGCGCCGAAAGTGAAGGAAAGACAGAGGAGTGAAAAGGCGAAGCAGCGGAAGTCACCGCCTGAAGTGGCGTTCAAGGAAGAGAAGGTGCAGGACGGGAGTAGCCTGCCAAACATGTTTTCGCACGAGAACGGACAGTCGCCTAACACCAAGACAGTCAACGGTCTACTTGCCGCGGAGCTTTTGAACGGCGACCATGGACGGGAAAGAGAGCCTCTGTTCTCTGGACCGCGAAATCGAATGCCGTACTTTAGATGGCTGGGTCCGACGGCGATCATGCCAGGCTTCAAGCAGATGGTCGTTAAAGTCAAACGGCAGGAGTCCGACGTAGCACGCTCATCAACTGATGGTGGCGTGATCGATCCGTCGTTGGGCAAACTTCATACGGCCGAGCAGCGCGTACCTACAATCTACTCCAATACGCCTGCGGCAGTGGAGTCAGACGTGCGCACGCCGCTCAATCTTCCGTTCTACGACACGTCGCCGATGCCGCCGAGCGAGCTGATTACACATTTAGCCAATACCTTTTTCACACATCTAGGCTGCAACTACCCTTTCCTGCAACGCAAGCGCTTCCTGCGCGATCTAGAGGAAAAGCAAGTCGATGCGATTCTTGTTGATGCAGTCTGCGCACTTGGCGCACGCTTCTCGACTCACGCCTTACTGACACAGCAACCTCACGACGACACTAAATCTTCTCCAGCGGAGTACGGACATGCGTTCGCGCAAAGAGCCAAGATGACGCTCATTGACGCGTTTCCGTGTCCGAGCGTCGCGGCTGTGCAGGCAGCGCTTCTGCTTGCTTACAACGAATTCGGCGAGAGCAGAGACAGCGGGCTTTGGATGTACCTTGGTATTGCCATCCGCATGGCTCAGGATCTAGGCATGCATAAGCTGGAAGGCTTAAAGTACAAGGGCATGAATGGGCCGACGCCAAAGATGGTGAAGCGCGAATCATTAGGTGGGAGCAGTACCATCGTCAGCCCGGCTGAACAAGCTCATAGGGAGCGACCACTCACGCCTGTGACAGCCGAGATGAGTGCGCAAGAAACACAGAAGGAGATTCATGAGCAGAAAGCTGTCGAGCAGGAACGCGTCGACACTTTCTGGTCAGTCTTCTTTCTCGACCGTGTAGTATCCTCTGGTACTGGCCGAAGAAGCACGCTTCGTGATAAGGACATTGAGCTCTCATTCCCATCGCTGGAGGAGACTGATCCCAAGACTGGCTGGCCGGCGCCCTTTCCAGCGCTGATACGGATAGTGCATCTGTATGGACGCGTCGCAGACGTGCTAAACAGCGTCAAGGAGCCGTCAGACGTCACTTCAGAAACGCCGAAGCGATTAGCAGCGATGGAAAGCCAGGTCACCCAGTTCTATCAAGGCCTCTCGCTGCGTTTGCGTTTCGATGCTGTCAACTTCCAGCACTACATGAAGGCTGGAGAAGGCACGAACTTTGTGCTGCTGCACTTTTGGTTCCACACTCTGATCGTGCTGCTGCACCAACCGACTCTGTTGAAGGCATTCGAAGGCCACATGTTGCAGTTGTTCCCAAACAGTCAACAGCTGTCAATGTCCTCGGCGAAGACAATTGCGGATATACTGTCCTACTCTCAGCTGATGGATGCGAAAGCCAGTCTGGGCAACCCATTCACGACTCAGCCGATCTACATCGCCGCGTGCGCCTTCTTGAAGGAGACGGCGGAGCAGACCGCGACATCGAATGCGCAGTCACGCGCAAACAGTCCGACAACTAGAGATGCGAACTTAGATAGCGGACCGTCTACCACCGGCAGCACACCGCAGAGTACTAAAAGGACATCGATCTCCAATCTCTCAAGTGGCAAGCGCACGCCAACGACAGCTATCGATCAGAAGACGCTCGCGAAGCACACTCTCCTTGCAACTGCCGCCAGCCAACACTATCAGCTATGCTACAAAGCTTTGCAGTCGCTCGAGACGTATTGGGCGGGCACGAAGTACATTCTCACCGTGCTTGACCAGAAGTTCGAGGGTGTCGGTGACCCCTTGTTGTATACGGTCGAGGAAGGCGAGAGCGCGATGGAGCGGCCGAAGCCGGAACCTGCTTTCACTTCACCGGGTTGGAGGAGGAAGCAGAGTTGGGGACAGTACCTGGGGAATCCGGTTCCGTTCTTCAGGCCGCAGGGGTTAGGTCAAGTGCCTGGAGGTGGGAGCCCTAAGGTTGATCCGAGTCAAGCCATTGGCTGGACGTTGACGGGTACAATGAATTCGCCGAGCACAAATTTGGCTTGCCACTTTGCGAGCGGTGCTGGCAGCCAACCGAATAGCGGGCGCGCAAGAGTGGGTATCTCAGTGCCTCCGGAGATCGATCCAGCGTTGATGAGGTTAGATGGACTGTATTCGCAGCATACGCATGCCCACTCGGACGGATCACAACCAAACCCTTCACGAGTCAACTTCCCAAATACCACGAGCGGAGTGTCTGCCGCTGACGCCGACCTCCTACTCGGCCTCGGTTCACCATACCCGCCCCACAACAGCGGCCACCAGACGCCTGGAAGCCATACTCTAACATTCTCACATCAGGGTCCGTCTACGGATCTCGGTGGGAGCGTCTCAGTGCACACACCGAACAACCTAGCACCACCGCCTTTGGTCAGCAGTCCCTTTTTCGGGCAATTGGATGCGCGGAACTTCGGCGATGTGATGATCGAGAGCCAGGATGTGGATATGAGTATGTTGGGACTGGAGATGATGCCGTGGTTCGATTCGTACCCACCGCATGATCTGAACATGAGTCTATTTGGTCCCGGCGGTGGTGAAGGAGATGCGCAAGGCGGTGCGCAAGGCGGTGCGCAACAGCAGCAGCAACTTGGAGCGGGTGCTCAAGGCTAGCAGTATGCGGCAATGTGCGGCAACGTGCGTGTTCATGGCTGATGTATGGAATGTTCCTTTGCTTGACGTGGCGCTATGGAGTCAAGCGGGTCTGGCGATGTGATATCCAAGATGAGTGGGTCTAGACGATATAATGGCTGTAGATATGCGAGATGACATAAGCGGCTGAGAATCGGCGTGCTGCAACTCCGAATTTGTTTCTACTCATCTCCAACAGATAAGGCCGATGCACACTCTCCTTGATCTCTGCATCTACTAAAAAACAAGGCTTTTGGAGATGGCTTCAGTAGATAAACCTCACCGCCCGCCACCACAACCGGCGTACCAAGCGAAACCGGGCTCGATCTTACACGCCGACCGCGATCTCTATACATCAATCGCGAGAGCAGATCGAGTACCACTCGAGTCTTTCACCCTCCCAATCCGTTCTGGACGAGCTTGGACAGTACCCCCCGGCGCCATCGTCCGCATCAGCACTCCCGAAGGACCCCAAGTCGGCGACGTCAATATCTGGAACCTGCACAACCCCCGTGAACGCTTTTGGGCGGCGAGGACGAGGCAGTTGCATGCTAGTCATGTCTCGACGTTCGACAGGCTGTGGTCTTGCTTACCGTACTTACGACCTATGGTGACCATCATTGCAGATTCGCTAAGTGGGTACGGTGTCGATGAGTTTGGCGGCCGATGTCATGATTTGCTGGGAACGAGGTGCGATCCTTATGTTAATACCATGCTTACGGGCGACTCGTATGACTTCCAATGCCATTCGAACTTGACTCGGGCGGTGCTGCCGTATGGCTTGACGGAGTTCGATGTCCATGATGTTATCAATATCTTCCAGGTTACGGGGCTGGATAAGGATGGGAAGTACTTTATGGAAGCTTCGCCGGCGAAGAAGGGGAATTATATTGAGTTTTATGCTGAGCAGCCGTTGCTTATGGCGCTTTCGACGTGTCCGGGTGGGGATCTTAGTACCTGGGGTTGGGGAGAGGGTGGAGGTGGTGAGGGAGGTGAAGGGAAGAGTATGCTGGACTGTTGTCGGCCGTTGAAGGTTGAAGTGTTTAGGTTGAAGGATGAGAAGGTTTTGGAGGGATGGAGGGAGCCGGAGGTAGCGAAGTATGCTGGGAGACATGGGATGACTGTGCCTTCGGGCGAGGTGAAGTCTGCGTGATGGTGCCGCTATTGAGTCGCGGCGACTCGAAGGTGACCAGTGAGATACGGCTCACAAGAATGAAGGTCTTACTTCGCAGTTGGGCTCAGCATGACAACAAAGTACGACTACTGATAGCTGCCTCCCAACCTCACTACCTATGCTCTAGCAATGCCCACCGGACCAAGTCGACGCGAAGTCTTGCGCGTTGATAGACTATACGACTGCCTATTGGTAAGACCTTACATTTGGAGTTGCGGCAGCCAATGTCGATTGTAACCAGAATAGGCCACTGAGTTTCCGACCTTCCACCGCTCTACTCCGCACTTCCGCTTTGCTCCAGCTCTGCCCCAGTCTTCAATACCACTACGCCCAAGGAGTCCGCCCAGCGTAGCCAAAGTTCTCCTTTTAACCAGCTCTGCAGACCGCCATACGCACTGCCAACCCCAAGTCCTCGATGCCCTTCGCCCTCACCCAACTCCGTGGCCCGAAGGCGAAGTGCTGAGCATTGTACACATTGACATTGACGAACTTGTCAAGATGTTCGTAGAGTGCTTTCTCTGTCCAGGCACTGGCGCCGAAGATGGCATACGTCACTCGCTCCGGCAAATCGAAGTTGAAGGCAATAGCGAGCGGAACATCGTTGCCGAGGTGGCCGGTGAGGAAGCGCAGACGTTTGGTATTGCAGACGTTGTGGGAGTAGCTAGTGTTTGTGAGATTGTATGCGCCGTGCGTGGTTATGCTCTCGTTCGGCACGGATAGCGGTGGTAGCAAGAAGCTGAGCTTGGTGTGCTTGCATGGTTGGCTTTGGAGTCTTTTGACAACACACGAGGATTTGATGCGCAATTTCCGCGACACGCTGTGCAAGAGGTTGTGCACCTGGCAGCAAGAATGGCTTTCAACATCAACCGTGGCTGGTTCCAAGGCGAAGATGTAGACTGTGTCCCGGAGCTCTCGTGGGAGCCTGGACAGATCGCCGAGTGATGGATCCATTATTGGTGACGAGAATCTCGACCTGAACACGTTTGCGATGCGGGTCAGAAGAACAAGAACAGCAATTTACGGAAATACTCGAAGCTATGACCAAAGTCGCAGAGTGTCAAAATGGACAAAGAGAAGCTCAGACGCACTGGTAGCCCGGAATACACGCTTGGTGAATGCTTGAGGGTATGCTGGTATTCACTGGCTCCCCGTGCCACTCCCGGGTTTGGGAGAGTGAGAACGGACGTTTCCACTGTGGGTGCCAGCATACAACATGTAGGTCACCTAGGTGGTTAAACACGTAATCGGAAGTTTGCTCCTACTCGAATTAGAGAGTTGAAGCCCATGAGCACAAATTGAAGGTGAATGTCTCGAAGCCGAGTATAGTAGCACCAGAGAAGCTCGATATCGCGGAGATGCACCTTGTGTTATGAGGAACCTCCGTTACCATACACAAGCGTGCGCTGAGCCCTACCTACGCTCTATATTATCACCATCATCAACCGGTCAGTCAACTGAATGCCGGTTGGGGTATCCCGCCTCTTGGTGACGGACCAAGATCAGCCTGCATGGTGCCTTGGTGGACTTCCGAAGGTTTTCAAGCAGCCACCCGGGTGAGAAGTTGATTGCCTGCTAGCAACACTGAAGACATGCCGACAGAGAACCTCCGAGAATGATGCACATAGTTCGAGAGGGCTGTGGATCGGCGCGCAATCCAATGTTGCAAGGAACGGCCAGTGCAGCGTCATGTCAAGGCGTTCAAGGTTAGACCTTGCGACTTCAGGCCGGGTGTCGGCGATTGAGGATCTCAAATCGAGTGCTACCCTTCGCTATGCCACGGCCAGGTGCGAGACAGGATTTGGAAAGCCAGATCGTTCGAGACTGTCTCAAAGACCCTCGCGATAGAAATTGTTCTGTCGATGTTCAAAACGTGATTTTTAATGTCTGACTACTAGACTTTCACATACAAGACAAGGCTGCTTTTGGCGTCAAGAGATATAACCCCTTTGACAGA
>Ga0058704_10001412_pt1 | contig 11294 bp, 13 predicted proteins | sample AgamicMgSfe_FD_71363 | JGI IMG/M metagenome (GOLD analysis project Ga0058704, IMG submission 71363) | Agave microbial communities from Guanajuato, Mexico - Mg.Sf.e | ecosystem: Host-associated > Plants > Phyllosphere > Phylloplane/Leaf | place: Guanajuato, Mexico | collected 2012-05-30 | reverse complement strand
ATTATCGCACAACGCCCGCAACCCCCACAGCCAGTTTCATCAGGCAAACCCCCCCCCCAAAGTCGAAAAAAAGGGACGCACACATCATCGGACGCATGTGTTGGTTCTTTTTACTTGGTGGAGGAGGAGTATTTGGTGACGGCCTTGGTGCCTTCCGACACGGCGTGCTTGGCCAGCTCACCGGGCAGGATGAGCCGGACCGAGGTCTGGATCTCGCGGGATGAGATGGTGGACTTCTTGTTGTAGGCGGCGAGCTTGGAGGCCTCGGTCGCGACGCGCTCGAAGATGTCGTTGACGAAGGAGTTCAGGATGGACATGGCGCGGTTGGAGATGCCGGTGTCCGGGTGGACCTGCTTGAGGACTGGAGGGATGACGCGTCAGTGGTGGATGACTCGGAGACGGGAGAAGGCGATGGAAGGCTGGTGATGGATGTGATGATGATGATGATGGATGTGGATCGCATACCCTTGTAGATGTAGGAGCTGTACGTCTCCTTTCGGGTCTTGGTGCGCTTCTTCTTGTCGCCCGATGGCGCGGCAGTCTTCTTGCCAGCCTCCTTCTTCTCAGCTGGGGCCTTACCGGCCGGAGCCTTGCCGGCCGTGGTGGGCGTCTGCAAAAGCACGCGATCAGCGAATGAGTTGAGTGAAGAGACGCGATTCGGAAGAAGTGGTACCTTCTGTGCTGCCTTTGGTGCCATTTCGAATGTTGGATTTGGATTGAGGTGAGTGAGGTGGATGAGATGGATGAGATGTGGTGATTGAGGTTGTGGGTGGTTGAGATGTGTGTGTGTGTGTGTGTGTGTGTGTGGTGAATGGAGTGATGGATGTGGATGAAAGGTTGCAAGTTGCAGCGCGACGAGTGAGGCGCGAAGCTGCTACTTAAGCAAGCGGCGGGCTGCCGCAGGATCAAAGTCGCCGTTCATCAGTGTTGTGGCGTGCACGGACCCATCACTCGACTTTGAACTTTGACGTGTGTGGGAAAGAACTTGAAGTGGTGATTGTGATTGTGCAGCCCCCGCGTCCAGCCTGACGCCGCTACTTAAACCCGCCCACCGCGCCCTTCCCTCGACACCCACCTCTCCCTCTTCTTCCCTCACATTCTCACCAACATCCATCATCACTCAGCTCCATCGATCTCAACACAACTCACAGCTCAATCCAGCTCATCCGCCTCACTCACCTCACCTTTTCCACCCATCCAACCCAAACAAATCACTCAAAATGACTGGAGGCAAGTCGGGAGGCAAGGCCACCGGTGCGGCCAAAACCAGCGCTCAGAGGTACGTCTTCACTCGTCTCCCCTTGTTGATCATCACCATCCACCGCCTTTGACGCGTTTTTCGATCTCAAAACAACGCGTCTTGCCCATCCACTCCTCTCGGGCGCAAACTGACATCATCCATCACAGCCGTTCGTCCAAGGCCGGTCTCGCGTTCCCCGTCGGTCGTGTCCACCGTCTGTTGAGGAAGGGCAACTACGCTCAGCGTGTCGGTGCCGGTGAGTGACATCCATCCCGCCTTTTCCAACCCGATTTAAACCTCGTCCTAATACCTTTTTCTTCAGGTGCCCCGGTCTACCTCGCAGCCGTGCTTGAGTACCTGGCCGCCGAAATCCTCGAGTTGGCCGGCAACGCCGCCCGCGACAACAAGAAGACCCGCATCATCCCCCGTCACCTCCAGCTCGCCATCCGCAACGACGAGGAGTTGAACAAGCTCCTCGGCCACGTCACCATCGCGCAAGGTGGTGTCCTGCCCAACATCCATCAGAGTAAGCCCATCTCCCCTCCCAACCCTCTCACTATCCGCTCCATCACATTCTGACATCTGCTTTCTCCTCCTAGACCTCCTGCCCAAGAAGACCGCCGGTACCAAGCCTGGCAAGGCGAGTCAAGACCTGTAAACGCCGTCTCACGCTTCTTTCAAAGATCAATCATACTGGGTTACTGGCGTCGATATGGGGGTGGGTGGGTTGCTTTTTGAAATGCGATGACAGATGGGCTCATCACACGCGCGAGGAGCTGGGCATGAGCACTGGGTTGTCATCCAATGAGGGTGCTCTATTTCTTTACACTTGAGGGCTTTGTTTGCAGAGTTTGGCTGCGAACCTTCCGGCATGCATTTCCCCCTCCCATTGCATGCCCGAGATATGAGCCAGCCAACTGTACATTAATGTCCGGAGAGGGGGTTCAGTAGACGGCTACCGGGCAGAGCTTTTCACGACGATACCAAATGGAGCTTGTTTTTTTTCTGACCAGCAAATCCTCTTCACACTTTCCAACCACCGTTCATCTGTCCTTCCCCACTCCTGCGCTTTTCGCGTTCATCCTCGACTTGACCCGTCAGCTTCAGTTTTTTGCGGTGCACCGCACAGCTCGCGAACCATCGACGAAACCAACGTGCTTCGTGGCAGTACTCTTAACGCTACCTTCGCAACTCCAATCCATTTCGACACGCAAGGAAAAAGAGAAAGAGAAAGAGAGAGACGCTCGCGAGCTCGATACGACGACGTTCCAAGCGATTGCGAAACTACAAAATCTCCATGCGTGCCGCTGTGCTCATCCGCTGTAAAGGTTTCGGCATGAGAGTCTCGGAGATCAGTGAAGAGGCGCGCAGTCACGCGATATGAAACTCACGCCTCCTCAAAGCTATCCAGGTACACACCAAGCCCACCTGCCATTGACCGAAAAATCATCCCTCGCGAGAAGTATTACACAGGGACAGGGAGTGTGGACAGGGAACGGACATCTTGTTGGTCGCGAGAACTGTATCGTTCATTCTTCTGGGTTTTGTACAGGAGGCTCCTCACGCGCGCGCTAACAGCAACAGAATTTTCCACCACCACCGCCACTACCATTTCTCCTCTCGTTCACTTACTTCTCTTACCTTACACCAGCAGCATCTTAGCCGGATCCTCGATGAATTCCTACGAAAGGCACGGCATCAGTACACCACGAACACACATACTCTCCCTCCTCGCAACCGGAGCTGGGAATTCTTCTCGATCGAGAGAGAGAGAGAGAGAAAGAGGGCTCACCTTGATCTTCACCAAAAACGTCACCGCCTCCCGGCCGTCGAGCAACCGGTGGTCGTACGTGAGCGCGAGGTACATCATAGGCCGGATCTCGACCTTGCCGTTGACGGCGACGGGCGTGTCCTTGATGGCGTGCAGGCCGAGCACGGCCGTCTGCGGCAGGTTGATGATGGGCGTGCCCATGAGCGAGCCGAAGACGCCGCCGTTGCTGATGGTGAAGGTGCCGCCAGCCATGTCTTCGATCGTGAGTTTGTTGTCGCGGGCCTGTGTATCGGCAAAAGATTAGCTACTCGAAATGTGTCTGGGGTGAGAGAGGGAGAGAGATTTGCCTTCTTGCCCAACTCCGCGATGCTCTTCTCAATCGTCACCATCTCCATGCTCTCCACATTGCGCACGACCGGCGTCACGAGGCCCTTCTCCGTCGCGACGGCCACGCTGATGTCGACGTAGTCGCGGTACACGATCGTGTCCCCGCCGCCGGGGCCCTCGATGCTGGCGTTGACGGCGGGGATGTCCTTCATCGCGAGCACGGCGGCTTTGGAGAAGGCGCTCATGAACCCCAGCTTCACGCCGCTGGTCTTGAGGATCTCGTCCTTGTACTTCTTGCGCAGCGTCATCAGCGCCGACATGTCCACCTCGTTGAAGGTCGTGAGCGACGCCGCCGTGTTCTGCGATTGCTTCAGGCGCTCGGCGATCCGCAGCCGCATGCGGTTCATCTTCACCCGGCGCTCGTCCCGGCTGCCGTAGGCCGACTCCGTTTTGGGTTGCTCGGGCTCCTTCTTCGGCGGCGCTGGCTTCTGTTCTTGTTTGGGAGGGGCGGGCTTGGACTCTCCCTGCTGCTTCGGTGGGTCGGGTGTGGACTCCTGCTGTTTCGGGGGTTCCGGCGCGGGTTGTGAAGGCTTGGACTCCTCCTTCCCGCCCTGGGGCTGGGAAGAGGTCTGTTGCGAGTCAGAGGCGGGCGCCTTGGGCTCTTCCGAACCCTTCTCCGCCTTCTGGCCAGGTTGACCACCAAGATCAAGCTTCACCAGGTCCTGCCCCACCGTCACTGTATCCTCTTCCTTCGCGAGGAACTCCTTAATCGTACCGGCGGCCGGCGCGTTGACGGCCACGTCGATCTTGTCGGTCTCAATGGTGGCAATCTCCTCGTCCTGCTCCACGTAGTCGCCCACTTGTTTCGAGAACTGCTTGAGTGTGCCTTCGGTGATGGATTCGGCCATATCGGGCACCTTGACGATTTGTTCCTCTGTGTAAGAAAGCTGTTAGCGAGTGATGCCTCCCTCCGTCGATCGTAAGCAACTGCAGACCATGGTGGCGACTGCTCAGACTGAACGAGCGTGATTGGCTCGAGTAGAGGGGTGTTCTGCAGCTTCAGTTCAGCGTTTGTCGTGTTTGATTGACTAGTCCAAGATCGCTCACTGTTGCGCCGGGCTCAAGCACGTCCTGGATAACCTTGAACTGTATGACAGCGCCTCATACCCGGTCGCCGATCGGGGTATATTCTTCGAGGTCTTGGGGAATTGACGGAGGAGGCTGCCAGGGCGGAGGGAACCGGCTGCGAGCCGGCGCAGGCATTGTGAGCTCGACATGACCCGAGAGACGGCAAAATGCCTTTGACGAGCTCTCAGTACCAATGTCGGAGTGGGATATGTTCGGAAAAAGCGTGAGCAGTTGTAAGATCGCTGGGGTTGTGGGGTGCAAGCACAGGTGAATAACCAAAGGGAAGCTGGTTCGCGAAGAGGTAGGGCGGAGGGATTGCCCTGGGGTCAGCCAGCGAGCAAACGTCAATGCGCCGTGAGCACCCGCCTCGGTTTGGCTGCACGGCAGACACCTCCACTACTGTTGTTCTACATCACGCTATCGCCTCGTGATCAGCCATTGCGAAGTGAGGCCTGCAAATCGAGGAGAGAGGAGGTGAACATAGTATATCACAGCAACCGGGCGTAAGCCCCGCGAGAAGCAGTCGACACCATGTCCACCAGAACCCAAGTCCTGTACGTCGCCAACCAACACCCCAGCCACGCGCAAGTCTGCAGTAACTGACATAAAGGGTATCCAGGAGCCTCTACCGCCGCTCCCTCAAACTCGCCCTCGACTGGTCGATCCAGCGCTCCCTCTGGCGCGGCCAGGCGCTCTACATCCGATCCCTCTTCGAAGCGAACCGGCACATCGCGCAGCCGAGACAGCAGAGGGTATGCCCATGCCCCTCATCCACCAATACCACACCCAGCGCGAAGGACAATGAGGAGCGACTGACCAACGTGCGCACTGCAGGCCATCATCGAGCAGGCGGAGGAACAGCTGAACACGTGGAAGCACCCGGATCCGTACAGGCCGCCGACGGCCCCTGGTGGGAGCAAGTATGAGCGGAACCTGCCCGTGCACAACTTTGACCGTGAGTTACTTTTATCGTGGATTTTGGGTAGGAGGGAATCTCTTTGGCTGATGGCAGTTTCTAGCACCGCCGCCCATGCATAACATTTGAATGAGAGTGGGGAGAGAAGGGTGGGCTACTGGCGTTTTGACCGTGTACATATCGAGACGGGACCGTCGACCAAGCATGCAATTTCATGACTTCCTGGCTGATCATTCAGACTCTGTTCTACGCCATATCTATGAAGAAGAGCCTATCTACAGCACAGGCTGTGACCATGGTAGCCTATGTCACCAAATGATATTATAGCCGCGGCCGGATTTGCACCTCCTGCTTGACGACTTCCAATCTCTGCATCACCCATCCCCGGATCGCCACAATCAAGCTGTCGATCTGCTCGTCCGTGTTGCCAGCATGCAAACAGATCCGAACCCTTTCCGCGCCCGCCGGGACCGTGGGTGGGACTATACCTCGCACCACAAACCCTCGGCTCTGGCAGTACGCGGCCAGAGCTTTCGGCTCGGACGTGAGGACAGAAAAAATCGGTGACTGCGGGCATTCGGTCGGCACTCGGAGCAGTGAGTGGACGGTCTCGCTTTCGTGATGCCGCCACGGTCCTCGTTCTTGTAGGTCGAGCAGTTGATTGTGCAGATAGCGGATGAGATGTCTTAAGTTCTCCGCCCGCTGTACCGTTTTCCCGTCTGAGAGAAAGCGATACGAGGCTTTGATGGCCGCTAGCGCCGGGTAAGACATGAAGGTCGTGTAGATGAGCGGGCGAGCGTAGTTGACGAGGTACTGCCGGATCAGTGGCGAGCAGAGCAAAATCGCTCCGTTACACGCCAGGGCCTTGCCGAACGTGTGCAACCGAACTGTGATCTCGTCCTCGAGCCCGAGTTCACAGACGAGACCCGCGCCTTTCGGCCCGTAGATCCCAGTCGAGTGTGCTTCGTCGACGATGAGATGGCCGTTCCCGTTGGGCAGCAGGTCCTTGACCAAGTCCACCATGTCTTTGAGAGGAGCGATGTCGCCATCCATGCTGTAGACCGTCTCGACCGCCACGAAGACATTGCGACGACCTTGCAGGAGCGATGGGTCCGAGCGTATACAGTCGTCGATCGTGGCCGCTAAGGCTCCGACGTCGTTGTGCGCAAAGGCCACGCATTTGCCGGCGCGAGAGAGCCTCATACCATCGTGGACGCTGGCGTGGATGAACTCGTCGTAGATGATGACGTCCCCCGGCTGCGGCAGACACGAGTACAGTCCTACGTTGGCGTCGAAACCCGAGTTGCACAGGAGTCCGGCCGGGGCATTGTGGAAAGTGGCGATCGTGCGCTCCAGGTGCTCGGCGTGCCCTGAGTTCCCGTCCAGAAGTCGAGATCCACCGCTGCCCAGACCAGACGGGCCGGCTTCGAGTTCCGCGAGAAAGATGCGTCGGAGTTCCTCGCACGACGCCAGCGAGAGGAAATCGTTGGAGGAAAAGTCGACCGAAGTCGGATCGTTGGTGGTCAGGTGGCGGATGGTCGATTGTGACCGTCGCTTCTCAAGTGTGGCGGAGATGGCATCTTCCAATCCCGTCGGCTGTCGTCTGCCTCTCACCATCCTTCCTCACCTCTCCTGTACCTGTACCAAAGAGACGCTCGTCGATAGGTGCAGCATCGGGAAATGGCTCCTTCGACTGATGAAAGGCGATAGCTTGGCAAGGTGAGTGGGTGGTGGGTTGGTCAGATCCATGGAGGTGATGGTTCATTGGCCTTTTCTTTCCGTCCGAAAGAAGGTTCGGCTCAGTCCAAGCGAAGCCGGAGTCGAGATCCCGTGCCGAAGCCGATGCTGTCGACAACGGCGAGGCGACAACCTCCGCCTCGATCTCGTCAACCAACACTTCGTTCGTGAGTGTGTGCGTATCATCGAGGCGATGAGGCAGGCGGGCGCGGCGTTGTGGCCGAAGCTCAGGGCATTGCAGGTGTACGGCGCGAATACAGGTGTGGGAAAGACCATCTTTTCGTCCATCCTTTGCCGCGCCTTTCAAAAACGCTCTCCAAAGGTCTACTATCTCAAACCCATCTCCACCGGACCACAGAACGAGGCGGACGACCAGTACGTTTTCAATATCCTTTTCTCTCTCGTACAAAACACTTTTAGAGTCATTTGGACAAGCAACGGGCTATTGCAAGATCGATGTCTTAACCCCAACACTAACCCTAACGACGGAAGACAATGCGGACGGCAAGTAACAAGATTGCAGTCATCTATCAAACCTGAGCAAGAATGTCCGAGCAAACTGTCTATACCAATTCTCTGAGCCCGTCAGCCCACATATAGCGGCTCGCTCATCGTCTTTGGTACGGATTCTCGGCGACAAAGACCCCAGGATGCGAACTGACCATTAACAGTCGATATCCGACTCCGACATCATCGATGCTGTTCATACAGAACTCGGCAAGTACATAGACGAGGACGGCGGCGTGGTCATCGTCGAGACGGCGGGTGGGGTACTGTCACCGGCTCCCTCTGGCAGCTCGCAGGCGGACCTCTACCGGCCACTCAGACTGCCCGTCTTCCTTGTCGGTGACCACCAGCTAGGAGGCATTGGCACCACAATCTCGGCATGGGAGAGTCTACACATACGAGGGTATGACGTGCAGTCCGTCGCACTCTTCTCCGAGAACAGGTACGACAACCACAGCTATCTGAAGGACTACTTCGCCGAACGTCAGATCCACACTTTCTCCGTCCCACCACCGCCCGAGCGGATGCCCAGCACTGTCGAGGACGCCGATGCCATGCGTCACTATTACGAGCGTTCCACTGATCTAGCGGACGTGGCATCCTTCACGGACCGCTTCATCGGCAATCATGATCAGCGGATCCAGGACCTCAGATCAATGCCCGCGGAAGCCGACCAAGCGATCTGGCACCCCTTCATGCAACATCGCGAACGCTCAAAGGACACCATCGTCGCCATGGACTCCGCCTACGGCGACTTCTTCCAGACCTACACAACCAAGCAGGGAACCGGCCGGTCCGACCCAACTGACGCGATCCTCACGCCTGCCTTCGATGGCTCAGCCTCCTGGTGGACCCAAGGTCTCGGTCACGGCAACCCAAACCTCGCCCTTACGGCCGCCCATGCCGCGGGACGGTACGGACATGTCATGTTCGCGGGCGCGGTGCACGAGCCTGCCTTGCGATTGGCGCAGACCCTGCTCGCTCGGATGGATAACCCGCGCCTGTCCAAGGTCTTCTACACCGATAATGGCAGTACGGGCATGGAGGTCGCGGTCAAGATGGCGTTGCGCGCCGCCGCGGTTCGCAATGGTTGGAGCGCGGATGAAGAAGTCCTCATCCTTGGGCTCAAAGGAAGCTATCATGGAGACACCATCGGCACCATGGACTGTTCCGAGCCCAGCATCTACAACAAAAAGGTCGAGTGGTACGAAGGTCGAGGTCATTGGCTGGACTTCCCGCAGGTGAAGATGCGGCAGGGTAAGTGGATCGTCGAGCCGCCTGAGGCTTTGGAGGGCGGTATGGGCAAGGGCAAGACGTTTGAGTCTGTGGACGATGTCTTTGACTTCAAGCAGAGGTCGCAGGAACTTGTGTCGTACAAGGAGTACTGCTCTACGGTGCTCGACGGGCTGGAACAGGAAGGCAAGAAGTTCGGTGCGCTGATCCTAGAGCCAATCCTGCTCGGAGCAGGCGGCATGATGTTCGCGGATCCCCTCTTCCAGCGCGCACTCATCGAGACCGTACGCGAGCACACCTCGAACCCTCGACTCGACGTCGACGGGCTAGACTGGAGCGGCATGCCCGTGGTCTTCGACGAAGTCTTCACCGGCCTCTACCGCCTCGGCCGCTTCAGCGCCGCCAGCTTCCTGGGCGTGCATCCCGACATCGTCGTCAACGCCAAGCTGTTGACCGGAGGCCTGCTGCCGCTGTGCACCACGACGGCCAGCCAGGCCATCTTCGACGTCTTCTTGAGCGATGAGAAGAGCGACGCGCTGCTGCACGGCCACAGCTACACGGCGCACGCCGTCGGCTGCGCCGTCGCGAACCAGAGTCTCGCGACTATGACGAAGTTGGACGAAGGCGAAGCTTGGAAGGCGTACAAGGACGAGTGGCAAGGTCAGACTCAACCCTCCTCCTCCTTCTCCTCTTCTCCTCGAGGTGCTTGGAGCATGTGGTCCCCCACCTTCGTCACTTCCCTCTCCCACAAGCCCAACGTCGACTACGTCTTCGCGCTCGGCTCCGTCTTGGCCATCTCGCTCAAGGACCCGGCCGGGGCGAGCTACGCTTCGACCGCCGCGACGGGTCTGCGCGATCAGCTGTTCGCGGCGGAGCGCGGGGTACCGTGGACGGTGCACTCGAGGGTGCTGGGCAACGTGCTGTACTTGATGGCGGCGATGACGTCGGAGGGGGAGACGCTGAATGTGGTGGAGGGGAAGGTGGTTGATGCGCTGAGGTGATTGACAAAAGATGGGTTGTTGTGTATATAGACAGACGGAGGGATGGCTTGTCAGGGTGGACGAACAGGTACCGTTGTGCTTGATCGATCATGACCAAATCACCTGCAGCCATTGTAAACGCTCTTTCTGCAATGTTCGTATCATGGCACGTCGAAAAGGTGTACGCAGCAGGTGCTTCAGCTTTCATGTCGGCCTTATGATCTGCTCTCACACCCCTTCCTCCTGGCCAGTCCTGTCCAGCACGAGCAGTCCACTACATAGACCACCAGTACACCGGCCTTCACCCCTCTCCACCCTCCCAACCAGCCAAGCTCTTCACCAGCGACCGTCCAGCTCTTCTACCACGTGTCCTGTCTTGGGCACGGGTTCGGTACGTGTCTGCCAACGTCCGCTTTACGAGCCGGCCTGTTAGACCGGTGGTTCACGCATGATAAGCGAGGTACCATGATCCAGTGTGAACTCGCATCAGGGCGTGCGGGTAGATTCGCCCTGCTTCGTCGGTAGCGCAAGGTTTCCACGGACGTACAGTGTCCTCCTCAGTGCGCACTGTAGTATTCGAATCCAGCGCAGGCTCGTCGACACCATATACCAGCGCTGGGTCCTGAGTTGTCATTGTCCAGCCTCCATCAGACATCCACCCCTTGCTCCCTCGCAACCCGATAGATCTCCTTTGTAATCCTCTCCACATCCGTCTTCTTGATCGGCACCCGATGCGTCCCGTCCCACTCCACCAGCGTACTCGTCTTCGGATCATGGTACTGCCTCAACATCTTCCGATGCAGATGCAGCCCGGCATCGTTCGTGCCATGCACGTGGATCGACGGCAAGCTCAACACATGCGGCGACGCGCCCTCATAATGGAACCCTTCGCTGACCGCACCCGCGGCCACACACGCCGGACTGCGCGTGTACTCGGAAAACGACACGAGCGGGCTCCTCCCCGCGAGCAACACCGCGAACTTGTACTCCGTCGCCGCCTTGCCCTCCTTCTCCACCCGGATCTGCTGGTCGTACAGCAGACTCGCGGCCAGCTTCGCGCCCTGGCTGAACCCGAGCAACCCGACCCAGGGCCCGGTGCCTTCGTCCTCGCGCTTCGTCGTCTCGATGTTGTACATGACCTCTTCGATCGCGCTGTCGTCGTCGATCTCCGGGTGTTCGGGCAGCCAGCGCAGCCAGCGTCGGAAGGGACCGCAGTCTTCGTAGACGGGGACGATGCCTGGGCCCGGGTCGCAGAAGAAGGGTCCGTCGGCGAAGACGAGGCGGAAGGAGGGGAGGTATTTGATTAGGGAGCGGGATTGGGCGCGGAAGACTTCGCTGTTGACGCCGCCGCCGTGCAGGCAGAGGATGCGAGGGAGGGAGAGAGGGGGCGCAATGGGTGGAGTGGGAGCGCGAGAGGAGGCGGTGGTGGATGTCATGGTTGTGTCCTCTCAAGCG
>Ga0058704_10001411_pt1 | contig 11302 bp, 12 predicted proteins | sample AgamicMgSfe_FD_71363 | JGI IMG/M metagenome (GOLD analysis project Ga0058704, IMG submission 71363) | Agave microbial communities from Guanajuato, Mexico - Mg.Sf.e | ecosystem: Host-associated > Plants > Phyllosphere > Phylloplane/Leaf | place: Guanajuato, Mexico | collected 2012-05-30 | reverse complement strand
TGCTGAGCTACCGCGACCGCACCGAACGCCGCAAACTGGCGAGGAGTGTTGTTGGCACCAGCCAGTACATGGCGCCGGAAGTCATCAAAGGCTTCCCATACGACGGTCGATGTGACTGGTGGAGCGTTGGAATCATCTTATACGAGTGCATGTACGGCCGTACACCCTTCTACTGCGATGACCGCCAGAAGACGAAGGAGGCGATTGTCGAGCACCGCGCAACACTGCAGTTCCCGATACAGGAGCGTTGGTCCAGGCCTACCACTGAGCAGCGACGCTTGCTCCCACCGCCGAGTGATGTGGTCGTCGATCTACTACAAAGCATCTTGACCGACAAGGAGATCCGTCTCAGCTCTCGCCAATACCGTCACAGTGAACGCGGTCTAGGCCGCCGCCTGTCTGCCGCCACTAGTCACACCAGTCCACTGGCGAGACATGTTTACGCCAATGGCGCAGAAGAGATCAAGTCTCACAGTTTCTTCGAAGGCATCCCATGGTCACAACTCCACCTCATGCAACCACCTTTCGTACCACGAGTCCGAGAAAACCAATCGATAACCAAGTACTTCGAAGACGAACAAGACATTGTCACCGACGAGTCTTCAAGCGGTATAAGCTGCAGAGACCGTCTCGAGCCCAAACCGAAGAAGGATCGGAAGCGGCCACGCGATAAGCTTCTACGAGACCCTGACGTTGGACGAGAGATTATGGATATCCGAAAGAAGAATGCTTTCTTTGGATATACTTACCGACGCCCGAAGCAATTGTTTTTCGAGTAATACGAGAGAGAGGAGTTTTGGAGAGCACCTATGTACCTTACTGGCGTCCCTACATACCTGAGCAATCTATGGCATCGCTTACATTCATGTTCTCTCTCCTCATCGATACCATTTCACTTGTTCGTCGTGATGGGTCATTGGATGATTTCCAATTCTTTAACATGACGGAGGAGGAGGTTCCAAACGGGTCGATGGCCCAGCTTTTCAATTCAGTCACCATGGCTGCTTCATCACAACAATCGAGCTTTCGGCCACGCATGGAGTTGTACGGCTTCTCAATACGTGACCTTTTCAAGTGAAAGACACGGTGCTTCAGTTTATCCTCGCACTTAGGCTAACACAATCTATGCGCAGCACCCACCATCTCGTCGCTCCTAAGCCATTGCTTGGCTACCACTAGGAAATGGAGGGTTTGCTCCATATATGCCATGAGCCAGCTGGAACTCAGTGGGTAGTACTCAGTGGAGAGTACTCAGAAGAATTAGTGGTCATTGTCACAGACGACCCTACGAGCGATATACGCAGCAAGGAGCATCTCGACCAGAAGACGAAGAAGGAGAGGAAGAAGCCATGAGACACACAGGAGGCTCTGAGGTGGCAGCTCGTTGAGCTATATCAGCACCAAAGAGAGGGAACGGCCACGCGATGAGCTCCTGAGAGACCCCATCATCGGTAGGGATATCACGAACGTTCGCAAGAGAGAGCCTTCCTCGGCTATACAGGAGCGTGTACGCAAGGCACACCAATTGCATCGCTTACGACACTATCGGAAGGTCGAGCTCGTGCTAAAGCATGCTACAACGCCCTTAAGTGGAGGCAGACTCCGGAGACAGACTCCGGAGGCAGAACCTGACTATACCCTACCTTGCACCAGCGTACGTTTCTGTCTTTCACCACCGAGCGACCAATCTCTCGTTCCCTGCTGATGTAGCATCCGTAGTCGGTCCTTCGGTCTTGTGCGCACTCGATGGTCTCAGATATGTGCTCCACATGGAGCACCCGGCCATCGACATGGGTCCCAGAGAACAACCACCTTTGCGCGCAAGAGGCAAGCGTGCGGAGCTCGTTCGGACGGCGAGATAGCTGACCAGTACCGATAGCTTGGCGATTCGGTCCTATTCACTGGGTATGGGTGGATTGCTTGCAGCGTACATTATGCATTAGGTACATACTTAGCCGCGACTACGAGCCGATCTATCAGCTCAGCGTGACTGCTCGCCGACCCAACAACGACAAATGCATCCACATCCTCTCCAGACGCCCTAATGGCGTGCGGGTCGAGCCACAGTCTCAAAAGAGCTGTCCCCCACTTGTCTGTTCTTTCTCTAGGCCGCGAAAGAGGTATATGCTGAGCTGAAGCTTGGAATGAGTCGGCACAAGCGACTTCCGGTTGTGTCATATGCCGGAATGAACTGGCGTCGGCACTGGTAGACTCTCTGGAAAAGTCATGAAGCGAGCCTCCTTGTCGTGGTTTATAAGTAAGCGAACGTTGCTGGTAAGGGTCACTTTTGACAAGAGCGTGGCGTGACAGGGATGCTGACAAGTTCGAATTGCCGGCCACGACCTCTACCGCATCCTACATAGTTCGTAGTTCCTCGCAACGGGCTGAAGACAGGCTGTATTGTGGCAAGTTTGTTGCGCCAAGCATCGCAATTCACCACCTCGGATAGCCGAGTCCGTTCGGCACTATTCTCGACTTCAATATCTGAGTGCGGCGACCAGCGCGGATGTAGTGTCCCTGCTTCCATGGTATGGCGTATTGCAATACGTGTGTGCTTCGACGAGCGTAACTGAGTCTTTGCGCATATGTCGAGGGCATGGGCTCGGGTGTCCACTTCAGGTCAGGAGAAAAGCTTGAGTCTTCGCTGGTCCGAAACTCACTTTAAAGCTTCTCGTCCGGTGGCGAGTAGGTACAGGGGAGCGCCATGTACATTATGGTTGGTGTACATGCGATCGACGTGGTCCGGGAGCTAGAGCTCCAGCATTCGGCACAAGGACATCGGGCGCCTACAGAGCTTGCTCTAGCGGTCAAGGGAGCTGGAGCAATCGCGTTCCGGGCCTCGAGAGCTTCTTGATCTTGCGGTCTGCTGTGGCCATTGACCCATGCCTCAAGCGGCGAGATTAAGAGGTCTTCGTGCTCCTCGGTGTACTGCTCTGCCTGCATCAACCACTCACGCTCCTTCTGCGATCTCCGCCACATTCCCATGAACTTCCGCTTCAAGCCGTTCACAACGCTAGGAGCGTCAATGTCTACTATCGGCGACGGGATTGAATAGCACCTTGGTTCTCGTCTGTTGTCCAGTGGGGCGCTGATTGCAATGGCAGCTTCCAGCTTGTCAACCCATTCCAGTGCAGTGATGAGATTGCCCGCGGCGAGCAGGGACTGGTAGCCTTCGACTCGAACCCGCAGTACGAACGACCGCCGCTTGTAGTCAGTCGCCAGACCAACCTCGCCTGACTGTAGGCTGTATGTCCACATAGTAGCTGCATTTGATCTCCTGTTAATGCTACGGAGAATGAGGAATGTGCCACGAAGCTCAGCTCGGACCTTGAGCCAGCCGCGGTGTCGGGCTGTTTGGTATGGGTCCTGCAGCTCGGCTTTGTGGAGGAAGTTGGCGACGAGACCGAGCGTGCACTTGTAGTCCGGGAGAGGCTCCATGATAGCGTCTTCGTATGTGGGGCACGACATTGTGTTGGACGGAGAAGCCGTGCGATCAGCAAATGATCATAGCGGTAACCTCATGGTGCTCGTTGCATGCTTTTGAACTGGCAAGGTAATGCTGCGAACATGTGTGTACACGCACAGACAGGGAGGGAGGCTTTTTCAAACAGTGACACCGAAAAGTCCATACTCACATATTCCGCGTTAGGAGACGCTGATGCTCGGCTTCCAGGGGGGAACGCTGTCGACGGAAACCATCTCCCGTGAGCGCCCTATGTCGCTGCATGCCAGATGATGCCGCGAGCAGCAAAGGACTTGGAAGTGCGGAGTCTCGGATGCGCTAGGGTGACCACTTCCTCGACATCTACCGAGCCCTCTGGCAATGATCGTTTCACCCTGCTCGACATCCAAGATTGAGGGTGCATTAAGCGGCAACCTATGCGGAAACACTATGAAGGCGGTCAAAAATAGTACTGCTAGACTCGCCCTACGCTTACGAGCAGTTCTATCCAAGTTCTGGTTTACTTAGTTCAGGTGGACAAGAGATGATTACAGTATAAAAGGTCGGTTGTTCGGCCGGGCCGTTACTGCACCCTCAATCTTGGATGTCGAGCAGGGTGGTTTCAACGTACGGCCCGTCGACAACGTACCTCCTCGTCAAAGCCGCTTCGATGCGAGGCTTCGCCTTTACAGAGTGACTGTGAAGCGAGGCGTTTCATCCCCAGATCTTACCTACACATACAGAATTAAACCCTTATTAAGAGCCGCTAACGTTCCATATAATGGATATGACAACATCAAGTAGATCAAGGCATGTCGCTGCAACCTCAACATGTGGTGCATGGCCATAGCTGTACCTTCACCAAGCCCACCACTTGCACATCTATTATGCTGGCTTTCCACTGCTCGCATCACCCGCAACGAAGACCAGCAACACGAGCAAGTACTATTCACAGCATCTCGTCAGCCTTTGCATTCCTACACGCCATATGATACGATGTCCGGAAGACAGGAGCTCATACAGCAAGAGTGCCCAGAACAATGCACAGCATTTCCCATCCTGCACTCCGTATACGACCATGAATAAGTCTTTGCTGTTGCTCCCAGCAGCGGAACCCACCCACAAAAGTGATCAGAAGTGCAATGAATTGCGACACTGCTCCTAAGGGTTTGCCCAGGTGGAAGTAGGGAGATACTTCCGACGGGTCAATGGCGCCTTTCAGGCGGAAAAGCTGGGCAGCGGCAACTCCGAAATGTGCGAAATGAGAGGCAGTGCGCAGATATGCTAAGAATGTGCGCTCGAGGGCGTAGAAGTCTCTACACTGCTCGAAGAGAACGTCCGGTGCAATGTGCGCTCTCCACCATGTATGTGGAAGCAGACGCCCGCTGACGGATCGCCCTGGGGGCTGGTTGAAAGCGTTGTAGGTGACCTGGCGGCCACTGTTCGTCAGGTTCTCCATAGCCGTGGAGTCAACCTCCTCGTGATCAGGGTCATTACGATGCCTCCCAAGATCAATATGAGCGTCAGCAGGCGGTTCAAGAATTTGCGAAGTATGTTCGTTTGTAGCGACAGAGCTTTCGTCCAGCATGGCCGCGCAGACGCTGGAGACTGGCGAATTCCTAGGCGCAGCGCTCTGTCGAACCGGCCTTTCCGGTCACAATAGAGCGTTTAACGGACGTCTCTGGCGATACAGCTTCTGGACACATCAGTGGATGCGTGAAGTCATTACGCATCGTTGTCCGGGTGTGCAGGAGACTCAGGTGGTGTAGCTGGCACTTCGCGGAAATCAATGCCAAGCATGCGGGGCTCTCCGGTTGCGCTAAAGCACCCTAAAAACAGCCACGATGTGCCCCGATAACAACACGGACACGACGTGACCTTGCGGGGTTCTGGGACCAGCTCAGACCGGTCTGATGTCCTCCCTCACCAATATGGTGTCCCCTATATCAAGAGGGGCTGCCGAGCGATAGAGATGTCAACGCCGCTCCGCAAAGCATCTGCAGCTGCACCCGTCATGGGCGGCTCAAAATGGGCGCGGTTGCTGCGCGTCACGTCAACCTGGTGAGGCAACATCCAGTCCCCTCAGAACGCTTTCGCGACGAGGTACTGGCCTCCGGAACGGCTATCCTAGGCTTTGTAAGATCGGGAATGCCCTAAATGTTTGCGTCGGCAATGGCTACGGACACGCACCCCGTACATCAAAGGGTGTTACGATAAGCTTGATCTCAGCCGTGGCTGCCGCCGGCTGATTGACCAGCAATCTAAGGACACCTCTCGCGGAGGAGCCATCGCATGCTGCTGAAACCCGGCTTATCAGATTAGCCGAGATTCATGAGCATAACCGCAAAGCGAACACATACTGGGTTTTCCGAGGGGATCGCGTATACGATATCACCCAGTGGGTTCCTAACCATCCTGGCGGCGAGGTCATCCTTCGCGCTGTCGGTAGCAGCATCGAGCCATATTGGAGCATCTTCACCATCCACCAAAAGCAAGACGTTTACGACATTCTTGAACAATACTTCATCGGCAAGATTGATCCTCGAGATCTCGTGAACGGCAAAGCCCCAGCTGGGGAGGTTGATGATCCTTTCAGATCCGATCCGAAGCGCGACGAAGCTCTGATCGTCCATAGCAGCCGCCCTTGCAACACCGAAACGCCGGAAAGGGAGTTGGGCACCTACATCACACCTGATGAGAAGTTCTACGTTCGCAACCATTTCTGGGTGCCTGAGACTGCCAATGAAGATCAGCATCGTCTAACTATTGAGCTGCCCGACGGTGAGGAAGTGGAATACACTGTCGCCGATCTGCGCAAGAAGTTCAAGGAGTTTACCATTACTGCGACTATGCAATGTTCGGGAAATCGCAGATCTCACATGACAGAGAATTCACGCCCAACCAATGGACTACAGTGGGGTGTTGGTGCGATAAGTATTGCAGAGTGATCGGGCGCACGACTGCGAGAGGTTCTAGCAGATGCTGGTATGGACGTAGGGAACATGCCAGAGGACATCAAGCACGTGCAGTTCGTCGGCGCAGAAGCTTACGGTGCCCCAATCCCTGTCGACAAAGCGATCGACAGGCACGGCGACGTGTTGCTTGTTTATGCAATGAATGGCAAACCTTTGCTTCGCGACCATGGCTTTCCACTTCGTGCTCTTGTCCCGGACCATGTTGCAGCCCGCAGCGTGAAGTGGTTGAACAAGATCATACTCTCCGACGAGGAGTCAACATCACAGTGGCAGCGTCGCGATTACAAGTGCTTCGGTCCCAACGTAGGCTCAAAGCCTAACTGGGAGTCGGCTCCAGCAATCCAGGAGACGCCAGTACAATCTGCAATCACCGCAGTGCGCCAGCTACGCAATGACCATCTTGATGACAGCAAGCTCGCTCGAGTCTACGGTGTCGAAGAGGAGTCGGTTATTGTCGAAGGCTATGCGTTCGCGGGAGGAGGACGGCGCATCGTGCGTGTGGACGTTAGCCCGGACAATGGTCACACGTGGCGGCAGGCGCATATCCTCGATGCGGACGAGAAAGGCAATCGAGCGTGGAGTTGGAGGCAATGGCGGCTTGCACTACCACGCCATGATCTCTCCGAACGCATTTTCGTCAAGGCTATCGATGAGAGTTACAACACCCAGCCAGACACTTATTCGCCACATTACAGCGTTCGCGGGAATTTGACGAATGGCTGGCATCGTGTGCCAATATCGAGGTCGGATGGCGTAGATGTGTGAAACGCCGCGTAAAATCCGCTCTTCTCGGGATCGCTTGAATCTGTAGGTAGTCAAGCAATGTCGCTCTGCTCTTGGTTCAGAGTGAGCGGACATCTGCGCCTGGTCGTCAAAGATTGGTTGGTGTTGGGCTGAGCGCTGAAGACAAATACAGGATACAGCCCGTCGGTCCACCTGCATATAGGTTCCGCCAGATCCGTGCGGCTGTAGGAAGATGGCGGAACCTTCGGAGCCGCTAATAAAACGGATGCGGCGGCTCGCGGCGCGTCCTGCAGGTGGACGATCATCAAGTTTGGCCTGCAGGAAAGAATGTCATGCAGTTGCGTCACTCTGCTCTCACTTGAGCGTTGGAGTAACGAGGAAGGATCAGTCTAACATCAGCAAGGTCTATATTTGAACGACATCTCCCACCAAGACTGTCGTTCTGGAACGCTGAAAGATCCCAAGCCTCGAGAATACCTGCTCACACTCACACCATGTCGATTACCTCCATCAAAGCGGCGCAACGCCTCGATTCGAGAGGCAAGCCGACGGTACAAGTCATCCTGACCACGGTGAACGGATGCTTCCGTTCCTCAGTCCCCTCTGGAGCATCGAAAGGCGACTACGAAGCAGTGGAGCTCCGTGATGGCGATAGCTCGTGCTACCAAGGCAGCAGCATCCTGAAAGCCGTTCACAACGTCGAGAATGTGCTCGGTCCAGCTGTTATCGACGCGAAGCTCAATCCAGCTACGGACTTGGCCAAGATCGATGAGTTGGTGGTCAAGCTTGATGGCACCGACGATAGGAGCAAGCTTGGTGCAAACGCCATCCTAGACATTAGCATGGCAGCGGCAAGAGCGGGTGCCGCTGGAGCTGGCGTCCCACTGTATAAGTTCCTTGCCAAGCAAGCTGGAAGCTCAACGAAAGACTTCGTTATGCTAGCGCCGTTCATGAACATCTTGAACGGTGGCGACCATTCCGGCAACAACATGGCTTTCCAAGAGTTTATGATCGCTCCAATTGGTGCGAGTAGCCGTGCAGTGGAATGCCGAGACGTACGCCTGCCTCAAAACTCTCATCACTAAGAAGTTCGGTAAAGCTGCGATCGGGACCGGCGACGAAGGTGGATTCGCACCTCCAATCTATCACCCACACGAAGCGCTCGACCTCCTGGTAGAAGCAGTCGACACTGCCGGCCACAGCGGCAAAATCAAGATCGGCATCGATCCGGCGTCACAGTCTTTCTTCAAGGACGGTAAATACGACATCGGCTTCAAGACTAACAAAGAGAATGCGAAGAATGCCGATGAGCTGGGCCAGCTGTATCACAGTCTGATCAGGAAGTACCCGATCGTACTGTTTGAAGACCCGTTCGGGCAGGATGATTGGGAAGCGTTCGCCAGCTTCAACAAAGACTGTTCGATCGAGCTCGTTGGCGACGATCTTCTGGCGACCAACATCAAGCGTGTCAAGACGGCGGATGAGAAGAAGGCCTGTAACAGCATGCTACTCAAGATTAACCAAATCGGTACAACCATCGAGGCAATAGCGGCGCACGTTCATCCTTCCAGATGCCGTCTACAGACTTGCAGCTGACAGACTACCAGGGCCAACGAAGCATCCTCGGCAGGCTGAGCTATGTTCGTATCTCCTCGCTCCGGCAAGATGACTGACGACTTCATCGATGATCTGATTGTGGGGGTACTGACAGGCCACTTGAAGAGCGGTGCGCCGTGCCGTGGAGAGCGCGTCGCGAAGTACAACCGGTTAATGGGTATCGAGGATGATTTGAAGGCCAAGGGGATCCAGCATCGTTATGCCGGGTCGACTTTCAGGACTGCGCGGAAAGAGTAAAACAACGGGTGCCGTGAGTAGGTGCTGGCGATGGATGACCCCGACCGAGCAAGTGCTATTGTCACCCTATCGGAATCTCCATGGGAGCTTCCACTGTATGTAAAGCTTATAGATGTCTTTGATAGCAGGCTCGCAAGTGCATGCCATCAGGATTCGCCACCACCCCATTATCAACCTGGAACTGTACCATGGTCAGCGAGGACCGAAATCGGATATGATCAATCGCCGGAGCAGTAGCCGTCAGGGCCGTTACCTCTAGCAAAGTCTGGACCCAAACGTTTGCCATCTCATCAACCAGCTTCGCCGGATCAAAGGACCTTGCTGGCTACCTAGTACATTGGAGTAATTTACTCATCGATTGAGAGTTTCGCAATAGCGACTGAAAATCAGACGCCCATGGCATATGCTACGCTACTTTATTTCGTATGACGGCATTGCAACACGTCCAGCACGCGCGCGCTACGCTACGTGAAGCGCCTCGGTAATCACATGCAAAAACGCCAACGTTCGCTCTTCTTGCAACTTAGGACACACCACCTGCATCCCGATCAGCATGCCGTGAATGTCTTCGCTTCGAACTGCAGCATTTTCGTCAGTCAACAGTACGACAGCCAGGATGGATGCTTGCAAGTCCTTACAGCACTCTCCCACCTTCTCATCCACAGCACTGAGTGCTGGCTCATATTCATGCCTGACGTCGAGCGTCTCATCGCCTACGGCAACAGGAAAGACGGCGGCAGGATAGTCCAGTGCATTTGCGATGGCAGAGTACCCGAAGTAGTGAAACTCGCAGTCGCGCACTGCTGTGCTCGGGGCGACCGGCAATATCAGGCCGTCCATTGCGCGACCGGATGGTGTCTTCTCGCCTTGACTTTGCCAATACTTGGCGTATTGTTTGCTGTAGTCGTTGTAGGCGCGGCAAAGGGCCCAGAACTCGACAGTCGACAAGGGTTCGGTCGGGCCGGCTCCAAACCAGTCTTTTAATTGCGGAACAACAGGCTCGCCACCTGCATTTATTGGGTCGCGGATCTGCACGCCAGATGATGCGCCGAAGATACGAAACTGAGCATTTTCCATGAGCACGTACCTTCTTTGGTGGGCAGAAGTACTCACCAGGTTATCCACTGCTTCATGATGCGACGCAGGGGGCGCCCAATCAATCACCTGGAAGAGCGTCGTTACCCGTTCACACTCACTCTAGGCACATGCGGTACCTCATGCCCCTGCTGTTCCAACGCCGACCTGACCATGTTGATTGCTCGAGACACTGTTGGGTGAGGCCGGACCCAGCCATCGCACGTCATCAGACCGAACGCAAGTCGACCGGTCCCCATCTACGCAGTGCCCGCTCGCCTTTGTATAGCAAGCAGTTTCTCCTGACGCCAGGGCAGCTCAAGTACGTCCGGGTCATCTTGCCATGGCCTGGAGTCCAGCATGAGTCTGAAGGCTGCGATGAGGGTGCTGGAAATTCGTGCGAGAATCCCGATGGAGCCGCCTGCTATTGGTAAACCAGGGAGCTTCAAGCGATCAGCATGCGCTGCAATGAGAATGCATCGATTCGTATCCTACAATGCTTTCGATACCACCTTGAGGCAATCGTCTTTCGGAAACCTTCAAAGCGTAGATGCCGTTGAATGCAGCAGGGATTCGGCTCGAGCCCGCTGGTCGAATCGTTAGCCTCGTCGGCTATGTGGTGTGTATGGTGATCGCTACCAATATCAGTGCCTAATCCGAGAGGCGAGCCACTTAACGCGATGAGCGCTCCCTCGCCTGTATGATACAGTCAGACTTGATTTGATGCGGAGATGACTAGGTAAGTGATACCTCCACAGGCACCTCCAGCAGATAAAGCTCGATTGTGAGGGTTTGAGGTGGTGCCGATGATGTTGTTGACCGTCTCGCCCATCTGAAAAAAAGTGGTCAGTGAAGCCACTACAAAAGGCTTGCTAAGAACGGTACCATCATGCTCATAGGCACGTGGGTTTTGCAGAAGACGACGGCGCCCAACGCATGGAGCCGCTGCACGAGTACACCCTCATCACTGGCGATTTTCTCTTTGCCTATCCAGCTCGCAAAGCCGCAAGCACTATCTAGCCCAGCAACATTGAATCGATCCATAAGGCTTACTGGCAAGCCGTGTAACGGACCCAGTGGCTCCTGGTGCTTGCGCCAGTGGGCATCTAGCTCGGTTGCCCGTTTCGCCGCATGCTTGAAGTTGATCTCACTCAGGCATTTAGTCTGTCGATACATTAAAGCGGACGTCTTCATCGAATGCCCGAGCTGTAAC
>Ga0058704_10001410_pt1 | contig 11304 bp, 15 predicted proteins | sample AgamicMgSfe_FD_71363 | JGI IMG/M metagenome (GOLD analysis project Ga0058704, IMG submission 71363) | Agave microbial communities from Guanajuato, Mexico - Mg.Sf.e | ecosystem: Host-associated > Plants > Phyllosphere > Phylloplane/Leaf | place: Guanajuato, Mexico | collected 2012-05-30 | reverse complement strand
TTTCATCCTTGTGGGGATGGGCATGAGCCATGATAGGATCTTGTATCAGGGTCTTGTATGTTCATAAAATTTGCAAGTCTTCAGCTATTCCAAATCCGTTGTATCCACAACCTCGCAGATTCCACTGTGGCTCTTTTTCCTGCACGTTTCCTGCCTTGTCTGTGGCTCTACTCATGATTGTCTTGCCCTTACCTGGCTCCATCTTCTGTCTTGCTCGCCACAGCACCCAAGACCATTTACCCTCGTCTGGATGGCGCATTATTTCTGCATCGGTCCAATGCTCACCGTCATCAATGCTGACCTCGACTTTCACTACAGGCCCGTCTTTGCCACTCGGTACAGCATAGCCCTGTATGTCCACCAGTCCTTCCTCATCCCTCGCCACCGTGGTCTCCGACTTTGGAATAGCAATCACGCTGTTCACAGGCATCTCCTGTAGTGGTGGTGTAGAATCCCAGAACTTTTCCGCCGACTCGGCGTCAGTTGCTTCAGGCGGTAGAATCTTGTAGTCTCGCTTCATGTAGTGGTTGTCACTCTCGGTGTCCTGCACAGTGATACGATCCAGCCACTTGACTGCCCTCGCGCCTGCGATACCAGGCGTTACAACTCGGACTGGGAAGCCATGATTCGGAGTCAATGTCTCGCCATTCATCTCGAGCGCCAACACGACTTCTGCGTCTGGATCCAGCGCCCGCGGTAGCGGTATCGAGGCGCCGTACCACGAATCCTCTTGGCATTCTTGACTGTGACAGGCGAAAGCGATGTGTGCGGTCTTGGGATCTAGAGTTGGCGATGCGGCGGCAAGGACGTCTCGAAGCAAAGGGCCTGTCCACTTGCAATTCATGACAGCGCCGTCAGACCAGTCTATGCCTTGGACTTCGGTCAGATGGGTGCGCATTGTGTGGCGTCTGTTCCCTGCACATTGAAGAGCGCACACGACACTGTGTTGGGGATAGTCATTTCGCAGGTTGTCAATGGTCAGGGTGAAAGGGGTTTTGATAGCGCCGTCAACCTTGACGACGTGGTCGATCGAAGAGAGGTGTGGAATCGAGCCATGATTTCGGTCGTAGCCATCTTTGTTGGTGAGGAAGCTAGATATCAATTCTGTCACTGGTGGCTCTCTATTTAGAGGTTTGCCGATAAGGGGCATCATCTTGCGGATAAATGAGATTTAATGACTCAATTGAGACCGGTCGAGTTGTCTTGAGGTTGGATGAAATTCAGCTTCGACTTGTAACTTTGTTTTGCGTTCTGCGGTATGCTTGAGTAAATCCGCTCGCGAATAGACTGAAACGTAGTCACTTGTATACCGTCTGATTTGCTGAATGAATGGTGACATGCACACGGATACAGCGGCGAAGGCACATGTGTTGCTGGATGATTTGCACCTACCCTGTATAGCTTGTACGTCATTCGCAAGTAGTGCGGGGTCGCTTACAGAATTGAACGTGAAGACGGCAACCATGTTCGACGGCCTCTGTTTCCATGAAACATGTATAGCTCTCAATGTAGCGAGCTCAACCAAGAGTGTACAATGCAATACTGAAAAGTGATATAACAATTGTACAACGATGATCCAAAGTACGAAGACACGTCGGTTCCACTCGGAATCGAGTTACTAGCGAGAAAGTTTATAGCACAGCGTAAGTCCGCAAAATCCGGCTTGTTGGAGAAGGAGCTGTGACGAATGGAGAAGGTGCCCGCCATTTTCAGAGAGTCTCCAATAGTACAAGTATCGTTGGTTTCCCTCTGCTGGTTCCCCTCACTTCCACCGTAACCTTCCCACTACATCAATTAGATCGAAATCACCGCCAAAATGCCTGCCGTTAAATCTATGTACGACCCTAAGGACATGGTAAGTGGTCGCTGAACCCGCAAGACAGACAAGCTCTAACTCTGCCGCAGCAATTCCGCCACCTCGGACCTACTGGTCTAAAGGTCAGCGTGCTGTCTCTTGGTGGATGGCTTACTTACGGTGGTACCCAGAAGGGTGACATTGTCAAGCAGTGTCTGCAGACCGCCTGGGAGCACGGTATCAACACCTTCGACACCGCTGAGACTTACGCCAACGGAGAGTCTGAGGTCGAGATGGGTCGCGCCTTGAAAGAGCTTGGTTGGCCTCGTGACGAGTACGTCTTGACTACCAAGGTCTTCTTCGGCACTGGTCGCAAGGAGCCAAACACTCGCGGTCTGAGCTGGAAGCACATCGTTGAGGGACTGAAGAGCTCTCTCCAGCGTATGGACCAGGTGAGACGACTTTATTCTTCGAGTCGCGAGCTGCACTAACGTCTAGCAGCCTTACGTCGACATTGTTTTCGCCCACCGTCCCGACTATGCCACCCCAATGAAGGAGATTGTCGAGGGTTTCACCCAGGCTATCCGCAACCTGAACCTCGCTTACTACTGGGGTACCTCTGAGTGGAGCGCCGTCCAGATCATGGAAGCTACTCAGATCGCTGAAAAGTACAACCTTATTGCCCCAGTTGTCGAGCAGCCACAGTACAACGCCTTCCACCGCCAGAGATTCGAGGTCGAGTATGCTCCTCTCTATGACCAATTCAAGTACGGTACCACCATCTGGTCTCCGCTTGCCTCTGGTCTCTTGACCGGAAAGTACAACGATGGTATCCCAGAGGGCTCTCGCTTCTCCAACCACGGCGACTTCTTCGACAGCACCATCAAGTCTCTCCAGACCGAGGAGGGTAAGGCCAAGATTGAGAAGGTCAAGAAGATGACCAAAATTGCTGAGAAGCTCGGCGGTACTGCCACTCAGTTGTCTCTTGCCTGGTGCTTGATGAACCCAAATGTCAGCACTGTCATTCTTGGTGCCACCAAGGTTGAGCAGATTGAGGACAACTGCAAGTCTGTTGCTCTTCTCAACAAGATCACCCCAGAGATCTACAAGGAGATCAACGACATTCTTGACAATGCACCAGCGAAGCCTGCAGTCTTTGGTCGTGAGCGCGACAGGTAAGGCATTACTGACGAAGACTGCGATCTGCCGTTTGACGATGTCTAGCTCGCGAGCTCAGCAGCGACGAAGCCGTAGAAGCAAGCTTTAAACGTATATAATGGACGAAATGAATCACACAATTATGCGTACTTTAGTGTTGAAGCATATATAAAAAACATTTGTTGTCATGTATTCTGCCACGAATAGAAATGCTGTCATTTTGTTCCAGTCCGTTGCAGTGTACTGTATTGTAGCAATCTTTATGCCGGCGGGAACTTTGGAACTCGCACGGGCCACACTTTGACGTACGGACGGGCGAGCTCAACTTGATTGAACGACATACAATCGGTCAACCTCATCACCGCCTCCCACCATACTACAGTCAACGCCTGTACACTCAAGATAGTGTATGCTTGGACTGCGACCCAAATTGAAAGCTCGACCATCCTTTGTCGACCTCATCAGAACTCAGAGCATTGAAAATCTTAACGCTAGACAGCGCTCCTTATCAGCGTCCAACGTCGATTTGGAAACAGCCCAGGACGTCGCATTACCGCAGAGTCCGATCAAAGAAGATCCTATCGAAGAAGAGAAACATCTAAAAGAGCCTGAACGGAATATTTCGAGGAAAATGGCACCAAAGAACTCGAACAATGCGATTGACGGCGAGGAGCAAGGTGGCTCCGTCTTTTCCGTATCCGGGTAAATTATACACATCTGCTTTATAAGAGAGCTGTACGCTGACGAATTTCAGTCCCGTCGTTGTCGCCGAGAACATGATCGGTGTTGCCATGTACGAACTTGTAAAAGTCGGTCACCAGGAGCTGGTTGGTGAAGTTATCAGAATCGAGGCAGACAAGGCTACCATCCAGACCTACGAAGAGACTGCAGGTGTCGCTGTTGGTGCTCCAGTCGTCAGAACCGGTAAGCCATTGTCGGTTGAATTGGGTCCAGGTTTGATGGAGACCATCTACGACGGTATCCAGCGTCCACTCCAGGCCATTTACGACGAGTCTCAAAGTATCTACATTCCACGCGGTATCGACGTTCCTTCGCTTAATCGCACAAAGAAGTGGGACTTTACACCTGGCAAATTCAAGGTCGGCGACCACATCACAGGAGGTGATGTTTTCGGTTCAGTCTACGAGAACTCTCTTCTCTCGGACCACAAGATCATGCTTCCACCAAGAGCCAAGGGTACCATCACCCGCATCTCCGAGAAGGGTAGCTACACTGTCGACGAGAAAATCCTGGAGATCGAGTTCGACGGCAAGAAGACCGAGCACAGCATGATGCACAACTGGCCTGTTCGTGTGCCTAGACCTACCAACGAGAAACTCTCCTCCAACGACCCATTCATCGTCGGTCAGCGTGTTCTCGACGCCCTTTTTCCATCTGTGCAGGGTGGTACCGTCTGTATTCCTGGAGCTTTCGGTTGCGGAAAGACTGTCATTTCTCAGTCCGTCTCCAAGTTCTCCAACAGTGATATCATTGTCTACGTTGGATGTGGTGAGCGTGGAAATGAGATGGCTGAAGTCTTGAAGGATTTCCCCGAGGTTAGTTGATTCTGTGTCTACGAACATATGAAAGCCATCTGTGTCCATGGATATATGACTAACCTCGATAGCTCTCGATTGACGTCGATGGCAGAAAGGAGCCTATCATGAAGCGTACTGCTCTGATTGCCAACACCTCCAACATGCCTGTCGCTGCTCGTGAAGCTTCCATTTACACCGGAATTACAGTAGCAGAATATTTCCGCGATCAAGGAAAGGACGTTGCCATGATGGCTGACTCTACTTCTCGTTGGGCTGAGGCTCTTCGAGAAATCAGTGGCCGTCTCGGTGAGATGCCGTGAGTGGATCCGTGTCGGTGTATAGTCCCTTTTTCGATTGAAAGGGGGCTGTAGACATGGAACAAAACGCTAATAAATCGCAGTGCAGACCAAGGTTTCCCAGCTTACCTCGGAGCCAAGCTCGCCTCTTTCTACGAGCGTGCCGGTAAGGTTACTGCTCTTGGATCCCCAGATCGCAAGGGTAGTGTCAGTATCGTCGGTGCCGTCAGTCCACCAGGTGGTGACTTTTCCGACCCTGTCACATCTTCCACTCTCGGTATCGTACAGGTCTTTTGGGGTCTGGACAAGAAGCTTGCTCAACGTAAGCATTTCCCTTCGGTCAATACCAGCATGTCATACAGCAAGTACACCACTATTCTGGAAAAGTACTACCAAGAGAAGAACCCCGAGTTCCCTCGCCTGCGTGACCGCATCAGAGAGCTTCTTTCCACTTCCGAAGAACTCGACCAAGTCGTACAGCTTGTCGGAAAGTCTGCTCTTGGTGATGGTGACAAGATCACTCTTGACGTTGCCACTCTGATCAAGGAAGACTTCTTGCAGCAAAACGGTTACAGTGACTACGACCAGTTCTGCCCAGAATGGAAGACTTACTGGATGATGAAGGCCATGATGGGATTCCACGACGAGGCTCAAAAGGCCATTCAGCAAGGTCACGCCTGGAACAAGGTCCGTGACGCGACTTCGGACATTCAGACTCAATTGAGGAGTATGAAGTTCGAGGTGCCAAGTGAGGGTGAGGAGAAGATTACCAAGAAGGTGAGCCCATTCCGATATTTAATGTCTAGTGGACAAAAGCTGACGATTGTAATAGTACGAGGAGCTCGTGCAGAAGATGAACGAGAAGTTTGCCAGTGTCATGGACGAGTAGGCGAGTATTGCATTTCGGAGTTTAGATTGTATATAGCGGCGTATGAGCATAATCTGTCTACAATACACGCCGTTTTTTGTAAATTACGATCCAGAAGGTCTACCGTCGTTGTGATGTTTGTGATTTTGCTTGCTGATGCGCTTGAACTTGCGGAGATACGCTCGAAAGATTCACAAGGTATCGTACAGAATGAAACTTTCCACAATTGACATCTATCGGTCTATCTATATTTACTTGGTCCTTCTGCCATCTCAACCCAGGTGCCATTTCCCAACCATGTCCCCGCCTTGGTGTAATCAACAGCGCTACTACCCTGCATATACGCAAACCGGAAGTACTCAGGCAAGCCTTTGACATGTCTATTCCAAGTCCACTCCCTCGATCCATTAACCCACCGCCCGTTGACATCGTAATCATGATACGTCCTCAACCTCTCAACATCATTAACCAACACACTGATACCATCATACGTGACATCGTGCCGATCCGTAAACGGTAACGGACCAAGCGTAAAGGTAATCTGACCATTAAGGGCAATCATAGGCGCCTGCACAACAGGCAACGCAGAGCCAATATTGACGTCTCTGAAGATCTCGCCCGGCGTCTGCAGGATACTATCAAAGCCCCAGCGCGCAATGCCGTTGACGAACAACCCGACCAGCAGACCTTGATAGATCAGCGACGGCCGGTTCTGGAACGCGGTGCCGGGCAGGAAAAGCAGGGCGAGAATATAGTGGTGGATACGTAGGTTCATCTTGGGGATCGTGAGCAGGAATAGTAGCGATGCTACGAGGATCGTGTACAGCAGTAAATATTTCGGCATGCGGCCTTCGACGCGGAAGGACCAGGCTTGGCCTAGTGCGATGCAGAAGATGGAGAGCACGACGATGATCAGGGCCGGTATGGCGCCTGGTTGGGCGTGTAAGTCGTGTGGCGTCAGGCGCTGGATCGGGATTCGGTCGAAGGTGTAGTTGTTCAGGGCTCCGACCCAGGCTGGTCCGAGCCAGAGGATGGATTTCTCGAATTGGGCGGTTAGATTGTTCAGGGTGCGGTGCACGGCGTATTTGTACATTATGGCCATACAGAAGGCGGCGGGCAGGAAGCGGCCCGTTGCGATTGAGATCAGCGAGTAGTAGTCTGCTCCGTTGGGCGGGTCGGTGGCGAGACCGGTGACGAAGAATAGACATACGACTATGGACCAGAAGAAGACTGCTGGGGATGTGGTGAAGATGCCTAGTAGGAAGGTGAAGACTACTGAGACGGCCATGACGGGCCAGCGAAGGTCTTTGCATACTTGTTGGGTGCCGTCTTTGAAAGTGAAGGACTGGGGAAAGTAAGAGTCAAAACCGGTACTGGAGATGTGGTGAGCTTTTGTGCTGGGAAACTCTCGCTGCTCGCCGATGAGCTCAAGGACGCCGCAACCGCCTTCTTTATCGTTGATAAAGCCAGCGTGGATGGCAGCTCCACAGATGTAAGAGTCGCCGCGGTAGATTGAACTCGAGATGGGATCAGACATGTTGGTCGGTCCACCTACTACTAAGTTCTGGTAAACGACCTCCTGATCTCCGACAGCGTGTGGAGTAAATATTTGGGCGCTGGCACAGTTGGCAGGGCATCTGAAAGCGAAGGTAGAATTGGAGAAAGGTCGGCATTGATCACCGTTAATGCCGCAGTCATTTCGATCGTTCCAGTAGTGAGCGCCGCACCAGATTCGGGCAGGTGCTCCGTATCCAGGAATCTCTTCTGCAAAAGACGACTTCCATTGGATCAGTACGAAAGCCAATAACCAAAATGCATAGAATGTGACCAAAAGCCAGAATCGTTGTGCTTTCTTCGGCGCGTACCTATCCAATAATTTGAGAGGAGCATGTTGTATGGACGGAAAGATTGGAGTGATACTGAATATCCGAGGCGGGTCAGGACCTTTAACCCACTCAATAGCGATCGCCCAGTATCTCTGAACTCGAGGCGGAATTCGTTGTGCAATCCTGGCTTTCCACGACTGGTCTCGGGGTCCTGAGCGCGGGTCGTCCATATCAGTTTGCCGCAGGCTGTCCGATGCGCTCGGCAGTAGTGTTTCTTCTTCCGACGGCGAATCGTCATGGTAGTTTTCTGCTTGTTGTTCTGCAGCCTCCTCGTCTGTATATCTGCCGTAGTCTGCCATGTTGAATGCTTGCATATGACCAAATGTGGTGTCTCCAAGCGTGAGATGCGCCTCGACAGGCTAAATTTGGCACCAGCGGTTCTACTTCCCACGTTCAAGACTGATGTGTTAATACTTAACGCTTCTCAACACAACATGACCTCTAGATGCACAGAGTCAGAAGAAGATGTTGCACGAGTATGGTGGTACGTAAAATGCCAAGGATGTTGGTTCGAGGTTCTGTATATGGAAGCTCCGGTCCCCGGATGCAGACCGGATAGATCTGATCGGGCTGCGGGCCGAGTCTAATGCACCGCATAAATGGCACGAGCCACTGCTTAACCTTCTTGAAATGTCCTGAATTGATCCGATTGCCTTTGAGGCTGATGTTGTGCAGTCGATTGTAGTGTGTCAATTCCATCGCGACATGGCTGTGTCTCTGAGTAAATATAGCAGCCATACTGATATTGTATTTGGAAGAACTATGATACTGAGCAAGACAACAGCTCGAAATGTGATGCTGTGTCGGTGGAGATAGTCTACACCCGGGAGCGATCTAGAAACACAGCGATGCTTGTTGTTGTAGAATCTCTGCCAGAGTTTGCCTTGGTTTCCAACAACATGCTACACACATATAGCCTACGCTGATCTTCTTGCCTACACAGAACATATCCGTGTAGTTGTGGTCCTGTCGACGAACAAGTCGTAATATACTGCACTGTACGTGCCTTTCATTACTATAGGCACGGAATTAACGGCGTATTACCGAGTCGAGCGTCATCACTTGCCTGATTTGTAAGGTGCGGAGTTGCACCCCATGCGACCGACGTCCCGTCGACGAGGTGATTGTGATCCTCCGCGATTCGTTATCTCAAGGCGCATCAGTAATCACCAGGCCTTCCTACCGAGACATCTCGCATTCATCTTCTTTCTCTCTCAGTATTCGAAGTTGGTCCTAATACATCAAGCGCATACGAATCCAGTACATCCGTCGCCATGGCCTCATCCAGTTCGGACACTCGTCCACCACCAAAAGACTTTAGCCACTACCTCTCCCGAAATGCCAAGAACAGACAAGCAAGCTCCATCAAAGCCTTTTACAAATACTTTCAGATTCCTGGCATCGGACAGCTCGCCGGAGGTCTTCCAAACCGCTACTACTTCCCGTTCGACACACTCGAGGCCAAAGTCGCCCATGCCGACCGCTGGAAGCCCACCCCCAACGACCCAGTCGACGGACCTAGGAGAGACGAGGAGGTCAAGACTGCCACGAAAGAGCAATGGCCAAAGGCGCAAAGCAGCATCGTTGTACCTCACAACTCGAAAGAGCCAAACCCCCTAAAGAAGGTTGACCTAGAGACTGCGCTTCAATACGGCACCGCCCAGGGATACCCTCCTCTTTACTACTTCCTCAGACAGTTCACAAGAGATCACATGCACGCCAACATTCCATACCGCGATGGAGCAGAGATCATTTTGACAACCGGTAACACGGATGGATTCAGCAAGGTCTTGCAGGCTTTGACCAACGAATGGAGTGAGGAGAGAGATTGGGTTCGCGAAAGGGAAGGTGTTTTGGTGGAGAAGTTTTGCTATATGAACGCCATTCAGGCAATCAGACCCAGGGGACTCAACGTTGTGCCTGTCGAGATTGACGACGAGGGTATGGTTGCCAAGGGTAAAGGTGGACTTGATGATGTGTTGAAGAACTGGGACTACAAGAAGGGAAAGCGACCACATTTGATCTACACCGTGACGTGAGTTGACCTGCGGACCATGACTTGACAGCCAAGTATGCTGACTTGTCCAGAATGGGTCAAAACCCAACATCCGGCGTGCTGTCACTGAAGCGCAGACGTGAACTCTACGCTGTATGCCAGAAGTACGATGTGATCATCGTGGAAGATGACCCATACTGGTACCTCCAATTCCCGAGTGCTACCAAGAAGCTCGCAAAGCAACCAGCAGACGACGCCAATCTCATACCAAAGGACTGGAGGAAGTCTGGCTACGACTTCTTAGACTCGCTCGTGCCTTCTTCCTTGAACATTGACACCGACGGCCGCGTCATCCGCCTTGATACATTCTCCAAAACAATCGCACCAGGCTGCCGTCTCGGCTGGATCACTGCACAGCCAGCTTTGGTCGAGAGAATCTTGCGCATCACCGAGACCAGCACTCAACAGCCATCTGGTTTTGTTCAGAGTATGATTGCCGAGATGATGCTGGGTCCTGGTCCTGACGGCAAGGGTCCTGCCCCAGGTGGCGAGGGCTGGAACGCAGACGGCTGGGTTCGCTGGATTGAAGGTCTACGTGGAAACTACGAGCGTCGCATGAATGTCATGGCAAGCACGCTCGACGCTGGCAAGGAGATTGTCAAGAGTGGTCGTAGAAACTCACTGTCCGAGGCTCTCGCGGCCAACACATTGTCAGACAATGATGATGACGAGTGGGCTGTTGTGGAGAAGACACAGATTTACTCTTTCGATTGGCCGGTAGGTGGCATGTTCTTGTGGGTTCGCCTGCATTTCGAGACGCATCCGTTGGCAGGCAAGGTACCAGGACCAAGACTGAGCAGGGCAATGTGGCTATTCTGGACCACCAAGCCTTACCTCGTACTTGTGTCCCCTGGTACCATTTTCTCACCAACACCGGAAATTCGTGACAGCGAAGGCTGGCAGTACTACCGTTTGTGCTTTGCGGCCTGCGACGAGGACCAATTGCTGCCAATCAGCAAGCGCTTCGTCGACGGTGTCAATGCGTTTTGGCGCATCAAGGACGTCAAGAAGATTGACAAACTCCTTGAAGAGGAAGACCAGGCCACCGAAAACGGTGTAAACGTGGAGGACATGACAAGAATGTCGGAAGTCGGCCACCTCATGGGCCCTTGCGCATTCTAGAGGTACGAATACAGTATTGGGATATACAGAGGCGCAGCATGTCATGTTTGAGTCGGGTCCGGCGTTTCGGCAACAAGAAAGGTCAGTACATGAGTAACGGACGACAGCGTTACATTACCTCGTTCACGGAATCAAGTTTTCTTCTCACAGTACCAGTGTCAGCTTCTGCGGAATGTTTTGCAGCATGTTCGTGAGTCGTTTGCGCCGTGACGCGAAAAAGCCCCGTGCAATCAAAAGCCCCAACGGCGATGCATCTCCAGACCGACCAAGACCCAAACAGCGGGAGAAGCGCTGCCATGTATGTCAACTGTCGTGCATCATGCGAGCGGTCTCATTCCGAAGTTTGCTGAGCATGTTCGTGGTGATCATCAAGGCACGAGCGCCCGGAAGTAATCAACAATCAAGCAAGGTGGTAACAAGCTTTGTGGCATCGGGTGATTGCCACCCACGTTAATTCACTGCAGATGTCGCATGCACAGGAGAACCAGAGTCTTGCTTTCTGGATCGTGATGGGCGCGGATCACCATCTCCAGACGCCTGCTTCCGAAATATGCGCCCACCTTTGCGAAACACCCGCCTGGCTTG
>Ga0058704_10001409_pt1 | contig 11305 bp, 16 predicted proteins | sample AgamicMgSfe_FD_71363 | JGI IMG/M metagenome (GOLD analysis project Ga0058704, IMG submission 71363) | Agave microbial communities from Guanajuato, Mexico - Mg.Sf.e | ecosystem: Host-associated > Plants > Phyllosphere > Phylloplane/Leaf | place: Guanajuato, Mexico | collected 2012-05-30 | reverse complement strand
AGTTGGACGGAGTGGGCGATGAGGGTGGATGAGGGGAGTGGGCTTATTGAGAAGGGGGAGAAGTGAAGAATGTGAGACGATTAACGCGATATGCAGTTATGACAGGAGGAGTGAGCTCAGAGGGTAGATTTACAGGTTTCATCTGAGGTCAGATGGCCGGCTGTCCAGCTATATATTACATTAACAACTTTGCGCTGCTGAAGAGCTCCTAGGCTTAAAACCAGCTAATCCTTTGTGTTGTGAACCTTGTTAGGCAACGCCCTCTCCACAGTCTCCGGAACAGCCTTCTGCGCCGCCTTCGGCACAACAGAGTCCTCACCACCCTTGGCAGCATGTGTCTCGCCCAATCCGGTGGTCTTAGCCGAGTCAGACGTGTTGTGAATGAAGTCAGGTAAGATCCTCTCTACAGCCTCAGGCACAATCTTCTGGATCGGCAGAGGCACGATGGAGTCTTGCCCATTGTTACGGGCGTGCGTCTCGCCAATGCCCCATGATGAAGCCTTTGAGGAAGCTTCCTGCTTCACGCCCTCGGCGTGGGCCTCGACGGACTCGCCAGTGGAGGATGCGGGCTTGGAGCCGGTATTGTGGATGGCGTTGGGGAGGGCACGCTCGACGCTTTCAGGGACGAGCTTTTGGGCGGCCTAGGAATTGTTGTTAGTCCAAATAACGCGAGAAGATAAGAACATGGCTGCTTACAAGAGGCACATAGCTGTCTGCTCCTCCGTCCTTGGCGTGTGTCTCACCTGGGATGCTGGAGTGTGCATCACCATCCTCGGTCACCATGTTGGGGTTCTTGAACTTGGCTGGGTCGCCAACACCCTCCACGGATTCGCCCTTGAGGTTCTTGCCGTGACGAGGGTCGTTGGGATCGGTTGTGTTGGGGTACGAAGGAAATGACTGGTCTTGTGCTGCATTTGGCTTGGTGGAAGCGTGGCGGATTGAGGTCAGAGGGGTGAAAGAGGAGGTAGGACGCGGGAGAGCGGTCCTGGCGATGCGGAGGCTGCGTGCGAAGGAGGCCATGATGATGATTGAGTTTGTTAGATGGAGGGGTGGATAGTTGTTGCTTAGTGAGATATTATAAAAGAAGTGAGATGCAGAATTGAGATGGGAATGTTGCGAATGCTATAGTATAGCTCCAATTCGCGTACGTCATAGACCGGCCGACAGACCCGGCCCGAGTCTACAATCACACCCGCGGATGAAACTTCTTCTCTTTCTGTGCTTCTTCAACATACATACATACACGACGGATCAATTAGCAGGACTGTTCTCATATCATCACTTTGACCAGTCTCGCCGTAACACTCCGTCAAGAGTGCCATTGACCCGAAAGTGCTTCTGATAGTGATTGTCGGCTTGCTGTGCGGATGATGACGTGGGCGCTTTGGGTAACATATTTTGTGTGATTGTAGGGATGAATGGAAAGGAATGGAACGGACGTGAGGAAGGAATCTTGAATAAGAGAGAAGACTACGTAGAGACCCTATAGCCAATCTAATCACAGCTTGAACCAAACTTGCTAATAGTCCTTGACTCTGCTCGCACAACCACAATGCAGATCACGCAAGACGCCCACACAGTATCAGGTCTGATGAGCCACGAAGAAGCAAGTTCAATTGTATTAGCATTTGCGTTTGGAGGCGCACTTGGTGACGTAAAAGGCAAAGGAATCGTGTATTCACATCTCTCGACTGATGAAACCACGACAAACTGGATTGCTGATCTCCAGGACTTCGAGCTGGATCAGCCTGTCGACAGGTATCTCATCAACATTAACAGAATTTCGAGAAAGGTCACAAGCTATTCGTCCATCACGATACCCCGCGTAGAATGTGAAGAGTGTGTTCTCGCAGCTACTGGACATCAGGTCAAGGCCATCACGAGATCAGTCGATGGCTCTCTCAGCATCTCTTATCGTGTCTCGATCGTCGAGGACGGTGCCATCGAGTACCTCATACAGCTTCGCTTCTTTGCAGATGTCACATCAATGAATCTGCTAATGACTTTCGCTGCAGCTAACACATCATCGGCAGTTCTACCTATTCCTCAGGTTTACATGATCCCTGGTGAGCTTGAGCGTCCAAAAAAGTCCCGCTTTGGCAGGCAGCTTACACGATTCATCCATGGCAGTATGGCTGGCTCTATCTACACGACCATGACTCACGTAACCCGCTTGGCATTCGTTAGCAACATGGCGAGAGCGTATGAAGCAATCTGGGATCTCCCAATACCCCAAGCGCCACGGCTCATTGGCGAACTTCGTGCCACTTCAGCAGATCCGGTTGACAATCAGACTATCACACTTCACGTCGGACCAGATAGGCAATATGGCTTCACTGAGCCTTTCACATCCGTCCGTGATCATTTCCGTGCTTTCGTTCGGTTTCACCTCGCAGCTTTCGAAGCCCAAGATGGAATCGAAGCATACAAACAGCGATACCTTTCTCGAGTGAAAGCCTTCGTTGAGGCTGGCATGTACAATATCCCTGAGATCGTCGAGACCATACCCATCGTCGCTCAGCACTGTGACCTGGCACCGCACAATGTCATCCTCAAAGCGACAGACGTAGATTCGCTCATGGTGTCGGAGATCGCAGCGGTCATTGACTGGGATTTTGTCGCTGCGGCGCCCTTCATGTCGGCCACAAGATCGATCGAGATGCTGTTTCGCGAATTCGCCCAGAACGATTTTGGACCCGAGTTTCCGCTTGCCGGCGAGCTCAGAAAAGCCTTCTGGGACGCGATACCCAAGTGGAAAGCATGGTATGAGCATGAGGCGACTGTGGTGTACCTAGGATGGTATCGCTTCGCCTTGTTTCTGAAGCCTGCACAGCCGGATGATGACATTGACGAGCAAGAGTTGTGGAACGTGTTCTGGGCTGAGAATGTGAGAGTCACAGAGGGTATGTTGAGAAAGTATGGAGGTGGTGTGGTGTGAGAGACGTTCGTCACGAGAGTGCGAAGCTGTGAGGGACGCCATTCCTATCAAGAACCGTAAGTTCAAGTCTGGGTATAAGTCATTCATGATTGTGGCAGCATTTGTGGCAGGCAGCAGTATTTAATTCTTCCCAGCTGTCGCTCTCTCCGAGATCCGTCGCTACTATGGAAAGCCCATCGAACCTTCCAGCGCTTCATCCGCCAGATTGTAGACCAACACAATACCGATCTCCGCTTCGAGTCGTTTGCTCTTGCTGCTCTCCAGGAGGCTTATGAAGGACATCTCGTCTTAGTGTTCGAGTATACCACTCTCTGCACAATAAAATAAAGCCTTCGTCCACGATTACACAATGATCCTCTCGCTGACCACGCGCCAGTGCTACGCGTGTCACTATACAGGTAAAGATATTACGTGTTGTCTTGCACATCTAGCGGGCTGTCTTGACTAATTTCTGGTGAAGGACGTGATGCTGGCCATGCGTCTCCGGAATATAAGGTCTTACGAGCCTACGACAACACCTGCTTCGCGTTCGTGAGATGAGATGCAGGATAGCGCAGCGCATTAGTGGAGTCATTTGTGGCAGGCGCGAAGAGGAGTTGTGGCAGGCGCAAGAAGAATAGGAATCAGGCGGATGACCACGTTACCCAATCGTGACATTCCAGAGCCTGACATGGGTGGGGTGCAGGGGACATTGTGATTGATCTGGGGAACTAAGGGCAGAGCAGAGAATGTGACAGTGCATGATCAGTTGTAGTAGTCTACATCCGGCTTGAACTGCTACATCATGATCGTTCCTTGTTCCCAGCATTTGCCTGCCTATCCTGCCACGGCAGATCGTGAAAAGCTTCCCAAAAGTAACATCGTAGCGCCATAAAGGCAGAAGTGAAGTTGTACATGAACCAAAACCCAGAGAAAGAGTCACAAGAAGGAAAACCAAACCACAGCCCTCTCCACCATCAAAGTCTGCTCACATCACGCGCTCTGATAGACAGTATGGAGCGCATCGACATGTGCAGCAAACAGCACCATGTCCGTCCTTGCTTCAGGGTACACTTCGAAGATCTCCCTGGCATTGACCAACGAGTTCTGCGGCAGGTTCGGTTGAGCCAGAAGTGCACGCGCGACCTCGCAGTCACAGTAAGGTCCCAGGATCTGCTCCGCCATCGTTGGCAATGCCTGTCCTTGCTGCTGCACAAACGGGGCAGATCCACCAGCTTCGCGAGAGACGTGGTCGAAACTCTCGTCGTAGATCTGATTCCAGCTCTCGTCGTCGTCTTCTTGAGATTTGACTCTCATTTACTCGTCGATGGGAATCTCCTTGACTGCAGAAAGGTCAGCATACATGTCAAAAGCGCTATGAGTGAGCAAGTTCATCCGGCAAGTACTGACCATCGTCGACTTCAGCCATCGTCGCACCATTTCGGATGACAAGCCGAACCTCGATCGTGTGGTGCTTGAATCGCAACTCCACACACGTTCGGATAATCCATACTTTGGCCCCAACGGCATCAACGCCTGTGGTGAAACCTGCAGCCTTCGGATTCTCGATGACCTTCGTGACGGTCGCGAACAACTCGAAGCACGATCGGACATCGTACGTGCCTTTTTCACACTGCGGCTCGTGATCTTTTGGGTCAGGCTTGGTGGTCATCCATACGTCCTGCTCCAGGACGATAGGTTCATGGTCATTGACCCAGTGAGGGTATCTATCGATCCAGATGACCTTGACTGTTCTCTTTGTGCCATCCTGCAAGACGATCAGTCGGGGGTTGTGAGATGGGAAGCATCGAACAAACCAGGATGTAGTTGAGTCGGTCCTCAACAAGGGCTTCACCTTTGAAAGTGTAGTCCTTCTTGACTACCGCATGATCATGTACGATGGTCGATTTCCCCTTTCCCTTTCCCTTTCGCTTGCTTCTGCCACGCTTGGAACGTACTGTGTAAGCATCAGGGTGAAGCTGAGGGTCGAAGTATTCATCTCTGACGACCCCAAGACTCCAGCCAGTACCGATATCCAAAAGTGTCGAAGACGTGTGGCGGAAGAGGGCACCTTTTGCCACTGGGCTTTGGTAAGCAGTCGAGGGTGTCAACAATGGCACTTTCGGAAAGGTTTCTTCCAGCTTGGATGAGACATAGCTTGAAGAACCGAACCCGCCGGTGAGGATGATGTTCTGCGAGCCGCGTTAGTCAGATCGTCGCAGACATGGAGGGGACAAAATCTGACCTTCAGCATTCGCGGATTGTCGAGATCGTCTGTGTCGCCAATCGTTCTGCGGACTTGTGCTATGATGTCGTCAAGGACGGGATCGAAGAAGCTCTTCATCTCTTGACTGTCATGATCATGTTAGACGCCACAAACACATAGGGCAGGAAGGGTCCAGTCATACCGTGTCAACCATGCCATGACCAAGTCATGCTCTCCAGTGTGACCATTGACGGAGACAACGAACGGCACATCCTCATCGCCCTCAAAGTCTCTCTTAGACGACCTTTCGAACTTGATCGCCATTCGAGTCAGGTACTCCGGCACAGTGAATCCAGCACGCGAAGCCTCGGCAGTCAGAGCAATCTTTGTGCTTCGCTCCTGTAGAAAATTGGTGAAGGCTTCGTCGACGCGGGAGCCACCCGAGAGTTGACCTGTTGTTGGGCGGACAAGTCGAAGCTGGTGATCCGCATTCGTGTTGCTTCCAGGCTTGATGCAAATTTCGAAGAGGACCATGTCTGCAGTACCACCTCCACAGTCACACACGACGATCAGATCACCGTTCTATCGCGCCAGTCAGCTTCTGTACCCGAGAAATGTGAAGATATTACCTTGAATGGTAGTTCCACCACGTCAGGCCGATCCAGGATCTCTTCTTGCACAATGCACAATGCTGACGCGAGTGTCTCGGGATACAGAACGCTTGTGCGCGCTCCGGCATGCTTTGCCGCCCTGGTCAGTAAGCGGTTGGCAGCAGGGGGCCACTGACTTGGTGTCGTAAGGACAACATCGAAAGTGGTGAAGTCGATATTGACATAGACAGTCTTTCTGAGGTGGCTGATGGCCTGGGTGAGCAAAGCGACAAAATAGTCGAAGATGATGTCGTCTAGGGACTTTCCCCATTTCTGCGACAGTCTCTCAAACGCAACACACTCTGCACACGGATCCCTTGCGTGGAGCATGAGTAGTTTGAAGTGGCGTAGAACGTTGACAGCCTCCACTTTGCCACTGTCCACGAGCTTCAGCAGGGCTTCGCCATGGATGAACCGGCCGTCAGTATCGTAAGAAACCACAGCAGCACTCTCATAACGGTTGGTTCTTGCCTTAGAAAGCGGCACCAGCTCAACCTTGCCGGCAATGCTGTAACTCACAGCAGACTTCGTCGTTCCAAAGTCGAAGCCAAGAAGCGGTGTTGCTGACATCTTTCTGTCTTGGGTGCTTGAGAAGGTGGCCATGCTGAGCGTGGTGAAGACGTTGATTGGTAGTGAGAGCTGAGAGGGAGTTGAATCTTACAGAGGTTGGGAAGGATGCCGGAGAGAATAAGATGATCTTGAAACAAATGAAGTCACGTAGCGTGATGTTGGTGCAGTGAAGAGTTGACGTGTTTGTCAAGCATGACTGAGTGTTTGCGTTGGAAAAGAGACAAACGCGAAAGAACGCGAGGTCAGAGGTCGGAGTGACGCGGATCGATGCAAGTCGGACCAGGGTCGACGCAGGGTCCAGCGGGAGGCGTTAAGGCTGAAACATGTCACAAACGGACGTCCCAACAAGACGCGACCTCATCACGTCTCACAGTTCGGACCTCACATCTCGCGACACGTCTCTAAGGAATCTCACGAGGCTATCTGATTGTCAACACTACAGTTATTCATGATAGTGAACGTTCTCTCGAGACTCGTCTGAGGTCTTGTTGACATACCGCTCGACAAACACCAAGACCTTTTGCTGACTGCGTCTACATCCAGTCACAGCTTCGCGCTCTATCCTGGGCTTGACAGCACTCTTGTTGTGGCTACTCTTTGGACGATTCATCGTGAATGATGTCTAAACAAACACCATCCAATGCTCCTAAGCCACGCATCCCGGAGTATCATAACGCTGCTGTCTGCGCAATCTTGCAGCTGATCGACGAAGCTCTTAGTGAAGGCAAGCGACTGACCAAACCGGAACTGAACACTGCACTCGACACCTTAGCGCAGGAGGGCAACTTGAAGAAGATGGAAAGGGGACAACTTGTTTCATACCCTGGTAAAAGACTGAAAGAGCTTGCAGAACGACTCGTCAAACAAGTCGAGCCGACGAAATGCAGAAGCTCGCTTGATGGACTTCTCCGATATGGCAGCTCATACATCAAGAAGGACTACCTCCTCAAGATGGGCTGGGTCAGCGACGATCACGATGAGCTGTCCGCTGATTATCATGAGACTGAGAAGCAGGAGACTGAAAAGCATGGAACTGCCAATGAGCTTGCAAACCCTGCCAAAAGTCGCAGTCGAGACTTCTGCACGTGAGTGAGCAAGTCCGAGATGTGGCAACATGAGCTTATCATCTTAGTGGTCTGAAGTTCAGCGTTGACTGTGAGAAAGACAAGCCCCGCGACTTGACATACAGAGGCAACTACTTCCAGTACTGCAGGCCATGTGTGCAGCTCATCACGAGGATTGAAACTGGTGACTTGGCCGCGCAGAAATCGATTGGGTGCACGTCAGTGATGATCAAACCTTGCACAATAACGCATGTTAACAGTCTGGCAGCAATCCTGAGGCACTTACACACTGTGAAGCTCATGATAGCGACAAGTACGTGCTAATCAAGCATATTCAGAGTCTCTTGTGCCGCAATTGTCACCGCCATCGTGAGAGCGACAACAAGAAAAAGCGCCGTGCTACAGAGGCACTACCCGATGACGCTTCCCGCAACCTCAGAGCAAAGATGTCAGCTGCACCGGAGCCAGCCATCACTTCTCGCAAGCTCAGAGATCGGACCTCAGTAGTGCCTGACTCGGCCACCCCTTCTTTCGCCATCGAAACGCCTGAGCAGAAGAGTGAAGTGGATCACAACATCAAGATGCTCAGACTGCTTCGTGCCAATAATATCTCGGACGTCACGGTGCTTGAAAAGTCTGCCGCCATGCTGAGACTGCTTCAGGCTAATGGTGTCTCGGATGTTTCAATGCTGGAAGAGCTTCTGCGCAAGGCGTGCCAGCCTGAGGCTTTGCCTGTCTGCTCGGCCACGAGTGTCAACAACAATAGCGAGCGACCGGAAACTCCGAACCCTAATGCTGGACGTTTCTCTAGGAAAGAGCTCGAGCCAAAACTTCTCAACAAGCAGTGGGACGCCATCAGTGAGATATTGAGACGCGCGGTCTTCGAGTTCGTCGGGGCAGCTAATGTGAATGGAAATCTCCAAGCGCAACTATCAAATGCACAAGGTAATGCCGACCTGTCCAGACTCTATGAATCCTTGTTTGGCACAGACCCAGAGGAGCAGTCCCGATATCAAAATGACAAGCTGTGCAAGATCTACCATGTCCTGTGGGCAATGCTCGGCAAGATCGTGTATCTCGTGATGCGCTCTGAGAATGTCAAAGTCCAGATGCTCGACTTCGTCGATGGCGTGGATCCCAGGTTGGAGATCCTAGCAAAGAGTGTTGAGCAAGAAGGTATGTCAAAGGCACACTCCCGTCAATGTTATTCTGCTCATCATTGCCTACAGGACAAGCCTCGATCGCGATCTTTCAGCGTGCTAACTCCGCCTGGGTTTCGAACGCTGCATTTGCTCAAGGAGACATTGTACGAGTGGCACAGGATACCTGCTTGCACTGGGTGAGCACTCTTCGCCCACACCTCCAAGTTGTGCATAGTCAAGGCAGCGAGCATAGCCTTATCTATCCAGCCCGTGAACGAGCCTTCCAGACCGAGCTGGAGAAGGCGATCTTCCACGCACTACTTCTCAGCGCTCGTCTGCGAGATGCAAGAGGCTATGATCTAAGCTGGTATCGCTCTCAGACCGAGTTCAATCCACGGAAGATGGTTGCTGAGCACGAGAACAACGGTAACAAGGTCTTCTTGGCGGTATTCCCAGGTCTACAAAGGACCATGAACGGAAAGGTGGAAGTCGTGTGCAAGGCTCGGGTCGTCTGCACCTCCCCTGTGGCAGAACCACATCGTCAAGGCAACCGCTCATCGCTCGAAGCTGGGAAGGAGGAAAGTGAGTGCATCACCGTTGCTCGCAAACGCTAGGATGAGTGGGAGTCGCTACATCTCCAGGCTCGCGACCTTTCCTCTCGGAAATGGGAACGAGGAAAGTGACGGCATCACCGTCGCTCGCAAGCGTCAACACAAATTTCTGTTTCTATATGGTGTTGTGTCAAGCATGTACTGCATGGCTTTTGGGTTGAAGGGTTGAAGGTCATCTGTGGAGTGGACACACGATGTCGGTATCCTTGGGTTGAGCTGCCTCATCATGAACGTTTCTGCTCATGAAGTATTGTTGCCGTGGATGGAGGATGGGCTACAGAAGGATGAGGTGGTGGCTTGTCATAGGAAAGGCCTAGACTGCTGTCGTATCTTGTTGAGATTGTCGTTAAAGATTGCGGTTTCCGCTGGGCGGTCCGAGGAAAAGCCTGGACCTCAGATGTGACCCACAGTTCGTGGAGCAGGAATGCTTCGCTCAAACCTTTTTCCGCTCGTCGGAAGAGTTTCATAGTTCTTCATACACCTTCAACTATATCGCATCAATCATGTATTCTTGCTCTGTTTTGTGATATGCGACATGGCCATGCTCTAAGCAGCAGGGAGCCCTATCATATGAACAGCAATGAACTTCTCACCTCCGAACATCGGCGCAACAAATGCAAGTTACGGTCAAAATCCGAGCCGAGATTCCGGCGAGCTTCACCCCGGCCCGCTCGCCAAGCCGATTCAAAGCTTCATCACCTAACAGCTAACCCTGTTACAACACTAGTGACCCCGACCGCATCACAAGACAGCTTTGACAGACCAATGACAGCGCTTCACACCTTGCGACACGGACCGACATGGGCTATCGGAACGAAAGGTTTTTCCAGCCATTGGCTCTTCCAATCTTGCAACCTCATCTTCTCCACGACGTCCATGCCACTGTATCCACCACCATGGAGGATCGCCTGCTGTATGTGCGGGCACTGCGGGGTCGTCGTCTCGTGAGACTGCTCGGTGGAGATGCCGGGGGACGTGGTGCTGGGGACGCCGGCATGCCCCGATGATACCTGTGTACTTTGTGAATTCTGGTGACAGCATTGTACATGCCACGCCCGTGGGGGAAAGAGCTTAAATATACTGTGATTCCCGTGCTTCTATCAATATCAATCTCCATCACATTCTTCCCTCCTATTTCAAGGCATCAGAGTTCATTGATACCTCTATAACCCATCATGGACGGCCTACGACGCAGATCCCACGTCGACTACAACGAGCCTACTGCAGCTGATGTCCAGAGACAAGCAGACCGACGTCCTTCGGCTGCCGAGGCTGCTCAGGAGGGCAAGAAGCTGAAGACGGCCAACAATAAGGGCCTTACAGGTGCTTCTGCTCTTACTGCCCGGCAGTCATTGCTACCATGCGCTCTTGTGACGATTCTGTTCTGGCTCTGGGGTTTCGCGTAAGTTCGCATGCCCTGGAGGCATGAGAGGAATGCTGACAGAAGGTATAGCTACGGTCTGCTCGATACGCTCAATGCCAAATTCCAGATTGACTTGAATGTTACTGCTGCCAGGGCGGGTGGTCTTCAGGCAGCCTACTTTGGTGCTTACTTCATTGGTCCATTGACTTGGGGCGGTTGGGTCGTCCGAAAGTTCGGGTTCCGATGGACTTTTATTACAGGTTAGTCCTCTCCTCCCGCTCTCCCGCCTCAAACTTTGTGAGACTAACGGATCGATAGGTTTGGTAGTATATGGCATCGGTGCTCTCATGTTCTGGCCCAGTGCCAAGTTCTCCTCATTCGGTGGCTTCTGTGCCTCCCTGTTTATTGTTGGAGGTGGTCTCTCGGTATGACCAACGTGCTACAAGCTGTGCTGACGAAAGTGTCACTAACATTACAACTCCAGACTCTCGAGGTCTCTGCAGACCCTTACCTCTCAATCTGTGGTCCTCCTCGTCTTTCCGAATTCAGATTGGAGACCGCGCAAGGCTTCCAAGCTATTGGATCCGTAATCGCTCCCATCGTCGCTGCCCATGCCTTCTTCAACGTCGACGCCAGCGACCCACGCTCCCTCGTACGCACCTTTTTCCCCCCGAACAATCCCATCCTCCGCTAACCCCATCCACCAGACCAACGTCCAATGGACCTACCTCGCCATCGCAGCCTTCGTCTTCCTCCTCGCCATCGTCTTCTTCTTCGCCCCC
>Ga0058704_10001407_pt1 | contig 11309 bp, 10 predicted proteins | sample AgamicMgSfe_FD_71363 | JGI IMG/M metagenome (GOLD analysis project Ga0058704, IMG submission 71363) | Agave microbial communities from Guanajuato, Mexico - Mg.Sf.e | ecosystem: Host-associated > Plants > Phyllosphere > Phylloplane/Leaf | place: Guanajuato, Mexico | collected 2012-05-30 | reverse complement strand
CCTTACCTGTTCGATAGATAATGATGTACTGTACATATCCATGGTCAATCAGGTATCATAGACTCCTTCATCAGTGTCACATGCTACTCGGAAAAGGTCTACGCCTAGTCGAGATAAATGTGGAATGGAGCTGTCGCCCTGTTTTCGCACGAAAAGGAGGATTTTGTCAAAGTCATATGTAGGACGACAAACGAAGGGCATGCTATACTCGCCACGAGTCCTGCGCATCGATACCCAACGCAGCACAGTGTCATACATTAGCAAACAAGCGTGCTATCTACACATATCAAAAGGTCATCGCATGACTCGAAGTCGACTTTTGCGTACCTGACTCGAGACGTAAGTAGCTGCTGTCGTAGATGGTGTTCAGCCTGAACATGTGAGCACAAGGCTGTCTGTCAGCTTGTCATCTGCTCAGCTTCTCCTCGTTTCTATCGCACAGCATATATAAACTAGTAACGACTGTGTTACAAGGGTAAGTACGACCTACGACTATCGTGATTGATATCACCTTACATACCACTCGCGACAAAGGCAGATACGAGTACTGATGATGAAATGGGCAGGCAGCACTGCAGTCCAACTACGTACTTGCCTACTTTTCTAAACGAAGAAGGGGACGGGAAGCACGGGAAGGCTGCCGCACTATGCAGGTGCCATCGAACGCGCCGTGCAAAGCTCAGCTTCCAAGTTTCGGGCTGGGCATATAAGAAGGTGAGAACCCCTCCCCGCCAATGAGACAACTCCATCCTTCGTCCTCTTTGCCCAATCACAACGCGAACGCATCGACCCGAATAACGCCCATCCAAACTTCAATTCTTATATTGTATACCGACGCGACTAGAGACAAAAAGTCCATTGACCATGGACGCCTACGCGCAATTCCCGCGTCAACACGCGCAATTTGCCCAAGTTCAAGGCCCTGGCATGGCCTATCCTGCTGCCGCCTATCCTGGCTACATGAGCCAAACACAAGTCGCAGCGGCCATGGCGACAGCAGCAGCTGCGGGTACACCGGCGCATTCGATGCCGCCACGAAACCCAATGGATCAAAGAGCTGTCTCGACACAAGCTCCACCACAAATGTCACAGCAGCCTGACATGCAAAGCTCGAAACAGCCGACACCGCCGGACAACACTGGCGGCGCAGAAGAGTCTCCACTCTACGTCAACGCAAAACAATTCCATCGCATTCTGAAAAGGAGGATGGCGCGTCAAAAGCTCGAAGAAGCCTTGCGCCTCACCAGCAAAGGGCGAAAACCATATCTGCACGAGTCACGACACAATCATGCCATGCGTAGACCTCGAGGCCCGGGTGGAAGGTTCTTGACGCAGGATGAAGTCGCGCAGATGGACCAAGAAGCTGCTGTTGGTGGTAACAAGCGCAAAAATAGCGAGTTTGAAGACGCGAACGGACTCGGAAAACGCGTCAAGACATCGGACGATGACGAGTAGACGCATCGCTACTTGTGTGTTGGAAAGCCTTCAATCTCGCGCTCCTGGCGGGCAAGGGCATCTGGAGTTGCATAGTGTGGAGGAGCAAGATGTTCATCACCATCTGAGCACTCTCGCGTGTTCGAACGCATACTGTGGCGAAGCGTCAACGATATATGACTAGTGATACCCCTTCTGATACCTTATAATGAATTCATCACCTTTTCGGCTTTCAATCATCATACGACCTTTGTGCTACTACCGTTCCATACTTGTGCGCATACACCGAAATCGATGATAGTTGTGAGCTTGCCTCTTGCCTCAAAGAAGCTCCGGAGATGTTGGGTCGAGTCGCACGCGCTGAATGCCTCATACCGTCGACGACGACGTTGTCAAAATTTATGATCGAACAAATAGCCGGACTTTGTCAACATGAGCTCAAACGAATGTGATATACAATAATATTTATTGAACCTAACTTACCTCATGATGGCTAAGACAACTGATGGTGTCCTACACTGATCGTCTCGTGCTCGACTCCAGGCTTGGCGTTGTCTGCCAAAAATTCCACCGCTCGTCCACGTCAAACTACATCCAAACTTGCGACAGCAATCTTTGAACAAATCAAGATTCTGGCTAATACGCTGAAATCGAGATGATTTGCAACAGGTGTATGCGCGCAGCTCTGCGCTCTTCACCAAGAGAGCTTGCTTCATCGCCTCGTGGTACCACGACCTCGAGCCTTCGGATACAGTCTCGATGGTTATCTTCTTCATCACCACGATCAGCGACACTTTCTTCAGCGACACCTGCAGCACCCCGACAAGGTTCACCGCAGTCTTCACACAACCCACCCGCCGCGACGTCTACAGGCGCTGCACAACCATTTAGCACTCCTCGATCATCATCACCACCCAAAAAGCAGAATCTCCCGGGTCCACCAAAGACATCAACACCGCCTGTACTTGTGAAGAGCTCAGTAGTGGCAGGAACACCGCTCAAAGGGTTAAATTTTCTCAAAGGAAAACAGGATCCTGTAGCATTGGAAGACAGCGAATATCCACCGTGGTTATGGACGGTTCTTGAACAATCCTCAGCCAACAAAGACTCTGGAGCCGGTGTCGATGAGGGAGATCTATTCTCCAAGTCTAAGAAACAGCGAAGAGTAGCCGCAAAGGCATTACGGAAACAGCAGTTGTTGAACCCAGAGGCACTCGGACCGAAGATTCCACTACATGAACAAACCATCGACCTTCCTTCCGGTGATAGGAACAACAGTTTCGGCAGCAACTTGGACGCCAGCAGTGCAAGGAATCAGCTGACCAAGTCCTTGAGGACACAGAGGCGGGCCAAGATCAAGGAGGCCAATTTCTTGACTTCCGTGGGTTAAGCGGGGAAGAGCGGATCAGTATGCGAGGGCGATGTATAATATCAAGATCAAATCTATGCATCAATAATACTGGGACAATGCTATTGCATTACACTTTCAAATCGAGCAAGTCGAGTCTGTGAACGGTCTCTCCCCGACGGGGAAACTGACCTTCGCCAAGTAAGCGAACCCATCCTTTCGGCTTTAGGATCCATGGTCACAACCCATGCAATGGGTTACATGAAATATGAACTGCGAATGTCTCCTTTTGTGAAATTTCCGTATACCATGACAACCTGATCGATCCCCACAAGGAGTCCCCGCATTGGCGGCTAAACTGGGGAAACACCCCGAGGTCCTCATCATCAATGACCACGCTACCTCTGCACTCTGCTGCAACACGATGCACTCCTCACGACTTTCTTTGTCATCGCCTCGCCGAAGAGGGGTACAAAGGCTCTAGATGGCTAAGCCGAACGACAACATTGGCAAAGCTCACTTGCGTCAGGCGCTTAGATTGAGATCGAGAAGCTCACTTCCTTCTTTGTGAAGACAGGGAATTGCGTAAGTACCTGTGACTATCACATCTCTTAGCTGGCAAGGCATTCCCCCATTCTCTTTCATTGGACCGAAGGTTCTTTGCAAGATTCCTAGGCTATTCATGCCTTTCAAAGACAACCCCTCCCCAGCATTGCATGCATCTGGCAGGCCTGCAGCCCCGGCGGGGTTTTGTAGATCACAATGCATCAAACTTCGCGCCGAAAACAACAAAAATTGGATGATCGACGGGTTTGGACCTCCAGGTTGTACTGCAAAAGAGACCTCATGACCTTCCGGATTAGTTGTGACCACTGACTAGGATGCAGCAGGCATGCACCTGTCGATGTCTAGACGAATGACTGTCGATAGTATCATGCAGTACCAGATCATTCAACCCCACCAATGTGATATCCAGGCACATCCTTCATGTGGCAGGTGGCCTCGCCTGGGATATAAGTAGGTCCTGGTCTCTTCGACTTTTTCATGTTGCAAGCTCGACCTTCGAAGACTCTCGTCAACTGGACTTTCAAGATGCTTCGGTCACTCCTCTCCTCTCTTGCTGCCTTCACGGCTGTCGTCCAGGCTATCAATCTGAATGTGGCATCCAGTGGCGGCAATGCCTCTTCTCCGATGCAATATGGTATCATGTTCGAAGATATCAACCACTCCGGGGACGGTGGTATCTATGCCGAACTGATCCAGAACAGAGCGTTCCAGGGTAATGCCAACCTGAACGCTTGGTCTGCTGTCGGAGGAGCCTCGCTCTCTTTGACTACAGCCAACCCCCTGTCTTCGGCCTTGCCGACCTCAGTACAAGTTTCTGCAAGCGGTAATGGTCAGGTTGGAATTCAGAACAGGTGAGTGATACGGACAACTTGATCTGACATGACTGACGATCGTACAGTGGCTGGTGGGGTTTCTCTGTCAAGCAACAGCCCTACCAAGGATCCTTCTGGGTCCACGGATCTTACAAGGGTGTTTTCACTGCATCGCTGGTCTCTAACAGTTCCGGAAAAGTCTTTGGCAGTACCAAGATCAAGTCGACGGGCAACAGTGGTTGGACCCAGTACAACTATACCTTGATTCCATGGACTTCTGCCCCCGACGTGGGCAATGTGTTCACTCTTACGTACGCTGCATCTGGAGGTTCGTTGCAGTTCAACCTCATCAGCTTATTCCCTCCAACCTACCACAACAGACCGAATGGTAACCGTCCCGAGCTCATGTCAGCTCTCAACGGTCTCAACCCATCTTTTCTTCGCCTGCCAGGTGGAAACAACCTCGAGGGCAGCAGCGCACCAAACCTGTGGAAGTGGAACCAGACCATTGGACCCCTCAAGAACCGCCCAGGTCGTCCTGGAACCTGGGGTTACGAGAACACTGACGGCCTTGGTCTGATTGAGTACATGCACTGGTGTCAAGACCTTAATATGGAGCCAATTCTTGCCGTCTGGAGTGGTCTCTACCTTGACGGTACTGTGATTCCAGAAGATCAACTGCAACCATACGTTCAATTCGCCCTCGACGAGCTCGAGTTCTTGATGGGTGACGCTTCGACTACTTATGGTGCTCAGCGTATCGCTCTTGGTTACCCACAGCCCTTCCCAATCAAGTACGTCGAGGTCGGTAACGAAGATAACCTTTGGGGCGGCTTGACATCGTACCAAACCTACCGCTTCCAAATGTTTTACGATGCCATCAGTAAAGCCTACCCAAACATTAACGTCATTGCTTCGACTATCGACCTTACTTTGCCTGGCAATGCTGACGGTGACTATCACGAGTATGCCCTTCCTGACCAGCTCGTAGCTCAATTCAACCTGTTCGACAACCAAAACAACGGTGTTCACAAGACCCTTGTTGGTGAAATTGCTGTCAAAGATGGCAACATGCCTGGTCCCAACGCAGGTGTCAACTACAGCGCTCCAGGTCTACAATACCCAGAATGGATTGGCAGCGTTGCTGAAGCCGTCTTCTTCCTCGGCATGGAGCGCAACTCTGAAAAGGTCATCGGTGCTTCTTACGCCCCTACTCTCGAGAACATCAACTCGATTCAATGGCAACCAGACATGATCTCTTTTGACGCAGACCCAGACCAGACAGCCTTGTCCACCAGCTGGCACGTCATCTCACTTCTATCCAACAACCGCATCGCCCAGACTCTCCCAATCACTGGTGCTGAGTACGACCCTGCTTTCTACGTCGCCGGCACTAGTGCAAGCGGTGGCCGCCTCTTCAAAGCCGCCGTCTACAACAGCACCGGTAATGTCGACATGAACATCAAGTTTGATGGTATTGCGGGCGGTACTTCGGCGACCCTTACTACACTCACAGCGCCAAGTGGCTTCTCGATGAACGCCGTCGATGGACCAAACGTGGTCAAGACAAGCACGTTTCATTTCACTGCTAACAGTGCGGGTACTTTCCACTTCACTCTGCCAAACTTGTCGGTTGCTGTTCTTGAGATCAAGACGCCAAAGGGCTACAGCCGTGTCATGGCTAGGGAGTATTTTGAAGCCGAGAACTGAACATAACTGTAGCTCATGTTATGGCACACGCTTTAACGTCGTCTTATCATGGCTGGGCTTGTCTATTAAGCATAGTCCATAGCAACCGAACAAAGTTATGGGCGAGACTTCGAAGTTCATCTCAACATGTCGAGTGACAATGTGTTCAGTCTAGATACCCCATGTTCATCAAAAGTCATCGTCTTTCATGTGCTTCATGATTGGACAATCGTCGGGACCACATAAGCTTCGATTTTTCTTCCACAAGCATTCTGCAAGTGTCAATCTCGTATATGATCGCACAATGGCGTGTCAATTCCGCACTCTAGCTGCCGTGAACCAGTCGTGCAGAAGCCGGGATCCATTTTGATAAGAGATATATGCCTCGTCCGATATTCGGGTGATCGGCGTTTGCAGCGCATCCGACGCCGCGTGTGGAGTGTGTGGGGCTCCGCGATCCGAATGACATCTGGGACCGAGAGACGCGGAACCACGAACACTCGAACGTCTTTCGAACGAACCTTATGGCTTCATGGAGCGCTGCAATTCCGCTCGCCCCTCAATCGGTATAGAAATGTGCCAAGACGGCTTTGATTGAGTAGAGACGACTTGGGTATTATATACGAGGCAAGTCTTCTGATTGTGTTGAGTCGCAATCCCTCTGCTCTCTGTCTATTTCTCAAGGTTCAAGGAACTCTTCCTTCTCCTCGTCCTATATAAACAGCTAGAGCAAGACAGTCACTCCAGGTCACTTCGTGCATAGCACACGACACATCCACCATGGGCCTGATTGACCTCCTCATCTCGCCATATGCCATATTGGCTCTTCCGATCATCTATTACATCCTTCCTTACCTCCGCAACTGGTCGCTCAAGGACATCCCAGCACCATTCCCGGCCCAGTTCACCAATCTATGGCTCATGTACCAATGCCGAACAGGAAAGAGATATCTTGCAGTTGATGAGGCACACAAGAAGTACGGTAAGCTGGTCAGGATCCAGCCACATCATGTCTCGATCGCCGACGCCGATGCGATTCCAATTATCTACGGTCATGGAAACGGCTTCTTGAAGAGGTGAGCACACAAAGGAAACGAGCAGCCTGGGCAACCGGACTGACAGAAGACAGCGAGTACTACGACGCATTCGTTTCGATCCAGCGCGGATTGTTCAACACCCGCGATCGTGCCGAGCACACTCGTAAGCGCAAGACTGTCTCGCATACTTTCAGCACAAAGTCCATCAGCCAGTTCGAAGTATACATGCATCACAACCTTGAAATGCTTTGCACGCGATGGGACGAGATGAGTGATCTCGCGCATGGAAAGTATGCAAAGATGGACAGTCTGCATTGGTTCAACTACACCGCTTTTGACATTATTGGTGATTTGGCCTTTGGCGCTCCATTCGGTATGCTGGAAAACGGCAAGGATATTGCGGAGGTTGTTCTCGAGCCAGGCGCTAAGCCAACATATGCCCCCGCAATCGAGGTACTTAACCGTCGCGGTGAAGTCTCTGGTACTCTCGGCTGCTACCCATACATCAAGCCATGGGCGAAATACCTTCCCGATCCGTTCTTCAGCAGTAAGTGTTATCCATCAAATATTTATCCGAAGCCGCTAACAAACTTGACAGAGGGGATCGAAGCAGTTCAAAATCTTGCCGGAATCGCAACAGCACGAGTGAATGCTCGCCTTGCCAACGCCGACAGCATCGACCGCGTTGACCTCCTGGCCCGCCTCATGGAAGGCAAAGACGAAAACGGCAACAAGCTCGGCAGACAAGAACTGACCGCCGAAGCCTTGACACAATTGATTGCCGGCTCTGACACAACGTCCAATACCTCCTGCGCACTCCTCTTCCACTGCCTCAAGCACCCCAACGTCGTCGCGAAGCTGCAGAAGGAACTCGATGGCGCGATTCCAGCCTCCGTGGACGTTCCTACCTTCGACATGGTAAAAGACCTCAAGTATCTCGAATGCGTCATCCAAGAAACAATGCGCATTCACTCGACGTCGTCACTCGGCCTGCCGCGTGTTGTGCCACCTGGCGCTGGTATCGAGATTCTCGGTCACCACTTCCCGGCCGATACTGTGCTCAGTGTACCGGCGTATACGATCCACCACTCCAAAGAAATCTGGGGACCCGATGCCGACGAGTTTGTCCCTGAGCGTTGGATCAAGGTTACCGAGAGGCAGAAGGCGGCATTCATTCCCTTCTCTCACGGACCACGGGCTTGTGTTGGTCGCAACGTTGCGGAGATGGAGTTGGCGCTTATTGTGTCGACCGTATTCCACAGATATGATTTTGAGTTGTACCAGGACGTATTAGAGACGAGAGAGGGCTTTCTTAGGAAGCCCTTGGAGTGTATCGTGGGTGTCAAGAAGAGAGCCGGGCTGTAAGGTTGTTAAATAGGCGGCATTGATTTGTTCATAATTGCTATATACCATCTCTATGTATCACATCACAGCCGTGGCAGTCACCTTCTCTTCTCTACCGCCTCACGTAGCTTCGCTATTACTTCTGATGGGTCCTTGGCTCCAAACACTGCCGATCCAGCGACGATGACATTGGCACCTGCATCTGCGGCCGTGTCGATAGTCTTTTCCGACAGACCGCCGTCAACCTCAATGTTGAGTTCTGGGTATCGCTTTCGCAGTGCTTCGACCTTAGGCATCATATCCGGCATGAACTTCTGACCGCCGAAACCAGGCTCGACTGTCATGACCAGAACCATCTGCGATCATTAGCACTGCCTCGCTCATATGGTGCTCATTTAGCTCACATCAGGCACCTCTTCTTTGTCTTGTGCATCCAGAATCTCCCAAAGCACATCCACCGGCGTCTTTGGCTTGATCGCAATTCCCGCTCTGAGACCAAGGGAATGGACATAACGAATCAACTCCTTCGGACTCGTCTTGCGCTCCTCCTGATCACTCGGCGTCTTGGCCGCGGTAGAGTTCGTAGCAGCTTCATAGTGAAAGCAGTAAAGATCACAGCCCGCGTTCTTGAACTCCTGCACCCACCGCTGTGGCTCTGCGATCATCATGTGACAGTCAAAGGTTCCTTTGGCGAGAGCGCTGGATGGCTTGGACACGTGTGGTCGGATCATGGTCACGACTGGTGCGCCGAAGGTCATGTTTGGTACGAAGTGGCCGTCCATGATGTCTACGTGTAGCCAGTCTGCGCCTTGTGAAATTGTGTCACTGCATGCTTTTCCTAGGGCGCCAAAGTCGGCAGACAGGATCGATGGGGCGATGATTGCTGGTGGTGCCATTTCGAGAGCTGCTGGGTCCACTATGAGGTGTTGGACAAAGATTGTAGTCGCCTGGATATGTTTTCCCTTGTGGTTGACCGTGCGTTGACCGTGATGCCCCGCAGACGTCACTGGTATGGGCCGGAGTTTCCTCGGGACGGAGCAGGGCAAGGCAGTCTCTCTTGACGAATGCCCGACTTCTGCTCCTACAAACTTCGCCCAACAACAGCAATCATGATCAGACATGGTCATAAAAGATACCGTCCGGTATCTGCTTGTCGAGCCAGCGCTGTACCTGATCGCTGATCGCTATGAAGCTCAAGACTTGTTGATGGTACCACCTCTTCTACCTCTCAATTGGCCGGTTGTAAGCGCCCATCAATAGCGCCTGCAGATATCCAATGCACAAACAGCCAACCATTCGTCCTTCTGGTCTCGACTCTCCTACGCGCCCGTGTTTGACCTAAAGTAGACTCGATACTCTCTTGACCATGCACTCGGTCAAGCACTACCGCCCTGAAGCAGCAACTATGTCATGCAGTGATTGACCGGGACTCTTCCTTCCATGGAAAACTCGACCTCGATAGCGCTACAAGGTAGGGATACACGTCTGTGCAGCACTAGTCAGGGCTATGGTATTGCAGCCACCCGTCATTGCATCTTCTGTGTCTGCGACCCGGCGGTTATAGGGTTATATCTCCCTCATCCTTCGCAGTCCTTTCGAACCTGTACAGTCTTGCGCTTTCTCGGTCTTCATCTTTGCGTTCTTCGTTAATCGGAGCTTTTATCGTTTGCTTAATACCAAATCCGCTGGCCGGACAATCATACACTAATAATCCAGTATCCACCTTTCTTGTCTCTTTACTGTCAAATTTGCACAAACAAAATTCAATTTGCGAAGGTACAACATGGCAACAGATATGCGTTCTCACCACCATATGGCTCCGCTGGATCGGAGACCACTACGTGATACATTCATCGAGAACGAACCTCAACTTTGTGTGCGTCAGCTACCTGCACGAGCGAACATGCTAGGCTCATCTCCTGATTCCGATCGGTTTAGTACTTCCCGTTCTGAATGGAAGACTGCCTGGAGCACGCCAGCAACCGATCAAACTTCTGATGCGTCCTCTCTCTGGAGCAAACGTCAATCGTCGTCCGAAAACGACAGCTTGTACAATCTCACCGACGACGAGTCGGTTGAAGTACCACTCATGATCTCCCATTCCTTGAAACGAGCAGTCGCAATCAAGGAAAAGGAAAGATCCAGATATCCTTCTTTGATCATTCCCTCGCCATCGGTCTGGCCAATGCCACCCAGTGCTCAAAAGTCAACCCCAGGCAGTATTGGTCTATCTCCGGCGTCGAAGCTGGCAGTATCCCCTACCAACTTGGCAATACTCAGGGCTTACAAAGCACCAAGTCGAGCATCTACGCCTTCTCTGGATGGAAGCCTGACCTCGGAAGAGTTGGCAGCTTCGAGCTGTCCATCTACCCCTGATTTGGAGAATGGCAACGAGACCGAAGGTCGATGGTCACCTCCTGTCCAACTCAATTCGGCTGCCATCACTCTACTTCAACAAATAGCGCCAGATTTTGAGGCGGAAGAAGTGTCCGAGCAAGTCATTGAAATCACCAATGAGGAAATGATGGAGATGCAAGAGCTCGTCAAAGACAGTCCTGTTCGGTATCAATTTGTACCTGGATTTCGAAACCCTTCGAGACAACCAAGTCCGGATGAGCCATTGTCAGCACTCACTGTGCCATCTCCCGGCGGATTTTTTGCTTCGCTGAACGGTTCTGCAAGACAAGCTTGGTCGCTCGATTCGTCTGGTCTGCCCAACACAAGTGTAGCCGAGAAGTTCTACGGCGTGCCTTGGAGACATCCTAGTCCTCGCAGGACTCCAAGCCCTCCAAGGAACCCAAATCCCCGACCGCAGCCTTCAAGGAAATTCTCGGAACAATCAACAGTCGTGTCTCGAGGAGAACTTCAAATAGCAAAGAGGCCTCCCAGTCCACGCCCACTGACCACCCGAAAGGCGTCTGAGCAGTCAACAGTCACGTCTTTAGGTCAGCTTGAGGTAGCCGAAATTACCGACGTCTCCTTTGAATATGATAACTTTTACAATGAAGACCTCAAAAGAACGGCCATGGCGAGTACGGATCGAACCAAGTTGTGGCTCCTGGCTCAGAACATGTACCT